>JAEEGJ010016070.1_pt1 | contig 17295 bp, 14 predicted proteins | sample 8958761 | NCBI WGS metagenome assembly JAEEGJ01 (sample SAMN16246546, study PRJNA631951) | gut metagenome | biome: gut microbiome; feature: rumen; material: RS-attached | host: Bos | place: Iran: Karaj | collected 2018-10 | reverse complement strand
GAAAATCGTCCAGAGATGGCATCTCAGTTAGGAGAAGCTATGACACTTCGTGCAGTTATTTATCTAGATTTGATAAAAGGATGGGGAGACGTGCCTTATCGATTTGATCCAGTCGATGATAAGAAAATGTATTTGCCTCGTACAGATCGTGACACTATCTATAAGCGTTTGTTGGCCGATCTTGACTATGCTAAGAATGTAGTTGCCTGGCCAAACGGAGATGATAAGACAAAATCTGTTGAGCGTATTAATCGTGCTTTTGTTAAGGGACTGCGTGCTCGTATTGCCCTTTATGCTGGTGGATACAGCTATCGCTCAGACAAGACAGTTCGTCTCAGCAAAGACCCAGATTTAGCTCCAGAGAAAATGTATCAGATTGCAGCAGAAGAATGTCAGGACGTGATTGACAACTGCACATCTTTGAGTAGCCTTGCATATATTGACAATTTCAAAGCTCTCTGCCAGGATGATGTAACTGCAGGTAAAGAATCACTGTGGGAGATTCCTTTCTCTGACGGACGTGGTCGTGTGTTATATACTTTTGGTGTAAAGCACTTAGCTAAAGACCAATATACTGGTCAGGCTCAAGGTGGTGTAAATGGTCCTCTCCCAAGTTTGTTCTATGACTTTGATGTTGATGATGTTCGCCGTAACATTACGTGTGTCCCCTACGAATGGAGTAGTGATACCAAGTCTCAGCAATCACTTCGTGCTGTTAACAAATGGTGTTTCGGTAAACTGCGTTATGAGTGGATGAATCGTAGAGTTACATCAACCAACGATGATGGTGTCAATTTCCAGTATATGCGTTTGGCTGACATCTACATGATGGCTGCTGAGGCTTATAATGAGTTGGGCGATATTAACAAAGCTTGGACTTGCTTAGAACCAGTTTTGTCTCGTGCTCTCCCAGCTGCAAAGGTTAATGCTTTGAAGACAAAATATACTGCAAGTCACGATGCATTCTTTGATGGTATCGTGGAACAGCGTGGCTTTGAATTTGCAGGTGAAATGCTTCGTAAAGCAGACTTGATTCGATGGAATCTGATTGATGAAAAAATGGCCGAAGCTAAGCAGAAGATGACTGATTTAGCACTTCGCGAGGGTGACTACGCAGATCTTCCCGAAAATCTGTATACCAAAATATATGAAAAAGATATGGAAATTCCTGAAAATGCTATTCTTTTTGAGAACACGATTCAAATTTGGGATACAGAAAAAAACAAATGGGTTCCAAAACCAGGAGAACTATTGGTTATTTATGGTTTGAATCATGGAGATACAGATGAAGCAGGAAAAGCCTTAGATGGTTTTGAAAAGACAAGCTGGTTAGGTGCTTCAACAAAAGATGGAGTTACAACTTATAAGATTACTGATGATTTCATTAATGGTCTCTATGTTAATCAGCCCAGCTCTCATGCAATTTGGCCTATCTGGCAAACCTTCTGCGATAAGAGTAATGGACAGTTGGATAACAGCTGGCTTGGTTTCTAAATAAACTAATTAAAATTGAAAAAAGACAATTATGAATAAGATATCAAAATTCCTGATTGGGCTATTCGTTATTGGTGTTACTGCTTCATGCAGTAGCCCAATGGACGAGATAACAGAGTTGGGCATAAACCGTAACTTTGCCCCTGTTGCCCTGACTGCGAAGGTTGTCAATAAGACCAATGTCAAATTGGAATGGAACAAGTCTGACGCAGAAAGTTATACTATCGAAGTCTTTTATGAGGATCCTGACTTTACTGGTTCCCCGATTATGACCATCTCAGGACTTACCAATGCTGACATTCCATTTACTGTTGAAGGATTGGAAGGTGAAACGGAATATTTCTTCCGTGTGAAAGCTGTTGGTGGAAAACATTCTGATTCAAAGTGGAGCACCATATCTGCAACAACAGATACAGAGCAGATATTCTATCCTGTTGACGAAGAGAATGACGTAACAGAAAGTACTATTACTGTACGTTGGCCTGCTGGTGCAACAGCTACAGCCATTGTTGTAACTCCTGGTGATAAGGAATTCCCAGTTACTGCAGATGCTATTGCCGCTGGTGAATTTACTGTTACTGGTTTGGATGCTGAAACCGAATATACTATCAAGTTAATGAATGGTACCAAGACAAGAGGTACTGTTAAAGCTAAGACGGCTATTGACCTTGGTGGTGCTATCCATGTAAAGGCTGGTGCAGACCTCAAGGCTCTGCTTGATGCAGCTGTTGATGGTGACGTATTTGCATTCGATCCTGGAACCTATTCTATCTTGAATGAAGAAGAGAAGCCAACAACCTATGAGATTACCAAGAAGATTAGCTTCAAATCTGTGCGCTCTTACGATCGTGCAATTATCAAGGCTGGATTCATTCTGGCAACTGGTGCAGAATTCTCAATGAATCAGATTGTATTAGATGGTGACAAGACCGTTGGTAATGCAATAAGTTATTCAGGAACAGAAAAAGGAACTGAGTGCAAATTGACTATTGAAGACTGTGAGGTTACAGGATTCAAGACCACTTTCATTACGGATGCTAAAGCTGATATCGTTGCCTACATCACAATCAACAACTCGTTGATTCATGATATGCCATTAGCTAACAGATGTATCGACTTCCAAGGTGGTGCACTTGCAGAACTCAATATCACAAATTGCACTATCTACAATGTTTCAGGAGGTGATTCATTTATCCGCAATGATGACAAGGGTACATACAATGGAAAGCTCTATGTGAACATAGACCATTGTACGCTTGATGGCTTTAATACCACAGGCAAAGGTATCTTGTACATCAGAAAGGGTGCTAAAGCAGGCGATCTGACCATAGCATTCACTAATAATGTAGTAAGCAACTCAACTGGTGTATTTAGTAACTTTACCCCAAATGTAGAACCATCATTTGAACATAATAACTATTTCAATGCTCCAAATTTGGTTCAAGCTACTGCAACAGAGACTTCTAAAATCTTTGATAATGCAGGTACAGCATATGATCCGCAATATGCAGATTACTCTAAATTCGATTTCACTATCGGAAGTGATGATATAAAAGCACTGAAGATTGGTGACCCACGTTGGATTAAGTAATCAATAGAATACTTCTATAACTCAAAAATCGGGCAGACATGCAGATTGTCTGCCCGTTTGTTTTTCCCCGAAATGTTTGGAAGTTACAAAAATAGTTTCTATCTTTGCAAAAAGAAACAGGAAATATGATTAGAAGAGCACAAGATTATATTGACCTCATCCGCAATCATTCCACTGAATTGCAAAACAAATTCGGTATTACTTCTTTGCGCTTATTTGGTTCTGTTGCTCGCAATGAGCATCATGAAGGAAGTGATATTGACTTGTTTGTCACTATGCCACCAAAATTTTTCAATTATATTCTTGCTGTTCAATTTCTTGAAGAACTACTAGGTTGCCATGTGGATTTAGTACAAGACCATAAAAACCTTAGACCTTTTTTTAGAAAGCAAATAGAACAAGATGGAATCGATATCTTTATAGAATCTTAAAATTGTCGAAGACCAACTTCATCAAATAAAAGAGGCTATCCAGAAACTTGAGTTGTGGAATGCATCTATAACAGATGTTAGTGAATTAGTATCATCCCAGACGGTATGAAAACATTTGCCGCAGATTGCATGTTAATAGAAGCAATTGGTGAAGGCATTAAACGTATTGACGAACGAACGCACCAACTATTACTACTTCATAGGTCAGAAATTCCATGGAAAGCAGTAAAAGAAATGCGCGATCATATAGCCCATGGATATTTTGACATCAACACAGACTTTGTTTGGGATGTCATAAAGAATGATCTTCCTTTACTTAAAGACGCTATTAATTTCTTTATTGGGCATCTTTATGAAATTGTTCCTTTTGAAGACTAAAGGCTGGTGACCCACGCTGGTACACATTCCAGTAATCCATCCCCTACTCTAATAACAACAATGGGCGGACACGACAATGTCCGCCCATTTGTTTTTTACAAAAATATTTGGAAGTTATCCGAAAAGAGCGTATCTTTGCGAAAACAAACTATTATGATGCATAAGATAATTTTAATGATGACCATTCTCTGTGGTTGTCTAAGCGCTACCGCAGAGAACTATCCTTACCGCAATGACTACCTGTGGCTGACAGTTCCCGATCATGCAGACTGGATTTACAAGACTGGTGAGAAAGCAAAGGTGGAGGTGACACTATGCAAATACGGCATTCCGCAGAACACCGAGATCAGTTATGAGATCGGACCAGATGAGATGCCTGCCACCAGCACAGGGAAGGCACAACTGAAGAACGGTCGTGCAATTATTGATATGGGCACCTTGAAGAAACCCGGCTTTTTGGATCTTCGCATGAAAGCCACAATAGACGGCAAACTGACAGAGCATCATGTGAAAGTAGGTTTCTCACCTGAGCAGTTAAAGCCCTACACTAAAAACCCTAACGATTTTGACGCATTCTGGAAACAGGCGATTGAGACTGCTCGACGGACGCCCGTATCTGTTACCAAAGAAACAATTAATAAGTTTTCTGACGATGAGGTTATCTGCCAACTTGTGAAGATTCGCATTGACAACCGACACTCTGTCTATGGCTATCTGACGATGCCCCGTAAAGCTGGTAAATACCCTGTCGTACTTACTCCACCAGGAGCAGGTATCAAGACCATCAAGAACCATGACGACAAATATACACGTGCAGGACTTATCCGTCTGGAGATGGAGATACATGGTTTGAATCCGAATATGACTGAAGAACAGTTTAAAGAGATAACCTCCGCATTTGACCATGAGAATGGTTACTTAATGAACGGACTTGACGACCGTGACAATTACTATATGAAACATGTCTATGTCGCTTGTGTCCGTGCCATAGACTTCCTTACCTCTCTACCAGAATGGGATGGACGTAATGTCGCAGTACAGGGTGGCAGCCAAGGTGGCGCCCTATCTCTCATCACCGCTGGTCTTGATGAACGTGTAACCGCATGTGTGGCTAATCACCCAGCCCTTAGTGACATGGCTGGCTATCTGGACAACCGTGCTGGAGGTTATCCTCATTTCAACCGTACTAATAAGATGCTTACTCCAGAGAAGATGCAGACCATGGCATATTATGATGTGGTGAATTTCGCTCGTCGCATCACCTGTCCAGTATATCTGACTTGGGGCTATAATGATAATGTCTGCCCACCAACCACCAGTTATATAGTATGGAATCTGATTACTGCCCCCAAAGACGCCCTTATCACTCCTATCAATGAGCATTGGACATCCACAGACACAAATAACTATCAAATAATTTGGATAAAAAAACATCTAAAATAAGACTTAATATGAAAAAACAATTGCTATTCTCCCTTCTTATAATAGGAATAAGTTCTGTTAGCGCACAGATGCTGCCTTACCAAAATCCACAACTAAGTACGGAGGAACGTGCGGAGGATCTTTTAGGACGACTGACCTTAGAGGAGAAAACAAAACTGATGATGGATGTGTCACCAGCTATTCCTCGACTGGGTATCCCTGAGTTTCATTGGTGGAGTGAGGCATTACATGGCGTAGGACGTAATGGAATCGCCACTGTTTTCCCTATCACGATGGGAATGGCTGCCACCTTTAATGACTATTTAGTATATCAAGCTTTCACCGCCGTCAGTGATGAGGCACGTGCCAAAAATACTGAAGCAAGGAAGAAAAACGAGATAAGACGCTACAGGGGCTTATCTTTCTGGACGCCTAACATCAACATTTTCCGTGATCCACGCTGGGGGCGCGGACAGGAGACTTATGGAGAAGACCCATACCTGACCAGTCGGATGGGACTTGCTGTGGTGAATGGCTTGCAAGGGCAAGAGTTTTCCGGGAGTTCTCGGAGTACTCAAAAATACAAGAAACTGTTTGCATGCGCCAAGCACTTTGCTGTACATAGCGGTCCGGAATGGAATCGTCATGAATTCAATATTGAGAAATTACCTGAGCGTGATCTTTGGGAAACCTACCTACCCGCTTTCAAAACACTGGTAAAGGAAGGGGATGTCAAAGAGATTATGTGCGCTTACCAAGCCATCGACGGGGAGCCCTGTTGTGGAAACACCCGTTACCTACAACGAATCCTGCGAGAAGAATGGGGTTTCCAAGGTATCGTGACAAGTGACTGCGGTGCCATTGACGATTTCTACAAACCTGGTCGCCACCATTTTGTGAATACGAAAGAAGATGCTGCCTCACGAGCCGTCATTGCGGGAACAGACGTGGAGTGTGGTGGCGTATATCAGTCCTTACCCGAGGCTGTAAGAACAGGTAAGATCTCTGAACAACAGCTGAACACCTCGTTACGCCGTCTGCTGATAGGACGCTTTGAACTCGGCGACTTCGATCCGGACGAGATGGTGGAGTGGACAAAGATTCCAATAAGTGTTGTAGCCTGCAAAGAACATAAAGAGATAGCGCTTGATGCCGCACGACAAAGCATTGTGCTATTAAAAAACAATGGGATATTACCTTTGAAAACCAAACAGCCGAAAGTTGTCGTCATGGGACCAAATGCCAATGACTCTACCATGATGTGGGGAAACTATAACGGTCAGCCGACTCAGACAACCACCATCCTGCAGGGTATACGCCAATACTTGCCTGATGTACCTTTCATACAAGGATGTACATGGACCAAGAAGGAAGTTCCTACAAGTATGTTCAACCAAGTTTTTACTGTCGACGGACGACCTGGACTACAAGCCAACTATTGGAATAATGAACGAATGGAAGGATTACCTGCCATGGCGATTCGTCTTACAGAGCCAATCCATTTGGACAATGGAGGAAATACAGCTTTTGCCCCTGGAGTTAACCTTGAGCATTTCACGGCCCGATATGAAGGTGTGTTCCGCCCGCAACAAGATGGTGAAGTCACTTTCAATATGCTTAATGACGACCACTTAATGCTGGTATTCAATGGAGACACATTGCTCAACCGCACAAATGGGCATGGTGTCCGTGATGCTCATCTGACCTATAAGGTTAAGGCTGGCAATAGTTATCCTTTGCAACTTGTCTATATACAATATACAGGACATGCCATGCTTCAATTTGATATCAATATGATTGATCAGTCCCCTGTAGCACTCTCCCCTCTCACTGCTCCACAATCACCTCTAAAAGATGCGGATATTGTCATCTTTGTTGGAGGAATCTCTCCTCGTCTTGAGGGTGAGGAGATGAAAGTCAGTGAAGATGGTTTCAAGGGTGGTGATCGCATCAATATAGAATTGCCACAGGTGCAGCGTGAGTGGCTTGCCAACCTTAAGAAAGCAGGAAAACGCATCATCTATGTCAACTGCTCCGGCTCTGCTATCGCACTGACACCAGAAGATACTTTTGTTGATGCTATTGTGCAGGCTTGGTATGGTGGAGAGAAAGGTGGAAAGGCTGTGGCTGACGTACTTTTCGGCACCTACAACCCCTGTGGTAAGCTGCCTATCACTTTCTATAAGAGTGTGAACGACCTGCCCGACTTCCTTGACTACCGGATGACGAACCGTACCTACCGATATTTTAAAGGGGAGCCCCTCTACCCCTTCGGCTATGGATTGAGCTATACTACCTTTGAGATTGACAATCCTGAGTATATATATAATAAGGTACGCGTGAGGGTCAAGAATACTGGAAAGAAAGAGGGTACAGAAGTCGTACAGGTCTATATGCGTAATTTGGCAGACACAGAAGGACCGCTGAAGACCTTACGAGCCTATGAGCGTGTCAGCCTGAAGGCAGGAGAGAGCAAGGTCGTAGAGATTGATTTCCCTCGTGACCGTTTTGAGGGTTGGGATACTGAAACCAACACCATGCGAGTCGTTCCTGGTAAGTATGAACTGATGATAGGTTCGTCAAGTGCAGACAAAGACCTACAAAGAATTACGGTCAACATCCAATAAAAAAAGAAATCCTCTCCGTTCAGAGAGGATTTCTTTTTAACCACTTATTTCTTAGGTTCTGCCTCCGTCTTGGGTGCAGCCTTCTTAGCAGGAGCTTTTTTGGCAGGAGCCTTCTTTGCCGCAGGCTTCTTGGGCTCAGCTTTCTTTGCTGGTTTCTCTTCCTCAGGAGCCTCATACTTGGCAAGACGAGCCTTCAGGCGAGTAATCTCCTCGTCCTTATACTCAATCTCGTCGCCCTGGTTACGGATGGTGGTAAGCAGTGCATTCAACTCATCGTTCTCAATCTCCTGCGGATAAAGTGCATTCACCCTGTTGATGAAGTCACCAAGGATATTCATATAGTTGGTGAAAGCATCGAACGGTCCGCTATAGATACCACGATCCAAACCAACATTAGAAGCCTTGGTAGTCATGAAACGGAAGTTATTGGAAGCCTGCAGATAGTCCCAGTCCTGATTGATACGGGGGTCGTCAGCAATACGCAGACGGTCGGCCACACTGTATAGCTTATTGAATGCCTCACGCTGCATGGCATTACCCAACCAGCATGAACAGTCACGCTCCTCATCCACCCATGAGAGGGTATCAGGTACGTCAATCTGACCAACGCTCTTCACCTTCATGCAGATCTCCGTAGGAGTAGAGAAAGTGATACCTTTCTCCTTCGCACAAGCAGGCAGTGCCTTCAGGAAGTCGAGGATATTACTGGACAACGGCTGGGCGATACCCAGTGCCGACAGTTCCATGAAGATATTGATAATCTGCTCTTCCTCTGGCAGACGGGCGATACGGTCGATATAGGTATCTGCAAACAAGGGATAGCCAGCCCAGTCGCTGTTGTTGAAACGCAAAGAGATATCATCAGACAACTCCACGTCACGCAGCAACAACTTCAGGTTTGGAGCGATGTTACAGTTGTATACATAATGAGGTGATTTCCAACCCAGTACATGCTTGGCACCTTCTGTCAGCATTCCCTTGAATCCCATGGCAGCAACCTGTCCACCAATATCATCGCTGTATATCAGGGAAGAGTTACGGAGGACTGTCGGTTTCTTGCCAAAGTATTCCTCCATTTTCTTACACTGTTTCTTAACATCCAATGCGAAGGTCTCCTCATTAGCAAGTGATGACAAGCCATGAGAGTAAGGCTCCGCGAGGAATTCCACGCAGCCCGTGTTGTTCAGTTCCTGTAACTTTTCCAACACCTGTGGAGCATGCATTTCCAACTGCTCGATACCTACACCCGAAAGTGAGAAAGCAACCTTAAAGTCCTTACCATTTTCACGAATCATATCGCCGATGGTATTCAGGGCTGGCATATAGCTGCGCTCTGCGATGTCGCTGATACTACGCTCGTTCTCATAATCATCATAATAATAATGATCGGTACCGATATCGAAGAAACGATAACGCTTCAGATGAATAATCTGATGTATCTCAAAATATAAACAAATTGTTTTCATATCTTTTCTTTTATTTGTTATTAATTATAGTTCCTATAGTGCCTATAGTTCCTATAGATTACTGTTCCCAACCAAGGGTTCTCTTATAGAGGGTGGCAATCCATGCGCCCACTTTCTCCCAGGTAATCTGGTCAACCTCCTTCTTTCCTTCTTCCTTGAGATACTGGAAGAGAGAGTCGTTAGCACAGATACTGTAGATGGCATCAGCAAGTGCGTGGATATCCCAATAGTCTACCTTAATACAGTTGTTGAGAATCTCGGCACAACCAGACTGTTTAGAGATAATAGACGGAGTACCACACTGCATCGCTTCCAAAGGAGAGATACCGAATGGCTCAGACACAGACGGCATCACATAGACATCAGAATCCTTCAGGCATTCATAAACCTGTTTGCCACGCATAAAGCCTGGGAAATGGAAACGGTCTGCGATACCACGCTCAGCAGCAAGATGAATCATCGCATTCATCATATCACCGGAACCCGCCATACAGAAACGAACGTTATGGGTACGACGAATCACCATATTGGCTGCCTCCACAAAGTACTCAGGTCCCTTCTGCATCGTAATACGACCCAAGAAAGTCACTATCTTATCCTTACCAGTATGGTCTGGACGAGGAATTGCCTGATACTCTTCCGGCAATGGGTAAACAGCATTATGTACCGTGAAGCACTTCCGTGGATCCTGATGATACTGGTGGATGACAGTCTGACGTGTCAGTTCTGACACACACATAATACAGTCAGCCCAGTCCATACCGTTCTTCTCTATCGAGTAAACCGTTGGGTTCACCTTACCACGAGAGCGGTCAAAGTCTGTAGCATGCACATGGATACAGAGCGGTTTCCCACTTACTTGCTTAGCATGAATACCAGCAGGGTAAGTCAACCAGTCATGGGCGTGGATAATATCGAAGTCAAAGGTACGAGCCACCACACCTGCGATAATGGAGTAGTTATTAATCTCCTCATGCAGATTACCGGGATAGCCACCAGCGAATTCCATCGCACCCAGGTCATTGACGTGCATATAGTTAAAGTCAGCATAGATATGGTCGCGCAACTTAAAATACAAATCCGGGTCCATGATATTACCCACACGGTCACGAACATAATCGTAGCTGACATCACGCCATGTAATAGGCACGGCATTCATAGCGACGATATTACAAGCGTTCCGCTCTTCGTCACCAAAAGGTTTCGGCAGACAGAGCGTGATATCCATATCACCCTGAGCATGCAAGCCCTGAGAGATACCATAGTTAGCGGTAGCGAGTCCACCGAACACGTGAGGAGGATACTCCCATCCAAACATTAACACTTTCATAGTCTTCTCCTCCTATTTTACTTTTGATAAGTATATTTCTCCAACAGTTTCAACGTACGCAGGATCTCAGCGACATTCATGGCAAATGCCATAGCGCCACGTCCATGGAATGGCGGGTTACCGTCGAACAGCTCACTGATGGTTCCCAGTGCGTGATAGTTGATCTCATCCTCATAGCCTACCATCTGACGCTCCACAAAGCTCAAACGTGTGCGCTTGTAAATCTTCAGACAGGCCTCCATATAGAATCCACCGAGCCAGGGCCATGCTGTACCCTGATGGTATGCATAGTCACGCTGAGTCTGCGGACCGACATACATCGGGTTGTAACCACCACTCTTCGGAGACAGTGAGCGCAGTCCCTTCGGTGTCAGCAACTCACGGGTGCAGACATCCAAAACGCTCTTCTTCTGTTCCTGTGACAATGGAGAATAGTCAAAGGCTACAGGGAAGATCATATTCGGACGAACACTCCAGTCCATCATATTGCCATCTACATAGTCAAGCAGATAGCCATATTCGTTGAGGAAGGTATCCACGAACGACACCTTGCAAGTCTCAGAACGTTCCTCCAGTTTCGCTGCGAATTTCTTATCGCCGAACTCCTCTTCCAAGGAAGCGCAGAACTTCAGGGCGTTATACCACAAGGCATTGAACTCTACGATATAGCCAGAACGGGGGACGACAGGATGACCGTTAGCGGTGGAGTTCATCCATGTGATCGCCTTGTCGCGACCATTCGCATAGAGTAGTCCGTTATCATCCAGACGCATCGCAGGATTACCACCCTTGATGATATACTCTACGATATCACGGACTAGTTTTCCATACATCTTATACCCCTTTTCCTTACCAGCATCCTTAGTATATTGCTGGATAGCCCAGATTGCCCACAGAGGAACATCTGGATGCTCTATCTCGTAGATCTTCACACTGAGAGGTTTGTCCTCCATAAACTCACGGAGCCCCTTCTCTGCCGTCTTCATCACATGCTCGAAATAGTCCTGCTCACCAATAGCGAGAGTCAAGCCTGGCAATGCGATAAACGTATCACGGGCACGTGCTTTGAACCAAGGATAACCTGCTAGCAGGTAACGATCATCACTGTCGTCAAGCTCTTCTGCGGAACTGCCACTACGACGATCGCGGAAGTGGAACTGATGGGCTGCGGCAACCAGACAGTGATAGAAGTTATCACGAGGCTGACGTACATCAATCTCCTTTTGGAACAGACTCTTCAGGCTATTACTCTTAATTTCCTTCGTAGAAGCGGCAAAGATGATACTCTCACCCTTCTTGATGGACACTTCAAAATAGCCTGGAACATAAAGATCCTCATTAGAGGCATAACCACGCTCCTGCTCTTTCGGATACTCCACGCCACGATACCAATCTGGCTGGAATACGAACTCGTTTTTCTTATTGAACTGCATGTAGAGGTCTGGATAACCAGCATACATACAGGTCTTGATACCATTATCCACCTCATGATACTCACGAGATGCCGTTGAATTCTCATGCGTAAACTGCCTTACAGAGCGGAAGGCGAGGAACGGACGGAATCGCAACGTCGTAGCGGAATGAGCATCCTCCAAGGTATAACGAATCAAGATACGATCCTCATAACACTGGAAGATAGTCTCCCTCTTTAATAACACGCCACCAACACGATAAAGTGTAGTAGGCACCACATCACAAGTAAACTCCCGGATGTACTTGTGACCTTTCGGGCTGAAATTGTTTCCCTGATATTTATGGAGTCCGAGATTAAACTCAGCGCCGTGCTGAATTACCGTACAGTCAAGCGATGACAAGAGCACATGATTCTCATCATCAAGTTCTGGAACGGGAACAACGAGCAAACCATGATACTTACGCGTATTGCAGTCGACAAGTGTTGAACTGCTATAGGCACCAGAACGGTTTGTCCGAAGTAATTCACGACGGAGGGACTCCTCCAGGTTAGTCATTACAGCTTTTTCTAATCGCAAATAACTCATAGTTCCTATTTTAAGGTTTTTCGTTTTAGATTTGTTTTCAATTCCCAAAAGTACACAATTTCACTGTGACTACAAAATAAAAAGAGTTTTTTTTTGTAAAAACCTTTGTTTTTTATGTGAAGTGGAAGATTATTTACAACAAAAGCATTGTCAGTTTAGCCTTTTTTATTACTTTTGCACCGCTAATGATAGTTGACACCTTATGTTCATAGTAGGAAAAGATACAGAAAAGGACCAGATTAGACAAGCGATGAAAGACCTTTGGGAACTTCTCACAGAGGAGCAGCAACTTTTCTTGATGAAACACGTCTCATTGGAGAAATTCAAGAAGAGTGAATTCATCTATCACGAGAAGGAAACCCCTGAACACCTTTTCTGTCTTGTCAAGGGCAAAGTAAAAATCTTTAAGGAAGGAATAGGTGGTCGTCCACAGATTGTACGCATGGCAAAGCCACAGGGTTTCTTCGGCTATCGCGCAGGCTTTGTCGGTGACCACTACAGCACATCCTCCGCCGCTTTTGATACGGCAACGGTCTGCCAGATCCCGCTCCCTGTCATCAAGACGATTATCCGGGACAACAATGATGTTGCCATTTACTTTATCAAGCAACTGGCGAGCCTGTTAGGTCATGCGGACGAACAGACCGTCAATCTCACTCAAAAGCATATCCGGGGACGACTCGCCGAGGCATTGCTCCGACTGAAGAACAAATATGGTACAGAGGAAGATGGCAAGACATTATCCATCTGTCTGAGTCGTGAAGACCTTGCCAACCTTTCGAACATGACGACGAGCAATGCCATTCGCACCCTCTCCGCTTTTGCCTCAGAAGAGCTGATCTCCATTGACGGCAAAAGTATCATCTTACTTGACGAGCCCAAGTTATTGAAAATCTCCAAGAACGGTTAATCTGGGATCAGGAATTGAATGACTTCCTGCTCCACGTCTATATAGTATGCCCCGACGGGAGTACCCATCAGTCTGCCGTCAATACTCACCAAGGCATGCTTCGCCTCTTCTATCCTCACCTCACGGGTTCGGTAGGGATGCACACTACGATGGTTAAGGAAGCGTCCCGTTAACAACAGCCACAGACCGGCAAAGACTTGCAAGAGTCCTGTATGATAGACCACGGACACGTCGAGTAGTCCATTATAGGGGACAGCATTAGGAGTTTGTCCGTATCCCGGTCCGCTTCCCACACACATCGTCATCACCTTACGGTTGATGACATCAGAATTGATCTTCACATTCATCTTATAGTCCATACGGTGAAAGATCATCAGGAAGACAGAGACGATAAAGGACAAGGTACGCGACCCCAGCATCGAACGGGTCTGTCGTCGCATATTCATCACATCAGCGATCAATCCGACATTAACACAATTCAGGAAATAACGGTTACATTTCTCTCCTTTCTTATTGGTATAACGTATACATCCCAAGTCAACAGGACGGACACGACGCTTTATCAGCCAGTCGACCGTCTGTTCCATATTACCCTCCTTGAAATCCCAGTAGCGGGCGAAGTCGTTCATCACACCATTGGGAATCACTCCCAAGGCAATGGTGTCACGAACCTGTTTCTCCACCTGCATCAGACAGTTGACAGCATCGTTCAAGGCAGAGTCCCCCCCCATCACGATAATCGTCTTATAGCCATTATGTATCAGCATCAACATCAACCGTTCCACACTGTCCGAAGTCTCACTCTGCACAAAGTCATATTGGACATGACGCTCATCCAACACCGCTTGTATTTTCTCACGTTGCTTACTGGATCGTCCCTTGGGACAATATAAGATACCCCATCTTGTCTCTTCTACTGCCATAGCGCTAATATCTCCTTCACTTTATCATCCATCGGCTGCATCGCATCAATCCAATGAATTTTGAAACCACGACGCTCCATTCCCCTGAACCATGTCATCTGTCGCTTGGCAAACTGATGAATGGCTATCTCCAGATGTTGGAACATCTCGTCATAGGTTGTATTACCGATAATATATTCAGTCACAAATTTATATTCCAGTCCATAATAGAGCAGGTCCTCTGACGGGATTCCTTCTGCCAGTAATGCCTTGACCTCATCAATCATCCCCTCCTCCAGTCGCGCTTTCAGTCGTCGGCTGATCTTCTCACGACGCTGCTCCCTGTCGATATGGACACCGACAATGAGTGAGTCAACAGGAGGCAGTTCCCTCCTGGGCATGGGATGTTCCAGGTTATAAGTCTCGATCTCTATGGCTCGGATAGCACGCTGACAGGAGTCCACATCCGTCTTATTATGCATATTAGAACCGTTTTTCTCCTTCAGCTCCACTAACATTTCTGTCAACTCCTCCAACGATTTGCTTTCCAGACGTTGGCGCAACTCAGGATTCTGAGGGACCGGTGATAGTTTATAACCTTTCAATACCGCCTCTATATAAAGCCCTGTACCCCCACAGAGGATGGGGACCACCCCACGACGGCAGATATCCTGATAGGCATCATAGAAATCCTGCTGATATTGGAAGAGGTTGTATTTCGTACCAGGCTCGCAGATGTCAATCAGATGATAGGGGATCTTTACTATTTCATCTTTAATCTTTAATATATAATCTCCCAAATCCTTTCCCGTACCGATGTCCATACGACGATACACCTGACGGGAGTCCGCGGAGATAATCTCTCCACCAATCTTCTCCGCCAGTGCCGCCGCCAATGGAGTCTTACCACTGGCTGTAGGACCAAGTATGGTGATCATCCGCTTTGCCATCATGACTGTTTATGCATCGGCAAAGACCTTGCCGTCAGCAAGTCTTACCTCCAACTGATTATACTCACAATGGAAATCATTCTGCAACCGTTGCAGATACCTCCTACACTCCCACTTACACATCGGCAGGTCATGGAGCAGATAGTTACCACAAGTCTCTGGGGTGGTAGCGGGTACCTCATCCTGTGTCAGTATCCATTCCAAGCATTGGATTGTCAACTCCCTCATGTCAAGGACATTATAATCACCCGTCATAACGATATACATACCCGTCATACAGCCCATCGGACCGACATACACCACATCGTCTTTCACCTGTGAGTTGCGAAACCATGTCGCCATCAGATGCTCAATACTATGCATGGCGGCAGGCGCCACTGCCGGTTCCTTGTTCGGTTCCGTAATACGGAGGTCGAAGGTCCTGAACCGTTTGTCATCCCTTGAGAGATAGATACCTGGTTTCAAACGAGTGTGGTCAATAGTAAAACTCTGAATAACTTCCATCTGTTTTGTTTTTTGGTTCTGTGTGCAAAAATACATAAAAAAAGCCGTCCGACAAAATCGGACAGCTTTTATTTTCAATTGTCAATTATCAATTGCGATTATTTCAGTTGACTTCGTCGACTCAGATACGCGACTCGGCATACTGAAAGCGAGCTTTCGTCTGCTCTCTGAATTAAAAAAGTTATTATTCGTCAATCGGGTTGTAACTCGCAATTCCCGTTATATCCTTGCGGTCGCCTATCCCGATACCATTATTTATCGGGCTTTTTACCCTAACATTTTAGGAAATTACTGTGTGGAGAGATGTAAGGGCAAGTGGATTTGGGAATAAAGTCGCTTGAAAGTTAAATGACCCTATATGGGGGTTTTGCTCTGGTCATCCACCTTCGAGCCTTGGCCATCGCCTTGGTTCGCCTCGTAGTTCGGATCGAGCCAGCTTGCCCGCCGCTCTGCCCCTCGCCGTTTATTCTCGGCCACCTTCTCCTTGGTGTGCGACTTCATCTCGCGGTGAATCTTCGCGTGACAATCCTTGCACACCAAGATGATGTTGTTCGTATCGAGGAACAACCGCTCCATCTCAGCCTTTGACTTGGCAGACTCGAATGGGATGACGTGGTGGCAGGCAAAGCCCGACTTAATGTAACCACCATCGACACCCGCCTCGATGCCATCGCGCTTGCACACTCGGCACAGTCCGCCGTCCCGCTGCCACACGAAAGCCTTGATCCCTGGCCATCGCTTGTCGTTGAACATCTTGTCATGTTCAGGTCTGAATCTCTTCCAGCTCATACGCTACCATTTCGCGTTACGATTTACTTTTTTCTTCATCCGAAATATTTATGGTGAATACGGTTGATGATGTTTTCGAGTTGTCTCCGCTTGTCAGAGAGTTGCATTTTCCATTTGTCGAAGTCTTTTTGTTTGCATACCTTAGGGCCAAAGATTCTAACGCGACCACCGACTTGATGGTTTTTCAAATTCCATTCGAGGACTTTGATCTCAGCTTTGATGTCTGAGGTCTCAGCTTCCACTTCCTTTTCGTACTTCTTCAGTTTGGTGTATGTCACCTTGGCACGTCGGCACCGTTCCACGAATGCTTTATGCTCTACCTTTTCCAATGATTGCTCATCTTCCAGTTCGAGGTCTGTCTGTTGCTCCCAGTCGAGCCTTCTTGCAAAGTCTGTGTTACTCATATCGTTTCCTCCATCCAAAGTCTTACCAGTTCGCGCATATCGTCGAAGGTGATGGGCAGCTGGCGATGATAGCCTTCCTTGTCGGTCGTGGTGATCA
>JAEEGJ010016067.1_pt1 | contig 17299 bp, 21 predicted proteins | sample 8958761 | NCBI WGS metagenome assembly JAEEGJ01 (sample SAMN16246546, study PRJNA631951) | gut metagenome | biome: gut microbiome; feature: rumen; material: RS-attached | host: Bos | place: Iran: Karaj | collected 2018-10 | reverse complement strand
GCAGATCGGCTACAACGCCAACGCCTTTACCTTCGATTTCCTGAAGGCGGCCTGCACCCAAGAGAATGCGGGTACCAACATTTTCATATCGCCTTTCAGTATTCAGATGGCTTTGGCAATGACCGCGGCGGGCGCGGCTGGCGACACCCAGGCCGAAATGTACAACGCCCTGGGCTTCAACAATTTCTCCGGCACTGACGTGAGCGGATTCTATCGCACTTTGATTCCCGCGCTGCAGGCAGTCGACAATACCACCACCTTCGAGATTGCCAACTCCTTCTGGTCAAAGAGCAGCATAAAGATCAAGCAAAATTATATCGATGATATAAAGGACAGCTTCTATGCAGAGGTCCGCACCCTGCCAGGCAACGGCCAGCAGGCGGCCGGCGAAATCAACGGATGGTGCAGCGAAAAGACCCACGGCATGATAAACAAGATTGTGGACGAAGTGCCCTCCAGTACCATCGTCAGCCTGCTCAATGCCATCTATTTCAAAGGCATCTGGAAAGATCAGTTCAACAAGGCTTCCAACACGGAAGAGAAGTTCACCAACTGGGACGGCACCACAAAGAAGACGACTTTCATGAACAAGACCTTCGAAAATGCCAGAGTCTACAGTGACGAATACGCCGAGGCGATGAGCATCCCATACGGCAACGGCGCATTCGCGATGACCATTGTGATGCCCCGCAGCGGTGTCTCACTGGACAAGATCCTCGCCGGCCTGAATGCCGAAACCTGGGCCCAGTACCGTGACGGCGGCCGCTGGTATGAGACAATCTTCTCGATGCCCAAGTTTGAAGAAGAATATGCCTGCGAGAAGCTCTGCATCGATATCCTGGAGGAGATGGGTATGCAGAAGGCCTTTACCGGCGCAGCCGACTTCTCCGCGATGAGCGACACTCCGCTCTGCATAGACGAGATACGTCACAAAGCTAAGATCAAAGTAGATGAAGAAGGCACCGAGGCTGCAGCCGTGACATATATCGGCATGCGCGTGACTTCTGTCGGCCCCGGCGGCGAGACCTTCTACTTCAAGGTAAACCGCCCGTTCCTCTACTTCATCAGCGAACGCTCTACCGGCGAAATCCTCTTCTCCGGCGCCAAGAACGAGTTTTAGACTACAGTTCCGAATTGAAAGGCAACAAAGGCAGGCGGTAGCTGTTCCAGATATGGCCTATGGCAAAGTCGTGCCACAGGTAGCGGACATATTTGGGTTCCGGAACCTCGGGTGCGGTGCAGCCGATTGAGTTGCCGTCGGTGCCGGTGATGGTTGCGGGATACCATACCTTGTCTTCTCCGGCAACCTCGAATCCGGACACACCCTTGAACTCCCATCCCAGGTCGGAATGCAGCCCGCCGCCGCAGTTGTCAAGATAAACGATGGCGTTGGGGCCGTCAAAAGCCGCCTTTAAAAAGCAGGGGCTGTCGCTGCCGTAGTTCTTGAAGCCGTACCACTTTTCCAACGCCAGATATGCCAGGCGCTCGCCCACCTCGGCTTTCTTGCGTGGATGGATTATACCCTCTTCAAACTCGTATACCAGGTCGCAGGTGCCAATCATTGCAGAATTCGGCACCAGGGATGCTGCTGCCCTCTGACGGTCGCGAAGGATTGGCGCCAGTCCAGAGTCGCCATTGGCGGCATAGGGGTGGGGTGCAATCTGCACATAGTAGAACGGCAGATCGCCGCGACCGAATATTTCTCTCCATTTGGTAACCATCTCGGCCTGCAGCTTTGAATAGTCCTGCGCATATATGCGGCCCACATTGGAGCATCCCTGATACCAGATGAAGCCGTTTATTGTGTAGTGCCGCAGCGGATAAACCATTGCGTTGTACATCATTGTGCAAGTGAACCAGGGGCTTGTGTCTTTGTTCTCCCGAATGTCCTTGTCTACATCCTCGCCTTTGATTCCTCCCTTGATCAGCGTCTCGCGGTCCATCCAGCACTCTATCATGGTGCCGCCCCAGCAGGGGACGATGAGGCCGACGGGGACGCCCAGTTCGCGGGTCAGTTCCCTGCCGAAGTAATATGCCGTGGCACTGAATTCGCCGATATGGCCGCCGCAGGTGGTCCACCACTGCCCGGAAGCATCTTCCAATGCGGTTTCCGAAACGGCCTTATTGATCATTACCATACGCAGACCGGGGTAGTGCCGGGCGTCCCGCATATCCTGCCCGCCGTTTTCGATGGGCTGAAAGCGCCATCCGTCCATAGGCATCTCCATATTTGACTGGCCGCTGCACAGCCATACCTCGCCGATTAGCACGTCGTTCAGGACAATCTTGTCTTTTCCGCTGGAGATGGTCACAGCCTGCGGGTCAAACGATGCGGAGGGAGTGGCCACAGACACCTTCCAGAAGCCGTCATCGCCCGCCTTGACGCTGTAGCTCTTTTTGCTCCAGGAGACTTTGACCTTAACCTTGGCTCCGGCGCTGGCCCAGCCCCATATATTGGCGTCGGCATTCTGCTGAAGCACCATATTGTCACCGAAAAAACCAGGGGTTCGCAAACCCTCTGCCCTGGCGAAACTGAAGGCCAGCAGGCAGGAAATAATGAGAATAATCCGTTTCATACATCAAAGTTAACCAGAATATTGCTAAATTGCTCCCATTATGAAAAGATTGTCCATTTTAATAATATCAGTATTCCTGGCAATCGCCTGTGGATGCGACAATAAACCGGTTCCCGGCCCCGATCCGGGTACTGACCCCGGTTCCGACCCTGTGGAAGAGCCGCAGCAGCACGATGATTCCTATGTCCCGGTCAGCATTCACAGCAGTGTGACCGCCGTTCAGCCTTCAACCGGCCTGGTGCTGTGGAGCGACAATGCATCCAGTCGTAATTCCACTTACGGTGAGTCTATCGCCCTGGAATATGCCTATTGCCTGCCGTGCAAGGTCGTGACGGGCAAAACAGACGGCAAGATTCAGTATAATTGGAGCTCTTTCAATAAATGGCTGGACGAAGTTGCCTCCCGCAACCATCAGGCGGTGGTGCGCTTCCGCTATGAGTATCCCGGTTCAAGAGATGTCGACGGCAAGTCCGGCACCACAGCTGTGCCCGACTACATCAAGGCGCTGGAAGATTACGAGGAGACATATTACAAGAACGAGGATGGCCCCACATACTATGCAGACTGGCGCAATGCAGAACTGCAGTGGTTCACCAAGCAGTTCTACACCGATTTTAATGCGGTGTACAAGAACGACCCCCGCATAGCCTTTGTCGAGGTCGGGTTCGGCCACTGGAGCGAATATCACATCTACGGCACTCCGCTCAAGCGGGGTGTGAATTTCCCTTCAGACGATTACCAGAAAGAATTCCTGACGTACCTTGGCGCGGAGCTGGAGATACCCTGGCTGATATCCATAGATGCTGCCGACAGCTCTCCGGTAGTGAGGAACGCCACCTTGATGGCACTCACGTTCGGCCTGTTCGACGACAGTTTTATGCATAAGAATCACGAGGGCGACTATAACGAGGAGTGCTGGGATGCGCTCGGGCAGGGAACCCGCTGGAAAACGGGCGCCTGTGGCGGAGAAATCAGTTATTATTCATCTTCTGACCAGCGCAACTTCCTGAATCGCGCAGGAATGTACGGCGTTACCTGGGAGCAGGCGGCAGCAAAATATCATATCACATTCATGATAGCCAACGACGCCCCGGGCGGCACCCACGGCACGGCAGCCCGCTTCAAGGAGGCCAGTATGTTCAGCGGCTACAATTTTGCCCTGACCTCTTTATCTGCGAATAAAGAAAAAACCATGGCCGACATCACAAATACCGGCATCGCACCCATCTATCGCGATGCTTATCTGGCGGTAGGCGGTGTCCGCAGTGAGACCTCTTTGAAGGGCCTTCTGCCTGGTGAAACTCGCAGGGTTTCGGTGGACAAGGCCACAGACGGCAGCGATGTCACCATAGAGTCGGATTATATCCTTCCTACACAGAAAATTCAGTTCGATGCGGATCTTTAGGGCGATATTGACAGCGGTGGTGCTGCTGGCGGCTTTGACGGCATACGCACAGCCCTCGGTGGTGGATATGGGGTTGAGCGTGAAGTGGGCCACCTGCAACCAGGGCGCCGATACACCGGAGGGATTTGGTGATTACTACGCCTGGGCAGAAATTTCTGTCAAGGAGAAGTACCAGACGGAGACATATTCTTTTTGCGGCGAAGGCCCTTACGGTCTTACGAAATACAATGCCGGTTTTAAGCTGAACCTGCTCGCGGAGCCGGAGGATGATGCCGTGCGGGCAAACCTGGGTGATGGCTGGCGCACGCCGACCTTCGTGGAAATTAACGAACTGGTGCAGCAGTGCGACTGGGAATGGACTTCACAGAACGGCGTAGCGGGCTATAAGGTTACCAGCCAGAAAAACGGCGCGAGCATCTTTCTGCCTGCCGCAGGCTATATGGAGGGCGGCGAACTCTGCTATCCCGGCACCGCCGGACGCTACTGGACCGCTACCCGTCATCCATACCATCCGAATTGCGCAATGAATCTATTCTTCAGCGAAGAATTCCACTACGCATACTTCTCCCGCCGTTACCGCGGTTTCCCGATACGCCCTGTAAGGCAGTAGCTGTTATTTCCCGAAATTGACCGAAGCCCAGGTAAGTGCGTAGTGCAGAACCATGGGCCAGTAATACCAGTTGTGGTCGCCGTCGCGCACGCGGAACTCGTGAGCAATGCCCTTCTCCTGCATCTTGTAGTGCATATCCACCGACAGGTGCAGCAGCCAGTCGTCGTCGCCTATGTCAAAGGTCCACTTCACGGTGCGCAGGGCTGCCACGGTGCTTTCGTCGGCATTCGCTACGAAATCGATGGCGGAATTCTCGTGTACCGAGCGGCACACTACAGCCAGCTGGTCTTCAGTATCGTTCCAGCCGACCTCGCCTTTCTCGTCCAGCCAGGGGCTCATCGCATAGCAGCTGGAGAACATCTCGGGGTGGTGCTGGCAGTATACTGTGCTGCCGCCGCCGCCCATCGAGAGGCCCATGATGGCGCGGTTTTTCTTGTCGCCGATGCAGCGGTATTTGGCCTCCATCTGGGGCATCAGCTCCTGGAAGAAGAAGTCTTCGTAGTTGCGGCCGGGGGTGTTGAAATAGCCGTTGAGTACGGCACGGGGGTTGGGGTGGCCGGCATTGGGCATTATAATCACCATTTCCACAGCTTCGCCGGAGGCGATGAGCCTGTCGGCTATCGTCTGCATGTTGCCGTGCCCCGCCCAGCCTTCGTAGGTGTCGGAAAGGCCGTGCAGCAGATACACAACCGGATATTCCTTGACAGAGCCGTCGAAGCCGTCGGGAAGATAAACATTGCACTTGACTTCGCAGCCAAGGATTTTGGAGTCGATGCTGTCGGTTATTACATTGCCGGCCAGCAGATTGGCCGACAGGAGCGCGAGCGCTGCAAAAACGGTGAGTCTTTTCATAAGAATTAGTGTCAGTAACTGCAAATATAACAAAAAGTTGATGTATCTTTACTGAAAGAAAACAACCTACAATTATGAAAAAAGCGCTGATTGCAGCCCTTGCGCTGCTGATGCTGGTCTCCTGCGCCCCTAAGAAGAGTGTAGTGACCGTCTCGGGCCTCGATCCCGCCAATTTCAAGGACACCTACAACGAAATGCCGGTGGCCCTATACACCCTTAAGAACGATGCCGGAATGGAGGTGTGCATCACCAACTTCGGCGGGCGCATCGTCTCCATTGCCGTTCCTGACCGCAAGGGGGTGATGCGCGACGTGGTACTTGGCTTCGACCGCATCGCCGACTATTTCCCGGAGAACAACGATTCCAACTTCGGCGCCGTGATCGGCCGCTACGGCAACCGCATTGACCAGGGCCGGATCACCATCGACGGAGAGACCTACCAGCTGCCGCAGAACAATTACGGCCACTGCCTGCACGGCGGTCCTGAAGGCTGGCACTACAAGGTATTTGCGGTGGTTGAGGCAGACGAAAGTCACATCAAACTGGCGCTGTGCTCGCCCGATGGCGATGCCGGCTTCCCCGGTACCGTAAATGCTACCGTGACATACACGCTGTTGTCTAACAACGCACTGGATATCGCCTACGAGGCTGTTACCGATGCTCCGACGGTGATCAATATGACCAACCATTCGTATTTCAACCTCTCCGGCGACCCGGAAAATCATACGATTCTGGACGACGAGCTGACGATATGCGCCTCCGGATTCACACCAATCGACGATACATTCATGACTTCGGGAGAGATAGCACCGGTAGAGGGGACGCCGTTCGATTTCCGCAAGCCGTGCCTCATTGGTGAGCGCATTACGGAGGATAACCAGCAGCTGGCCAACGGCCACGGCTATGATCATAACTGGGTGCTGGATACAGAAGGCGACATTTCCCGCGAGGCGGCCGAACTCTACTGCCCGGCCACCGGCATCGACATGAAGATATTCACCACCGAACCGGGCTTGCAGGTGTATGTGGGTAACTTTTTGGACGGTAGCGTCAGGGGCAAGAAGGGCGTGGCATACGAAGTCCGTACCGCAATCTGCATGGAGACGCAGCACTATCCCGACTCACCCAACAAGCCGCAGTGGCCGTCGGTTGAACTCCGCCCAGGCGAGGTCTACACCAGTCACAGCATTTACGCTTTCTCTGTGAAATAGATTATTTGGTCCAGCCTTCAAGTGATTCGCACTTGACGCGGAACCAGTTGTTCAACCCCTCTTCCAGCAGCCGGTAACCTTGCCGGTTGCTCCAGGAGGCGGGGCGGTCTTTGATTACCATATCCTCTCCGGTGTCATTTTCCAGGTAGGGAGTAAGCATCTGCTGCCATTGAATTATGCGTGACGCGCTGGGCTGAATGCCGGTATAGGGGTTGTCCTTAAGCGCAAGTTCGCGCAGATAGCCATTGTAGATGGCCTTGAAGTCGGGCCACTGAAGAAGTTTGCTGATAAGTATACATTCTTTTATCCCCCAGTGAAAGGGGTCCTGTCGGCCCGAATCGCTCTGCACGCCGCAGTTGTGAGAAGTCCCAAGGGTGTTGTCGTAGTCATACGGGAGCAGATACACCTTGTAGTTCTCTATGTCACGGCTATCGAAATAGAGGTAGTAATTGTTCATATTGTTCCAATAGTCGTCCCAGTGGCCCAGGGCGACGTTGGCGGCGTACATCTTGAGCAGCAGGTCAACGTCGCAATGAGCCAGAATCCAGCTGTGGAATTCGTCACCCTTGAGGCTTTGGAGGTTTTTTATGAACCCCTTCAGCTGAGCGGTGGCTTTTTGGAATTCGGTGCTGCTGTCTTCTTTCAGCTCATAGGCGTAACCGTCGGGGGAATTGTCGTCGAGATGGAAGCGCCGGTCGTCGGTATCGCGCAGGTTGGCTCCCCAGCCGCATTTCCAAAGATAACCGTCCGTCGAACCGAACTTTGGCCGTCTTTTAACATACTGTTGGTCTATCGACTCGCACATCAGGTATACGCCGAAATAGGCGGGGGTATCGTCGCCGACCTTGATTGAAAGGCGGCACCAGGAGGTCTTTGGCGCCGTCCAGATGCCGTATTTGTCAAGCATGTCAAAGCAGAAATGCTCGCGGATGTAGGTCGGGTCTTCCTTGGCATATTTGAGGTTGATGCGACGCACTCCGGCGATTTCGCCGGTTTCGCTGAATTTTCGCAGATGGAGGCCGAAGTGGACGTGGCGCCATTTGGGATTGGTGGAACTGTGCTGTTGGCCGGTGCCGCCTTCCGGACGCCGGCGGGATGTCTGGCCGCGAAGGCGTATGGCTCCGTCGGTGCAGGTCGTAGTGTAGCCGTTTTTCTCAAAGCTGACGGTGCTGCACCGGAAATAGTCGTGAGTATGGTTTTCCTTGTCGTAGGTTGTCAGCAGATTGTTCCACTCCGCCTCGCTGATAGCAATTGTGATGCTTGGCAAGGCCTCGTCGTCAAATACATAACCGACGCCGTCGGCAAGACCCTTGCCGCTGCCGTCGACCTCGATGCGGTCCTTGCCGCAGGAAGCGGCCAGAACCAGGACAGCGAGTAATATGAGAATCCTTTCGCGCAAGACAGGTTATTTCACCATACAGATGTCGTAGAAGTCTCTGAGGTTGTTCTCTACGATCCAGTTGATGTAGGTCATGAAGGTCCAGGCCATCAGCTGATAGCCGGCGGCGTTCATATGGCCCTTTTCAAAAAAGCGCTTCTGGAGCTCGGGGTCGTTGAAGTCCTGGCCATATTTCTCCAGGTCGATCAGATAGACGTTGTCGAAGATCTCCGGCAGTTTGCGGATCTCGGCGCTGAATTCCTCCTTGCCGTAGAGCGTGGGCAATGTCACCACAAAGAACCGCGCCCCCGGTTGAATGGACTTCACGCGCTGGATGATGCCGCCGTAGTAGCCGATGAAGGTTCCGGCGTTCTTAGTGTAATCGTCAAGATTGATGTCCTTATGCGCGTCGCCGGGCTCGTAGCCGTTCCGGTCGTTGCAGCCCAGAGCTACGATGTATGCCTGGCACGGATGAGCCTTGGCGCTGATGTCGCCGTTGCGGTTCACCGGATAATCCCAGAAATTCGCTATCCATCCCTGCGCCGTTTCTCCGCCCTGGGAGAAATTGTAACCCACGGCGCCGCCGATAGCAGCTACCATCCGCTGGCCCCAGGAATAATCGTAGTTTTCGTGCCATACGGTGGAGCCGTCCTCACGGAGATATTCGTACTCGCCGCTGCACATCGAATCGCCGATGAATCCCCAGCGGTGAAAAATCGTGCACCAGCCGGGCTGCTGCGAAACGGTTGCAATCGGGTTGACTTCCTGCGCCTGCGCCGCGCAGGCAATCAGCATAAAAAGGGCGAGGGTTAATTTCTTCATAAGGCATGTTTTTACAAAGATAGTTATATTTGTGTTCATCGCAGAAATCGGTTTAAAAGATTATGGACAAAGGTTTATTCACACAGTCACTGGTAAAGTTCTTCCTGGGTGTTGTCATTGTCGGCCTGCTTCTGTTTTTACCTGCCGGCTCTTTTAAGTATTGGCAGGGCTGGTTGCTGATGGGAATACTCTTTGTGCCGATGTTCATCGCCGGCTTGGTCATGATGGCCAGGAATCCGGAGCTGCTCAGGAAGCGCCTGAATGCAAAAGAGGAGGAGAAGGAACAGAAGACGGTGGTAAAACTCAGCGGGCTTCTGTTCATAGCCACCTTCGTGGTCGCTGGGCTCAACTGGCGCTTCGGGTGGTGCGTGCTTCCTGCCTGGGCCGTATGGGCAGCGGCGGGTCTGTTTCTGATTTGTTATCTTCTCTATGCCGAGGTTCTGCGGGAGAATATTTATCTGTCCAGAACCATAGAAGTTCAGGAGAATCAGAAAGTTATCGATACCGGCCTTTACGGCGTCGTTCGGCACCCGATGTACTTGGCCACTACCGTATTGTTTCTTGCGATGCCGCTGGTGCTGGCTTCGCCGATATCATTCTTGATAATGTTGCTCTACATTCCACTTATCGCCAGGCGCATCAAGAACGAGGAAAAGGTTCTGGAAGAAGGGCTGGAGGGCTATAAAGAGTATAAACAGAAGGTAAAATACAAAGTCATACCGTTTGTATGGTAAATAATAATTACATCATCCGCCACGAGCGGCAAACCGAATATCATCAAGTGGAGAATCTCGTCCGGGAATCCTTCTGGAACGTTTATCGTCCCGGCTGCCTGGAGCACTATGTGCTTCATTGCCTGCGGGAAGACCCCGCCTTCATCCCGGAACTTGATTTCGTAATGGAGGCCGAGGGAGAGTTAATCGGCCAGTGCATCTATATGCATGCGGCCATCAAGGCCGATGACGGCAGAGTCATACCCATTGTCACTATGGGGCCGATAGGAATCCATCCTGACTACAAGCGACAGGGCTTCGGCAAAGTACTGCTGGACTATAGCTTGTCCAAGGCGGCCGAAATGGGCTTCGGGGCGGTTTGCTTCGAGGGAAATATAGACTTCTACGGCAAGAGCGGTTTTGATTATGCTTCGGACTTCGGCATCCGGTACCATGGCCTTCCGGAGGGCGAAGATGCCTCGTTCTTCCTGTGTAAGGAACTGATTCCGGGGTATCTGGACGTAATCACCGGAGAATATGCCACCCCCGCAGGGTACTTTGTTGACGAGCAGGCATGCGAGGTCTTCGACAAGGCCTTCCCGCCCAAGCAGAAGCTCAAGCTGCCCGGGCAACTTTGGTAATAGTATCTTTGCAAGGTGAAACGTTTCTGCAAATATATTTCCGATAATATGGGGGTGCTGGTGCTGCTGTCGGCGGTGCTGGCGCTCTTGTTCCCGGGTTTTTTCGGCCATATCAAGACAGGACTTATCAACCCGCTTCTGGGTGTGATTATGTTCGGTATGGGCCTTACGCTCAGGGCGGATGATTTCAAGGTCGTGTTCAGTCGGCCAAAAGATGTTATAGCGGGATGCCTGGCCCAGTTTACCGTAATGCCGCTGTTGGCCTTTGCCCTGTCCAGGCTTTTCTCGCTTGACGAAGCGCTGTCCGTTGGAATGATACTGGTGGGTTGTTGTCCCGGCGGAACGGCTTCCAACGTCATTACATATCTGGCAAAGGGTGATCTGGCCCTCTCCGTAGGAATGACGGCAGTCTCTACATTGCTGGCGCCAGTGCTGACGCCGCTGCTGGTACTGCTGCTGGCAGGCAAGACGGTTGATGTAGATGTTGTCGGAATGCTTCTGAGCATCCTCTGGGTGGTCATCCTGCCTATAGGTCTTGGACTGTTGGTCAAACGCTTCCTGCCAAAGGTCGGGGACAAGGCGTCAGATTATCTGCCGGCAGTGTCTTCCCTGGCAATATGTGTCATAGTAATGATAGTGATTGCGGCCAATGCCCAAAAGCTCCTGACTGGCGGGCTTGTGATCATGCTTACGGTAGTGCTTCACAATGTCTGCGGACTCGCGGTCGGCTATCTGATTGGCGTGTTGCTGCATATGTCACAGCCCAAGCGGCGTGCCATCAGTATCGAGGTCGGAATGCAGAACAGCGGCCTGGCCTCGTCGCTTGCCAACACTCATTTTGCCGCCCTGCCGATGGCAACCCTTCCCGGCGCCCTGTTCAGCGTTTGGCACAACATAAGCGGCGCCATCGTCGCCAGAATTTTCGCTAAAAATGGAAGTAACAAATCTGCTTGATATACACTCCCGTGCAGAGTTGTACCGATGGTACCAGGAGAATCACGAAAAAGTGAGTGATTTCTGGCTGCGTGTGAACCGGGCCGCGGCAGACTGCCCAGGCGTGGTGCGGTATGTCGATGCAGTTGAGGTTGCTCTCTGTTTTGGATGGATAGACAGTACTCAGAAAAAGATTGATGACGGCAAACCCGTCCAGCATTTCACGCCCCGCAGAAAGCGGAGTAACTGGTGTGAACGGAACCTGATTCGCTGTCGACGTCTGGTTCAACTAGGTGAAATGACTCCCGCCGGGCTGGCTGTGGCTCCCGACCTGGATCCAGCCCTGTTTGTCTTTGAGAACTGGGTGCTTGATGCGATTAAGGCCGATGAGATGGCATGGGAGAACTACAATTCTTTCCCTGAAAACTACCGTCGCATCCGGGTGGATTATATCCAGCATTACCGGCAAACCGGCCGCGAAGAAGAGGCGCACAAGGCCCTGCAACGCTTTGTGAAAGATTGCCACGCCGGCAGAATGCAGCCCGGCTGGGACGATTTCGGCAGGCTGAAATGATCGGAAATGCATTAATAAGTAAAGTCCAGTTTATATGAATAAGATACGAATTACAGCAGTACGGCAGACGGTTTACCCCGACTTGATGGCCCAATACGAGAATCCAATTGAGCATACCTGCGATGTTAAAATGGGCCAGCAGTGGATTTGTGTCGACGGCAAATGTCCCGAAGGTATGTGTCCCTCTGCCTGGTCTTCCATGCGCGAGTTCGTAGAGTCTTTGGCCAAAGGAGAGGGTAATTTTTATGATGGATGGATGAAAAACCCGATGAGTGCCATGATCAGTTGCAACGACGGTTTTCGTCCGTTCAGCTTCTATATTGAGGTCATTTGAAGCATGAACAATATGCTATATTACATCGAATGTAGTTGAGGTCGTTTTGATATTTTTACATTCTTTATGATGTAGTTTTGAAATTGTTTCTTAAATTTGCATTCAAACGGATGTAATTATGAGTAACAATGTTATATCATCGACATTGAAAGCCTTGCGGAAGGAGCATGGTCTTACGCAGGTAGATTTGGCCATGAAGTCCGGAGTCGGTTTGAACTTCGTGCGTGAATTGGAGCAGGGTAAGGCCACGGTCCGGATGGACAAGGTCGCCCAGGTATTTGATCTGTTCGGATACGAACTGGTTCCTCAAAAGAAGATGAAATGAAAACGGCATTGATCGAATACAAAGGGAAGCCGGCCGGGGTCTTGAAAGAGACGGATGAGGGTTATGAGTTCCTTTATGACAAGGAGTATCTCTCAGATGCGGAATCCAAGCCTGTCAGCCTGACTCTTCCCTTGACTGAAAAGCCATACAAATCCCCGGTTTTATTTCCATTCTTCGATGGTCTCATTCCGGAGGGCTGGCTTCTGGATGTAGCCCTGCGCAATACCGATATCAGCGAGTTGGATAGGTTTTCCCTGCTGCTTCTCTGCTGTAAGGACTGCATCGGAGCAGTTAGTGTAATCCCGCTTAAAGAAGAGGGCGATGAGTAAGTGTTTGTATTGCTATAAGGAACTCGAACCGGGAGAGGTCGATTTCCATAAATCCTGTAGCAGGAAGTTCTTTGGAACTACGACGGCTCCTTCCTTGGATTATTCCCGGGAGGAAATGGACGAACTGGCCGCCCAGGTCATCAAGTCACAAACCACCTTGACGGGAGTTCAGCCAAAGCTGTCCCTGAACCTTGACAAACACAAGGATTCCCAGAAGCTTACCATAGTGGGTCTTTGGGGTGGTTATATCTTCAAGCCCCAGACGGAACGGTTTGCGATGCTGCCCGAAAACGAGGATCTCACCATGCACCTGGCCGAAATCGCAAAGCTCAAGATCGTTCCCCATACGCTCATCCGGATGAAGGATGGCAGCATCGGCTACCTTACCAAGCGGATTGACCGGACAAAAAAAGGAGAGAAGATTGCAATGGAGGATATGTGTCAGTTAACGGAACGGCAGACTGAGCATAAGTATCGCAGTTCTTATGAGCAGATAGGCAAGGCAATCCGGAAGTATTCCGCTTATCCTCAGTTGGACATGGTGGATTTCCTGGAATTGGTGTATTTCTCCTGGCTTACTGGGAATAACGATATGCATCTGAAGAACTTCTCCCTGTACTCCCCGGCAGGCGAGCCCGTTCTCACTCCGGCATACGACCTGTTGAGCGCCGCCATAAGTAATCCTGCCGATGATGAAGAACTGGCGTTAAATCTCAATGGGAAAAAGAAGCATCTCAAGGACTCCGACTTTGTAGCAGCGTTCAAAACTTGCGGGGTGCCCGAGATCGTATTTGATCGCATAAAGAAGAAATATCTGGATCTTCTCCCTAAGTTTGAAGAGGAAATACAGCGTTCCTTTCTGTCCGAAGATCTCAAGGCAGCATATATCGAACTCCTTCATAAGAGAATGAAAGCGTAGGTGAGCTAATAAGCCTTGTGGAAGTCGTAAAAGCGGCTACATTCGCAATACTTGCTTTATCCTTGTGGTCTATATCAGGAATAGATTCTATAGAAACAATGGGGCTCCATAGAAACAGTATCTAGGGGGCTTCTATCTTTAATGGGGAATAAAATTGTGACCGAAAGTGACCGAGAAAATGTTGTATCTTTGTGCTTGATAAATATAATGCCGATAATGCGTAATCTACGCGGCTAAGAATTCGGAAGGTGTACTTCCCGTGACCTTCTTGAACAGCCGGCTGAAGTGATGGGGATATTCGAAGCCCAGCAGGTCGGCCACTTCGCCAACGCTTAGCCCTTTCATCAGGAGGTTCTTGGCCTGGTCAATTACGAAACTGTGGATGTAGCCGATGGCTGTGCCGCCTGTTGCCTGGTGAATCAGATCGCCAAAGTAACGGGCTGAATAAGCCAGTTCGCCCGCGCAATATGCTACGGTAGGAAGGCCCTTTTCATGTTGCAGCCCTTGGGTGAAATAATCTACAAGCAAGCGGTGGAAGCGTTTGAGGATGTCGCTTTCTCCACTTTCTTTCTGTGAGAGCTGGCGAAGATAGATCCGTTGGCAGTATTCCAGAATCAGTTTAAGGTAGCTTGTGAGGATGTTCCTGAGCACAGGAGAATCCTGGTTCTCCTGCATTTCTTTCCGCATAGTAACCAAGAGTAAAGAGAGCCGCTCGTATTCGGCAGACTCCATCCTGAGCCAGTCCGTATCAAAGTAGGAGAAAAAATGGTATCCTTCCATTTTCCCTTCGAGCGTAGATCCTTTCAACAGTTCCTGCGACCAGAGCAGGGCCCATCCGTTGATGTACAGGGGCGTTCCGTTGTCTTCTCCTCCGCCTATCTGTCCGGGGGCTACGGCAATGATGGAGCTATCTCCCACGATAATGGATTTGGTGCCATAGGACAGATATTTAGGGAATTGCTGCTGAATGAAAAGGCCGTAAACGCCATAGTTGTTGAGACTGTTCCGGAATGGAGAAACCTCGTCGTAGCTGATGAGCGCCAACTGGGGATGCAGGATGGGAGCGCCTACATATTCGGCGTATACATTGGGGTTATCGACCTTCAGAATCTTCTTCATAACCCTGCAAAGATAGTAAAATCTGCGAAATTGGTATAAATTCAGCGAATATCGGCACAAAAAGTTGCAGGCCTCGCCGTACCTTTGCATTGTAAAATCAATCGATATGAAACGAATGACTACAATGCTTCTTGCCTGCCTAGCTTCCATAGCCCTTTTCTCCTGCGAGAAGATTGAGCCGGTTGAGATTCCGGAGCCTCAGAAGGAAGAAGAGAAACAGACGGAGGACAACAATAACAACTCCAACAATAACGATCAGACTATCACTATGGTTATGAACATCACCGCCGGTGGAAAGACCATCACCGCCACGCTGGCCGACAATGCCACCGCCAAAGAACTGGCCGAGAAACTGAAAGCCGGCGCCGTTACCGTCCAGATGAAAGCCAATGGGTTCGAGCATTACGGTCCGCTGGGATTTTCGCTCACCAGCCACAACGAGCAGGTCACGGCTGTTTCCGGAGACATCATGCTCTACAACAGCAACAATATCTGTGTATTCTATGGCAACAACAGCTGGTCCTACACACCGTTGGGGAAGGTGGACAGCCTCTCTGCAGAAGAGCTGAAGGCGTTCTTCGGCACGGGCGACATCTCCGTCACATATTCACTGAAACAATAGACGTCATGAAAAAGATACTCATCGCCCTTGCGGGCATAGCCCTGCTGGCTTCCTGCGGCAACAACAAAAACACAAACGATATGAACCTGACTCAGGAATGGGACAAGACGTTCCCGAAATCCGACCTTGTGGAGCATTCCAAGGTCACTTTCCACAACCACTACGGCATAACGCTGGTTGCTGACATGTATGTACCCAAAGGCTCTGAAGGCAAACTGCCTGCCATCGCAGTCTCCGGCCCCTTCGGCGCCGTGAAGGAGCAGACCAGCGGCCTCTACGCCCAGCATATGGCCGAGAGAGGTTTCCTCACGATTGCCTTTGATCCCTCCTTTACCGGCGAATCCGGCGGCGAGCCCCGCAGGATGGCGTCTCCTGACATCAATACGGAGGACTTCCTGGCGGCCGTGGATTTCCTTTCGACCCACGAATTGGTAGATCCCGAGCGCATCGGCATCATCGGCATCTGTGGCTGGGGTGGCATGGCCATCAATGCGGCAGCCCTCGATCCTCGAATCAAGGCTACCGTCACTTCCACCATGTACGATATGTCCCGCATAGCGCGTGAGGGTTATTTTGGAAGCGCCGACAGCGAAGAGGCCCGCGACGCGCAGCGCAAGGCCTGGGCCGCCCAGCGGACGGAAGAGTACCGAACCGGCGACTATAAACGAGCTGGCGGTGTGGTGGACCCGCTCCCGGACGATGCTCCCTGGTTTGTCAAGGATTACCATGACTACTACAAGACCAAACGCGGCTACCATCCCCGCAGCGGCAACTCCACCGACGGCTGGAACATCACCGGCACCATGTCCTTCCTGAACCAGCCCTTGCTGGACATGGCGGGCGAAATCAAGACCCCCGTGCTCATTATCCATGGCGAGAAGGCCCACAGCCGCTATTTCAGCGAAGGCGCCTTCGCAAAACTGAAGGGCGACAACAAGGAACTCCTCATCATCCCCGGAGCCGTGCATACCGACCTCTATGATGATGTCGCCGGAGTCATTCCCTACGACAGGATGGAAGCCTTCTTCAAAGAGAACCTGAAGTAATGAAAGCCGTGATACTCACATTATTGTCCTGCTTCATCCTGTCCTTGACGGCCTGTGAGAAGATTACAGTTCCACCAGAACAGGAAGAGCCGCAGGAGGAGCAGAAACAGCCTGAAGACAACGGGCGGCAGAACGGAAACGAAAACACGCAGACTATGACCATGGAAATCACTGCCGGCGGCAAGACCATCACGGCCACCTTGGCAGATAACGCCACCGCCAAGGCGCTGGCCGAAAAGCTGAAAGCAGGACCTGTAACCATAGAGATGAAGGCCAATGGTTTTGAGCATTACGGGCCGCTCGGATTCTCTCTGGAGCGACATGATATGCAGGTTACGGCGGTTTCCGGAGATATCATGCTCTACAACGGCAACAATATCTGCGTTTTCTACGGAAATAACAGCTGGTCCTATACCCCGCTGGGGAAGGTTGACGGAAAGACCGCTGACGAGCTGAAAGCGTTCTTCGGTACCGGCAGTGTCACTGTCACGTATTCAATGAAACAATAAAAGGAAAGAAACGAGTAATAGTTATTTCGACGAGCCTTCGTCATGGCTCGAACAGCGACATCATTTGGAGGCCGATGTCGTTTGCTGGGCAACGCCCATCGATCGCCTGAACGCCCTGTATCCGCTGGACTACAAGTTCCGCGACGTATATCTGCTTACTACTGCTGCCGCTCCTGTCGATTCCCTCGTGGCTTTGGATCTGGGCCGGAATCATCGTCGTTATCAAGATTGTCAATCAGGTATCGGCCTGGGCTGTCTTCAAAAGGTTCTGCTTCCCTCATACCGTAGCCAACAAGCTGACCGGCTTCCTGCTTTTCCTGGCCGTGCCGTCATTATTCTGGACCGTGATTCCCGTCGCCGTCGTGTCCGCTGTTGCGACCT
>JAEEGJ010016065.1_pt1 | contig 17302 bp, 13 predicted proteins | sample 8958761 | NCBI WGS metagenome assembly JAEEGJ01 (sample SAMN16246546, study PRJNA631951) | gut metagenome | biome: gut microbiome; feature: rumen; material: RS-attached | host: Bos | place: Iran: Karaj | collected 2018-10 | reverse complement strand
TTGTGGCAGACTTACGGCTTTTCGCCGAAGAGCATTTTCGATACAATGCTTGCAGCAAAGATTCTGGGCGCACAGCACCTCGGGCTTGCCGATTTGGTCAAGGAATATTTTGGCGATGAGCTCAAGAAAGAAAACCAGAGAGCCGACTGGACGATTCGACCACTTTCGCTGGACATGTGCGAATACGCCATCCACGATACGTTCTACCTTCACGAACTTTGTGCTATTTTAGCAGAAAAGCTGCAACAGGCCGGGCGCATGAGCTGGCTTACGGAGCAGTGCAACACGCTTATCGAACACGCGAGAACCCCGAACGCCCCGAAAAAAGACCCGTGGCGCATTACGGGTTCAAGTATTTACGGCCCATGCGCATTGAACATTCTCAAGCACTTGTGGGAATGGCGCGAAAAGCAGGCCGAAGAACTCGACCGTCCGCCTTATAAGGTGATGCAGTCCGAGCTGATGCTTGCGATTGTAAACGCCCAGAATTCGCATTTCCCAGATGTCGATGAAACGTATCTGCCCAAGCTCCCCCGCAATTTCAAGGGCGAACGCTTGGAATCGTTTCTGAACATGCTCCGTACGGCTGTGGCCGTCCCGGAATGCGATTGGCCGATGCGCCTCCCGAAAGCTCCACCACCGCCAGTCATCCCGCATTCGGACTTGCTCAACGCGCTCAAGACGTGGCGTGACGAAAAAGCCGAAGAGCTGAAAATCGACGCCGCACTCCTTGCGAACAAATCACAGCTGATCTGGCTTGCAGCTCCGGGGAATATCCCGTGGGAAAAGCGCTACGAAGAAGCTCACTTGATGCATTGGCAACAAAATATCTGGAACGAAATTTTACGTGACAAGTTGCCGACCGCAAAGCGCATTGGCGACGAAGAGTAGAGCCTCAAAATAAAGGTTTTTAAATGGCCGCGTCCATCGTTATTGTAATCTTAGTGCTACTGATTTTCGGCAGCAGCCCCATCGTCGAGATGATCCTGAAGATGCGTCGCATGAAAAAGGGCGATGACATCATCAAGGAACCGTGGCAAGAAATCCACGACATTCCGGGCTACCACGATGCAAGGAACATCGCGGCTTTTTACCCGCTCAAGGGCGAGCCGAATATCATGCCGATTCTTGAGAAACTCGCCACCGAAGGACGCCTTTTGCTCCCGAAGTGCGAAGGAGACGGCATCATGCACTTCTACAAGATTGCAAACCTCAAGAAGGATTTGGTCAAGGGACACTATGGAATCATGGAGCCCCGCGAAGGCATCGAGAAATTTGAAGGCGACATTCCTGTGTTCCTGGTCCCAGGCGTAAAGTTTAATTGGGACGGGAGCAGACAAGGTCACGGCAAGGGATATTACGATAGGTTCCTTGCAAAATACCCGAACGCATTTAAGGCAGGGATCATGACTCCAGCGCAACTTTCCAAGGAACCGCTAGAGCAGAAAGAAACCGATGTGAAGATGCACACGGTCATCGCCTGCCGAGAAAAATACTAGCGTGGAATTCTAAATTTTTAGATTAAGTTCAAAGTTCCGAGTTACTAGTTACTAGAGATTTTTAAATCAAGACTCTCTAATGACCTAAGACTATTGACTAATGACAAACAACTAAAATCCTTTTCATGGAGAATCCAGAAAATGAGTTTCAATAATGACGACAGCCGTCGCGGTTTTGGTAACGATCGCAAGCGCCACTTTGGGCGCACAGCACGCCCTACGTTCGATGAGGCGAAGTTCAACCGCGAACATCCGGACGACGAACCGGCACAACGTAACGAACGCGACAATCGCAGCTTTGGCGAACGCGCTCCAGAACGCCGCGAATTTTCACAGGAACGCCGTGGTGGCATCGGTAGCCAGGCACACCTCCGTCGCGACCGCGACGATTTTGCAAACCGTCCAAGCCGTTTCAACAGCGACCGTCCGAGCTTTGGCGACCGCCCGAAGCGCTTTGAAGGCGAGCGCCATTTTGGTGACCGCCGCGAATTTTCACAGGAACGCCGCGATTTTGACAAAAGCCGTGCCAATCAGGAAAACTTCGTACCGGCAGTCGGTGATGCCGACGCAGCCCCGCAAGTCGCCGTCGGTGGCATCAAGGAAGTCGAAGAGCTTTTGAACAAAAGCCCGCTCCAGGTCCACCGTGTGCTCTTCATGCACAAGTCCGGCAACCCGAAGCTCTATGAACTCCAGAAGCTCGCCAAGCGCGCTCATGTGCACGTGCAGCAGGTCGATTCCAAGATTCTCGACAGCTACGCCCGCCCGAACCACGGCGTCGTCGCCCTCATGAACGAGAAGGAACTCCTCAACTGGATGGACATCCGCGAAGAATTCTTCAACGCTCGCGATACGGGCGAAAAGAAGCTTATCGCCGTAGCAACAAACATCGAAGACCCGCGTAACCTGGGTGCATGCATCCGTAGTTCGCTTGCCTTGGGCGTTGACATTCTGCTCCTCCCTGCGAAGGGCATGTGCGGCATTACCCCGAGCGTCGCCCGCACCTCGGCAGGCGCCCTCGAAAAGCTCCGCATCTGCCGCCCGGACAACCTTGAAGGCGCTATTGGCGAACTCAAGATGGCCGGCTACCAGATTCTCGGACTCGACGCCGACACTGAAACGAACCTCGCCGGCTTTGAATTTGCAGACCACGTAGTTCTCGCCGTCGGCGGTGAAGACGTGGGCCTTCCCCCGTTCATCAAGAAGCAGTGCGACGCCATACTCCGCATCCCGATGAAGCCCGAAGCCCATTCCTATAACGCTTCTGTCGCCCTCTCGCTCGGCCTGTACGAATATGCACGCCTGCGCATAAAGGCTTAAAAGCCCCAAATTGCGTCAAATAAGCCGTTGTTAAGTTGTAAACGCAAACAACGTGTAAACAGAAATAAACGCACCCTTTTGCTAAGGGTGCATTTATTTTATAGAGGTGATGGAAAAGGAGTGTGGATCGCTTTATGTTAAAAAAAATCATATTACCGTGCTGTTTTGCAGCAGGAATGTCCCTAGCGCAAACTTACGATTTGCCCATAGTCTTTGTGGACACCAAGGGTAAATGCCTCGATAATAAAGTCACCGAAAAAATTCCCGCAACCATGCGAGTTCTGGACGGGAAAACAAACAATGTGGCAGACAGCGCTAAAGGCACGTTCTACAACATTGGAATCAAGGTCAGAGGCCAGTCCTCCGCCATGTTCCCCAAACCAGGTTACGGCGTAGAAGTCCGCGATTCAACGGGTGAAGGCATGGATGTAAGTTTGTTTAACCTTCCGCCTGCAGACGACTGGGTTTTCCACGGTCCTTATGTTGACAAGAGTATGCTCCGAAATGCTCTTGCTCATTGGCTTTTTAGACAGGCAGGCCGTTACAGCCCGCGCACCAAGCATTTTGACTTGTACATCAACGGCGTTTACCGCGGCGTGTACGTGCTCATCGAAAAAATCAAACGTGGCAAGTACCGCGTTGACGTAAGCAAGCTAAAAGAAACCGACATTGCAGGCGATAGCCTTACCGGCGGTTACATTTGGGCATTCGACAAGACCGGAACCAACACCGGTGGCGCAGGCAGTGGCCCAATTGAAAAGGAAGGATTTAGCACTTCTGACGGTTTGAACGTCATTTTGCACTACCCCAAGAAAGAAAACATTCAAAAGCAGCAGGAAAACTACCTGAAACAATATTTGAACAATCTTGAAGGCTTGTTCAAGAATGGTGGTAGCGGAAAGGGATACGACAAGTATGTCGATGTTGGCTCTGCAGTAGATTACGTTCTGCACCAGGAAGTCACCAACAACGCAGACTCCTATTGGTGCAGTTTCTTCTTGTACAAACCCAAAGATAAGGGTGGCAAGAATGGCAAAGAACTCAAAGAAGGCAAAGTTACACTTGGCCCTCCATGGGACTTCAACCTCGCTATGAGCAATGGCAGCCAGCCCGAAAATGGTGGCGGCCAAGGCGGCGGTGGCGGCGGCATGTGGGGTGGCGGCGGCTTTGGCGGTGGCTTTGGCGGCGGCTTCGGTGGTGGCTTTGGCGGCGGCTTCAGTAGCTCCGGCAACGGTTGGCAAATAGAAAACAGCATGAAGAGCGGTGGTGGCATGATGGGAAGTTCCTTGAAGGCTCCGAACTGGCTCTTGAAAATGTGGAAAGACGCCGATTACCAGAAAGAACTGAAGGCTCGTTGGGCTGAACTCCGCAGTGGCGTTTGGCACACCAAAACTTTAGACCTCTACTTGGATTCCATGAAGACGTACCTGAAGAGCGCTGCCGACAGAAACTTCAAGCGTTGGCCGAACTTGGGCAAGGCTAGCGGTCAAAACGATCCTGATCCACAGCCGATGAAATTCTGCAACAGCAGTGGTGGTGGCTTTGGCATGCCCATGGGTGGCTACAATGCAACAACTTGGGATGGCGAAGTCGAACACCTCCGCAAAAAGATGAAAGAAAGAATGGCCTGGATGGATCAACAGCTCGGATTCTCTGAACCCGCAAGCCCAGTTGTGATGGCTCCTGTCGATCCTTCTATCCATGAACCGGATTGGCAAAAGGACAGAGACAATGATTCCATTCCTGGTACTGTAAAAATCCATCCGGATAATTTCAGCAGGCTCTCCCCGACAAACTACTTTGTCGTGAACGGCAACAACATTGAAATTCAAACGGATTTAGGCGGAACATTTGCCATTGTTGACTTGAACGGTGCTGTTCTGTACAAAACAAGAATCAAGACGGGAACCACGATGTTGGAAGTTCCTGCAAAGGCAAGAGACAAGCACTGGATAGCAACGCTTAACGGCAAAATGCTTTCTAAATAGCTTCTAAATGAATTCCTCACTTAATAGAAATGCCGGCTCTTCGAGAGTCGGCATTTTCCTTTTCATGGGTGATGCCCGCGCAATGGCGGGCATGACAAAGTAATTACGTATTCCAGAGCCAGGTGCTGAGGTAACGTTCACCAGTATCCGGGAGCACAGCGACAATACGCTTGCCCTTAAATTCCGGGCGCTTGGCAACAGTGAGTGCGCATTCAAGAGCGGCACCCGACGAAATCCCGACAAAGATTCCTTCTTCGGCAGCAGCTGCGCGAGCGGCATTTCCCGCCTTCTCGGTGCTTGTGAGGTAGACCTCGTCAATCACCTTCGGATCGTAATTCTTCGGAACAAAGTTTGCACCGATGCCCTGAATCTTGTGCGGGCCAGCAACGCCCTTGGAAATCATCGGAGAATCGTCCGGTTCAATTGCAATCACGTAGACGTTCGGATTCTTTTCCTTGAGGAACTTTGCCGTACCAGAAACGGTCCCGCCCGTGCCTGCGGTAGCGATGAACACGTCTACCTTGCCATCCGTATCGCGCCATATTTCAGGACCAGTCGTGAGGTAATGCGCTTCGGGATTTGCAGGATTGTCGAACTGCTGCGGGATGAAACTTCCCGGGTTGGCAGCGGCAATTTCATTCGCCTTCGCAATGCAACCTGCCATGCCCTTAGCACCTTCGGTCAGCACTACTTCGGCACCGAGCGATTTCAAAAGCATACGGCGTTCCATGCTCATGGAATCCGGCATCGTGAGCACCACCTTGTAGCCCTTGACGGCACCGACATAAGCAAGGCCCACGCCCGTGTTACCGCTCGTCGGCTCTATGATAAGCGCACCCGGCTTGAGCTTACCTTCCTGCTCGGCACGTTCAATCATGTTGAGCGCCACGCGGTCTTTTGCGCTACCGAGCGGGTTGAACATTTCGAGTTTCACATAGACTTCGGCATCGCCCTTATTGAGCTTGTTAATGCGAACGAGCGGCGTATTGCCAATCGTTTCGAGAATGTTGTTGTAAATAGCCATAAAATTTCTCCGTACTGTACGGAAAACAATCTAGAATTATTTCAACCTTTTTGTTAAAAGGAACAACTGAAGATCCTGTCAGCAAACTTGATCGTTGTTTTCCAATTACTCCAACTTATTACAAAAATGTGTCACAAAAGTTTCCTCACAGGCGCAAAATGAGTGTATATTAAAGTAAACCTATCAATTTAAGGGAGTTATTATGGCAAATAAATACGCTGGTACCCAGACCGAAAAGAATTTGGAAGCCGCTTTCGCAGGCGAATCCCAGGCCCGCAACAAGTACACCTACTTCGCAAGCCGCGCCAAAAAGGACGGCTTTGAACAGATTGCCGCTTTGTTCCAGAAAACCGCTGACAACGAAAAGGAACACGCCAAGCTCTGGTTCAAGGAACTCGAAGGCATCGGCGACACCGCCCAGAACCTGAAGGCTGCCGCCGAAGGCGAAAACTACGAATGGACCGACATGTACGAAGGTTTCGCGAAGACCGCTGAAGAAGAAGGCTTCACCGCGCTCGCCAAGAAGTTCCGTATGGTCGCCGCCATCGAAAAGACTCACGAAGAACGCTACCGCGCACTGCTCAAGAACGTGGAAACGGCCAAGGTCTTCGAAAAGAGCGAAGTCAAGGTTTGGGAATGCCGCAACTGCGGACACATCGTGGTCGGCACAAAGGCTCCTGACGTCTGCCCCGTCTGCGCCCACCCGCAAGCCTACTTCGAAGTTCACGAAGAAAATTACTAAGAGCCGAGAGTCGCGACAAGAAGCGCGGGATGTTACAACAAGACACCGCGCCGCTCGTCTAGACTAAAATTCATTGAACAGGCACCGGAGAAATCCGGTGTTTTTTTACAAAAAAGCCCCGGCTCATTTCGAACCGAGGCAAAGCTTTTAATCGTTTACAGGAACTTTTACTTGACCTGCATCTTCATGGTCTTGACCGCAGAACCCTGCTGCACACGAACCACATAAGAACCGCTAGGCATCGCACCGAATGTATGCACGAAGCTGCCAGCAGCCATTTTTTCGCTATGATTTTCAACAGCATGGCCCATCATGTCAAAAACTTGAACCTTTACAATACCGGCCTTGGCAATAGTCATGTGCAAGGCATTGCCCTGGAGAGATGCGTTGAAAGCCTTAGCAGCCTTGGCTGCAGCGATGCCAACAGACGGAAGAGTTCCTACGCACTTGACATTGTCAATTGCAAGTTCAGTCCCGAGATTAGCAGCAGAGAGCTTTTCATCAACCACCCAGGTCAACTTGGAAACAGCATTCCAGGAGAAAGCCTTGATGCTGCCCGGAGCCACTTCGGCAACCCATTCAGGCTGAGACATGGTAGAAACCGTCACCGTCTTCCAAGCAGAAGCGGCATTCTGGTCCGGAGCAACGTGTTCATAACCAGCATTGGCCTTGACACCAGCCACAGAAGCGCGGAGATGGTGGCCAGAACCCTTGTAATCATAACGCACAGCGGTGCAATTAGCAAGAATACCTTCATCAAAGGCAATTTCCATACCGACAGACGGATAAGTCGTGTCACCCGGAGTAATACCAGAAATGCCAGTCATTGCTGCATAGGAATTTGTGCCATCCGTAGCGATCATATCCCAGGATTTGTCCGTTCCCTGCGTATTGGTGAAGGATCCACCCGCAGAGTACAAGTACCAGTAAGCCTTCTTGCCGAGACTTTCCGCAGTCGTGTTACCATCGTCAAAGTCGTCAATCGTAGCCGTCGTACCTGCCGGAGGATTCGTAGTACCGCCACCAGGATTCGAGGAAGAACCACCAGCATAACCGGCACAGTTCACATCATCAATGTAGAGGTAGTTCGAAGTAGCCTCTCCCTTGACTTCCCAAGCGAGCTGCACAACATCAGCCATTTTCAAAGCAACTGTGGTACCCCAGCCCTTATCCTGAGCAAGCTGCGATACAGGAACCGAAGCCGTTTTCCAAGCCGTACTGCCAGCAAGAGCCTTTGAATGCCTGTTGTATTCGGTCAACGCACCCGTTTCGTCGCCATCCATCACAGCCTTCAAATTATGGCCAGCACCCTTGTACTTGTAAGAGATCGTGGTACAGCCAGAAAGACCGCCAGCGACATTCAGGCCAAGAACAACATAAGGATCATAAGGATTGTCCCCCTGAACAAGCTTAATACCCGTCAAACCGGCCCCATATTTCGAGCCATCCGCAGCAGCCTCTTCCAAAACGACAACAAGGCCATATTGATCTTCAACATTCGAGTAAGTCGAAGCCCCCTGGTCGTTCTTGTCGTTGTAGGCATACCAGGCATCGTTCTTGCCAGTCTTGGCCAAGCCGTTGCCATCTTCAAAATCGTCAATGTTTGCAGTTGACTGTGCAGAAGCCATAGCTGCCGTTGCACACACCGTAAATAGGATTTTCTTATCCATCGTTCCTCCAATTTGTTAAAAAGTAATTTAACTTTAGAAAACGCCTCTGTCAAGCATATTATTTTCTCACACGGCCCTCACAAACAAAATCACGGCCAAATTGCGATTTTTGCCATCCAAAAGAATCATTTATGATACAATTTGTATCTACAACTAAGCATTCATTTATTCTTCGTTAATTTGCCGCCCACGATGAGCACTAGAAAGGCGGCACCGCCAACGCCCACAATTTTCTTGATATCGCTCCAAAATTCGCGACGTTTTTCTTTGCACGATTCGCAAAGTTTTTCAGAGTCGTAAGCTTTATCGCAGCCGCATTTTGGGCATTTATTCCATAATTTTTGAAGCATTGGCAAATTCCTTAATTTTTTGGGGTCGTGAAGGCTCTTTTAAAATACCAATTTCCTAAAATTGAGAGTAGTGGAGATTACGGATTTGGGAAAGGCATTTTTATCCCAACATATATATATTTACAGAGATTTTCTTCAGCGTCTATTTTACTGTGACATAAAAATGTCACAGTAAAACTGAGAATTTATTTTTCAATATACACGAACGACTGCGGGGCAGCAGAAATGCCGTATTCTGCAAGCGTCTTAGGCGTATCAAATTTCTGCAGTTCGCCCAATTGGTAAGCATATGCCACCGACCGGTTGGCGTAGTAATCCATGAATTTCGGGCGAGAAATTCCTGCATGAGTACGAGTCTTCTCCCAAAGTCTCTTTGGGGAATCCTTCATGACACCAATAACTTCGACCATCGCAACCACTTTCATTTCTGGAGCGGTTGAATAAATCAGAATGCGGTCCACCTTTCTTTTGGCGACGCTTCTGCGGAACTCAAATTTTTTTGAACCTTCGAGAATCCGGTTGGTGTATTCGGGTTTAATGGAAAGAAGAATCGTACACATGTTTAACCATCCACAAATTTAACATTTGTATTCGAATCCGAGAGAATCTGTTTGAAAACCTCGTCAGATATTCGCATAAATGGACGCGGTCCATTAGGAGGTTCGACCACGCCAAGTCGATGCAAATAATCCAAAGTCAGGCGTTTCTTCAGGCTTTTTACAAAAACAAATTTCAAAACCATCAAATTGGCCCGATGCCGGTTCCAAAAATAATCAAGATCATCTTTTGAAAACACACTTCTATTTTGGCATTGCTTCAAGAAGTCTTCTTTATTATTGAATCCATAATGAATTCGGTCGACCATCCCTAAAGTTGTCAAGACCGACGTGTATTTCTTATTGGAGCCATCTTCACCCATTCTGTAGAACAGAACCAAATCACCGGGATTGATATTCCGCTCCGGCGACCACGAAATATAGACTTTCTGCAAAGCGTATTTCTGGGCGTCTTTGCCCATAAAGTCAATTTGCTTTTCTGTTTTCAGGATAGAATCCGGCAACAATGAAGTATGGTATTTCGCCATTATCGGAAGAATAAATTTCTGCTTGTTGAACAGAATAAAACTCGGCTCAATACTTGAGTAGTTTTCGGACTGGTCTTCTGTTTTGATGTACAGGAACCCCTTTATAACCCCCTCATCGGTACGGCAAACGTAGGCCTCTTCTTCACTTTTCTTGTTGAACCAGGGAACAAAATCAGGATAAGCCTCTTTAAGGCTGTCAAAGAAAACGTCATTCAAATCAACGTCACCAAACAGCTCTTTTTTGACGGAGAGCATCTTGTAGCTGATTAATTCGGGATATTCTTCGGTCTTTTCCGAAACAAATTCGTTAATTGAATAGACTTTTTGCCCAATGCCGAGCTTGCGTGCCTTTTCTCGAAGTTTTTTGTCTTCCGTAATCAGCAAATCTACGCGATTATTGAAGACCTCGCATAGCAACTGATGGTCAATTTTGTCGTTCGAAGATTCTTCTTTTGGCATTTTTGCCAAAAAATCTTCTTGGGGAACAGAGACCGATTTCAAGATTGTATACGCAGGCAACTTCGTTTCGTAAAGTTCCTGCATATTTTTGTCCTTATAGCTCTTTAACTCTTCAAGAGACCACGGATGAATGCACTTTTCGTAATGCAGTTTATCAAGCCAATAAAACAAAAGCCCAATCGACGGATTCGTCACCTTCACATTTTCGCGATGAATCACGATATTTGTATCTAAAAGGACTTTCATTGCATTCTCCTAGTAAAAACCTATCCCACTAAATATATAATTTTACAATGACATATTATGACATTTAAATAAGTTTTCAAAAATTGATTACTAAACCTACCAACAAAAATCCCAAACATTTATTAGCATTTACTTGTTATATTTTATCGTATAGATTTTCCCACCAATAACAAGCATTGAGCCAATAATATAAAGGGCAATGCGAAACAATTGAAAGCATTCGTGTTGTTCTTTTACATCTTCAAGTTGAGTCCATTGGGGCCATGAATCGAAATTTATGTAAATTGATCCTTTAAATTGATCACACTTGACTGTTTCGCAAAGTGCCTTTTCAGCACCCCACATTTGATCTAATTTTTGGTTGACTATAAACCATTCACCACCGTTTGCAATTTCTTCTGTTTTTCTTTCAAATATTTCCCAACCAAAAGCTATGAGTAGAAGAAAAAGCCCCACAACCTCTAAATATTTGAGTAAGGAATAGTCGACTATAGATTTCATTTTTCATATCTCCTAAAAATTTTACAATACCTTGAATAGTTGTTCTAATTTGGCGACGATTCGTTTTTGTTCAGCGAGGGGCGGAAGGGGAATTAACATTGATCCTAATTTTTTCACAGACACAAAACCAAACGTTGTTTTTCCCGCTTTACCCAGTAAAAAACTTTTAAATGTTGGGGCTATTCTATATAAATATTCTGGCCAACACGCTTCATTCAAACATTCTTTTACAACCAGTCCGTTAAATTGCTGATTTGTCGTCAAAGCAATCTCTGTTATTGCGAATTCTCCTATCGAAGCGGTGCAACACAATAAAATTGATTTGGGGGGTAAAATTCTTTGTGAATCTTTTGACAGCGCTTTTTCGGTTATATATTGACTTGTTCGTCTAATAACACGCCCTTGCATACGAATGTCATCAACGGTAAACCAAGGAATATTCCCATTATCCCAAAATTCTTTATTTGCTCTTAAAGGTGTAAATCCGTTTATAATATTGCATAAAGACCCTAGTCTACACCATACCCAGGTTTCAGGGATTTCGAAGGGGATTTCGTCGGTTATGTCTTTGGGAGTGGCGGAACCGACATGCTCGTACCAAATGTCGTTTTCACGGTATATGCGGGAGAATAAGTCCTTAGATTGCTTCGTTGCTTTTGCTCCTCGCAACGAAGCATTCTTTGAACCTTTACTGGATTCTTCGCTTCGCTCAGAATGACGGGATAAAGCAATTTTCTCTAGTAGTTTTTGGGCGGGTTCGTCTTTGGGATTCTGAGGGACGAGTTTGCCTTGGATGGCTTCTTGAAGGATGCTTTTTTTGAGGGCTTCGGGGAGTTCCTTGTTGAGTTTGTCGAGTTGTTCCTGAGCGGCTCCGTATTCTTCGGCGAGCGGGAGGACTTGTTCAAGTTTTGCGACGATTCGTTTCTGTTCAGCTAGGGGCGGGAGGGGAAGAATAAGCCCTTTCAACCTATTTGCAGACAATCCCGGCATTGCAGTTCCCACAGAAACCAATCGATTTGTTTCTTTCAGCAAATAAATGAAATAATAAACGTATTCACAAATTCCATTTACACAAGGTCTTAATCGATGAATATGGTTTTGCAAACATATGTCATAATCTTCATTCCAAATAGCCGAGCGACCATATCCAGCACCACCTTCGCAAACTAATAAATCACCTTTTGTGGCTGAGCAACTTTTTATTTCCTCATCAGTGAAATTCATAACCTTCACATTATCAAGAACAAATCTGCCCCAATATAAATTTGAAGTTGTTATAAATTTTTGAGGCGATCCTTTCTTATTGGAACTACTTTGTTGCTTTCCACTTGTATGATAAAAGATATCGCCAATTCTACACCACGCCCAGGTTTCGGGGATTTCAAACGGGATTTCATCTGAAATATCCTTGGGGGTGGCGGTGCCGACTTGTTCGTACCAGACGCCGTTTTCGCGGTAGATACGGGATGTCGGGTTCTTGGAAGTTTTCTTCTTTAGATCCTTCGACTTCGTGCCTTTGGCACTACGCTCAGGATGACACGCGGAAACGGCACTGTATTCATTGCGTGCCTTGGCGATGCGTTCCAACAATTTCTGGGCGGGTTCGTCCTTGGGGTTCTGCGGGACAAGTTTGCCTTGTATCGCCCATTGCAAGATGCTGTTCTTGAGTTGCTTTCCGTCCATTAGGCGATTACCTCAATGCCGAGAAGTTTCTGGATCTGTTCCAGTTTCTTGTCAATTTTCTTGTCAAGCGCAGCGCGTTTCTTGTGGTAGTCTTCCAGGAGTTCTGCGGGCGGCAACACTTCCTCTTCTTCCTTGGGGAACTTGCACTGGTCAAAGTTGCAGTCCATTTCCACGAGTTCTTCGGGGGTGAACTTGCGGGACTTTTCGCTCACGACTTCGCCGTCGTCGTTGGTCTCGAGGATTTCTTCGCGGTTGTTCCACCAGTCCATTATGGGCTTGCAGTGTTCCAGGCGCATGGGCTTCGTCTTGCTGAAGTGCTTGTAGCCTTCGGGCATGTCGAGGCGGTAGAACCAGGTTTCCTTGGTGCTGAACCCTGTCGGCGCGCCTTTCGCCTTTTCGTTATCGAAGAACAGGATGTTCGTCGCGATGCTGGTGTAGGGGCTAAAGATGCTGCCCGGCAGGCGAATGACGGTGTGCAGGTTGAATTCGCGGAGCAACTTCTGCTTGATGGCGAGTTTTGCGCCGTCGGTACCGAACAGGAACCCGTCGGGGATAATCACGCCCGCGCGGCCCATCTTTTTGAGGCGATACATGATGAGCACAATGAAAAGGTCGGCGGTTTCGCTGCTCTGCATATTCATCGGGAAGTTCAGCTTGGCGTTCATGCCGGTACTACCGCCATAGGGCGGGTTCATGCCGATGCAATCCACCTTGTCGCTGTCCTTGAATTCCGTCACCTTGCGACCGAGCGAATCCGTATGGGTGATGTTCGGTTCTTCAATACCGTGAAGGAGCATGTTGGTTATCGAAAGTAAGTACGGAAGAGGTTTCCATTCTTGCCCGACAATGGTTGATTGGAATTTCTTTTCACTGTCCGCTGACTTGAAGGCGTTAGGCTTCAGGTAGTTCAGGCAACTTGTCAAGAAACCGCCCGTGCCGCTGGTAAAGTCGCCGAATGTTTCGCCAAGTTTCGGGTGCAACTGTTGCACGATAAAGTCCGTCAAGGCTCTCGGCGTGTAGAATTCGCCCGCATTGCCCGCACTCTGCAAATCCTTCAGGATTCCTTCGTAAATGTCGCCGAAGGTGTGGCGGTCATCATTGTCGTCAAAATCAACTTCATCTATAATGTTAATCAGTTTGCGTAGGATGATGCCGTCTTTCATGTACTGGTTCAAATCTTCGAAGACCATCCGCACAATCGCCTTGCCGCGCGGAGTATTCTCGTTGACAGGCAGTTTTTTGAGCGTCGGGAAAAGTTCGTTGTTCACGAATGCGAGCAACGCATCGCCCGTGAGAGCCTTGCCGTCTTTCTCATCGACAGCCCAGTTGCGCCAGCGCATCTTTTCAGGAATGATAGATTTAAACTTTCTATCAAAGCACTCCCAGTTGTATTCCTGAGCGTCATAGACCTTCAAGAAAAACATCCATACCATCTGTTCGATTCGCTGTGCATCGCCGTTGATACCGGCATCGCCGCGCATTTCGTTTTGCAATCTCTTGACCAAGTTGTTTACGGACATATTTTACCTATTAAAACTTTATTTGACGAGCCAACGGCCATCTCTTTTGGCGCCAACACGTTCAAGAACCTTGTTCTGTTGCAACTTCGCTAAGTCGCGCTCAATCGTTCTTGGGGTAACTTTGAATTTCTCAGCCAATTCCTTTTCTGTAAGGAAGTTGTTCTTTTGCAACGCAGCGAGGATTTTTTCTTGACGGGCGGTCAAGTTGACAGCCTCTGCAATTGGCGTTGTAACTTCAATTTTCTGAGCATCTTGTAATGCTCCCAGAATTTTATCCAGCATGAACTCGACAAAAATATTGCAGTCACCAGCAGTGCTCGAGGCGTTTATTGCGTTATAGTATTCCTGTTGGTTGGCATAGACCAAATTTTCGACAGGCAAGTGCGCAAAGACAGAGTTCCACTTGCCTAGAATAAGGGATTGCCATAGGCGGCCCATTCGCCCGTTTCCATCTCGGAAAGGGTGAATAAATTCAAACTCATAATGGAATATGCAAGACTTAACCAACCAATGCATCTTGCTCCTCTTTAGCCAGGCAAAGAGGTTTTTCATCAGGAGCGGAACCATATTCGGCGGTGGCGCGAAATGGATACATTTTTTCCCTTTGAATACACCCTCGTTACAATTTCTGTATTTGCCTGCATCGCGAATCATGCCTTGCATCATTACGCCATGCGCCTTAAGCAAATCCTTTTCAGAAAGTGCGTTCAGAGAAGAATACAGCTCATAGGTTTGTAAGGCGTTTTTCACTTCCAGAATTTCGCGCGCAGGGGCAATAACCCGCTTGCCCTCGATAATATCGGACACCTGATCTTCGGAAAGCATGTTGCCTTCTATCGCCAAAGAACTATGAATACTTTGTATCTGGTTTATCCTGCGCAGGCGCAGACCATCCGGTTGCTCCATTCGGATAACAAATCGCTCAACCTTGGCAGAAATCTCTGCCGCAAGATTAACTATTGCCTCATTAAGTGTGAAAGGCGGCTCATATTTATCCGACATTTTCATGGACATCTTATCCGACATTAAACCGACATTATTCCGACATCCTAAATATATATTATGCGACGTCGTCGGTCAAGTAGAGTTGCTTTTTCAGGTCTATAACGGCGGCCTCGTAGCCTTCACGGCCGCCAAAAAGCTTCATAATCTTGGGCACGGTGCCGATATGGCTGAACGGGTCCAGTTTCAGGACTTCGTTCTGTTCCATCTGCAAAATACCGTCATCTGCATACTTGACAAGCAGGGCTTCTAGAACTTCGCGGGCTTTGCCCTCGTATTTCGCCAAATAATTGCGCTTTTGCACGTTGTTCGCGCGTTCACGGCGGGTCAACGGCTTTTGGTCGAATGCTACATGGCAAATGATGTCGAAAACATCCACTTTGGCCAGGTCGGGATTTGCCTCGCGAATGGCGTCAATCAGAACATCGTATTCCTTGAGTTCGTCGACAATGGCGGCCTTACGCTCTTCGGCAGTCCAACGCTTGATAAAATCATCTAATGTGGCGTATTTGCCGCGGATATTCTTGCGGGTAAAATCGGTAAAGCTTTCAACGACCTGTGTCTTGCCGTCTGCGCCCAAGTACGAAACGGTTTCGGCATCAATCTTCACTTCGACGTGATTGATGTAATACTTCTTGGGACCAGTCTTCGCGCTACCTGACGGGTCGTAGGACTTGGGCTTTTCGCCAACATGGTCGGGCGGTTTTGTCCCGCCGAACGGTTCTTCGGGCATTTCGGGTTCGCCATCGAATTCGGGATCCTTGAACAACTTGGTCGCATTGCGGAAATCGAGGATTTCAAAATGCCATTTGCCCTTGTCGGTCTTGAGGCGGGTGCCGCGGCCTACAATCTGCTTGAACTCCGTCATCGAGCCGATTTCCTTGTCAATGACGATAAGTCCGCAAGTCTTGCAATCTACGCCGGTGCTCAACATTTCAGATGTCGTTACCACCACCGGATAGGCTTCATCGGGTTCGATAAAGTTGCCGAGCTGCTTTTTGCCCACGGCATCATCGCCCGTAATGCGCATTACATAGCGGGAATCTTCCTTGACCATGTCGGCATTCAAAGTCACGAGCAGTTGGCGCATCGCATCGGCTTCTTCCACATCGGTACAGAAGACAATCGTCTTGGTCATGCGGCCAATCTTGTAAAGCATCTGCGTAATGCGTCGGGCAACCACTTCGCGGCGGGTCTTGATGACGAGTTCGCGGCCAAAATCAGGACGCTGGTAAAGCTGTTCCGGAATCACGTTTCCAAAGAGGTCAATTTCTTGCGGGCCATCTGGAGCCCAACCTTTCAAATCCACATTCAAGAAGCTGTTCGTTACGCGATACGGAGCAAGGAAACCATCTTCAATTCCCTGCTTTAATGAATACGTGAAAATCGGTTCGCCAAAATATTCCAGGTTGTTCGCGCCGTTCTTGACCTTGGGCGTTGCCGTCATGCCAATCTGTGTTGCGCCTCTGAAATATTCCAGGATCTTTCGCCATTCGGAATCTTCTTTTGCGGAACCGCGATGACATTCGTCCACCATAATCAAGTCAAAGAATTCTGGCTTGAAATCCATGAACGGATCGGGAACGCCTTCATCGTACGAAACCAGCTGCTGGTATAGTGCCATGTAGATTTCAAAACTGGAATCCAGTTCCTTGCCCTTTATCTTGGTCATGATTTTCTTGAAGGGCTTGAAATCTTGGACCATGGTCTGGTCGATAAGAATGTTGCGGTCGGCAAGATAAAGAATCTTCTTTTTGCAACCGGACTTGTGCAGGCGATCAATAATCTGGAATGCCGTATAGGTCTTGCCTGTACCCGTTGCCATCACGAGCAAAATTCTCTGTTGGCCTTTCGCCACGGCCTCAATCGTGCGGTTAATCGCGATGCGCTGGTAATAGCGAGGTGCATGCGTTTCTGCATCCCAGTAGTAGGGCTGGTTGATGACGGTCTCTTGTTCAGGGGTGAATTTCTTGTTTGCTCGAACACGCGCAAGGAGTTGCTCGCGGGTCGGGAACTTGTCCAGCGGAATTTCAACTTCCATTCCCGTCAAAAAATCATGTTCTACAAAGCCATCGCCGTTGCTGCTATATGCAAACGGAATGTCGAGAATTTCGGCGTAATCCATCGCCTGCTGCAATCCGCCACCCACGGGGTGGTTGTTGTCCTTCGCCTCGACAATGGCTATCGGGTAATTCGGGGCAGAATAAAGCAGATAGT
>JAEEGJ010016060.1_pt1 | contig 17304 bp, 6 predicted proteins | sample 8958761 | NCBI WGS metagenome assembly JAEEGJ01 (sample SAMN16246546, study PRJNA631951) | gut metagenome | biome: gut microbiome; feature: rumen; material: RS-attached | host: Bos | place: Iran: Karaj | collected 2018-10 | reverse complement strand
TCTTCTCGATGTACGGGATGATCTCATTGAGGAGGATCGGATAGAAGGAGGCGCCGAAATTCTGCATGGTCTCCCCCTTCTTCGCGCCGAAGCCGTAGCCGCAGTTGCCGTAGTCCATCACCACGATCATCGGGACGCTCTTGCCGGCGGCGATGCTGTTATCCATGATGTTGGCCATGTGGCCCTGCTCGTGCCAGCCGCGCTCGTCCTCGCCCATGCCGTGCTGCAGGTACAGCACCGGATACTTCTTGTTACCCTGCTCATATTCGGCCGGAGTATACACATAGCAGGTGCGGACCGCCTTCTCGATCTCGCTCCAGTACTGGCACTCGCGCACCTGGCCGTGCGGAACGGCCGGATTGAAAGTGTAGTACGCGGCCACTTCCGGCTTTTCGGGAATCTCGATGCCGCTCGTCTGCTGGCTGCAGCCGTAGAAAGTCTCGCTGTTGGGGTCGTTCACGCGGACGCCGTCCACGAGGAGCGCATAGTAATGGAAGCCCACCACCAGCGGGTCCGTCGTGCCGGTCCAGACACCATTCTCATCCTTCGTGAGGGGATATTTCTTGTTGCAGATGTCCACCTGCACGTCCGTCGCCGTCGGAGCGGCGAGCTGGAAAGTAGCGCGACCCTCGGCATCCACGCAGGGATAGTCCTTGGTGGGGACGTTGGTGGAAGCGGGGGTTTGCGCAAAAGCGACGAGGCTGGCGGCGAGCGCCAGGGTAAGGGTCAGTATCTTTTTCATTTGAAGAATTTTTGCAACGTTTCGTTCAGGTAAGCGCGGGCGTTCATCCAGGTATGACCGCCGTCGGTGTTCATATCTTCGTGCTTGATACCCTTCTTGTCCAGGTATTCACGGTTCTCAACGACCTGCTTGTACAGGAAGTCCTCGGAACCCACGCCGTACCACACCAGTTTAAACTGGTCGTTGATGAGGGCGGGATTCTCGCCGTACTGCGGGAAGCAGGTGTCCATCATCTCCGGCGTAAGGTAGGCGCTGTACGAAGCCAGCCAGGCGAACTTGTCGGGATGGCTCAGCGCGGTGAAGAGCGACTGGCCGCCACCGCGGGAGAAGCCCGCGATGGCGCGGTGGTCGCGGTCGTTCACCGTGCGGAAGGCCTGCTCCACGTACGGCATGATGCATTCGGTCATTTCCTTCGCGAAGACCTCGTACATCTTCGTCGCGGCCATCGACGCGGGCTGCGGGGTCGAGCCCATGTTGCCGTACGGCATCACGACGATCATCGGCTCGGCCTTGCCGTCGGCGATGAGGTTGTCCAGGATCGTGTTCAGCTTGCCCACCTTGAACCAGGTTTCCTCGGTGTCGGTGGTGCCGCTGACGAGGTAGAACACGGGATAGTTCTTGCCGGAAGTCTCATAGCCGGCAGGCGTATAGACCACGAGCGGACGCCAGGCGTTCAGGACGGAGGAACGGTACTGGCAGTACTGCATCTTGCCGTGCGGGACGTCGCGGACGCCGTACGGGACGCCCTGCTGCGGCGGGCGTTGCGCGCCGCCCGGACGGCCGAAGCCGAAGGCGAAGCCCGCCGGAATCTCCACCAGCGAGGCCTTGAAGTTTTCGTTCGGGAAAAGGTCCTTGTTCAGGGGATCGGCGATGGACACGCCGTCGACGATGAAGTTATACGGGTAGATATCACGCTTTTCCGGGGTGACAGTAAGCGTCCACAGGCCGTTTCGGCCCTTGACCATGGGTACAGGGGCCTTCAAGAACTGGCTGGAGAGCAGCACTTCCTTGGCGTTCGGGGCCTGGAGGTTGAAGGTCACGGCGCCCGCCATGCTCACGAGCGGAGAGGCGACCGCGGTGGAATGATAGTCCCCCGGCGCGGGCTTGTACGGGATGCCCCAGATCTTGAGCATCTCCGCGGCGTAGCGGCGGCCGAGCTCGCGGTAACCAGCGGCCGTAAAGTGCAGGAAATCAAAGTTCTGCGGGCAGCCGTCGGCGGGAATGACATGCGCAGTGGGAATCACGCGGTCGATCGTGTCGATGACGGCGTTGTGCGCGGCGCAGGTGCCGCCGCGGTCCGCCGCGACCACCTCACCCACGAGGAGCGGCACGTCTTCCGCATTGAGTTTCAGGTCTCTCAAGAGGTTCTCATAGACGGTCTTCACGTCGGCCGGCCATTTCGGGTCGCCGGTGTTCGTCTCGCCCTGGTGCATCAGGATGCCGGAAATGACGCCCTTCTTCTTCGCGATCTTGCCCATCGCCACGAGCCGGTCGTACGGATGGCCGTCGTAGGCCGCCAGCATCGGCTTCATCCACTCCGGGGCCGTCTTCGCGTACTCGTCGATCCGGTCCGGCAGGAAACCGTCGATACTAATGCCGCCGATGGCGACGTGCACGATGCCCACCTTGTGCCCTTCCGGGAGGTTCTCCAGCAGGGTGCGGCCGAAATAATCGACTGGGGTCAGACCGGTATTCTCGCGGCACAGCGGCGGCAGGGCCTTGTACCACTTGCCCATCTTGCGGGACTTGTCGGAGAAATTCACGGCCGACAGGTTCAGGAAGTTGTCGGACACTCCGACGGAATCCTGCGGCTCGATGCGGGCGTTGCCCTCCATGTTCGACTGCCCGAAACAGAGGAAGATATGGAAATTCTTGTCTTGTGCGGTTGCGTTCAGTACGGTCAGTGTGGCAACCATTGAAAGAAAGAGCTTCTTCATGGGTGCAGTGTGTTGTGTTTGGAACCCGGGTCGGGTATCACCCCGGCCCGGATTAAAATCAGAGAGGACTACTCAGTGGCAGCCTCATCGGTGGCGGTGTTCAAGGACTCCCAGCCGAGCACATCCTTCAGGTTCGGATTGGAGGTCTTGACGTCACGCGGGAAAGGCAGGTATTCGTGCTTGCCCACAACGAAATCGCTCTTTCCAGGAACAGACTCGTGGGTCGTGTATAGCTTGTGATACTTTTCAAAGCCGGGCTTACCTTTCTCGGAGTACTCGTCGAGGCACATCGGGACGTTCTTGTGGATGCCGGAGGCATTGTAGATCTGGTCCAGGTTCACCTTGCCCTGCTTGCTCCAGCGAATCAGGTCCAGGAAGCGGCAAGACTCATACCACATTTCGTACTGCTTTTCCTCCATGACTGCCTGGAAGGTCAGCGAAGTGGAAATCTTGCCGGAACCGGAACGCTGCTGAACTTCCTGGAGGGCCTTCAGGCCTTTCGCTTCGTCAGAGGAACCAATGCAGGCCTCGGCATAGAGAAGCAGCGCTTCCGCATAACGGGCCACCGTCCAGTTTTTCTCATTGGAGTTGTCACCAACAGCAGGGATGTTGTCGCGCGGATACTCCTTACCTCCGGTAAGAATCTTGGGAGGCTTCACAAAAACCTGGTTCTTCCACTCGAAGAACTTGCCATGACCGAACATGCCGCCCGCGGCGAGGCCGCGCTTGGGATCGGCCTTCTTCTGCTCGAGGGTGCCATCATTCACGTCGGAAGCCCATTCCATCTCATAGAGGAACTCGTCCTCGGTCAGGAAGCAAGCCAAGCGGCGCGGAGAGTTACCGTCGTGCTCGTAGAACTTCTGGGCGAAATCCTCTTGGATAGCACCGCCACCCCATCCGTCAGTGATCCGGTGCGGAGGCTGGGAGAGCAGGGCGTCGGAACGCCAGTTCATAACGTTCGCGCACATCCAACGGTCACGGTTGAGGCCGTTGACAAAACGGGCCCAAGAGACCTCCGTGAGAGCAGGGTCATTGATGTAATTGGGGGCGAAGATCTTCTCGGAGTTGCCGTCGCCGGCTACGTGGAAGTTAGTCCAGAAATCCTCAGGGGGAACGAGGGCGTATTTGCCGGAGCCGATCAGGTCGCCCAGGTACTTGCGAGCCACCTCGGGCTTGTTGTTGAACATGGCGGCCTTGCCGGCGATGAACTGGGCGAAGCCGAGGTTCATGCGGGCCGTGTTGTTCTTGTCACTCGTGCTGGCACGCTCCGGCAGCCTGCCGGATTTGATCGCCTTCTCGCACTCTTCAACGACCCAATCCAGGATTTCGGCCTGGGTCTTGTCGTTCTTCAGTTCCTCGTCGCCTTCATAGATACGGTCCATGAGCGGCGGCTGGTTCCAGATCAGGGCGGTCATCATATGAAGGTACGCGCGCATGACGCGAGCCTCGGCCACGCACTGCTCCGTGACGGCGCTGGTATACTTGGGCTCGGTTCCGTTACGGTTCTCCGTGGTGAAGTTGGAGATAATCAGGTTCGCGTGATAGATGGCATAGTAGTAGCGCTGGTAGCACTCCTTGAGGGCAGAGTTGGCCGAATCGTACTTAAACTCGTCGAACACGCGGAAATCGTAGTGGTCGTCGAAAGCCTTGCCGGCGGCAAGGATGTCGTCGGAGGAATAATTGAGGATGGACTGCTCCGGGTTATAGATACCCGGCGTACCGCCCACATTGTCGATGTATTGGGCGTACATATTGTTCAGTGCCGCCTGGGCATCCGCATCGGAAGCGTAGAACTCGATGGTGCTGATGACGCCCTTCTGAGGGATCTCAAGATACTTCTGACAGGAAACGGCCAGGGCAGCGAAACCTAACAGTATGGGGATGATAATCTTTTTCATAGCGCAAATCATATTAGAACGTCAGGTTGAGACCAAGGATGAGCTTCTGCATCGTAGGATAGGAACCCCAGTCGAGGCCTGCGCCGGACGTGTGGTTGGTGGAAGCCGTCTCCGGATCGAGGCCCGGGTACTTGGTGAAGGTGAAGTAATCGTCGAGAGAGACGTAGAAGCGGAGGTTCGAAACGGCCACCTTCCGGGTGAGTCTGGCAGGCAGCGTGTAGCCCAGCTGCATCTGCTTGATGCGGAAGAAGTCGCCCTTGAAAACATTGGCTGTAGAAGACCAGTACACGTAGTCACCCTGGACCTTCTCCGGGTTCGGGAGCTTACCGTTCGGGTTCTCATCGGTCCGGGAGTTGTCCAGATACCACTTCAGATTGTTCTTCCAACCGGTGCGGTGCATGACGGGGAGGATGGAGTTGCCACCCAGGCCAGCGCCATACAGGGCAAAGTCGAAGCCCTTCCAGGCAAGATTGATGTTGATGCCGTAGGTGAATTTCGGCGTTGTCTGGCCGATAAACTGCATGTCGGCAGCGCCGTATTCGCCATCATCGTTGACATCCTGGATGATCGGGTTGCCGTTCTCGTCGATGCCTTCGTAGACATAACCGTTCAGGTACCAGATCGGGTAGCCGGGTTCGAAGGCGGTGCGAATCTGGTAGTTCGTAGAGCTGGCGTCAGTCCGGTAAGTCGGGGTGGCGCCATTTGCCAAGGAGATGACCTCGTTGTGCAGGAGGGAGAGGTTGCCGCTCACGCTGTAGCTGAAATCGCCGATGGTGTCTCTCCATCCGAGATCGAATTCCCAACCGCGGTTGAGCACGTTACCACCGTTGGCCATGGTGCTGCTTACACCCAGCTCCGGAGGGACGGCGACACTGAAGAGCAGGTCTTTCGTCTGCTTGTTGAAGAAGTCGATGGTCGCGGTCAGGCGATTGTTGAATAAGCGGGCGTCGAGACCAAAGTCCAACTGCTCAAGGGTTTCCCACTTGAGGTTCGTGTTCGGCAGGCCGCTGGGTTTGGAACCGTAGCTGGTGCCGACCTCGTCCACGAGGTACTGGTACCAGGTGGTACCCACGTCGATGGTGGAGGCGTAAGGATAGTTAGAAAGGACGGCGATGTTACCGTTGCGTCCCCAGGAAGCACGGAGCTTCAGGAAGTTGAATACGCTCTGGTCCAGGTTCTCCTTGAAGAAACGCTCGTTGGACACGGTCCAACCTGCAGAGAAGGACGGGAAGTAGCCCCAGCGGTTGTGGGCGGGCAGCTTGGAGGAGTCGAACGCGTCAGCGCGGAAATTGGCCTGGAGGCTGTAGCGGTTGTCATAGCTCCAGATCAGACGGCCGAAGTAAGCGAGCGAAGAGCTCTTGCCCGGGCTGTTGGTCGCGCTCTTGGTAGCATCCTTCAGGACATAGGACAGATAGCGGAAATTCTCGCCATAGTTCGCGAGGATCTCCGCGCCGGAGGTGCTGCCGGTCACACCGTCGGAGTTGTTCTCGCGGTAGGACATACCGGCCATCGCGGTGAAGCTGTGCTTACCCAGGGTGAAAAGATAGTTGGCGAAGTTTTCCCACTGATAGTAGAGGCCGGAGGAAGTGGTCGCGCTCAAAGAGTAGTTGTCCTGAGAGCCTCGGCCGCCCACATAATAAGGAGCGGTATAGCTGTGCGAGTTGCCTTGGGAAATCCGGTAACCGAAACGGGAAGTGATGGTCAGGCCTTTGATGGGCATGAAGTTGGCGAAGAGGGTGCCGTTTACGTTGATTCCCTCGTTAGTGCCTTCCGTGGCGTCGCGTTTGACGAAAGCGGAACCTTCCACGTCAGCGTATTTGGTGTTGGCGAACCAACCCTTCTCGTCACCCAGGAAGCGGTATTTGGGCGTGTCGGGATCGCCGGCCATCACCAGATCATACTTGTTCTTCACCGTGGCGGAGAACTGGGACGGATCGGTCCAATAAACCGGAGTGAGCGGGTCCATCATGAGAACGGACTCGAAAGAGGAACCGTAGCCGCGGTCGGAGACACTCTTGGTGCCCCATTTCTCGAGGGAGGTGTTCGCGCCCACCTGCAACCACTTGAAGATGTTGTAATCGGCGTTGATTTGAGCGGTAAGACGCTTGTAAGTATCCTTGTCGCCCTTGACGACACCATTCTCGTTCACATAGTTGAGGGAAGCGAAGAAGTGGCCGTTCTTGTTACCGCCGGAGAAACTCAAGGAGTGATACTTGCTCCAGGTAGGCTCCATATAGGCGTCCAGCCAGTCCTGGTCGATGACACCTCCGTCATAATACGGGTGGTTGAAGTCGTTCTTCTTCAACTCGACTTCCACTTTATCCGCGCCGCCCTTGCCGTCCTGGTTGAGTTCATACGTCAAGTAGCGCAGGAAGTCGTCACGGCGCATCATGGGCCGCTTGGTATAGTTCTGCAGGACCGCCTTGGTCGTGTAGCTCACGCTGCTGTGGCCGTCCTGACCACTCTTCGTGGTCACGAGCACGACACCGTTACCGGCCTCGGCGCCGTAGATGGCGGCGGAGGCGGCGTCCTTCAGGACCTCGATGGACTCGATCATCGAAGGCTCGAGGTACTGGATGCTGGACACCTGAAGGCCGTCCACGATGTAGAGCGGGCTCAGGCCAGAGGAAGAATTGGAGGAGTAACCACGGACACGGATGGAGGCGCCGCTACCCGGGGAACCACTGGTGATAACGTGCACACCGGCGGCCTTGCCCTGAAGTGCGTGAGCCGCATCAGCAGTGGAAAGGTTCTTGAGGGACTCCTCACGGACCGAAGCCACGGCGCCGGTGAGGTCGCTCTTCTTCTGCACACCGTAACCGATGACCACCGTCTCGTCCAGGAATTCGGTGTTCTCCGCGAGGACGAAGCGGAAGGTGGTCTGGTTCCCGACGGCGACCGTCTGGTCGGAGTAGCCGATGCAGGAGACGTTGATGGAAGCGCCCGCCGGGACATTGAGACGGAATGCACCGTTCACGTCAGTCACGGCACCAATGGAAGTGTTGCCGACCACGACAACGGCGGCTCCGACGACCGGGGCGCCGCTCTCGTCGACAACCGTTCCGCTGATGGCGCGGTTCTGGGCGGTCGCAACCGTTCCCAGGAGGCCCGCTGCGACGATCATCACAGCGGCGGCCATTCTTGCAAAAAATTGCCTTGTCATAAAAGCGTTGATTTGGTTGGTTAAATTATGGTTGTAAAAAGTTTTGTGCTTATGCAGCCGAGGGCAAATGTACCCTTTTATATAGGGGGAGACTTTCAAAACGCGACCGAAATCGGAAACAAATCAATCAATTCTCAATCATTTTGAACCCACCCTCGCCATTTTGGAAGATTTTTAACATCCTATGAACGGATTTTAAAAGATATTTTTGCTACCTTGCGATGCCAAAGAACGAATAATGAAAAGAGCGATTCTATTTGTCATTCTTCTCTCGTCCGTCCTCGCGGGATGGGCGCAGAACACCCATACCCAGTTCCGGAATTTCAGCACCGACGACGGTCTGCCCGACAATTCGGTGCGGGCCATCTTCCAGGACAGCTACGGCCTTATATGGTTATGTACGCGCGAAGGGATCTGTATGTACGACGGCCTGCATTTCAAGCAGCTGGAGGACCCTTCCTGCGACATCCTGGACGGCCTGGCGATGAGCCTCGCCGAGGACCCGCAGCACCGGCTCTGGTTCATCACCACGCGCGGCATCGGCTTCCACGACCTCACGACCGGGGAAACCCGCACCGTGCACCGCAACACCTCCGGCGGCCTCATCGGTGCGGCAGACATCGCCGTGGACCGCAACGGGATGGTCTGGTTCGCGAACGAGGACATCTTCTGCTGGGATCCCGCGCGCGAGACCCTCGTGGACTACTCCCCCATCGCCCTGTTCCACAGCAACACGGTCGAGGCCGACAGCAACGGCACCATCTGGTTCCTCGCCACGAACGGCGACCTGTACCGCTTCAACACCATCGGCGGCAGTTTCGAGCGGATCACCAGCGGTGCGGGAGAGCGTTTCTCCCGGCAAGACATCGTCTCGGACGGGGCGGGCCATATGCTGTCCTCCGCCCCCGGCGGCATCGTCCTCAGCACCGACATCTTCACCAACGTCACCACGACGCTCTACCGGACCGACGCCGGTGAAATCCGCTGCATCGTCCCCGAAAGCGACGGACGCTGCTGGCTGGGCACCGACCACGGCATCATCCGCGTGGACGGCGACCGCCGCCAGGTCTTCACCCATGACCGGTCGGACCCGGACTCCATCGCGGGCGAGGACATCTGGTCGATGCTCCTGGACAGCCAGGGGAACCTCTGGGCGGGGATGTTCTACAACGGCCTTGCCCTGCACCGCAACCCCCGGAACCGTGTGTTCCGGCACCTTGGCCGCCGCTCCGGCGGGGATTTGCCCGGAGACATGATCCGCCCGGTCATCGCCGTGGACGACAGCCACATCCTGGCGGGCGCCGAGGACGGCGGCCTGTCACTGATCAACCTCACGGACAACTCCGTCGAAGACCTCACCTTCCCCGGTCCGAGCGGCGCGCCCGTCAACATCCAGGGCCTCTGCCTGGACGGCAACGACCTTTGGATCGCCACCTTCGGAAACGGCGTGTACCGGATGGATTTCCCCAGCCGGAAACTCCGGAAGGACTACCTGTCCGACCTGTCCGCCGCCACGGTCGCCCGCACCCGCGGCGGCGACATCTACCTGGGGACAACCGCGGGCCTGTACCGATACGACCGGGCGGAGGACCGCTTCCAGTCCTGCCCCGAGTTCGGCAGCAGTTTCATCCACGCCCTGTACGAGGACTCGCGCGGCACGCTCTGGGTGGGCACCTACGGCAGCGGCCTGTGGACCGAAAAAGACGGGGTTTACAAGCATATCACCCAGAATAACAAGGAGTTCGGGCTCGCCTCCGACTACATCACCTGCATCCGCGAGGACAGCCGCCACCGGCTGTGGGTCCTGACGGAGACGGGCGGCGCCTGCTTCGCCGGAATGGACGAGATCGCATCCGGGAACTTCCGGTTCCGGTCCCTCTCCCGCCGCAACGGACTCCCCTCCTCCATCGCCTGCTGCATCCTGGAAGACCTGGACCAGGTCCTCTGGCTCACCACCACCCACGGCATCGTGAAGCTCGACCCCGACGACCTGTCCATCCGCGAGATCTACCAGGAGGAGCACGGCAACACGATGAACCAGTATTCTTACGGTTCCGCCTGCTCCACGTCCAGCGGCCGGCTGTTCTTCGGCACGAGCCGCGGCCTGGTCGGCTTCACCCCGCCGGAGCGCACCAACCGGGAGCCGCTGAAGCTGTACATCACCGAAATCTCCGCCAGCGGCCCCGGCCTCATCTACTCTGTGACCGAGGACGGGAAATCCACCTTGCACACGCAGAAAGTCCGTCTCCGCTACAAGGACCTCTCCTCCCTGACCATCCGCTACGCGGCCCCGGACTTCCAGTCCTCCCGGACCGGCCTGTTCCGGACCGTCCTGGAAGGCAAGCGGCGCTCCATCCAGAGCTACTCCTCCACTGGCGAGACCACCTACACGGACCTCGCGCCCGGGAGATACCAGTTCCGCGTGAACGGCGTGGGCAACCGCCGGGAAGCCTATCGGGCCCTGGACATTGAAATCCGCCCGCCGCTGTACCGGTCCGTCGCCGCGTTCATCCTCTACGCCCTGGCGGCCCTCCTGATCCTGGGAATCCTGGCGCGGCAGTGGGACCACATCCGCCAGATGCGAATGTCGCGCGAGGTCGAGAAACTCCAGACCGAGCAGCAGAAAGAGCTGTACGACGCCAAGATCAACTTCTTCACGAACATCACCCACGAGATCCGCACCCCGCTGTCCCTGATCAAGATGCCGCTGGACAAGATCATCTCCAGCGGGAACTACACGGAGAGCAACCGACAGGAACTGCTCACGATGCAGGCCAACGCCGAGCGGCTCCTGAGCCTGACGAACCAGCTCCTGGACCTGCGGAAGATGGAGAAGATGGAGGTGAAGCCCACATTCCTCCCGAACGACCTCGCCGCCCTCCTGCGGAAGACCTGCGACCGGTTTGTCCCGGTGGCGAAGGACCAGCACATCCAGATGGACGTCTCCCTGCCTGAGACCCCCTTCGTGGTGGACTGCGCGCGGGAAATGGTCGAGAAGATTGTCGGAAATCTGCTTTCCAACGCCTGCAAGTACGGGAACGGGCACGTCCGGGTGGCGCTCGAGCCGCAGCCGGACGGCGAGCGCGTCCGCGTCCGCGTGGACAGCAACGGCGAGCGGATCCTGGAAGAGGACGCCGACCATATCTTCGAGAAATTCTACCAGGGCAGTCTGGCCCGGCAGGGCAAGGGAACCGGGCTCGGGCTCCCCTACGCCCGGAGTCTCGCATCCCTGCACGGCGGCTCCCTCACACTGGACCGTTCCGTCACCGATTTCAACTCCTTCGTATTGGAACTGCCTGTCCATCAGGAAACGACGGTGGAGATGCCGACGGCCCGCGAGAAAGAGGAAGCCGAGGAGATGCCCGCCGCCATCGACAATCTGCATCACACCATCCTCGTCGTGGAAGACGACCTGGAGATGCGGGGCTATCTCGCGAAAGAGCTGTCGGAGCAGTACAACGTCCTGGTGGCCGCCAACGGCGAAGACGCCCTGCAGCTGGTCGAGAGCCAGCGCATCGACCTCGTGGTGAGCGACATCATGATGCCGGGCATCGACGGCGTGGCCCTGTGCAACCGGATCAAGTCCACGACCGAGTACTGCCACATCCCGGTCATCCTCTTGACCGCGGCCGTGGGGATGGAAACCCGCATCGAGACGCTCCAGGCCGGCGCCGACGGCTACATCGAGAAGCCGTTCGCCATTGAGCTGCTCCAGGCGAACGTCGCCAACCTGTTCAAGAACCGGGAGATCGCGAACCGCCAGTTCACCCAGTCCCCGCTCACCCACTTCAACTCGATGGTGACGGGCGGTATGGACCAGGAGTTTATGGAACGGCTGCACGACATCGTGATGAAGCACCTCGCGGAACCCGACCTGAACATCGAGACGCTCACCACCGAGCTGGGCACGAGCAAATCGACGCTGTACCGTAAGGTGACGGCGAACACGGGCCTCAACATCAACGAGTACATCCGCGTGAGCCGCCTCAAGAAGGCCGCCGAGATGCTGTCTAGCCAGAAGTACCGGATCAGCGAGGTGGCGTATATGACCGGCTTCTCCTCGCCTTCCTACTTCGCCACCTGTTTCCAGAAGCAGTTCAACGTCTCCCCTTCCGCCTTTGTAAAGGGCCTAAAGGGTTGATTGTTCGGTAATTTATGCGTATATTAGTCTCGTTAATCCCGAGACTATGAAGCGATTCTCCCTTTTTGTCGCCGTGCTGCTTGCGGCGGCATGCCAGAGCGAAGCTCCGGACCTGCAACTCAACGACCTCGGCTACTTCGAGCGCCAGGGCGTGAATGTCCTCGTGTTCAGCAACCCGTTCAGCGGCGGGTTCAACGACGAGAAGAATTCCGGCATCGAGATCATCCACCACGGCGTGCGGACCGTCCAGGGCGGCGCCGTGCGCCTGAATGTGACGCCGGAGCAATGGGATCTCGTGCCCACGATGACTTCCCGGGTGGTCGACACGCTCGCGCAGACCATCGAGGTGGGCATGCGCTTCAACTGGTACGACTTCGATTCCCGCGTGGTCGTGGAGCCCAAGGGCAAGGCGGTGGAAATCTCCGTCTGGCTGGACAAGCCCGTGCCGGAGGTGCTCGCGGGGGAAGCGGGCTTCAACCTGGAATTCCTGCCCTCGCAGTACTGGAACAAGGCCTATCTGGTGGACGGCAAGCCCAACCGCTTCCCGCGCTATGCCGTGAGCGACACGAAGGTGCGGCCCAACGCGGAGAAGGTGCGCCAGTTCAAGGGGTACCGGACGTATGACGACCGGGGCACCGGCGAGTTCATCGAGCCGCTGCCGCTCAGCGAAGGCCACGAGTTCCTGCTCGCCCCGGACGACCCGGAGCGGATGGTGAAGGTCACCAGCGGGAGCGAGATCCGGCTCTACGACGGCCGGATGCTCGCGCAGAACGGCTGGTACGTCCTCCGCACCGTCCTCCCGGCCGGCCAGACGGGCAAGGTCGTCAGCTGGACCGTGGAGCCGAACGCCGTCCCGGGGTGGATCCGGGAGCCGAACGTGGGCTTCTCCCAGATGGGCTATGTCCCCGACCAGCCCAAGGTCGCGGTCATAGAACTGGACAAGAAGGACAAGGTGCAGGCGAAGGCTTCCGTCTGGAAGGTCGAAGCCGACGGCTCCGAGCGCGAGGCGTTCTCCGGCCCCGTCAAGGTCTGGGGCGACTTCTTCAAATACAATTACGCGAAGTTCGACTTCACCAAGCTCTCCGAGCCCGGTGTCTATTTCCTGAAATACGGCGACGTCCGAACGGGGAACTTCATCATCGACCCGTCCGTCTATGACAAGATCACCGTGGCGACAAGCGACGTCTGGATTCCGGTCCATATGAACCATATGGCGGTCCACGAAGCCTACCGCCTCTGGCACGGCGAGCCGTTCAAGGAAGGTTATCTGCAGGCTCCCCCGTCGACGGACCATTTCGACCTGCACGGGCAGGGACCGACCACGGATACGCGTTTCAAGGCCCTGGAGCTCATTCCCGGCCTGAACGTGGGCGGTTACTTCGACGCCGGCGACTTCGACATCGAGACGGGCTCCAACATCAGCGTGGTGATGAACCTCATCACCCTGTGGGAGCGCTTCCGCTCGGAGCGGGACGAGACGTTCGTCAGCGAGGAGCAGCGCTATGTGGAGCTCCATCGGCCTGACGGCGTGCCGGATATCCTCCAGTACATCGAGCACGGCGTCCTGAACCTCGTGGCGCAGGCGGAGCAGATCGGCCACATGGCCCAGACGCTCTCGAACTCGGTCCTGGACAACTACCACCACCTGGGCGACGCGGCCGGCATCACGGACGGCTTGCACTACGACCCGCGCCTGAAGCCGTACCAGAAGTCGGCGGACGGCAAGTCCAGCGGCACGCCGGACGACATGTGGGCCTTCACGAGCCGGAATCCGGGCCTGGACCTGCAGGCGGCGACGATGTTCGCCGCGGCGAGCCGCGTCCTCGCGGACCGCAATCCGGGTCTCGCGCAGCGCGCCCTGAAGCAGTCCATCCGGCTGGACGAGGAGGCCACGAAACTGATGGCGGCCGACACCACCGGCCGGTTCCGTCGCCGCAACCAAGGCAACAGCTTCTCCACCGCGCTCCAGCTGTACGTTTCCACGAAGGATCCCAAGTATCTGGAGCAGTTCACCGCCGGCGTCTGGCCCGCCCTGGAGCGGATGCCCATGGGCGCCATCGGCGCGGCCCTGGACGCGATCCCGTACCTGGACGACGACTATAAGGAGAAACTCCGCCCGTATGTGGAGAAATACCGCGACTACATCCTTTCGCTGGAGGAGCAGAATCCGTACGGCGTGCCCATCGGCCTGGGCAACTGGGCCGGCGGCGGCCAGGTGACGGGCTTCGGCACCACCGTGTGCAACGCGCACCGGCACTTCCCCGACATCGTGGGCAAGGAGCACATCTACAAGGCCCCGGCCTGGCTGTTCGGCTGCCACCCGTACCACAACTACTCCTGGGTGGCTGCGGTCGGCGCCGCCCGCCCGAAGCAGGTCTTCTACGGCAACAACCGCGCGGACTTCTCCTTCATCCCCGGCAACATGGCCCCCGGCCTCCTCTTCCGGCAACCGGACCACTTCGAGAACTACGACGACTGGCCCTTCCTCTGGGGCCAGAACGAAGGCACCATCGCCGGCAACACCGGCTACCTGATCTTCGGCGAGACCTTCCGGAACACCCTACTTGAATAGGGCGCGGTCGATGCCCCAGCCCATCTTCTCGTAACCGGCGGCGTTCAGGTGGAGCCAGTCGCGCTGGTAGAGGAAGGCGGGGTCGAGACGGTCGGGATTGGCGGGGTCGGCGACGAGACGGTCGAAGTCGATCACGCCGTCGAAGACGCCGCTGGTGCGGATCCATTCATTCAAGGCGACGCGCCCGGCCTCATGGTCCGGCGAGTAGTAGCCGTTGCCCTTGACGGGCGTGACAGTGGCGCCGAAGACTTTGATGCCGCGCTCGTGGGCCTCCTTGACGATCCGGGTCCATACTTCCTTGATGCCATCGGCGGTGGCCATCGCATTGCGGCTGCCGCCCAGGTCGTTCGTGCCCTCGAAGAGGATGATGTACTTGACGCCGGGATGGCAGAAGAGGTCGCGGACGTAGCGGCTCTCGCCCGTGGGGCCGAGGCCGCCGCGGAGGATGCAGTTGCCGCCCAGGCCGAAGTTCAGCACGGAGAGGTTCCGCGTGGCGGGATCGGTGAGGAGGGACTTCGAGAGCTGGTCCGTCCAGCGGTCCTGGCCGTTCGTCGTCGTGCCGCGGCCGTCGGTGATGGAATCGCCCAGGACGGCGATCGCGGCGCTCTTCCGATACGGCTTCACGTCGATGGAACTGATGGTGTACCAATGGTCCGTCTTCGCGACCGGCGCAGAGAAGTCCGTGGTATAGCCGTCGGCGATGTAGGACGTGGTCCGGGAGCCCGGATGGCTCGTGAGGAGGGTCGATGAGATCCGTCCGTAATGGATGGTGATCGCGAGGTTCATCCGGTCTTCCAGCGGGAAGGCGACCGGGTCGGATACCACGGACTGGCCCGGATACATCGTCACGAACGGGCAGCCGTCGAAGGTGAGCTTGACGGTCGTCGCCTCGTCGATCTCAGGCGTGGCGCCCATCGTCTTGGCCACGGCAATCTCCACGCCCAGGATGTCCGTCGGATCCGCGTTGAACAGGTTCGACAGGTGCAGCCGGAGGGCTTTTCCGCCGATGGACACCTGCACGATCTGCCGGAAGGAGTTCCCGGCGAGGCCGGGCTCCGGCGGGCGGTTGTGCGGTTCGGCGATCTGCAGGGCCGTGGCCCAGGTCGTGACCCAGTCGCGCGTCTGCGCGAAAACGGGGGTGAGGCCCGCCGCGAGGGCGAGCACGAGCAGGAATCTCTTCATCGCTGGGGAGGTCTTCTGAGGAAACGTCTCGGTTTGACGATGATCGGGTCGCCCGCCTCATCGTGCTGCGGCATGCCCAGCCGGTCGGACTGGATGCTGCGGAACAGGAGCGAGTCGATGGGGGTTCTCAGCGGCTCCACGCCTTCGGGCAGCGGACGGCCGGAGAAAGTCTGGAAATAGCCCACGCAAGCGTCGCGCCACCAGCGGGCGTCGCTGGCCTGGATCGTGAGCTTCCGGTCGGCCTCCGCCCACAGGACGGGGCTCACATAGGGCTTCAGCTCATTCCAAGTGGCGCGGAAGCCTTCCACGGTCTTGATGCCGCGGTCGTAATGCAGGCAGATCTCGTCCCACAGGTCCTTCCCGGAAGCGAGCTTGTAGTCCCAGGGCAGGTGGTGGAACCAAAGCAGGAGGTTCTCCGGGCAGGTTTCCAGGTTGTTATAGGTCGATGCCAACGGCTCGTTGTACTGGTCCACATTGTCGGAGCCCGTGCGGGTGCGGTCGAAGCCGATGCCCGCGCTGTCCGCCTTGTGGTAGTAGGCCGGCGTCCAGTCGGGACGGGCGCCCCGGTCCCACGGCATGGGCCCGTAGTGCGTCCCGCCGAACAGGTGGTGCAGGCCCAGCGGCATCTCGTAGTCCACCACGGCCTCGCGGGAAGCCATCAAGATGTCCTTCACGGGCTCCTGGAACTTCTTCGCGAACGCCTTCTCCTTCATGCCTTCCGGCTTCAGGAACGTCTGGCGGACCCATTCGTCGGCAATCTGCTCCGCGCTCAGGGTCGGATTCCAGGCGAGGCGGCCGTAGGCGTACCAGTTGGCCTGGGCGAACACGTAGCCGCAGAAATTGGGATCCTGGCCCGTGTTGGCGACACCGGCGATGCCGGTGAGGTTCTTATACACGGGAGAGCCCTCGCCGTGCTGGTACGTATCGGCCTGGAGGCATTCCTCCCAGGTCGTGCCGTGGAAGGCCAGGTGGTTGGAGAAGCCCAGGTACTCCTGCGTGACCTGGAACTCCATCATCATCTTCGTCTTCTCCAGCTTGCCGAACAGCGGGCTGAAGGGCTCGCGGGGCTGGAAATCCACCGGGCCGTTCTTGACCTGGATGATGACGTTGTCCGCGAACTGGCCGTCCAGCGGGAGGAACTCCTCCACGGCCTGGTTAGCCCGGTCGGGGCTCGTGGGTGCGTAGACGAAGGCGCGCCACATCACGATGCCGCCGTAGGGCGCGACGGCCTCGGCCAGCATGTTGGCCCCGTCCGCGTGCGTCCGGCCGTAGTCCTGCGGACCGGCCTGGCCTTCGGAATTGGCCTTCACCAGGAAACCGCCGAAGTCAGGAATCGCGGCGTAGAGCTCCGCCGCCTTATCCTTCCACCACTGCCGTACCTTCGGGTCCATCGGATCGCCGCTCTTCAGGCCGGAGAGCGCGATGGGACTGGTCCATTTGATGGACAGGTAGGTCTTGACGCCGTATTCGCGGAGGATGTCCGCGATCTTCGCCACGCGGGCGATGTGCTCCGCATCCAGGATCAGCGGGTTGGAATTGACATTGGTCAGCGCGGCGCCGTTCAGGCCGATGGACGCGCACAGCTCGCCGTAGTGGCGGATCCGCTCCACCGGGATTTCCGGGGAGGTCCACTCCCACATCGACTTACCGGCGTATCCGCGTTCCACGG
>JAEEGJ010016058.1_pt1 | contig 17305 bp, 15 predicted proteins | sample 8958761 | NCBI WGS metagenome assembly JAEEGJ01 (sample SAMN16246546, study PRJNA631951) | gut metagenome | biome: gut microbiome; feature: rumen; material: RS-attached | host: Bos | place: Iran: Karaj | collected 2018-10 | reverse complement strand
GACAACATGATCGACGATATCAAGCAGGTGTTGCTTGAAACGCATTTGAACCCCAAGAACCTGAAACTCGAAATTACCGAATACACAGCCGTGTGCGAAGCCGAAAAGACGGTGAAGATTATGAAGGCTCTTTCGGGAATGGGTATCCAGATTTCGATTGGCGACTTCGGTACGGGTTACAGCAGCCTTTCTTACCTCAAGCAGTTCCCGATTCATACGCTCAAGATGGACAAGTCCTTCATTGACCACGTGACCGACGACGAAGAAGATGCCTCTTTTGCCCGCATGGTGATTGGCATTGCCAAGTCCCTGAATCTGGACCTGATTGCAGAAGGCGTCGAAAGCGAAGAACAGCTCGACTTCTTGAAGTCCGAAGGCTGCAAGCTGATTCAGGGCTTCTATTTCAGCAAACCGCTATCTGCCGACAAGGCTTACGAATACCTGCAGCAGCATTATCTGCCAGCATCGTCTGCCACCGCAGAAAAGGCCGCGATGGATATCCCTGTAATCGAAAGAGGTTACGTCGGGGAAAGCTATATCCCGTAACAGCGCCGCGTATTTTCACGACAGTCCCTGTAGAGTTGTTCTACAGGGATTTCTTTTACTTGGGCGAGAGCCTGTGCAATGTAGGGAATATAGCCCGAATGGCAGGGCTTTCCGCGGTAAGGAATGGGGGCCATGTAAGGGGAGTCCGTTTCTAGGAGCATCTGGTCCATGGGCACGAGCGCCGCGGCGTCGCGCACGTTTTGCGCATTCTTGAACGTCACGATTCCCGTAAAGCCCACAAAAATGCATGCTCCGCGATATTTCAAGTCCAGCAATTGGGCGCAGAATTTGGGCGAACCCGTAAAGCAGTGAACGTGAATCTTGCTTCCGCGTAGGTCGGCATTGCGGAGCACGGCGAGCGCATCGTCGTCGGCTTCGCGCAGGTGCAAAACCAGCGGCTTGCCCGATTTGAGTCCGAGTTCCAGATGGCGCTCGAAAAGCTTGACCTGTTCGGCCTTGGTGTCTGAACCGTAGTGGTAATCGAGCCCGAATTCGCCACACGCCACACACTTGGGGTGCTTCAGGTATTCCAGCAGTTTTGCTTCGTCTTCGGCGGTTTCCGTCAGGACATATTCCGGATGAATTCCGTAGGCGGCGTAGACATTCGGAAATTTCTCTGAAAGTTCCTGCGCGCGGGCAAAATCCGCCGGATCGCATGCCACGTGAATATAGGCTTCGGGCGCCTGGATGTTTTGGTCCGGGTCGTGGGCGAGGCGTGAAAACAGATCGCCGACGGCTTCGCCGGCATGCTGTTCGTAGGAATCCAAATGACAATGCGTATCGATGAACATAATTACCAATGTGTGGTGTGGAATGTGTGATGAGTAATGGGAAAAATTTTCATTTCACATTACACAATTCACATTACACATCATCAATATTTAACTTCCACGATTTCGTAAGTAATTAGTCCCTTCGGGGCTTGGACTTGCACCTGGTCGCCTTGCTTTTTGCCCATCAGGGCTTCGCCAACGGGGGACTTCATGCTGATGCGGCCCTGCAACGGGTCGATTTCCTTTTCGCCTACGATGCTATAGGTGCGCTCGCGCTTCGTCTTGATGTCCTTCATCTTGACTGTGGCGCCAAAGCGGATCGTGCCGTCGTCGCTTGCCTGCGATTCGACTACCTGGGCACCGTCCAAAATGCGGTCCAATTCACGGAGCCTGCGGTCGATTTCGCGCACGCGCATGCGTCCGTATGTGTAGGCCGCATTTTCACTGCGGTCGCCTTCGGCAGCGGCTGCCTGCACCTGGTTAATCATCGCCGGGCGTTCTACGTATTTCAGGTGTTCCCATTCCGCCTTGAACTTTTCAAAGCCTTCTTTAGAAATTAGGTGTTTCATCGTACTAAATTTAGAATTTATCACATCTTTTAGAATCTGGTGTTGCAGATGCGTTGTAACTTTTTCTAAATTTGGCTCGCAATGATTCAATTTAAGCATAAGCGTATCGACCGCAACGAGTCGAAGTACAAGAGACTGAGCCGCATCTATTATAACCGCATGTTCCCCAAGCGGCAAGATGCCTTGAAAGTGGCTTGGTCCGTGGCGGCAGGCGTATTTATTGGTATTTGGCCGACAATTGGTGTCGCAATTATTTTGACCGTGGCGTTCTGTGCCCTGTTCAGGCTCCCGAAGGTGCCGGGGATTGTGTCTTCTTTCGTGGCAAACCCGCTTACTCAGTTCGGTTTCTTTTATCCGTCGGGTTACGCCATTGGTTGCAAGATTTTAAACCCCGAAAAGATCAATTTCGACTTTCTTTCGGAATTCGAAGGCCTTTCGTTCAAGAACTGCATTGCCGTGATTTCTCACCTGTGGCACGATGCGGCGGGGCATTTGGCGGCCTTTATGATAGGAATCACGATTGTGGCGGCCATTGGCGGTGCAATCTTCTTTTTCCTGGCCTATTTTATTGTAAATTATCGCAAGAAAAAGTGGTTGGATGCAAAGACAAGCTACATCCAGAGCTTGATTGCCGAAGACGAAGTTTTAATTAAAGCAGCACACAAAGGAAAACACCCTATGATGCACATTTACCCGTTCAAGGCTTTGCGCCCGGTAAACCCGGCCGAAGCCGAAACGATTTCCGCCCTTCCGTACGACGTGATGAACCGCGCCGAAGCAAAGGCCATGGCCGAAGGGCTTCCGCATTCCTACCTGCGCGTGACCCGTGCCGAATTGGAACTCCCTGATTCTGTGGATGCCTATGACCCGAAGGTCTATGCGCATGCCCGCGAAAACTTGGACAAGATGATTGCCGACGGCGTGATCGCTTACGACAAGAAGCCTTGCCTCTATGTTTACCGCCAGACCATGAACGGTCGTGAACAGTACGGTCTCGTTTGCTGCGTGCCCGCTGCCGACTACTTCAACGGCATTATCAAGAAGCACGAACTGACCCGCGCCGACAAGGAAGAAGACCGTCTGCGCCACGTGCTCGCCACCAACGCCAACACCGGTCCGGTGTTCCTGACCTACCGTGACCAGGGCCAGTTCGACGTGTTCGGTGCCGTGACCAAGCGTAAGCCCGTTTACGATTTCGTGAGCAAGGGCGACGGATTCGGCCACACGGTTTGGATTATCGACGATGACGCCGAAATCGAAGCCATCCGCAAGTCTTTCGAAGCCGTTCCGGTAAGCTACATTGCCGACGGTCACCACCGCAGTGCAGCCGGTGCCCGCGCCGCCAGCTTCCGCGCTGAACAGAACCCGAACAACACGGGCGACGAAGAATACAACCGTTACCTCGCCATCCTCTTCCCGAGCACCCAGCTCAAGATTCTTGACTACAACCGCGTGCTCAAGGACCTGAACGGTCGTACTCCGGAACAGCTCATGGACGAAATGAAGAAGGTGTTCGATATCGTTGCCCTCGACAAGATGCAGAGCCCGGCCAAGCAGAACCAGGTGAACTTCTACATGGGTGGCAAGTGGTATGCTTGCACGTTCAAGGCTGAATACCTCAAGAATCTCGGCCCGGTCGACAGCCTCGACGTGGCTCTCCTCCAGAAGCTTATCCTCAAGCCGCTCTTCGATATCGATGACCCGCGTACTTCCAAGCGCATCGACTTTGTCGGTGGCATCCGCGGTCTCGGCGAACTCGTGAAGCGTGTGGATAGCGGTGAATGCGCCTGCGCCTTCGCTATGTATCCGACGACTCTCGATCAGCTCATGAACATCGCCGACGCTGGCGAAATCATGCCGCCGAAGAGCACTTGGTTTGAACCCAAGCTCCGCGACGGTCTCTTGGTTCACTCGCTGGACTAATCGCTGGACAAAAGTAATTCAAAAGGTCGCGACTTTGTCGCGGCCTTTTTATATGGTATCAATTAGGCATGAACGTTTTGGTTCCACACGGATTGGGAATCACGTTAGTGATTCCCAATCCGTGTGGCTATTTTTCTTCTGCTTTTTCCGTTTCTTCCGGAGCAAGGAGCGAGAGAATATATTCGATTGATTTGTCGAGGAAATTCTTGGCTGGAATGATGACTCGATCTTTAATGCGATCCGGCCATTCCATATAAAGCCCAATAATATCCTTATGGGTGAAGTAACCCATTTCGCGGGAATCCGAGCAGTTGGAACCTTTCAAGCATGTCAAGTAATAGCAGTCTTCTTCTATCACAATCTTGTTCAAAGGTTCGTCCAGATACTGTTCCGGTTCTTCTTTTGCAGGGGCTGCGGCGACGGCGGAATCTTTTTTAGTTGTATCTGTTTGAGTCGTGTCGGTCTTTGCTGATTTGCTCGAATCGGCGAGCGCGACTTTGATGGAATCGGTCTTAACGGAATCGCTGTCGGTTGAGTCTGCTGAAGCGCTTGGCGGGGGATTGAGTTCCAGCTTGGCTGGCTTCAGGCGGAACAGTTCTCGCTTGATTTTGATGGGGGCGTTACCTGGTTCGGCCTGACGGATCTGGAGCTCAATCAGGTAGCGGTCTTGCCAGGGCAAGAAGTCGACTTCTTTAAGGCTTACCTGACGGTTCGCAATCTTGGTGGCACCCACGCGGTCGATATTGATTTCGCGGTCGCCTTGCCAGAGTGTTGACTTGACTGCGATTTTTTCTCCATGGGTATGCAAGTAGGTCAGGATGTAATCTTGTTCTACTTCGTTTAATTTGTCGAAATAGAGAGTGTCTCCGGCCTTGGGAATATAGATGGTCTTGCTTTGGATAAACGCGTCTTCGCCCTTCCATGTGAAATTGCGATGGGGAGTGCGGACACGTCCCTTGTCGGTGATTTCGATGGTGTCGCCTGGCATGGCAAGAACCCTGCGGACCATGGTCTCTCCGCTTTTGAGCATTAGCCAAACCACATCTTGGTCTTTGACTTGGGCCAAACATTGGGGGAGTTTGCACATCCAGTGGGTGGATTGTTCCTTGAACTTGGGCGTCATGGAGGCGTCCATGATTTTCACCGGTGCAATGGCGTAGATACGTCCGACAAAGGAGATGCCTAATACAATCAGCAAAAGCAGGAACAACAGAAAGATATGGCTCTGCGAATTTTTCCGCTGTAGCCTTTTTACCTTTCTGGAAAGTCCTGACATGAACAAATTAATCTCCGTTGTTGGTGGAATTGTCGCTCAAAGAAAGCACGGCGAGGAATGCCTTCTGCGGCACTTCGACAGAGCCGATGCTCTTCATGCGCTTCTTACCTTCTTTCTGCTTTTCAAGGAGCTTGCGCTTACGGGTGATGTCACCGCCGTAGCACTTGGCGAGCACGTCCTTACGGACGGCCTTCACCGTAGAACGGCTAATGATCTTGCCGCCGATAGCACCTTGAATTGCCACGTCGAACTGCTGGCGCGGAATAAGGTCTTTGAGCTTTACGCAGATGGCGTTGGCGTAGGTGTGGGCCTTGTCCTTGTGGATAATCACCGAGAAAGCATCCACCGGGTCACCGTTTAACAGAATATCGAGCTTCACCAGGTTGTTGCGCCTGTATTCGCTGGGAGCATAGTCGAGGCCTGCGTAACCGCGGCTCACGGACTTCAGTCGGTCGTAGAAGTCGAACATGATTTCGGCGAGAGGCAGGTTGTACTTAAGAATCACCTTTTCTTCGTCCAGGTATTCCATGGTCTCGAATTCGCCGCGCTTTTCTTCGCAGAGCGTCATGAGCGCCCCCACGAATTCCTTGGGCGTAAAGATCTGTGCCTTCACGTAAGGTTCTTCGATGTGGTCGTAGCGGCTTGCATCCGGGAGCTTCGAGGGGCTTTCGATTTTCACCATGGTGCCGTCGCTCATGTACACATGGTATTCCACGTTCGGCACGGTCGTGATGATGTCCACGTTGAATTCGCGGTCCAGACGTTCCTGCACGATTTCCATGTGCAGCAGCCCAAGGAAGCCGGTGCGGAAACCAAAGCCGAGCGCTTCGGAAGTTTCCGGTTCCCAGCTCAAGGCAGAGTCGTTCAAACGCAGCTTTTCCAAGGCTTCGCGCAAGTCCTTGTAATCTTCCGGGTTGATGGGGTAGATGCCGGAATAGATCATCGGCAAAATATCCTTGTAGCCCGGGAGCGGTTCGGCAGCGGGGTTGGCGGAATCGGTCAAGGTGTCGCCGATTTTCACGTCGCTAATCGTCTTCACATTGGCAAGGACGTAGCCTACCATGCCTTCCGAAAGTTCTGGGCGCGGGTCGCGACGCATGCTGAAGGTTCCGACTTCGGTCACCATGTATTCGCCGCCGGTCTTCATCATCCTGATCTTCATGCCGGCCTTGAGGGTGCCTTCCACAATGCGGATATAGTTGATGACGCCACGGTAGGAGTCATACACCGAATCAAAGATGAGTGCCTTCAGGGGCTTTCCGCTGTCGCCCTTGGGGGCGGGAATTTCGTCGACAATCTTGTCCAGCACCTGTTCCACGTTCAGGCCTGTCTTTGCAGAAATGCGTGGAATCTTGTCGGGGTCGTAACCCAGAAGGTCGCCTACCAGCTGAGCAATGTGATCGGGCTGTGCGCCCGGAAGGTCCACCTTGTTCAGTACCGGGATGATTTCTAGGTCGTTTTCCAGGGCCAGGTAGAGGTTCGAAAGTGTCTGGGCTTCGATGCCTTGGCTTGCGTCTACCACCAGGATTGCGCCTTCGCAAGCGGCCAGGGAACGGCTGACTTCGTAGGTGAAGTCCACGTGCCCCGGAGTGTCAATCATGTTCAAGATGTATTCTTTGCCGTCGCGTTCGTAGACCATGCGGATGGCGTGAGCCTTGATGGTGATGCCACGTTCGCGTTCCAAATCCATATCGTCCAAGAGCTGGTTGGTCATCTCGTTTTTGGAGACGGTCTTGGTCAGTTCGATCATGCGGTCGGCAAGAGTAGATTTGCCGTGGTCAATGTGGGCGATAATGCTGAAATTTCTGATGTTGTCGTTTTGCGGCATAAGTGCGATAAGATTATCGGGTGAATCCTGCTTTTTTTCGGGCTAAATATAGAAAATGCGCATGTGGGCTTTGATAAAAAAAGCTATATTATCAATATAAAACAAAGATGTGCACCATCAATCATGGTTGATATGAAAAGACCTTTAGTTCTTGTCGCCCTTGTTTCAGCTCTTGTTCTTGGCTTCTTCAGTTTTGGATTTGCCGAAGGAAAGGTTTTCAACAAGGATTACTCCGGTATTAAGTCAATTGAAGCTACCATTGAAACCCACGAAGGAAAGATTCTGTTGAGTCTTGATTTTAAAGCGGCCCCGAATACGGTTGCCAATTTTGTGGATCTTGCAAACAAGGGCTTCTATAACGGTTTAACCTTTCACCGCGTCATTCCTGGTTTTATGATTCAGGGCGGTGACCCCGAGGGCAATGGCAGAGGTGGTCCTGGTTATTCCATTGACGACGAAATCAGCTCTTTAAAGCATGAAGCCGGAGTTATTTCCATGGCTAATCGTGGCCCGAATACGAACGGCTCGCAATTTTTCATCACGCAGACTCCGCAGCACCATCTGGATGGCAAGCATACGGTTTTCGGCAAGGTTCTTGAAGGCGAAGATGTAGTTTGCCGTATTGAACAGGATGATAAAATTATTAACATCACTATCGTGGAAAAGAAGTAATCTATGAGTTCTAAAAAAGCACCGTCCAAGGCAGCCAAGGCTCCGGCAAAGAAACCCGCTGCTAAGCCTGCAAAGAAGACCGCTCCTGCTAAACCTGCAGCCAAGGCCCCGGCAAAGAAACCTGTTGCCAAGCCAGCAAAGAAGGCCGCACCGGCAAAGCCTGCCAAGGCCCCGGCAAAGAAGCCTGCTGCTAAACCTGCAGTCAAGGCTCCGGCAAAATCTGCCAAGCCCGTTGCAGCTCCGAAGGCTAAGGACTCTAAGAAAACTGTTGCCAAGGTTGCCGCAAAGCCGGCTGCCAAGGCCGTTGCCCCTAAGGCAGCTGCCAAGCCTGCAAAGAAGGCTGCACCTGTAGCCGTCAAGCCTGCTAAGGCAGCTCCGGCTGCAAAGCCTGTCGAGAAGGCACCCGTGAAGGCTGCCGCTCCCAAGGCTGCTGCAAAGCCCGAACCGAAAGCAGCTCCTGCAAAAAAGCCTGTGGAAAAGCCCGTCGAAAAGGCTCCCGCAAAGGTTGAATCCAAGCCTGTTGCAAAGCCTGTAGAAGTTGAACCGGCCGTGGAAGAAACTCCGGTTGTAGAGAAGAAGTCCAAGAACGCTCCTGACTACGCTTATGCCGTGCTCCTCCAAGGTGTGAAGCGCCTTTCGAAGACGATCATGTTCATCAAGGTGGATGAATCGGAAGACCGTTCCAACAAGAAGAAGATGTCCAGCGATGTCAAGAACCTTGACATGAAGCCGACCTCTGCTATCCGCCACAAGTCTTCTCTTGCTGAAGAAACGCAGGAAGAACTGACGGAACGTATCCTTAAGGAACTGGAAGAACAGAACAAGATGTTCGAACGTGAAGCCGCCACGCAGATGTGCACGCGCTGCAACCGTAACCTGGTATCCCCGGAATTCTGGGTCGACAAGCATCTCGGCTTCTGCGAAGAATGTGCCGCCATCCTTAAGCTTGGCCAGTCCAAGGAAGCCCGTAAGGTGGAATACCAGCTGGGTGCCATGGACGGCGACTCTCTGGATGAAGAAGATGACGATATTATCGGACCGGACGCCGACGACCTGAAGGCCGCCGAAGAAGATCTCGCCGATATGGAAGATTAGTCCTTTCTGGATTGATGGTGAATCTGCTTCACCCTGACGTTTAAAAAATCCGCTCCCGGTTCGACCGAGGGCGGATTTCTTTTATAAGCGAGTTTTTCGATGGGCGGGCGAGCGGGCCTGCTTCGGTTAGTTCACCTTACGCATGACGCCGATGAGCTTGCCTGCGATAGAGAAGTGCTTGTCCTTCTTGACAATGATCGGGCGGTAACGCGGGTTAGCCGGACGCAGTTCGATATGGTCTGCGGCGGGGTGATAATACTTGACGGTAGCTTCGTTGTCGACCTGGGCCACGATGATTTCGCCTCGGTCAGCCGTCTTTTGCTGGCGAGCGAAAATCAAGTCGCCATCGAGAATGCCGGCGTTGATCATGGAGTCACCCTTGACGCGGAGCGCAAAGACATCGGAACGGCAAGCGAGGAAGTCGCGGTCGATGGTGACGGTGCCTTCGAGGTTCTGCACTGCAAGAATCGGCGTACCGGCAGCGACGCGGCCCACGATAGGAATTTCAATGGTATTGGTCGGAGCTTCCGATGATTCGTTGTTGCCGCTGTCGACCACTTCGATGCCACGGCTGAGTCTGGGGGAGCGGTTGATGTAGCCCTTCTTGATGAGGGCGGCGAGGATGGAACGGACACCGTTTGTCGAAGAAATTTCGAAATGGTTGCCGATTTCGCGGACGGTAGGCGGCATACGGTTTTCCTTGGAATACTTCTTGATGTATTCCAAGATTTCTTCTTGACGAGTGGTTAGCTCTTTGCGTTTGCTGTTGTTTTCCATAAGTTGGACCTCGCTTTTGTAAATTACATATACAAATATAATGCACAATTGGGCAATTGTCAATAGGTTCACTGCACAAAATTTCATTATTTTACATACAAAATGAAAAAGCCCGCCTTAGGCGAGCTTGCAAGGGGCTATGTAGAGCCGGATTAATGTACCGGCGGGAAGAACAGGTAGGCGATTGCGATTGCGGCAATCACGCCGGCGGCATCGGCAATCAAGGCGCATGTGACGGCGTGGCGGGTCTTTTTGACGCCTACGGAACCGAAGTAAACGGCGATGATGTAGAACGTTGTATCGGCAGCACCCTGGAACATGCAGCTTAGGCGGCCTGCGAAGCTGTCCGGGCCAAGAGTCTTCATGGCATCGATCATCATGCCGCGGGCTCCGCTTCCGCTCAAGGGTTTCATGATGGCGGTGGGGAGGGCTGGCACGATATCGTTACCGACTCCGCAAAGACCCAGCACCCAGGAGACTCCGTTCAGTAATAGGTCCATGGCTCCGCTGGCACGGAATACGGCCACGCCTACAAGGATTGCCACCAAGTTCGGGATAATCATGACGGCGGTGTGGAAGCCATCTTTAGCGCCCTCTACAAAGGCTTCGTAGGCCTGGATCTTCTTGTACACGGCAAGGCCCAGGAATGCCACGATAATGCCGAATAGTGCGATTCCGCTAATCAAGAGGCTTGTTGTACCGATAGCTTCTGCGCTCAAATGGCTGAAGTACACCATGATCGAAATGACGCAGGCCGAAAGCCCGGCGAGCCAGGCAACGGTGACGGGATCTTTGAGTTTAACCTTCTGGAAAAAACTCAGGGCAAAAATGCCGGCCAAAGTGCTAAAGAACGTAGAAAGCAAAAGCGGAAGGAATACGTCGCTGGGATTTGCGGCTCCGAGCTGGGCGCGGTAAGTCATGATGCTTACAGGAATTAACGTAAGGCCGCTGGCGTTGAGCACCAGGAACATAATCTGGGAATTGCTTGCAACGGACTTATCTTCGTTCGGGTTGATTTCTTGCAACTGCTTCATGGCCTGCAGGCCCATGGGAGTGGCAGCGTTGTCGAGCCCCAGCATGTTGGCGCTGATGTTCATGAGCATGGTGCCGATGACCGGGTGATTCTTGGGAATCTCAGGGAACAGGCGGCTGAACAGCGGTGAAACAATTTTGGCGAGAATCTGCACGGCTCCGGCTTTTTCGCCGATTTTCATGATGCCGAGCCAAAGGGAAAGGATTCCGGTAAGGCCGAGGGCGATTTCGAAGGCGGTTTTCGACATGTCGAAGGCACCGAGGATTGCCTTGTTGAAAATTCCCGAATCACCGAACGCAAGCCACTGAACCATGCAAGCGACAAAAGCGCCAAAGAAAAAAACGAGCCAAATGATGTTTAAGACCATAGCATAAAAATAGCAATAATGAAACAATATGGAAAGCGATGAGCCCCAATAAAAAGCGGACCTGTTGGATTAACCAACGGTCCGCTCTTGTTTATTTAGATGTTGCGATTTTTAGTACTCGAATCCGCAAGCGGACATTGCGCTACTCTCGCTAATTTCGGAGCAGCTGCTAGACTTGCAGGAATAGAACGATTCGTCATCGTAGCAAGCATAGACGCCCGAACAAACTTCAACGTATGTGTCACAGACACTATCGATAGATCCAGATTCTTTTTTGGATGAGGGAGAAGATGATTTGCCACCGTTAAGTTCTTTAAGCAATTTATCCATGCCGTCGCTAGGATTGTTTCCAGCGGGGTTTTGAATGCTCTTGTCTGCGATACGGGGACCGCTCGGATTTCCTTCTGCGGAGCAACCGAAGAGAGCGATTAAGCTTGCGATCAATGCAATTTTGATAATCTTATTCATTCTTTTATCCTCCGATTAGAAAGAAAGGGTTCCGCTGAAGTTTCCGATGAGGCCTTCCCATGCTGCGGTGGTCAGGTCTTGGGCGACAGATGCTTCAACAGAGAGGTTCTTGTACTGGAAACGGGCGCCGGCTGTTGCGATCGTAGCGTTGGTCTTCATTCCCATGATAGAAATGTTGGTGATTTCCTTGGCGTTCGGCGTGTCGTAGTTGGTTGTGTATTCGTCGCTTGCGTAGGAGAATACTTCCCAGTCAAAGCTTGCACCACCGAAGATGATCCAGTTTTCAGAGACGTTCATTTCAGCAAGGATGTTCGGGCTGGTGTACAGGCCGAAGATGCTGTAGCTGTCCTTTGTTTTGGCTCCCTTGTTGTCCAGTTCGTCGAAGAAGACGAGCGGGAGGCGAGTGTTCAATCCGAGAAGAACGCGGGATTCAGCATTGGAAAGAACCGGGAAACCGATGTTGAAGTACGGCTGGATGAGGGTGTTTGCTGTGGGGCCGGTTGCTTCTCTTGTTTCCTTGGCACCGTTGGCACCAAAGTCAACATCCTTGCTGAAGTCCTTGTGACGGACAACTGCGGCACCGACAGACCATGCAAGCGCGCTGCCAGACGGACCGTTGGTGAGGGCGAGGCTTCCGCCCAGATCCCAGTAGTCTTCGTCGTGTTCAATGTCGCCGCTTTCGGTGTCGGTTTCGAGAGCATAGGTGTTCCAGTAGGCGTTGATGGTGAGGTCGATTGCGCCGAGAGGAGCAGCGAAGGTTGCACCGATGTAGTCGTTGGGCTTCGTTACTGACACGTCGCCTTCGCCCTTGCTGTTATCGCTCTTAACTTCGCCGGAGCCCCACTTCTTGTCGAGGGCTACATCGACAGTCACACCAAAGGCCTTGGTAGCAATACCTGCTGTAAACATACCGAGGTTTGCTCCGTTGCGGTCAAAGGCGAGCAAGTAGGTCATGCTGCCCGAGCCGAGAGCGAGTGCGCCGTACTTGTCGGTGGGTTCCACATAGAAAAGCTTGCTGCCGGCCATCTTGTAAGGCACGGCCATGTTACCACGGACGGTAGAGGCTGCGGCTTCGTTGCCGACAATGTTATAGGCGCGACCGTGAAGAACGTTGAGGCCCGTTGCCTGTTCTGCAGGAGCAGGTGCGGCGGCTTCTTCGGGTTCAGCAGAAAAGACCGGGGCTGCAGGAGCCGGTTCAGCGGCGGGTGCCGGAGCGGCAGGAGCTTCTTCTTCCTGGGCGGCTTCGGCTGCAGCGGGAGCAGAATCTTCTTCGTATTCGTCATCGTAATCTTGTGCAACTGCAGCAGATACTGCAAGTGCAGAGATTACAGAAATAAGCTTAATGTTCATTAAAATCTCCTTACGAGATGGTTGGGGGTTTTAGGGCAATATAATAAAAAGGTTACGGCGCTTCAAGCCATAACCTTGTATGTTGTTTATAATTTTCAATACGCAGTATTGAAAAAAGTTTACTTTGTCAAACTACTTTTTCGGTTCGATAACTTCCATGCCGTTCATGTATGGGCGGAGCACTTCAGGAATGACGAGAGAACCGTCTTTCTGCTGGTAGTTGTCGCAGATACCGACCATTACGCGCGGGGTGGCGAGGCCAGAACCGTTCAAGGTGTGAACGTAGACGTTCTTGCCGCCGATTTTGGTCTTGATGTTGGCGCGGCGTGCCTGGTAGTCTTCGAAGTTGGAGCAGGAGCTGACTTCGAGCCACTTCTTTTCGACCGGGGCGTAGACTTCCAGGTCGTAGCACTTGGCGGCACCGAAACCGAGGTCGCCCTTGCAGAGGGCCAAGCGGTGGTAGGGGAGGCCGAGCTTTTCCAGGAGCATTTCGCCGAAGCGGGTGAGTTCTTCGTGGTCTTCGTAGCTGTGTTCGGGGTGGGCGAAGTAAACCATTTCCACCTTGTTGAACTGGTGCAGGCGGAGAAGGCCGCGAGTGTCCTTACCGTAGGAGCCGGCTTCGCGACGGAAGCAGGCGGAGTAGGCGCAAATGCGCTTCGGAAGTTCAGATTCCGGAATCACTTCACCGGAGTAGAGGTTGGTCAGAGGAACTTCTGCAGTCGGGATGAGGAACAGGTCGTCATCCTTGTCGCAGCGGTACATGTCTTCTTCGAACTTCGGGAGCTGGCCCGTTCCGCGCATGGTGTTGCGGGTCACCAGGTACGGAGGCGTAAATTCTTCGAAGCCGTTCTTCATGTGTTCATCGAGGAAGAACTGGATGAGGGCGCGTTCCAGGCGAGAGCCGAGACCGCGGTAAACCGGGAAGCCGGAACCGGAAATCTTGGCACCGCGTTCAAAGTCAAAAATGCCGAGACGTTCACCGAGGGTCTTGTGGTCCACGCGGGCGAAGTCGTCGTTCTTGGTGTAGTAGTCGGCGGGAATCGGGCCGTCTTTTTCAACAACGTTGTCCGAACTGTCCTTGCCTTCCGGAGAACGGGGAGCGATGTTCGGAACATGCATGAGCATTTCGGTCTGCTTGTAGTCAAGTTCCTTGAGCTTCTTGTCGAGTTCGTCGATCTTGTTGCCGAGTTCGCGCGTGGCGGCCTGGGCTTCGTCGGCGTTTTCGCCCTTCTTCTTGAGTTCGCCAATCTTCTTGGACTGGGCGTTACGTTCGCTCTTGAGGCGTTCGACTTCGGTGAGGAGCGGGCGGCGTTCGTTATCGACAGCCAGCACGTCACGAAGGCTTACGGTCGTATATTTCTTTTCGGTTTCAGCAATATAATATTCCGGATTTTCGCGGATTTTCTTGATGTCAAGCATTTTATGCCTCGGTTGGAAAAATTTACGGGGAGAATATAGAAATTTATCTGTTGTTTGGGACAACAACGTTATTGAATTGAGGACTGGAATGCATCTGTTTTTTCAATATATATTATGTATGGGTTTATAATTTCTAGGGAGTGAAAAATGAAATACATGTTACCAATTTTGGTCGCTGCGACGTTCTCATTCGCCCAGTGGGGCAACTGGGGTGGTGGCGGTGGAAAAACAATTAACGACTATAAAAAGGAATCTGTCTCGGGCAGAGACATCCATGTTTATGCCCCGTCAAATCTTAAGGCCAAGAGCCCGTTGCTTATTTCGTGCCATGGCATGGACCAGGATCCGAGTTACCAGCAGGAAAATACCCACTGGGAAGAGGTTGCCGATACGGCAGGCTTTGTCGTTGTCTACCCCAGGGGCGGCACGGGTATGAGTACTTGGGATATCAGTGGTGATAAGGATACCAAGTGGGTGACTGAAATTATTGCCCAGATGGTCTCGGAATACGACATTGATACAAAGCGTGTTTACCTTTCGGGCTTCTCCATGGGTGGCATGTTTACTTATAATGCCATGAGCAAGATTGCCGACAAGATTGCTGCTTTTGCTCCCACTTCCGGTACAAACGTGATGGGTGCTTCGAGGGCTCAGCGTCCTGTTCCTATTATTCATCCGCATGGAACGTCCGACGATATTTTGTATTATAACCAGGTGGAAAATTTCATCAAGAATTATCGTGACCAGTTCCATTGTCCGGACAAGGCGGAAGTGCAGGACAACTACCCCCATCAGGGTGAAAAGGCTACGATGTACACTTGGGGACCCTGCGATCAAGGTGTCTATATCAAGCACATGAAGCTTGAAGGACGTGGTCATATGCCCTCTAAGAACGAAGTTTCGGACATCTGGAATTTCTTGAAGCAATGGGACGTGAATGGCCTTATTAGCGAAAAACCTGAACCAGAATCTTCGAGTTCTTCCGAAATTGCAAATCAGGAACTGTCTTCTTCTAGTCAGGGTTCCGAAGCCTTGCACATGGATCCTAGCCTGGCCTTGGTTTCTGTCTACAAGTCCTCTGATAACAGCATCGTGGTCTCCAATGCCCAAGGCAAGTCTATCATGGTGTTCAATAGTCTCGGCCATATCGTCCGTACTACCCGCGGTACCGGAAACGTACAGAAGGTCTATACCGGAGCCAAGGGCGTGTATATCGTGAAGGTCGGTTCCAGGACATTCAAGACTACGCTCTAAGATTTGATGTAAATGTTGCGTTAAAGACACTCCCTTTTGGGAGTGTTTTTTTTAAATTTGCGGTATGTTTTCTAGGTACATGTCTCGTTTACTTTGTTTTGTAGCGATTGCCCTGTTTGCGGGGCTGTTGAGTGGCTGCTATAGCTTTACGGCGTCTACGCTCCCGAGCCACATCAAGACGGTCAAAATTCATGAAGTCGAAGACAAGACGCTTGACCCCGTACTTGCCAACAATATCCGCGAAGGCGTGGTGGAAATGTTCCGCAAGAATGCAGGTGGCGTGCGCCTTGTGACTGGCGAAGCCAATGCGGACTTCGAAATGGCCCTTTTGAGCTACACCAACAAGCCTGAAAACTACAACAGCAGCAGTGATGTGGAAACCTACCGAGTCACCATTCGCGTGAGTGTGAAGTTCTACGATAACGTCAAGGAAAAGATAATCTACGAATCCAAGTCGCTGAGCGCTGAAGGCACTTACGACGTGCAGGCCAACGAGACTGAAGACCGCCACGGTCAGGCCCGCGCCATCGAAAAGCTTCAAGACCTGATTATCACCAACGCCTTGGCTAAATGGTAGTCCAAAATAGCCCCAAATAAAAAACACACCGCCTTCGATAAAATCTCGGGCGGTGCTAGGGGTTGGTTTGGATATCAATAAATTAAACTTATTAATCCGAAAAAGTCACCTAAAATCTTGTAAAATATTTTTTCACAACGACTTACGTGATTTATTTGAGTATAAATGTAACTTTTTTACCCGTTTTTTAAAGGGTGAAAAATTCCCTCTGTGACGCTCTTCACAGTTACGGGTTCCTCGTTCAGCAAAGCCTCGGTCAAGGTGCTGCCCTTGTAGGTCAGCTTGAGCGAAAAGAAAGGCGCGCCTCTTTCAAGTAACGCAAGGAAAATCAGGTCGCCGTCCCAGTGGGGGAGCTTTGCCACGTTTTCCTTGGGTACCCATTCGAGCGCGCCTTCGTCGCAGTCCTTAAGCGTGCCGGAGAATTCCGTCGCCGTGAACAGGTGCATGAACTCGGTCTGGTCCATGCCGTCGCTAATGAAGGTGACAATCCCTCTGTACTTCGGGCGGATCAGCGTGAGGCCCGTTTCTTCGAGAGCCTCGCGCTTGATGCAGTCCTCGGGAGATTCCCATTCCTCGAACTTGCCGCCAATGCCGATCCACTTGTCCTTGTTGATGTCGTTTTTCTTCTTGACGCGGTGGAGCAGCAAGTACTTGCCGTCTTGTTCGATGTAGCAGAGGGTTGTGTTGAGCATCGATTAGCCGAGTGCCTTAATGATCGCATCTCCCATTCCAACTGTACCGACCTTGGTGCAGCCTTCCTGGTAGATATCGCCAGTGCGATATCCCTGGGCGATGACCTTTTCGCAAGCAGCTTCGATAGCCTTGGCCGCTTCTTCTTCCTTGAAGGTGTAGCGGAGCATGAGGGCCACGGAGAGGATCTGGGCGAGCGGGTTTGCAATACCCTTGCCTGCGATGTCCGGAGCGGAACCACCGGCCGGTTCGTACAGACCGAAGGAACCTTCGGCGATAGAAGCGGACGGGAGGAGGCCCATGGAACCGGTGAGCATGGCGCATTCGTCGGTGAGGATGTCGCCGAAGAGGTTCGGGCAGAGCAGCACGTCGAATTCGCGCGGGCGCTTGAGGAGCTGCATGGCAGCGTTGTCCACGTAGAGGTGTTCGAGAGTCAGTTCCGGGTAGTCCTTGATGACTTCGTTCACGACTTCGCGCCAGAGAACGCTCGTGGTGAGCACGTTGGCCTTGTCGATGGAGGCAACCTTCTTGTTGCGGAGCATGGCGGCGTCGAAAGCGAAGCGGGCAATGCGTTCGACTTCGTAGCGGCTGTACTTCATGGTGTCGAAACCGATTTCTTCCTTGGAGCCCGGAACGCCTTCGCGGCCCTTCGGCTGGCCAAAGTAAACGTCACCCGTCAGTTCGCGGA
>JAEEGJ010016052.1_pt1 | contig 17309 bp, 15 predicted proteins | sample 8958761 | NCBI WGS metagenome assembly JAEEGJ01 (sample SAMN16246546, study PRJNA631951) | gut metagenome | biome: gut microbiome; feature: rumen; material: RS-attached | host: Bos | place: Iran: Karaj | collected 2018-10 | reverse complement strand
CTGTGCGGTAGTCGAGCAGTTAGCGTACATCCAGTCCATACCCTTTGCACCGAACAACGGGCCAAGGCTCGGGGTCAGTTCCTCAACGGTCTCGTTGAAAGCCTCCGAGGGAGAGTGTCCGTGCTCGCGGAGCACCTCGTACTGAGCCAGCAGCAGACCCTGGATGGCACCCATCAGAGAGCCGCGCTCACCAGTCAGGTCACTCGTTGCCTCACGCTGGAAGGTTGTCTCGAACATGTAGCCGGCACCAATACCGATACCGAAGGCGAGCGTCTTCTCCTTGGCCTTACCCGTTGCATCCTGATAAACGGCATAAGAACAGTTCAGACCGCGACCCTCGCAGAACATGGTGCGGAGACTGGTACCAGAACCCTTAGGAGCTACCATGATGACATCGACGTCAGCAGGGGGAACAACACCCGTGCGATCACTCCAGTTGATAGCGAAACCGTGGCTGTAGTAAAGCGTCTTGCCAGGCTTCAGATATTTCTTGATGGTCGGCCACTGCTGAATCTGACCAGCGTCGGAGAGCAGCATGCAGAGGATGGTACCTTTCTCGGCAGCCTCCTCGATAGAGAAGAGCGTCTTGCCAGGCACCCAACCGTCGGCTACAGCCTTGTCGTAGGTCTTGCCCGGACGCTGACCGACGATGACATTAAAGCCATTGTCGCGCAGGTTGCAGGCCTGTCCAGGACCCTGGACACCGTAACCGATGACGGCGATTACCTCATTCTTTAATACTTCACGTGCTTTCTCGAGTGAGAACTCTTTGCTGGTGACAACAGTTTCAATCACGCCACCAAAATTCATTTCTGCCATAATTGCAAATTGTTTAAAATGTTATACTTATCCCCGTGTCCTATGCCAGCCCTACCCGAGAGCCGTCGTCTTGTCAGTCCACTCACACCCTACCCGAGGGCACGACTAAGGGTTAACTTGATTAAATCGGCTGCGAAGTTACTACAAAAAGAGGAAAAAGCAAAATAATTTATTAATTATTTACGAAACCTTTAGAAATAGTAACTGGCAGACAGCGTCCACGCATTGGCACTCGTGTCGTCTGTGTAAGTGTTCTTGTCGGTCACTACATCTACCGTCCTCTTCCAGGTGGCATCACCCGTCTTGCCCAAGGCGATGTTGTAGGTAAAGCCGAGCTCCAGGTGCTTCAAGAGATAGACGCCGGCTCCCAGGTTGACGCTGAACTGCGACTTCTTCAGCTGGAACGTCTCCTCGTAGCTGCTGGTCTTGAGCCAGTTGTAGTTCTTGCTGCCAACGTTGAAACCCACCTGCGGACCTGCTGCCACATAAATGCCGGCTGACTCGCTCAGTCCGAAGCTGAAACGGGCATTCACAGGGATGATGATGCTCTTCTGCTTGATGGACTCGCCATTCAGCTTCGTCTCACGCTGGTCGTAGAGCGCAGCAATGTCAATACCAAGTCCTGATACGGGCAAGCCGAACTTCACCGTGGGACCAAAGAACCAGCCGAAACGGTTGCTGGAGTCGAAAACGCTGGCATCAAACTTCATCGAGGTGTTGTTCATACCTGCCTTCAGACCAAACTGAACACCCTGTGCACTTGCAGGAAGTACGGCCAATGAGGCCATTACTGCCAAGGAAAAGAGAAATTTCTTCATAACTTTCATTTTGTTGATTACTGATAATTGGTGCAAAGTTACGACATTTTTGGACTTTTTTGTGATTTATTGGCAAAAAAGTTTGACAATATGAAATAATTTCCCTATTTTTGCAACCACAAGACTATTCAACATCGCTAATTTCCATAGAATCAATAACAACTAACACCTAAAGACAATGAAAAAAATTACACTTACCACATTAGTTTTACTCTTGACCTGTCTGCTGACGGCACAAGCAGGACCTATCGACCAGCAAAAGGCACGCCAGCTGGCTGCCCAGTTCATGCAGAAAAAGGGACTGCAGCTGAAAGGCGAACCACGACGGGCACCAGGAGTCAGCGGCACAGGCAGCAACGAGGCACAGCCGCTCTACATCTTTAATACGGACGGAGCAAATGGATTCGTCATCGTAGCAGGCGACGACCGTGCAGATGCCATTCTGGGCTACTCTACAGAGGGGAGCTACGACGAGCAGAACCTCCCTGACAACTTCCGCTACTACCTGCAGCTGCTGTCCAGCGACATGCAGGCACTGATGGCTTCCGATGCCACAGCCACCACGCGTCGTGCTGTTGAAACACACGAAGTCATCGCTCCGCTCATCAAGACCAAATGGGATCAGGGAAGCGCCACAGAAGACGGGTACATCTACAACACCGCCTGTCCTGTATCACAGTCATTGCACTGCCTGACGGGCTGTGTCGCTACTGCAGGCGCACAGATCATGTACTACCATCAGCATCCAGCAAGCACAGAGGGGGTGGACGGCTATCAAATCGGCGAAGATGCCAGCATTGACGAAGTGACCCTTGCAGGTCTGCCTGCAACCACTTTCGACTGGGACATCTTGAAACGCTCATACAACAATGCCGACCAGGGAACAGCATCGCAGCAGGAAGTGGCCAAGCTGATGCTCTATGCCGGCTTCGCTGCCCAGATGAATTACGGAATTACGGGCTCTGGCGCCAGCACTGGCATTTTAGCAGAAGGCATGGCTAAGTATTTTGACTACAACCCCAACACGTGGCAGTATGTGAAACAGTCCGATTACTCCGTGAGCGACTGGGACAGCATGATGTATAACGAACTGGCAAATGGACGTCCGATTATCTACAGCGGCCAAAGTAAAGTGGGTGGCGGACATGCCTTCATCTGCGACGGATACGACGGTGAAGGTCTCTATCACTTCAACTGGGGCTGGAGCGGCCAGAACAACGGCTACTTCAAGCTCGCTGCCACCAATCCCTATGCTGGCGACGGTACGCAACGCGACGGCTATGTCAACGACATTGATGCCATCATCGGACTGCAGCCCAATAATGATGAAACGATAACAAAGAGCCCGAAGATCTATATCCTTAGTTTCGAAATTGGCGAAAATAGCATCACGATGAGCTACCAGAACATCAGCGATGAGTCATATACAATAGACTGCGGCATTACTCTTCTGAATGACGACGGTTCCGTCAATCAAGATCGATTGGATTTTTATCCTTGCTCATCATGGGATGAACTTCCTCCATATTATTATTGGGGAGACAGAGAATTCAAACTGGCAACCTATCTAAAACAAGAAGGAACCTACAAGGTTGTCCCTGTATTCAGACTGGCAGGCGAAACGGAATGGAAGCGTTGTATGCCAAGTCAGCTGTACTTCGAAGTAGTGGTAGCCGAAGACAAGACAATGACCATCATAACGCATCCGACCGTTGAACTGGAGGCAACCCAAATCGAAGTTCCGAGCAACAAGATTGAAACGCTCGTACAACAGGTTGACGTTACCGTTGAAAGCAAGTCGGACGACTATCAGGGACCGCTCTACCTCTTTGCCAGCAATACTGAGGACAAGGGTGCATACACCTATCTCGCTGGAACGGCTATTGAGGGTGGAGCAAACGACGTGGTGACTTTCTATTTCACGCCTGCAACGGCAGGAACCTGGAATCTCTGGATAGCTACTGACGAGGCTGGCAACGACATCATCGGACAGGCAACAGCCGAGATTGGCGAAGCACCCACAGAGGATGTGTCCTTCCAGGTAACGAACATGGATGTCATCATGGGTGAAGACAATGCCACCATTGTTTTCTCTGTCCAGAATACGAGCGAAACCACAAGCTACAGGGAATTTTACGTGTGGTTAAATAAAGCTGACGACAATACTCCAGTAGAGCAGAAGCCCACTTCGGCAATCACTATTGAACAGGGCGAGACGAAGGACGTCCCCATTACATTCGACGGACTGGAAGACGGCGTAACCTACAACGTTGTTTATGGCTATTACAGCAATGTGAAAGGCACAACTCTTTGGTGGCTTGACGACTACGAATTCACCTTCGAAGCCAGCACCACAGCCATCACGCTGCCTGAGGCTGACACGACGGCAGACGACACCTTCTACACCCTGAACGGACAACGCATGAGCGGTCGTCCGAACAAGGCAGGTATCTATATCCACAAAGGAAAGAAGGTGATTGTCAGATAACAAACGTTACCTTGCTGCGGCAACATTCTGTTCCGTCAGTACGGACAATGCGGATGCAGAACTCCTGTTCCCCTCCTTCCCCATCCTGAAGGAGGGGACTTTTTTCGCGGTAGAACGAGAGCTGGTCGCCGGCATGTGCCTCTGCCACATAGGCAATCTCGAAGCGCTTGACGTGGTGCTCCCTGTACCAGTCCAGCGGCCACAGGTCGAGCACGTGCTCAATGTATTTCACGCTGTTGATATGGCCATTGATATCCACATCATTATAATAGGTATCAATGGTGCGGACAAGTTCTGCATCGTCCGTCATCTTCACACGGCCGCCCTTGTCAATGGGGCACTCCTTGTCCTTCACAATCCAGTTCTCGATGGCTCCGTTGTCAATGGCGTAGATGTCAGTCGGCTGGCGTGTCTCCGTGTCAATCATCGCCCAGATACTACGGCCGTAGCCAAAGACCTTCTGGTCGTCATCCTGAACGCCTACCACCGCAAAGTTACGGCTGGTGAAATAACGCATAGCACTCTCCACCCAGGTCTCAACGCGGAACTTGGTGTACTGCTGCGGCATCTCGGTCATCTCGATAGCCAGTCGTGAGAGCACCCACGAACGGTTGATGCTCATCAGGTACTTCATGCCGAAGCCACGAGCCGACGAATGAAAATCGGCTGCATTCAGCATGTGGTTGCCCATGTGGCCCATAAACAGCCGGCCGCTGAAGTCACAGTGGAACGGCTCGGCCATAAATTCATAACTACCTACTTTATCCATTCTGCTCGCGCTGCTCTAAGAATTGACTGACTTGTTCCTGCATCCCTCGAGTGACGGCAATACGTCCGCTACGCGTATATTGGAGCACGCATCCGAACGCGTCCAGTTCACGGTAGAGGGAAATAATCTGCTCCGTCACGCCGTACATCATCACAATGACATAAGTGGGGTTCACCTCGATAATACTGGCACCGTGACGGCGGACAGTACGTGAAATCTCCGGGTTCTCCATTACCTTCTCCGTAGAGAGCTTGTAGAGTCCCGTCTCACGGATAAACAACTGTTCGTCCGTAAAATAATTGGCCTTTACAACGTCAATCTTCTTCTCTATCTGCTTGGTAATCTTGATGATCTGGTCCTCGTCGCTCCATGCAGTGATGGTGTATTTGTGAACCCCCTCGATGCTGGAGGCAGACACGTTCAGACTCTCAATGTTCACCTGACGGCGCGTGAAGACTGCCGTTATCTGATTCAGAATACCTGCTACGTTTTCTGAATACACCAGCAGGGTATATAGTTTCTTTGTTTCTTTCATATTTTTTGTAAACTGTAAACCGTAAACTGTAAACTATAATAGTCTAAATCTCCAGCATCATGTCGTTGACGTTCATTCCTGGAGGCGTCATCGGCAACACATCGTCATCTTCCTTGATAGCACACTCCAGCAGGAAGGGACCGTCAGTCGTCAGCATCTTTCGGACGGCAGCTTCAAGGTCCTTGCGGTCAGTAACGGCAAGATAAGGGATGCCATACCCCTGTGCTATCAGTTCGTAGCAGGGGTTCATCATCTTGGTAAACGACTTACGCTTCATCCAGAACATATCCTGCCACTGGCGCACGTTGCCCAAGTAGTGGTTGTTCATCAGTATCATCTTCACGGGTGCCTTCTGCTCCATAATGGTGCCCAGTTCCTCTATGCACATCTGGAAGCCACCGTCGCCCATGAAGCAGCAGACGGTACGCTGTGGAGCAGCGAACGTGGCACCGATGGCAGCAGGCATACCGTACCCCATCGTTCCCAGTCCACCGCTGGTGCAGATGCTCCGCTGATGATGGTATTTGAAGTAGCGCGTGGCAAAGAGCTGGTTCTGACCTACATCCGTCACAAGGACAGCATCGTCAGGGGCTTGTTCTGCCACCGCATTCACCACCTCACCCATCAGCACGGGTCCCTCCGTAGGATGAATGGCAGGTTCAATGACTTTCACGCGTTCCTTCTCGTCAAGTTCCTTGAACGACGCACGCCACTCCAGGTGACTGTTTTTCTCGAGCAAGGCCGTGATGGCAGGCAGCGACTCCTTGCAGTCGGCCACTACGGCAACATCGGTCTTTACGTTTTTGTCTATCTCGCTACGGTCAATGTCGAGGTGAATAATCTTTGCCTGCTTGGCATACGTCTTGGTGTTTCCAGTCACACGGTCGCTGAAACGCATGCCGATGGCGATGAGCACGTCGCACTCCTGTTCTTTCAGGTTCACGGCATAGTTGCCGTGCATACCCAGCATACCCACGTTCAGCGGGTGGTTCGAGGGAAGTGCACTCAGTCCTAACATGGTACGTCCGGCAGGGATGTCGGCCTTCTCGAGAAAAGCCTTCAGTTCCTCCTGGGCATTACCCAGTTCAACCCCCTGCCCCACCAACGCCAACGGTTTCTTGGCATTGTTGATGAGTTCGGCAGCCTGTTGGACAGCCTGCTGGTCAAGCTTCGGATAAGGCACGTACGAGCGGATGAAGTCCACCTTCTTGGGTTCCCAGTCAAACTCCTCTACCTGCGCGTTCTTCGTAAAGTCAAGCACCACAGGGCCTGGACGACCGCTGCGTGCAATATAGAAGGCACGGCTGACAGCCCATGCCACATCCTCAGCACGGCGTATCTGGTACGACCATTTCGAGATAGGCTGTGATACGCCCACCAGATCGACTTCCTGAAAGGCATCAGTACCAAGGGCTGTGATGGGCACCTGTCCGGCAATGACAACGATAGGTGTTGAGTCGAGCATGGCGTCGGCAATGCCCGTCAGCGTATTGGTGACACCAGGACCGCTGGTAACCAGTGCCACACCTACCTCACCGCTGACCCGAGCGTAGCCTTCGGCAGCATGGACGGCCCCCTGTTCGTGGCGCACCAGTATATGGTCAAAACACTTTTTCTCGCCTCGTGTATAGTCGAACAGCGAATCATAGACGGGCATAATGCTGCCACCGGGATAGCCGAAGATGGTCTTCACGCCCTCGGCCTGCAACGCCCTCATCAGCGCCTTCGAACCAGTTATTCTGTCTCTCATTTCCAATTTATTCATTTAAAATTCTCACGCCACCCTTGTCGGCACTCGAAACACTCTGGGCATAGGCACGCAAGGCCTTCGACACCTGACGGTTACGCTTCAGGGGTTGCTGTGGACGGGCTTCCAGTTCCGCATCGGAGAGCTTCACGTTGATGCTGCGGTTGGGAATGTCTATCACGATGATGTCACCATCCTTGATCTTGCCGATATTGCCTCCATTGGCTGCCTCAGGCGAGATATGTCCGATGCTCAGACCAGAAGTACCGCCTGAGAAGCGTCCGTCGGTTATCAGCGCACACTCCTTGCCCAGGTGCATGCTCTTGATATAGCTGGTGGGATAAAGCATCTCCTGCATGCCAGGTCCGCCCTTCGGTCCCTCATGGGTGATGACCACACAGTCGCCGCTCTTCACCTTGCCGCCGAGTATTCCCTCGCAGGCATCCTCCTGGGAGTCGAACACCACGGCAGGTCCTTCGAAGTGCCACAGCGACTCATCCACACCGGCAGTCTTGACGACGCAGCCGTCCTGGGCTATGTTACCAAACAAAATGGCCATTCCGCCGTCCTTCGTGTAAGCATGCTCTATGTCGCGCACACAGCCATTCTCACGGTCCGTGTCGAAAGTGTCGTAATAGGTCTCCTGAGCACCCAGCTGGTTGCAGAACTTGCCACAGGGCGCACTCTTGTAAATCTGCGCTGGGGTTAAGTCTGTCTGGCCGTCGTCCGTTGAAGACGAGTCATTGTCAATGGCATAGCGCTGGATGTCGTCGGCCAGCGTATGGCCGTTCACACGCTTCACACGGGTGTCGATGAGTCCGCCCTTGTCCAGTTCTGCCAACAGGCTCATCACGCCACCAGCGCGTCCGAACTCCTGTACGCTGTACTTCTGGCTGTTGGGAGCGAGTTTGCAGAGGAACGGCGTCTTGCGTGAAAGGGCATCAATATCGGCCATTGTGAAGTCAACTCCTGCCTCTTGCGCAACAGCCAGCAGGTGGAGCACGGTGTTGGTAGAAGCACCCATCGCAATGTCCATCGTCATGGCATTGAGGAAGGCAGTACGTGTAGCAATGCTGCGTGGCAGCACGCTCTCGTCACCATCCTCATAGTAGGCAAAGGCATTCTTGACAATCTGGCGTGCAGCCTGCTGCATCAGTCGTACACGGTTCTTGTGGGTAGCCAGTATGGTACCGTTGCCAGGCAACGAGAGTCCGATGGCCTCCGTCAGGTTGTTCATCGAGTTGGCGGTGAACATACCTGAGCAGCAGCCGCAGCCCGGACAGGCTCGGTTCTCTATCTCCTGCAGGTCAGCATCGCTGACGGTGGGGTCGCCTCCCTTGATCATCGCGATGACCAGGTCAAGGTTCTCCCCCTTGTAGCTGCCCGCCTCCATTGGTCCGCCGCTAACGAAGACGGCAGGAATATTGAGTCGCATGGCAGCCATCAGCATGCCTGGGGTTATCTTGTCACAGTTGGAAATGCAAATCATGGCATCGGCCTTGTGACCGTTGACCATGTATTCTACAGAATCGGCAATAATATCACGGCTGGGCAGCGAATAGAGCATACCGTCGTGTCCCATGGCGATTCCGTCGTCAATAGCAATCGTATTGAACTCGGCTGCATAGCATCCGAGACGTTCTATCTCGCGTTTCACAATCTGTCCTGCTTCATGAAGATGAGTGTGACCAGGAACAAACTGTGTAAACGAATTGACAATAGCAATAATGGGTTTCCCAAATTGTTCACGCTTCATTCCATTGGCAACCCAGAGGGCTCTGGCACCAGCCATTCTCCGTCCTTCCGTGCATACTGCACTACGTAATTGATGTTTCATACTTATTTCACTTTGAAGCTAATTTGAGCCGCAAAGTTACACCTTTTTATATAAATAGCCAAAAAAAACGACGTTTTTTACTTATTGGCGGGCCTTTTTCTTAAGTTTGTCAATGGCATGCTCCAGACTTTCCGTGGGTTCAATAATGTTGTAGGTTCCCCAGAAATCAGGCTCGTCAAAGAAGTTCACCTCGTCGTAGAAATAGTCACGCCTGCCGAACGAGTCGCGTCCCTTGATGGGATGCACGTCCGTCTGCGCCACCTGCTCAGTGACCACCATCTCGCTGGTTACCGTATAGGTGGAAGCAAACAGCCGCCGCTTCCAGTCACACTTGAATCGCATCACGTTTCGCACATAGCTGATGTGAGTTACGCCATTCGTCGTCTCATAGTTGACAATGGTTTTCAGCTCGCGTGGATTGAAGCGCAGCCCCATGGGCTTACGTACCAGCATGTATTCAGTTGCCTGCGTCCTGTTACGCATGTCGAGCTCCAGTTCAACACGGGTGAATGCCAGCGTCTCCTGGTCAATATAGAGCCTTCCGTAGAACAGGGGGCGCGAGAGCTGATACTTCGGCGAGAAGCTCACCACATATTGCGGACGCTCGCCTATCCTTTCCGGCATCTCCTTTTTCAGGTTGTACAGTTCCAGCTCTTCCTCGTTGAGCAGCAGCTCGCTGTTCTTCACAGCATCCAGCATGATGGGGATGATAGGGCCTCCCATGACCTTCACACCCAGGGTGTCGCTCGACTTCGTGCTCATCAGCCGGCGTCCCTTGACAATGGCCACGGCGTCACCATAGAGGTCACGGTTGTAGGCCGTCTTGTACATGTCGGTCACAGCCTCGCTCACGGCTATGAACCGGCTGCCCTTCTGAGCCGTCTCACGATAGAAGCAATGCATGCGTGTGGGAGCCATCGGATAGTTGTCAGGAATCTTGCGGATGGCCGACCGTACCACGTCCAGCGGGTCATTGGCCGACACAACCACATCCTCAATCACGATGGCACTCGGAACCATGCGTACCTTCATGTTCTCCGTTTCGTCGCTCACGGGGACGCGCTGGCTGTGATAGCCCAAATGCGAGAACAGGATGAAGGCAGGACGCTTTGCCACTTTCAGCAGGAACTCGCCGTCATCGTTGGTCACCGTACTGGCATTCCCCTCAGGAGCCGACACGCTGACATGAGCCAGCGCACGACCGTCCTGCCGACTGACGACACGACCGGACAGAACCGTCAGTTCACTCTGGGCAGACAGGCCGACGGACACCAGAAACAACAATATGGAAACTACAACTCGCATATATCTATATCAATTATCGGCACAAAGATAAAAAAAAATTTTGAATTATGAATTATGAATTATGAATTATTTTGTACCTTTGCACCAAATTTTTCAAGAACACATAAACTATGGGTGGCTTTTTCGGCACTATCGCAACCAAAGAGTGCGTAAACGACTTGTTTTACGGCACAGACTACAACTCACATCTGGGCACCAAGCGTGCAGGTATGGTAACGTTCGACGAGGAGAAAGGTTTCAACCGCTCTATCCACAGCCTGGAACGCAACTACTTCCGATCACGCTTCGAGGACGAGCTCGACAAGTTCACGGGCCGTCAGGGCATTGGCGTCATTAGTGACACCGACCCGCAGCCCATCATCGTCAACTCCCACCTCGGACGTTACGCAGTTGTCACCGTCGCCAAAATCAACAACCTGCCCCAGATAGCCGAAGAACTCCTTGCCCAGCGCATGCACTTCAGCGAACTCTCAGCCAACAAAATCAACCAGACAGAACTTGTAGCACTTCTTATCAACATGGGCAAGACCTTCGTCGAAGGCATCAACCTCGTCTATCAGAAGATTGAAGGCTCCTGCTCCATGCTCATTCTTACCGAGAACGGCATCATCTGTGCCCGCGACGTACTGGGACGCACACCCATCGTCATCGGCAAGAAGATGGAAGCCCCCAACCTCTTCTCCGAAGGACAGCACGAAGAAGCTGTGGCCTATGCTGCCAGCAGCGAGACGACCGCCTTCCCCAACCTTGACTATGAGACCGTACGCGATGTAGGTCCCGGCGAGATAGTACGCCTCACCACCAAGGGCATCGAAGTCCTGCAGGAGCCCTTCAAGCAGCAGCAAGTCTGCTCCTTCCTCTGGGTCTATTACGGTTTCCCGTCCAGCAACTACGAGGGCATCAACGTCGAGGCCGTCCGTGAGAAGAACGGTGAAATGCTCGGCAAGGACGATGATGTCGAGGCGGACATCGTCTGTGGTATCCCCGACTCCGGCGTCGGTATGGCACTCGGCTACTCCGAAGGCCACCGTATTCCCTACAAGCGTGCCGTCGTGAAGTATACACCCACCTGGCCCCGCTCGTTCACCCCTGGCAGTCAGACACGCCGCGAACTCGTTGCCAAGATGAAGCTCGTGCCCAACCCTGCCATTCTCAAGGACCAGCGCATTGTGTTCTGCGACGACAGCATCGTGCGTGGCACCCAGTTGCGCGACAATGTCCGCACCTTCTTCGACTGCGGCGCCAAACAAGTACACGTCCGCATATCCTGTCCCCCACTCGTCTATGGCTGTCCGTTCATCGGCTTCACCTCGTCCAAGAGCGACTACGAGCTGATTACACGCCGCATCATCCGCGACTTCGAGGAAAAGGACACGCCCGAGGTTCTCAAGAAGTATGCCACCACCGACTCTCCAGAGTACAAGCGTATGGTGGCAGAGATTGGCCGTCGGCTGGGTCTCACCAGCCTGAAGTTTGCCAAACTGGAAGACCTCATTGAGAGCATCGGCATGCCCAAGTGCAAAGTCTGCACCCACTGCTTCGACGGCAGCAGCTATTGTCATTGCAACTGCAACGGAAACGATAACGCGGACGCGAACAAGGAATGACCAAGGCTACAATCTATGCGCTGACATCAGCACTACACGACGCACAGGCCATTGATGCCCATACACGCGAATTCCTGGACAGCCTGCACATCGACTATGACTACCGTGGAGGCGATTTCAGCGACTATGGCCAGCATCCGCTCAGCATCATCTATGTACGTACGGGAGGCACCGAGGGACTGTTCCACCGCCTGCTGTCCACCTCACTTGCCATTCACCGCACACCCCACAGCCCACAGCCCGTCCTGCTGCTTGCCTCAGGCAAAAGCAATTCGCTGGCTGCGGCCATGGAGATACTCTCCTTCCTGCGCCAGCACCAGATGGAGGGTGAGATTATTCACGGCAGCACCCCATACATTACCCAGCGCATCACGTTGCTGCAGCGTGTTGCCGATGCCCGTCAGCAGCTTCGCGGCTGTCGCCTCGGCATCATCGGAAAACCCTCCGACTGGCTCATATCCAGTCAGGCGGAACCAGCGATAATCAAGGAACGCCTGGGCATTGAACTCATCGACATCCCGATGCAGGAACTGCTCGACGCCATCATCGACCCTCAGCCGACGTCACCCATCACGCACGACAACAACTCCCCCATCTACCAAGCCCTCAGGACACTCATTGAGCGCTACCGGCTGCAAGGCTTCACCCTGCGCTGCTTCGACCTCTTAGGTACCGTCCACGATACTGGATGCATGCCGCTGGCTTACTTGAACGCAGAAGGGTATGTTGCTGGTTGCGAGGGCGATGTACCTGCAATGCTGTCCATGATGATTGCACGTTCGCTCATTGCTGTCTCAGGCTTCCAGGCAAACCCTGCAACCATCAATCCTGAAACAGGCGAACTACTCTTTGCCCACTGTACCATCCCCCTCGACATGGTGGAACGCTACGAACTGGACACCCATTTCGAGTCAGGTATCGGCACCGCCATACGCGGCTACATGAAACCCGGTCCTGTCACCATTTTCAAAGTGTCAGGCGACCTCTCACGTCATTTCATTGCAGAAGGAGAGCTTGTCCGCAACCAAGCCAAGCCCGACCTCTGCCGTACCCAGCAAGTCATTCAGCTTGCCGACCCCAGTCAGGCAGGTTATTTCCTGACCAACCCCATCGGCAACCATCACATCATCCTGCCCGGACACCTAAAGACGCTCCTTGAAACCTTCCAAAAGTGCACACCGGAGACCCTACTGTGTTCACTTAACCTTTAAATACACCCCGTCGAAAGCGACACCCATGCCGAAGCAGCCGAATGTCTCATGCGTCGTGGTGGACTTCAACACCACGAACTTCTTGAAGAAGTGTGCACTAAAGCCATAGCCGCACTCGTTGACGTTCTCATAGTAGAAATAGTCGTGGGTGGCTTCACCCAGTACCGCTGGACGTTCCGGGTCACTCTTGCCCTCAGCGATGCTGCCAAGCACATTGCTAACCTCGAAATGCAGCTTGTACTTGCCTGCTCCGCGGAACTTCACGGTGCCACCCATCATGCATTTGTAACGGGGATTCCAGACGGAGTAAGCATACTCACGTCCGATGTTCTGCGGGTCCTCGTAGTCAAGATAGTCTGTCACAACAATACGTCCGGTGAGGGCATCGTCGTTCGTCGTGAAGTTCTTCATGGGCAACGACTTCTCCGTCCTCGGATTCGTCCAGGTGCCTTCTGCGATGTAAGGGGCCTCGCCGTCCCCCTCCACAATACGGAACAGCATCGTACCTGTTATCGTGCCGTCGCTTTGATACTCTTTCAGATAGTACCAGCCGTCGTCACTCGTCGGGGCACCGACAACCAGTATGGGTGCTGGTTTCTTCGCCTTGGGGTAATAGATCTCACCCACGGCAATCTCTTCGCCATTCACGGCAAACTTCAACCTGACGGGAATCTTGTCACCCAATGTTCCCTCAAAGCTGTATTCTCCCAAGACATCAGCCTGTGCCGCCAGGGCAAGCATCAGCGAGAAAAACAACAACACTTTCTTCATAGCTCGAACAACTTTTGTTAAACTTTGTGCAAAGTTAGCGATTTTGCCGCATTTATTGTTACTTTTGTACGCATATTTTTAGGTATTTGTGCAAAAGAAAACCGAAACACACTAATAATCTGAAGAATTAGAAACGGACTATGTACAGTTTGAATTACAAAGTAACGACGAGCACCTGCGACAGCGAGGGACGGCTGAAACTCTATTCTGCCCTCCAGATGATGCAGGACTGCTCTGAAATGTGGATTGACTCGGAGCCTGGCGTAAAGCAGTATTTCGCGGAGCAGAACATGGCTCAGCTGTTGGCAACACGTCAGGTGGAAGTCGTCCGGGTGCCGGAATACAAAGAGGAACTGACGGTGACGACTTCCGTCTATGGCATGAAACCCATGTTCGGATTCCGCAACACCTTCATCTATGACGCACAGGGCAATCCCTGCTACAAGACGTGGAGCATGGGCGCGTTCGTTGACAAGGTGGCAGGCAAGCTGAAACGTGTGGACGACGCCACCATACAATCCATGATGCTGGAGCCTCAGTTGGAGATGAACTACAAGGACCGGCGCATCATCCTGCCAAAGACCGAGGGTGAGGTTCTGGAGCCCATCAGGGTGCTTCGTGCCGACATCGACTACAACCGTCATCTGAACAATGCCAACTATGTACGCATGGCGATGGAGCTGTTGCCGGCAGATTTCGTCGTAAGGGGTTTGCGGGTGGAATACCGGGTGGCGGCAAAGCTGGGTGACACGCTCGTCCCTACCATCTACAGGAATGACGACGCAATAATTGTTTCCCTCTCCATCAGCGACGACGTAAGCGCAATTATTGAATTCTCGTAATTGACGTCTCAGTTGGTTTAGCCTTGAAAAAGTAAAATCCGCAACCTCGTCGATGGAGATTGCGGACTGACATTACATAGTGCACGATACCGTTCCCAGCGCGGTCAGGGCGGCAGTCAGAATGCTGACGATGACCTGCAGAATGGTTTTCCAAGTTTCCTTTTTCATGGTAGTAGATGTTTTTACGGGTTAGTAAACTTGGAGGGAGCCGAAGCCCCCTCCGTTCGGTTTAGGGCTCCACGGGCTCCTCGTGCTCCTCTTCGGGGTCGGGTTTCAGCTGGTCGATGCTGATGAACTTGGCCTTCTTGATGAACTGTCGGCTTGAGATGTTCATCTCCTGCTCCTGTTCGGGAAGGAACCTGATGTGCAGCGCCTTGATGTTCTCCAGCACGCTGAATTCCTCTTTCGAGTCGGCTCCGCCTTTCTTGTTCTCGCAGGTGGTGTAGAACGTGCCCAGTCCGTCAATCTTCACCTTCTTCGAGTTGAGCAGCTGCTCGATGAGACAGCTTCGGAACTTCTCCAGCACTCCGAACACCACGTCTGAGGTGAATACCGATCCGTGCTCTGCGATGTGGTTTGCCATGCCCCTGGTGTTCAGCGTCTCCAGTGTCTTCACGCGTGCGTACCACTTGCCGTAGTAGTCGCTCTTGCGGTTGTTGTTGGGTTTTACTTCATACAAAATCTTTGCCATAGTCTCTTGTGTTTTGTTTTAACCAACGAAAACACTCACGCTCGGCAGACTTCAAGCGAGCTTGGTCTGCTCTCGCTTAATCGTGTTTTTCGATGGTATTAGAATCTCTTGCGGCCAGCTGCATCGGGTGGCCGAATCCCGCCTTGTGTGAAAGTCCCCTGCGCATGGGGTTTGGGGTCTGAACTGGCGCCTTTTTCATTACCTCATTTTCACAAGTGCAAAGTTACAACATTTTTCGCACGTCTCCAAATTTTGCCCTTCGATTTGAGGGCTTTTTGCCATCGAATTCGTCGAATTGGGCTCCGTTGCGGCGAAACCTACTTTCCGTGCCCCGAATCCGTAATTTCCGGCCCTCGAAGATTACGTTTCGTTGCCACAATGCCACAATGCCACTTTGCCACATTAAGCACCTTCGAGATCGCTCTGACTATATACTATAAATTATTATATATTATAATATATAATAATTCTAATTACTATCCGCCTCCCACCTTGTACACTTGCCACCACCTTATTGTGGCAAAGTGGCAAAGTGGCAAAGTGGCGGATTAAGGAAACGGTGACAGTGGTGACAGGTGACAGCTACTGTACTACCCCAAACTCCATGTTTCTACGTCAAAAATACTTAAAATGATGCAGAAAAACAGGTTTTGATGCAGAAAATCACGGAAATGTCGGGACGGTTCTGGCTGATCCAACGGCGAAACCTACTTTCCGTGCCCCGAATCCGTCATTTCCCGCCCCCGAAGGTTACGTTTCGTTGTCACATTGTAACAATGTAACTTTGTAACATTAAGCTCATGCCGATGTGCAGACCATCCACAATTTGAAAATCCTTAATGTTACATTGTTACAAAGTTACAATGTGACGTTTGAAAAAAGTTTGCCAAAATGGTACACAATTCAAATAATATTTGTATCTTTGCCCCCAAGAAATCAAAGATATAAATATTATGGTAGTAGTAACAGGCAGAGACTTCAGGGCCAATACGGCAAAGTACGTAGGTGTGGCCCTTCGTGGTGAGGACGTGGTGGTGAAATCACGTGCAGGCAGCTTCCGTGTCGTTCCCATCAGCGAGGATGACATCGTGATAAACAAGCGTGATCTCAGTGCCGAACTTCGTGGGGCACTCATTGAAGCGAAGGAGTCGATAGAAGGCAAACGGAAGTTGAACACACTTGACAATCTGATCAATGAACTTCGAGATTCAAACCTCTAGTTATTTTGATGCCGAAGCCAAACGACTGACCAAGCGCCATCGTAGTTTCATTGATGATTTGCAAGACTTCCGAGACAGTATCTTGAAAAATCCCTATCAGGGAACGGAACTCTCTCCCGGCATCCGCAAAGTCCGTCTTACCATCGGCTCGAAAGGTCGCGGCAAGTCGGGCGGTGCTCGTGTTATCACGTTCACTTATTTGGTTAATGAGAAGGATGGCGTGGTGATACTCTTGCTGCTCTACGACAAGGCTGATGCCAGCAACATCAAGATGAACGTGGTTCGCCAAATCATCAAAGACCTTGGCCTCGATCTTCAGGCGCTGCAAAGCGAGGGCAAGCTGAAAGCGGTAGAGATTCCTAAAGGGGGTTGAACAAAGACAAAAGCATTTGAAACTAAAACCTCTTATCAAAAAGATGCTGGAGATAGAACCTGACAAACTAGAATTAGTGAAGATGATTATTAATTACAAGTCGTGAATCAAGTAAAAAATCATGGATTATAATCTTAGTTACCCAAACGTAACATATAGAAAGCGAGTGTTGCCTCAATTGCTACATAATGGCAGCGTGGTAGCTTTCAGGTCATTTCTGTATAACAGACCTCGGACAGGTATTATTGTGATGGAATCTCCAGGTTGGATGCTCGC
>JAEEGJ010016051.1_pt1 | contig 17310 bp, 15 predicted proteins | sample 8958761 | NCBI WGS metagenome assembly JAEEGJ01 (sample SAMN16246546, study PRJNA631951) | gut metagenome | biome: gut microbiome; feature: rumen; material: RS-attached | host: Bos | place: Iran: Karaj | collected 2018-10 | reverse complement strand
ATTACTAACTTTCTGTGAATCAACCAAATAACCATAAAGCAAATATCACAAAATATTACATTTTTTAACTGTTAATCAGGGGGTCGTTGGTTCAAGCCCATCCTGAAGCGCCAAAGAAAGAGTCCTGTAGGTCAATGACTTACGGGACTTTTCTTTTTCTAGTTTTACAAACTGAATAAGCGTTCCTTATCCAGCAATAAGGGTACCTTATTCTGCAATAAGGGTACCTTATTCTGCAATAAAGGCACCTTATTAGTCAATAAGTGTCTCTTATCCCCTTCAGACCACAAAACTGCAGGCTCAGTATTTATTCCCAAGGTGGGAATGTTTTATTCCCAGGCTGGGAACATTTCATTCCCAAGGTGGGAATAATTGTTTCCCCTAATTTTAACACAAGCGCACCTTAAATTCCTTCTTTTGAATGCACTATTGCGAATAAAATTTGTAACTTTGCACTCGCAAATAGAAGTTATAAGCTATGTCATTACTTACCCGAACATATCCATTTAAGCAAAGCACCCGCTGGCTGAGAGACAGCATCGTCTATGGAGCCTTCATTTGGGCAATACTCTATTTCCTTCAGCCGTTTGGGTTTAGCATGTATCAGGGGAATAAATTTCTGGTGGCGGCCATATTCGGGCTCGTGACGTTTGGCTGTTATGCGCTCTATGGGCTGGCTGTCGTCGGGCCGCTGAACTCGCGCATCAAGCCTTGGCGCATCTGGCATCAGGCGAGCGCCATTCTCGGACTGATACTGTTTATCGCTATCTGCAACTTCCTCCTATTCTCACTCATCTTCAGTTATCCCATCACGCTCCAATTGTTCCTCATCTTCCTGTATTGGACAGTCATTATCGGCGTCATCATTACAGCACTCTCTATCGGCATCGAATATAACCGAAGCCTGAAAGAGAGGATGGAGTCGCTGCTGAGCAACACATCGGAGGAACAAAAGGACATCATGATTACCATCCATGATAACAATGTCAGAGGGAATGACCTCATGATTCCCATTAACAGTCTGCTCTATATCGAAGCGCAGAAGAATAATATTTCCGTCTGTTATATGAAAGACGGGAAACCTGCAACTATAGAAGTGCATACAACGCTGACAGCCGTCATTGAGGAGTTAAAGGACTACCAAAATATCTTCCAATGCCATCGCTCGTTTGTGATCAATGTGAATAATATCACCTCTGCCAAGGGTAACTCCAACGGCTATCAGCTGACACTCGGCCCATGTACGAATACGATACCAGTATCTCGCTCTTATGTCCCTCAACTGAAGTCGTTTATAGCTTAGTCATTGGTCCGCAAACTTAGTCATTCGCCATCTGCCTTAGCTTTCCGTCAGCCGTTTTAGCTGTCTGTCACGGATATTTGGAGGCATCGGATTCTTGCCGTATATTTGCGGCATGAAACATCGAATTGCACATATCATCTTACTGCTGATGACTGTCGGAAACCTGACAGCGCAGACAGTCGTTTCGGGCATTGTCGGCGATGGGAAAGAACCGCTTGCAGGTGCCAATGTCTATATAATAGGTACGATCGACGGTTGTCTCACCGACTCCCTGGGACGATTCACATTTACCACATCCGCCAAAGGCGAAGTAACCCTCAAGGCCACCTTTATCGGCTATGACGACTTTCTGCTGACAACAGGTGTAGGCCAACTGGCCAATCTTGATATCCGCATGAAAGAGCGGGCTACAACCATCAATGAAGTGGTAGTGACAGCCAGCACCTTCAGCTTCGGCAAGAGTGACAACTTCAAGACGATGGACGCACTCGACGTAGTGATGGCGGGCAACTCATGTGGCGACATTGTGGCAGCCCTGCAGACTTTGCCTGGTACTCAGAAAGTGGGCGAGAACGGCAAGCTCTACGTACGAGGTGGCGAGAGCGAAGAGTGCCAGACGTTCGTCAATGGGATGCACGTACTTGTGCCATACAGCACCAACACGGAAAACACAGCCGTACGTGGGCGCTTTTCACCATTTCTCTTCAAAGGCATCAACTTCTCACTGGGCGGCTATAGTGGTGAATATGGGCAGGCTCTTTCGTCTGTGCTCCCGATGGAAACCACAGATGCTGCCACAAGCGACAAATTTGGGGTGAGTGCTTCGCTGGTGGACTGGAACATTGGAGGCACCAAGGCCTATCAGAATAGCAGCCTGTCATTCAACGCCGCGTTGACTAGCATGGGACTTTATAATCGTCTGTTTTCAGAACGGTTCGATTTCTATCGTCCTTATCGCAAACTGTCAGGTGAAACACAATATAAAAAGGAGTTCAATGCTTCAAGTGTTCTGAAGTCATACATAGGCTACGACCTGACATCAGTAGGACAGCGTTTAGACGATTCCGAGACCAATTCCTTACGTAGTCTTTCGCTGAAAGAACATAATATCTATGCCAATATCACTCATAAGACTTCAATAGGCCGAGGCTATACCCTCTTTACAGGCGTCGCCAACTCAACGGTTTTCAACGATATTGAGGATGCGCGCGTGGCTGGTGACCATTATCACAACTTCCGAAATGAAATCCATCTGAAAGCGGAAATCCGTAAGGTCTATTCCGACGCGTTGAAACTATCGGCAGGAGTGGAAGATTATATTCGCAACAGCACGATGAGATACGAGGCCTACAGTTATCAGCTCGATTACAATATCCTCGCTGCCCACATTGATGCACAGTGGCGCATCATCCCCCGTCTTTTCCTCAATCTTTCAGCAAGGACTGAGTTTATGGAGTCAAACTTCCTGTTGATGCCAAGAACCACGCTTAGCTATATCCCCAACAAGCATCTGCAGTTCTCGTTGGTAGCAGGCCGTTATAGCCAGACGCCAATGGATGACTATCTGGCGATGAGCCAAAAGACGCTGAGCCAAAGCCTTGCCGACCACGCCATTCTCTCCATGCAGTATAAGTCGGAAAGTACGCTTCTTCGCATTGAGCCCTATTGGAAGAAATACCGTCGGCTTCCACTATTGGAGAACGGCATTTATCAGCCTCATGGCTATGGCACAAGCAAAGGTATTGACATCTTCGTGGAGGATCATTCGCTCATCAGGCATCTGACGACCACGCTCTCCTACTCGTTCAACGACTCCAAGCGACTCTATCTCGACTATACCGAAGAGCGCACGCCAGACTTTGCCTCACGCCATAATCTGCGAGTGGCCGCCAAATACTCTTTCGGCAAAGCCATCATCGGGCTGTCTGAGTCGTATGCTAGCGGACGCCATTTCCCTAATGGTACCACCCCACATTACAACAGTGTGGACATGAACCTCACTTATCTGCTGAGTCCAAAGGTTATCATCTACGCCTCAGTCAATAACATTCTCGGTCGCACAAATATCTTCCGCTATCATGCCAATGGCACACCCGTCGTGCCTTCACGCGACCGTTTCTTCTATATCGGCATTTTTGTTTCACTTAAAAATAATAAAGCGTATGACATTTCAAATTTCTAAGATTCACGTGTTAGTAATCGCCTTCTTCATGATGGCAAGTGTTAGTATCCATGCCCAGCAGCCTAATATGCAGGCGCTTATCGGACAGTCGCTCTCCAAACTCGAGCAACCCACACCTGAGGCTTTTCTCAACTGTATTGCGGAATTGAAGCGTATCGACTCCATGTTCCCAGACAGTATTCAGCCCAAGTATCAGATGGCTTTGCAAAGTCTCTATTATGCCGTCATGAATCCCCAGGCGCCCCAAACAGAGAACCTGCTGGCAGAAACAGAGCAGACCATCGCGAAACTGGAGCAGATGAAGAACTCAGACCCATCGGACGTTTGCACCCTTCGCGGTTTCCTCTACATGGTGCGTATCGTACAGAACCCTGCTCAGAATGGTCAACGGTATTACATTGATGTCATGCAGAACTACGAGAAAGCCCTCAAACTCAATCCCGACAACCAGCTTGCCAAAGATCTGCAACAGAAATTCTTTGAGGGAATGAAACAACAAACGGAAAGGTAAAGCCAAGGGAGCTGCAATCTTTCGTCAAACCAGGATCAATGAGTTGCCGTCGCCACCTCGTCGAGCTTGTGGGCTAAATGGGATATGTCGTCGGCACTCTCCTTCATCCTGGAAGTGATATCTTCCACCTCCTCGGCTTGCAACGTTTGGTGACTCTCCTTGAGCAACTGGGCAAAGCCGCAGATGATGTTAAGAGGGGTACGGATCCTGTGATACATGTCTTGAATGAAAGCCACCTTCTGCTGGTTGGTCTCCAACTTCAGCTGATAGGCTTGGGTAAGCTCATCGTTTTGTTCCTGCAACTTATCGTTGTACTGGCGGATAGAATCTACGCTCTCAGCCAACGACTGCTTCATGCTGATAAAGCTATTGGTGAGCCTTCCCACACTATCCTTGCGATGACTCTCAGGCAACGGCTCATCGAATCTTCCCTCAGCTATGTGCTTGGCCTGCTCATCGAGCCGGCTGATGGGCAGCATAGCGCGCCGCACTACCAGATAGCAGAAAAGCATCAGCAGGACAAGTCCGACGACAATGACGACCCATACGATAACGAGCAGATGGTTATAGCGGGCAAAGACATCACTTGACGGACAGACGATGGCCATGCTCCAGCCAGTACGATTCAACGGGCGATAGAAGATAAAGGCATCGTGACCGTCAACAATGGTCTGAAGCATACCGCTGTGTCCTGCTATCATTTTCTTGCCCATGTCGCTGATTTCTTGTTTCGCTTCGGGTGCTGCATCGCTGAAGATGGTCTCGTGGAAGAGTTTGGCCGTATCGGGATGAGCCAGATAGACTCCTGTGCGATCAATCATAATAGCCGATGAATGAGGATAGCCAGGAATAGCGGTCACCACCTTGGATAGCCACTTCAGTGTGAGGCTGGCTGTGACAGAACCGATAAACTGACCGTCTGCATCGCGCATAGGACAACAATACGAGGTCATAATGTCGGGCGAAGAGAGCGTACCCTCATTATAATCATCGAAAGCGCCAATCCAAGAAGCCTTTCCTAAGGTGCGTGATGCCTTGTACCAAGGAGCCTCAAAGTATTCAAATGGTCCTTCACGCACGGTAGTGATGCTATCAGGTACGTCGTTGATGTCGCCCTCATACGACTCCCAATGCCGGAGTGAGTAGGCCGAATAGTAACGTCCCATCTTTGGAAAGAAGTAAGGTTCCATGGAGATAGCCATTCCCGTGAGGAACGGATTTTCCTGTACGGCATGTCGCGAGAATACCAGCAGCGAGTCGGGTGAGAGATGCCGAGGCGTGGTCTGGGCCAGGAAATTGGTCACCGTCTCCGTCTCATCCAAGATGCCGTTAATGCGCTCTGCCGTGTTGTCGAGTATCTGCATGGCGCGATCGATGGCTGTCTGCTGAATGTAACTCTTACTGCGACTGAACATGAAACCAAAGAGCATGCTGAAGGTGATCGTGGTCACTAACACGATGATGATACCTAACCGTAACGAGAGGTGCTGTCTGATATATTGTATCACTTGTTTCATGCGTCAGCTGGTTCTTTAATGAGTTGGTCGAGTAATTCCGTTATTTCGTTGGCACCATCCATAATACTGGCTTCCAGCTTTTCGACATCTGCCTGAGATAGCTTTCCGTAGTCGTTACAGATGGTATCGGTACAGGTGTACACTTTATCTACTGGTGCAGCCATACGCTCTGTCATGTCGTGCAGAAACTTCGCCTTCTTCTGTTCGTAGGCCTTTGCCTGATCGTAGGCGGCCTGCAGCTCTGCGTTATGTTCACTCAGCGTAGCCTGTTTCTGCTGCATCTCATCGATATAGGTCCGCAGGGATTGCTGCATCTTCTTCAGACTCGACTGCAACCGGCCTGCCTCATGCTCCTGGTGGGTATCGGGTATCTGCGTATCGAGATTACCTTCGGCAATGCTTTGTGCTGCATCAGCCAACCAATGCAGCGGTCGCAGATGATAGGCAATGATAAAGTATAGAATGAGGAGTAACACCAGCAGGCCACCAATACTCCAGATTGTCAGCAAGCGATACATCCGCGAAAAGTTATTGATATCTTCGACAGGGCATATCGCCGTGAGGCAATACGATCTGTTGCCTACAGGTTGCGTAAAGACATATACCTCCTTATCATCATCGTACAACATCTCGCGGTAACCGCTTTCCGCACCAGTAATATAGGCATCGAGCCGGCTGCTGTCTCTGCGTGTGATGAAAAGCTGTGCATTCGGTAGTGATTGTCTTAAGGATTCCTCCGAACCATTGGCTTCTATCAGTTGGACTATATGCTGGCGACCTATTCTGAATTGTTGCTTTTCCAAGCGTGCGGTCATCTCTTCCTGCCGCAGTGTATTGTCAATCCTCAGCGCCAAGTTCTCCAGCGCCTGCATGGTGGTATCAATCCTTTCCTGTCGGATAAAATCTTTAGAGAAACTCACCAACAAGAAGACAACTACGCCCGACGTTACCAATACAAAAGCCGCTACCATAAGTGATAACTGGGTAGAGAAAGAGGTTTGTATCTTTTTAAGTAAAGTCATAGTTATTGACGTTTCCGTGGCAAATATAAGCATTTTTTTCAAATCAGCATGCTTTTTACCTACTTTTTTCTACTAAAACGTGAAAATAGCAGTATCTTTGCAGACAGAATCGGGAAAAAAACTGATGTGAATATCATTTAAGCCAAACGTAAACACATGAAACATAGAATACTTTTCGTCTGCCACGGGAATATCTGTCGCAGTCCGATGGCAGAGTTTGTGATGAAAGATCTAGTGAGCAAAGCCGGTCTCGACAACCAGTTCTATATCGAGTCGGCAGCCACCTCTACAGAGGAGATTGGCAATGAGGTCTATCCGCCTGCCAAGCGGAAACTGGCCGAACACGGCATCGCGTGCAAGGGAAAGACTGCGCGCCAGATGACACGCAACGACTATCAGCGCTTCGACCTCCTGATAGGTATGGACACCTGGAATCTCAGAAACATGAACCGCATCTGCGGTGGTGACCCGGAAGGAAAAATCCGCTTACTGTTGGACTACACCAATCGTCCTGGCGATGTGGCAGACCCTTGGTACACAGGCAATTTCGAAGCCACCTGGCGCGATGTCTTCGAAGGGTGCACCCTCTTGCTGAAGGACTTGACGGATAGGCAATAACTTCCCAATAGCAAAAAACCGGTCATGGCCTATTCATAGTCGTCGATGACGCTATTCATGAAATCCATCATGGGCTTGGCGGCCTTGAATACTATCTCCATCTGTTTCAGCCAGGCATCGCCTTCAAAGAAATCGTTGGACACACGATGCCAGCAGCAATAGTTCTTCAAGCGCAGATACTTCACCTGAGCATAGTCACGAGGAAAGCCAGCTGGACAGGTCTTCAGTTTCTCTAAACCGAAGCCCTGTTTGGTGCCCCATGAATCACGTTCCGTACAGGGCTCGAACGAATCTCCAAAATACTTAATGAACTCCTTGCTTTCCACGCATTTCAACCACTCTTCCTCATTGGCCATGATCTCATTGCGGCAAGAGGTGAGGATATTCGTGGGCAGCCAATAACTACCACAGGCCAGCAAGCAGTTGTCTGGTTCCAGATGGATATAATAGCCCCCATGAAGCGACTTCTTTCCACGGGCAGAGATATAGGCACCAAGATGATTCTTATAAGGTGACTTGTCAGGCGAAAAACGTGTATCGCGATAGAAACGATAGGTAGCATCTTTCACGCCGATATGAGCCACAGAGGAGTCGAAGGTAGAGATGCGAGAGATGGCTGCCGCCACCCCTCGCTCAAAATCTTCCTTCGCTGCCAGATACACATCCTTATGCTGCTGAAACCAAGGTCTGTTGTTGTTGGCCATGACGTCGCGCAGGAACTGCAGGATCAGTTTCGTATCCATCAGGAGATCTTATTAAGAGTGGAAATCGAGCATGAAACGGGTTCCCTTGTGGAACTCAGGATCGATATCGAGGTCTCCATTAATCTTCAGTGCCATCTGGCGACAGATAGGCAGTCCGAGTCCGTCGCCTTCCGTCAGGTCTCTCACCTCAAGGAAGGGCTTGAACACGTCTTCGCGCTTCTCCTCAGGGATACCACAGCCGGTATCTGATACCAGGAACTGATGGGCATGGGCGCCACGCTTCTTATAGTCAAGCCAGATATTGCCGCCCTCTGGTGTATAGATGGCTGCATTATTCAGCAGGTGAGTCAGGATATGAGAGACATACTCCTTGTGAATCTTGGCACTGAGGTTGGGCACACTTAACTTCAGCGTGACATCGGCCTTCACTTTGCCGCGAATCTGATTCATCAGTGCTTCACAGAACGGCTGCAACTGAACATCCTCCAACTCAACGGTCTCGTCAGAGTTCTCCAATTCAGAGAGTTGTTGGATATGGCTTGAGAAGTCAAGTAGCGCCTTTACCTCAGGCATGCTGCTGTCGAGCTTCTTGAGTGTGGGCTCCAGCTGAGCGGAGATATTGTTGATGAACTTGGCTTTCAGGGCATTATTTTCTTCAGATACCTTGATGATCTTCTTCTGCCTACGAGAGAGCAAAATGAAACGCATCAAGACAACAGCACCAATCACAAGCGCAGCAGCCAATGCAGCAGCAAGGACACCAAGGCCGATGATGATGGCCGAGCGAGTGGTCAGCGAACTGTCCTTATCGGCAATCGTAGCCTCGTTGTCGGCAATCTGTTTCTTCAGCGACTTTATCTCGTCTGCATGCTTCAGGGCATTGGTCGAGTCTTTCCATGCCACATAGTTACTATAAGACTGGGCGACCATATTAGCACTACCCGACTTGCGGCCATTAGCAATCAAAGTCTTATAAACCTCTTCCACTTTATCATATTCCTTGGAAGCCGTCAATTTGTCGGCCATCTCCTTGAAGACAGCATTGCCTTTCGCGGTCTGTCCGAGGGTATAATAATAGACAGCCTTGGTGTAGAGCAGGTCGTTCTTCACGTCATCGTCACTACCTGTGGTCGCATGGTTCTCCATGGCCCTAAGATGATCGGCAGCCGTAGCGCTACGCCCCATTTTCATATACATCTGATAGCGCTCTTTAGACACGAGGTAGTGCAACGGAGCCCTGCTCACAGCACCTTGTACCTTGGCATCGATGGTCTGATCGACACGACGCAACAGGTCGAAGGCTTCGTTATAGTAATTTTCCTTATAGTAGAGCACATTGGCCTTGACAGCGCACTCTACACTCTGCTTCATCTGACCTTTATTGGCATAGTCCTCGAAAGCTAAGATATAGTTATAACGGGCACCGCCTACATGGCCTTTTTCTGCTTCAGACTCTGCACGCTGTTCAATCTCACTTTTCTGCGCATTGGCAAAGGTACAGCTAAGAAGCAGACCCAATATAAAAATGAATATTTTTCTGTTCATATGCGATGGTAAACAAATTATTTTAAGTGCAAAGGTAAGCATTTATTTTGATTTCCACCAAATTTTTCCTCTTTTTTATAGGTTAAGTTGGATTTCTCAGATAAAAGACGTAACTTTGCATGCAAAATCTAGCTATCCTAGGACGTATGAGGTATCTTTTGTCATGTATATTCTTATGGTTAAGCTCCCTGCCCATTGCAGCAATTGCAGCAGGAGATTCGTTGCACGTAGTGATACTGGGTGACTCGAACACCTGGCTCGGTGGCGACGGCTGCGACAAGCCACAAGGCTGGAACAAGTGGTTCCGCGATGCCTTTCAGCCTGCCAGCTGCCGAAGCTTTGCCCGTAGTGGCGCCACCTGGACTAATACCCCACAGACACGACGGAACACACAGGAGAACATCGGTGTTCTAGGCAACGACAATGTCATCTACAACCAGATTTGCCGACTCGAAGAGGCCATCAATAACGGCAGCCAACCAAGACCTCAGCTTATCCTGATTCTGGCCGGCACTAATGATGCTTGGTTCCAGAAAGCAAGACCCAAGGCCCTATCCATGACCATAGATGATGCTTTTTCATCTGATAGTCAGGCTTTTAGAAAACTGACTGTCTGTGAGATCGTGACGCTCGCTGAGTCTGTTCGCTATGGTTGCGAACTGCTGATGACGTTATGTCCAAAGGCCCAGATCGTACTGCTGACACCCTTCCAGTCTGTACAGGCTGGCAATACCATCTTCAAGGTTAGCAACCTCATTGCCGAATGCGGTCACAGGATGGGCCTCAACGTCATCCGCCTGGACCATCAGAGCGGCATTTATGCAGAACAAGAGAAAAACCGGTATCACCTGACCACCGATGGCACCCACACCTCAGAACAAGGTGCCAAACGCGTAGGCACTTTCGTAGCCAGACAATTAGCCACCTTATTACAGTATTAGTATTAATCGATAGACACACATGGTATTCTCAGACCTTTTCTTTTTGTTCGTCTTCCTGCCAGCCTTCGCCCTCAGTTATCTGGCAGCCCATTGGATTGACCAATTATTGTCGTCTGAGAACTCCCGTCCGAACCGCATCGTGGAGAATGCCGTGCTGGTGGTCTTCTCGCTTATCTTCTACGCCTGGGGCGAACCTGTCTATGTGTTTTTAATGCTGTTCTGCGTGCTACTCAACTATCTGGCTGGTCTGGGCATCGGCCATACTCAAGGTACTGCCCGCAAGTGGGCTCTCGCAGGTGGACTGACAGGCAATATCCTGATACTTAGCACCTTCAAGTATCTGAGTTTCTTTGCCCAGCAACTGACAGCTCTCGGCATTCCTGTAGCCGACCCCAAGATTGCGTTGCCCATCGGTATCAGCTTCTACACATTCCAGTCGATCTCCTACCTCATCGATGTCTATCGCCAGGAGGCCCCCATGCAACGCCACTTCGGCAATCTGCTACTCTATATTTCGATGTTCCCACAACTCATCGCAGGTCCTATCGTGCGCTATAACACGGTAGCACAAGAAATCAGCAACCGCAGCGTCACCTCCAAAGACGTTGCTGATGGCATCTATCGCTTTGTCATCGGACTAGGCAAGAAGGTCATCTTGGCCAACCAGTTGTCTGAAATCTCTGACCAGTTCCTGGCGGGCAATATGCAGGACCTCACCACTACTGGCGCATGGACAGGCATCGTGGCCTTTACCCTGCAGATCTACTTCGACTTCTCCGGCTATTCTGATATGGCTATCGGACTGGGGCGCTGTCTGGGCTTCCACTTCAACGAGAACTTCCGTCATCCCTATTGTTGTGATACCATCACCGACTTCTGGCGACGGTGGCATATCTCGTTGGGTAGCTTCTTCCGTGACTATGTGTATATCCCTATGGGTGGCAACCGAAGCCATCAGGCCCTTAATATCCTCGTGGTGTGGTTTCTCACAGGTATGTGGCACGGAGCCAGCTGGAACTTCATCATCTGGGGTGTATATTTCGGTCTCATCGTGACGATTGAGAAATACACCATCCTGCGTATCCGCGCCTATATCCCATCGCCCCTGCTCCACCTATACAGTCTGGTGCTGGTGGTCATCGGCTGGGGTATCTTCTACTTCGACGACAGCAGTCGTATGGTGCGTTTCTTCGAGATTTGCTTCGGACAGGGCACCATCATCCACGACTATATCACTATCAGTGCACTAGCCGACAACTGTTGGCTTTGGGTCGTTTGCTTACTCTTCTGCATGCCCTTACGCAATGGAGTCGGCATGCTGCTGAGACGTCATACCCCAAAAGGAGGTCTCGTGCAGGATTCGATACTGCTCACAGGGCGCCTCATGCTCTCCATCGTACTACTCATCCTCAGCGTCGCTCTGCTTGTCGGGGCCACCAATAATGCATTTATCTATACCCGATTCTAAAAGACCATGCGATTCAGTAAAACTTACCTCATCATCTTCGGACTCCTCTTCGCTGCCTTCGTCGTGGTGTTTAATACCTTCCCGCGCAGCACCTTCTCCGAGTTGGAGAAACGAGAACTGGCTAAATTCCCAGAGCTAACCACCGAGAAGCTGATAAATGGCTCTTTCACCAGCGAGGTATCCTCATGGTTTAGCGACAGTGAACCCTTCCGTGACCGTTTCATGTGGTTAAGCATGCAGGTAAAGGATCATATCCGTCTGAATACAGGTGAGGAAAACGTCACTTTCCATGCTGCCGAGGCCTCACCTGAAAGCACTGAGACCATGCCTGACCCAGAGTTCGTGGAAGAAACGATAGCACCAGAAGTCCCTGCACAACCCTATAACTATGAGAATCACGTGACTGCCGACGAGAACGCAAAGATTGCCAATGCCGGCATCATCATCGTTGGCTCTGGCGACAATGTGAGAGCCCTGATGGCCTATGGAGGTTCAGCCAAAGGGGGTACGGGCTATGCGAGGGCAGCCAATCTGTATAAAGACACCTTCCCCTCTGTAAATGTCTATTGCATGGTGATTCCAACGGCTGTCGAATTCTATTGTCCTGAAAAGGTGAAAAGCCGCACCCGTCCTCAGCGTCCTACCATTGAGAACATCTTCCGCCATCTGTCACCAGATGTGAAACCTGTGGATATCTACGCGACCCTCGGTGAACATGCAGATGAGGATATCTTCCTGCGCACAGACCACCACTGGGCTCCACTCGGGGCCTTCTATGCCGCTCAGAAATTTGCAGAAGTGGCAGGCGTTCCTTTCCACCCCTTATCTGACTATGACCGCAAGGTAGTTCACCGCTTTGTTGGCAACATGTACGGTTACTCTCAGGATATTGCCGTAAAGAACGCCCCAGAGGACTTCGTCTATTACGTGCCACGCGATGTCACCTACAGCACGACCTACATCGATTACACCATTGACGAGAACTACCGTGTCATCGGTATGGGGCGCCCACATAAGGGCATTTTCTTCCATCACTTCAAAGACGGCAGCGGAGCCGCCTATTGCACCTTCATGGGTAGCGACACCAGAATCACCCGTGTCAAGACCAGCACACACAACGGTCGCCGCGTGCTCATCCTGAAGGACAGCTTTGGCAATGCCCTGCCTGGCTACCTCTTCTATTCCTTCGAGGAGGTGCATGTCATCGACTCACGCTATTTTACAAAGAATATGGTGGAATACGTCAAGGAGAACCAGATTACCGACATTCTCTTTGCCAACAACATCTTCAAGGCCTACTCCAGCGGAACCTATGCTAAATACATCAGATATCTGAAGCAGACTAACGGCCTGCAGAAGCCTATCCAACAGAAGAACGACAGTACACTGAAGAAGACTGCAACAAGGCAAGACTCGATGGCAGCCGTGCCCGTGAAGCCGGCTACACCGGAGGTCGCCAAGAAGGATTCTGTGGCTAATTAGCCTATTCGTTACTTTTCTTCTTTGAGAAGATCCGCTTAAACCAGGAGCCTTTCTTTTCTTTCTTTTCGGAATTGTCGGCAGCCTGCGACTTCTTCGACTTGTCTGCCTTTGCCGATTTGTCATTCTTATCGCCCTTGTCGCTGTCTTTCTTCTTAAACAGGTCTATCAGTTTGCCCTTTATCCTGGGTTTCACTTTGAGATCGCTGGCCTTGTCAAGATCCGTAAGCGAGAAGTCGAAGCCCCATTTCAGGCTCTTGAGATGGTCGATGGAGCCTTCTAACAGTCCGCCATTACTCTTGATATCGACCTTCAGCTCCTTCAGCTTAAAACCTTTATAGGCAGCCTCATAGACGAAGGCATTGACAGAGCCGAAAGGCATCTTTCCGCCATGCTGCTTACGCAGTCGGGCGGTGCGCTGCTTGTCGATATCGACCTTGAAATCCGCTTTCACGCCGACATCGCCAATATCCTTCATCTCGAGCAGCTTGCCAAGATGGATTTTCTTGGTATCGATATGGCCGGTGATATAGTGATTAAGGTCATCGACGGTGAAATTGAAGGCCATATTGCCCACCGCCGTACCCAGTACGCCCTTGAACAGCTCGTGCTTCCAGATTACCTGGAAGTCGCCCGTATAGGTAAGGTTACCCAGGTTGTCCAACTGCTTCATCATCATCTTCTTCACCATGAACTGATTGATGATCTCTTGCTTCACCTTGCCCTTGGCCACCATCTTGTTCACGTGGAAGTGGACGTTGAGCTTCTCCTTTTCCTTCAGATGGCTGATGCCGCCGACGGCTGATATCGTCAGCAGCTTGTCTGGCGTGTTCACATGAATATCCTTGAATGTGAGCGTGCTGTCGGTACCGCTGAACAGCACACTGAGTTCGAGCGGCATCTTGAAGTTCTTCAGCACCGGGGCAAAGGGCCGCGAGATATCACGCAACTCGGTCTTGCCCTTAATCACCGACGTCCGGAACGAGAACTTCGTACCTTTCTTCTTACTGGGCAGGATGACGGTGGCGCTGTCGAACTTCAGCACCGTGCTCTCCTGCTGGACAGTGACATTGCTGACATGAGCCACGCCGTTGCTGATGCCGGCTCTCAGGCGCAGGTCTTTCACATTGAAGCCTGTCACACTGTCTCTTGCCACAAACTTCGTCAGCTGGAAGTTCACGGTATCCCGCTTCAGGTCCAGATGATTCAGCAGCAGCTCTGCATGGGCGATGACGTCTATATGACCGGCATCAAAGAAGCCTCGCTTCGGCCTGTTGGCATTCTTTCGCGGCAAGTGGTTGTCGATAGCGAAATGCAGACTGTCGAGGACAACCTGCTGGCGATCGTCTTTTCCCATGATGCCCACAGTACCGATGCTGATGCGCCGCGTCTGCGGACCTTTCTTCGTCACGGCCTCCATCTTTCCGCTCAGATGACGGATCTTGCCCTCATGGCTTCCCGTCCAGAAACGGTCGTAGGTAAACCTGTCCATATAGAAGGTATCCGTATTGAAGACCACGTCGATCCTGCCGATCTCCGCATCCCTGACCTCAAACGTGAGCCTGCGGTCCGGGCTGTCCTTTCTCACTTCCTTCTCCTTCGTCTTGCTCTTCTTCTTGTCACGCTTGAAGGCATCGATCACAAACTGGAAGTTGCCTTCCTCCCCTTTTTGCTTGTACAGACGGGCCTTCACCCCTTCCAGACGGGCATAGGTGACCTTGACGTGATCCCTGAGGATGCCCCAACAGTCGAGATTGACAGCCAGGCGCTCCACGTGTAGCATCTGCCGATGTTCACGGTCCTCGACATCGAGACCATACAGCCCGACATTGAACTTCAGGAAATTGATATTGATGCTGTCAATGCTTACCTTCGTCTGCAGTTTCTCCTCAAGCAGCTCCGTCGCATGACCAAGCATCTTCTTCTGGAAAGAACTAGAATTAAACACCAGTGTTGCGGCCAGCAGTAACACGATTACTGCAACCAGCAATCCACCCAGGATCTTTAGCCCACGAATCACAAAACGCTTCATCTATAACCTTTTTGTTTGCAAAGATACGAATTATTCTCAATTATTTTGTAACTTTGCCACCAAATTAGTATTAAAGTTTTAAAAATGGACGAAGCAACCTGCGTCAGTCTGCTCGAAGAGCACGGTATCAAGCCAACTGCCAACCGCATCGTGGTAGCCAAGGCACTGGCCAGTTCGATGAACCCGCAATCGTTGGCTGAGCTGGAACGTAAAATCGTGACTATCGACAAGTCGAACGTCTTCCGTGCCCTGACACTCTTCAAGGAGCATCATCTGGTACACACGATTGAAGGCGGTAGCGACGGCACGAAATATGAACTATGCCACAGCCATAGCCACGAACACGATGATGACCAGCATCCCCACTTCTTCTGTGAGGTATGCCAACAGACCTACTGTCTCGAAGGGATGAAGATGCCAGCACTGGAACTGCCAGAAGAATTCGAGGCACATACGGCCAACTACATCATCAAGGGAGTCTGTCCGCACTGTAGAAAATGATTAATCTGAACAACATACGCGTCATCGCCTTCGATGCCGACGACACACTTTGGGACTGTCAGTCGCACTTCGAGACCGTAGAGAATCATCTCTACCGATTGATTGCGCCCTATTGTGAGGCACCCGCCAAGGAACTCTTCCAGACAGAATCAGGCAATATGGCCGACCTCGGCTATGGCTGCAAGGCTTTTACCATCTCCATCATTGAGACTGCCCTTCGCGTGGCAGGCGACCATCTGTCAGCAACGGAGCTGGCAGACCTGCTTAATGACTGCAAATCGCTGCTCCACCTGCCCGCCACCCCACTGCCAGAGGTCGAAGAGACACTTCAACGGCTTCAGGCCTACCCTTACCGACTTGTGGTCTTCACAAAAGGCGAACTGCAGGATCAGGAGAATAAGCTCAAACGCAGCGGACTGGCTAAATATTTCTCTCACGTGGAAATCACATCTGACAAGACTGAGATGGAGTTCCAACAGCTCTGTCAGCATCTTGACATCCTGCCCTCCCAACTGCTGATGGTGGGCAACTCGCTAAAGAGCGACATCGCCCCAGCTCTCGCTGTCGGTGCTTCAGCCATCCACATCCCCTTCCACGTCACGTGGCAACTGGAACATTTCGAGGACATCGAACATGAGCGCCTGGTCAAAATCAGCCATTTCAACGAGATTCTTCATATTCTAAACTATCATACAGCATGAAATATATCTTTGAAGCCCGCATGGAAGTGCGTGACTATGAATGCGACATCGAGGGTATCGTGAACAATGCCAACTATCTGCATTATGCCGAACATACCCGTCATCTGTTCCTACGCAGCCTCGGCGTCAGTTTTGCCAAGCTTCACGAACAAGGCATCGATGCCGTCGTCCACAGCATGAAACTACAGTATAAGGTACCCTTGCGCTGTGACGATGAATTCATCTCACGTCTCAACCTGAAGAAAGACCGCTTCAAGTATATGTTCTATCAGGATATCTACCGTGCCAGTGACGAACAGCTCTGCTTCCGCGCCACTGTCGAGCTCGTATGCCTTGTCAATGGCAAGCTCGCCAACAGTCCTGAATACGACGAAGCCTTCAAGGACTATATTTAAACTTCTCCTTTTTCCAAATACTCACTGGGTAGCATACCAAACTCCTTCTTAAACAGTTTGGTAAAGTATTTAGGTGTATTGAAGCCTACCTCCATCGAGAGTTCCGTCATCTTGATATCAGGATGCTGGCGCATGATGCGGCAGGCCTCCTTCAGACGAATAGAATTGATGAAGCTCGTGATGCTCTGTCCTGTCAGAGCACGCAACTTATTATATAAGGTAGAGGATGACACACACATGTCTGAGGCAAACTGCTCACGGTCGTAGTCTGCATCATCAAGATGCTGCTTCACACAGTCGATGGCTTTCTGAAGGAAAAGCTCGTCTGGCGAATTATGCTGCTGTTCCTCGGCCTCCAGAGCCTTGCGTGCACCTTCAAACTGCTTCATCA
>JAEEGJ010016049.1_pt1 | contig 17312 bp, 11 predicted proteins | sample 8958761 | NCBI WGS metagenome assembly JAEEGJ01 (sample SAMN16246546, study PRJNA631951) | gut metagenome | biome: gut microbiome; feature: rumen; material: RS-attached | host: Bos | place: Iran: Karaj | collected 2018-10 | reverse complement strand
CTAGCCACCAGCATTTCATTATCGATAACAGAGCGACTATGGCTAATTGCCATCGTAGCACCAACTGCAAATACTAGAAGTCCAGCTATAAAAAAGATTCTATTTTTTACAAAAGACAAAGCACTCTTTTTCACAAAATTCCTCTCTCATAATGCTACTGTTTATTATAATATGCCTACGCCATAGCGGCAAGTCGTCAGCGTCAAGCATAGGCGTGCTTTCATTGGCGCTATTTAAAAATATGGCATAATATAATAAATGCTCGCAAAAATCGACAAACTAGTTCCGGGCGGTCAGGGCATCGCCACACTTGAAGACGGCAAGAAGGCCTTTATTTGGAATGCGCTCCCGGGCGAGACTGTTGATTTTTCTATTACTAAAAATAAGCGTAGTTATTGTGAGGGAGTTGCGACAGAAATCAAAACCGCAAGTAACCATCGCATCGCGCCAGAAGACGCCTGCTATCTTGCTACTAGCCCATGGCAAATCATGGACTACGACTACGAACTCGAGCAAAAGCGCGCACTCGTTAAAGAATGCTTCGCGCAGAATCACATCGACGTTACGCCAGAGCCGACTCAGACCGATGGCAAAGATTTCAATTACCGCAACAAAATGGAATACTCGCTCTACTGGGACAACGACGACAATCAGATTTATCCCGCCTTTCACGAGCGCGGCACTCATCGCAAAGTTCCAATCAAAAAGAGCAGCATCGAGCGTCCAGAAATTTGGACAAAAGCATCCGAAGTCATCGCGCAGCTTAACGCCGAACATGCCGAAGCGCGTAAATTCCAATCACTGCTGTTGCGCTGCGATCAGCAGGGCAAGGTAAGCGGCGACTTATTCGTGAACGGTCAGCCGCACCCAGTCATGGAAAACCTCGAAGACACGCTCTGCGGCTACAAGTATAGTTACTCGCCGAACGGCTTCTTCCAGATCAATCTTCCAGTCTACGAAATGGTGCTCCGCGAAATCCAGCAGCACATCACGACCGATAAAGTTCTCGACCTTTATTCTGGCGTCGGCAGCATCGGCCTTTCTGTCGCGCGCGACAAAGAACTCACTCTCGTCGAAATTAACGGCGCTGCTTACGAAGAAATGCAGAAAAACGCCGAAGGCACCGACGCCAAGTGCGTGCTCGCTAAATCCGAAGACGTCACCGAATATATCGCGCCAGACCAGACCGTTATTCTTGATCCACCACGCGCCGGCTGCGACCAAAAGCTCATCGAAAAGCTCAACGAAATCCAGCCTCAAACCATCATTTATCTCTCTTGCAATCCAATCACTCAGGCCCGCGATATTGCGCTCCTAAAAGAGCATTATGCGATCCAAAAACTCACCCCGTACAACTTCTTCCCACGCACGCCGCACATCGAGTCGCTCGCTATCTTGAAAAAGATATAATAATCTTGACTTTTAGGCAATTTTTTGCTATAATAAGCAAAAGTTAATCATGTGGGAGTGATTGGGATGAAAAAGTCATTATTGGCGCTACTTTGCGCAACCTTATTCGCTACTTTACCTCTTACTGCGAGTGCAGCGAATTATAATCTTAGTGAAAGCTGTCCGAATGGAGAGCTTATTATTGCTTCGGGCGAAACCGCAACTATTAATCTTAATAGCAATACGGTCTGCCATATTATCAACAACGGTACCGCAATTATTAGCGGTAGCGGCAGCATCGATAGCAAGACCGCCGTGCCAACGATTACTAACAACGGCACACTCACGATCGACTCCGGCAGCATCAATAAAACCGCTAAGCACGATAGCGTTGCACCAATCGTCAACAACGGCACGCTCATCGTTAACGGCGGCAGTATTCTTGCCGATCACGGTATTCAGCATAACCGCGGTACCCTCACTGTAAACGGCGGTAAAATCCGCGCTTGGCTTCATCCTGCTATTTGGGCAAATAACTCCGCTAACGTCCGCGTCAACGGCGGCACCCTCCCATTCCCACGCGACTGGGTCGGCATTCATACAGCTGGCAACGTCGCTATTTGTGGCGGTACTTTCATCGGCGGCTCCCGCACGAATTTGACCGAGGAAGAAGAAACTAAAACCTGCCCAGCCAAAGATTCAACTCTCACTACCCCAGAAAAAACTCCCGCCCAACCAATTGCAAACCTTGTAAAAGTCGAGAACGACACCGAAATGAAGGCTGCAAAAGCCGAAGCGGCTAAGGCCACCGAATCGACAAAGACCGAAACGCCAATCGTCGCGACGACTGTTAAGGTCGAAAAGAAAACTACACCAATTATCGTGACGGCACAGCCTCGCACGACCGATCATATTGCAAAGCAGAATACTACAAAGTCTGAGACCGACAAGAACGAGGCGCCGAAAGCCGAAACTCCAAAGACTAACGAAAAGGCCGAGGAAAAGGCTGAGGACAAACAAGAAGAGAAGCAGACCGACCTTAGCGTCGCAATTGCTGCGATTCTTTTCGTCATCGTTACGGCCAGCACCGGCATCATCGTTACGCGCAATAAGTAATCTGTTTTTGCTATAATTTAGCTATGGATTTCGAACAAGCCTACGCTAAATTAAACGAACAGCAGCGCGCCGCCGTCGACCATATTGACGGACCGCTCCTCGTTATCGCTGGTCCAGGTACCGGCAAAACTCAATTACTATCTGTTCGCGTCGCGAACATTCTCAAGCAAACCGACGCCACGCCGGATAACATTTTGTGCCTTACTTTTACCGAAGCCGCTGCCAGCAATATGCGCCATCGCCTCATGGACTTCATTGGTCCTGATGCCTACAAAGTTCAAATCCATACTTATCATTCCTTCGGTTCCTATCTTCTGCAAGAGCATCGCCCGGACCTCACGAGCAGTATCGACGAGCTCGATCGCTTCCAGATGATTCGCAAAATCCAGAGTCAGCTCAAGATCACCTCGCCGCTCCGTGGCGATTGGGCAACCAAAGACATTATTAGCGCGATTAGCGACCTCAAAGCCGCCGCCCTTAGCGCGGACGATATCGCGAAAGTCATCGAGCGTAACGAGCGCGACAACGAGACGATTCTCGCCGCCATCAAAGACGATTTGACCGAAGCTAGCAAGCTGCGTTATCCAGCCAACGTCCCGTACTTTGAAACCATTCTTGAGACCCTCAAGGGCTTCGTCGACAATTCTGGCGGCTATATTACCGACCGCGTCGAGCCAATCGCGAATATTTATTATCGTTCACTCGCCCAGATTTTACTCGAACGCGACGAAGACACCAGCATCGCTACGCCGCTCCGTAACTGGCGCAACAAATACTTCGAAAAAGACGGCGATGACGAATTTATTTTCAAAGACATTGCCGCCACCTTGAAGCTCGCCGACCTCGCCTTCATTTTGCGCCACTATAGCGAAGAACTTGCCGCAAACGGCCTGTACGATTACGACGATATGATTTTGATGGCCATCGATTTGCTTAAAAAAGACGACGAAAAACGCTTCAATGCCCAGGAACGCTTCCAATATATCCTCCTCGATGAATATCAGGACACCAACGACGCCCAGAGCCAGCTCGTCGCACTCCTCACTGACAACCCGAGCAATGAGGGCCGCCCAAATATCATGGCGGTCGGCGATGATGACCAGGCGATTTACGGCTTCCAAGGCGCCAATACTTCAAACTTCTTCGATTTCGATGCCAAGTATCACCCAGAGCACATTCTATTGAACCAGAACTACCGCAGTAGCGCCGAAATTCTTGAGCTCGCGCACAATGTTATCGAGCAAGGCGAAGATCGCTTCTGCAAGGCGCCAAACGTTAATATCGATAAAACAATCATTGCCGCCAACCCACCGGCCGAAACCGCACTTAATTACCGCGAGTTCAAGACTTATCAGGCCGAATATTCGCACATTGCGAAAGAAATCCGCGGGCTCCTCGATAACGGCGTAAAGGGCAATCAAATCGCCATCATTGCACCAAAGCACAAGATGCTTACCTCGATTTTGCCGTATCTTCATAGCCTCGATATTCTCGTTTCTTACGAGAAACGCGAGAACATTTTGGATGTACCAAAAATCGACACCGTCCTCACATTCTGCGAATTTCTGCTCAAACTCGCCAAAGACCCTCGCTACACGGACGAATATAGCTTCCATGTTTTCTCGCAGGAGGTCTGGGGCATTACGCCGAATGAGATGCTAAACCTCATCACTGATGCGCGCAATAATCGCCACGCCATCATTAACGAAATGCTCGCCGAAGGCCGCCCAGAACATGTCCAGGCCGCCGCAAACTTCGCCATCGAGCTTTCAACGAAAGTTAGTGCCCATTCCGCCGAATTCTTCATTGACCAAATCGCGCTCAAACTCTTCCCGGACATCAACGATTACGATTTCTATAGCAACCTCAATACCTTGCGCGAATGCGTCGCTACAAAAAACAACAAGAAAGAATCCCTTGCTGATTTCATCGCCCGCATTCAAGCTTACCGCGCCGCCGAGATTCAAATCCTCGACCGCTCGCCATACCACGAAGCCGAAGACGCCGTCGTTTTGCAAACCGTCCACTCCGCCAAAGGTTTGGAGTACGACTATGTTTACACGATTGCCTGCGACAACGACAACTGGGGCAACGCAAAGGGCAACAACGACCGCCTCACGCTCCCGCGCAACCTCGAATATGTCCGCCATACCGGCGATTCACTCGACGAAAAGCTCCGCGTCTTCTTTGTCGCCATCACGCGCGCCAAGAAGGTCCTCAACCTCAGCTATAGTCTTTCCGATTTCAACAATCACATCCGCGACTGTCTGCGTTTTATGGATACCGTCGACCAGGACGGCAAGCTTATTAGCCGCGCCATGCCGGAAGCCTACAAAGAGGTCATCCCGAGCGCCAGCGACGAAATCGAGCCAAAAGATCTCTCGTCCGAATATTGGTTCGATAAATACGTGCCAAACGACGAGGTACGCAAAAACCTCTATCGTCCAAAAGTCGAGCATTTCCGCCTCTTCCCAACCCAGCTCAACACCTTCATTGATATTGAATACGCCGGCCCAATCAGCTTCTTCCAAAGCTACATCGTTGGCATTCGTGGCGAAAGCAACTTCGCTATCGATTACGGCAACTGCGTCCACGAAATGATGGATCGTCTCAACAAAGAGCAACTTTCAAACGAAGATGCGCTCAAGGTCTTCCGTGAACTAGCCGAAGCAACTGATACCGACGAGGATGCGCGCCGCGATCTTCTCGACCGCGGGGAAGCAGAGCTGCCAAACTTCCTCAAGGCATTCGGCGACCGTTTCCGCAACACAAAGACCGATTCTGAGCATAGTTTCTTCTCTGAAAATATTGTTCTCGACGACGTCTTGCTTGGCGGTAAAATTGACCGCATTGAACGCGACGAAGAGCATAAGACCATCACGGTTTCCGACTTCAAGACCACAAAGCCAAAGTTCAAGTGGAGCGAGAAAGACGGCACTCTGAAGCATAAATTGCAGCTCTATTTCTACAAATTCCTCATTGAAAACAGCCGCGAATACGCCGGCTACCGCGTCACCAAGGGCCGTATCGACTTCGTTTCACCGGACAATTCCGGCTATTACCACTCGCTCGAGCTCGATTTCGACGATAAGGAAGCCGAGCGCGTCAAGGCGCTCATTAAGGTCGTTTATCAGCATATTAAGGACCTGGATTTCCCAGACACGGCCGAATTCAACAACTCGCCAATCGCCTTCATCGAATCTCTATTAGAGCATTGACAATCTTTTCATTTTGTACTATAATAATAGCAGTTTAGTACATTACGAAAGGAGGTGGAGATGAATGGCAACATATTCGTGCCCGATTTGCAAGGCACCCTGTCTCAGCGAAGCTGCAGCTTATGCGCACTGCGCCAAGCAGACTTGTTCTAATTGCAATGGAAAAGGCTATCTTTCCGGCGGCGTAGGCTACGGAAGTCGGACCTGTCCCTGCTGTCACGGATCCGGTAAGCTCTAATTGCTTTTCGCCCATCAACACCCTTTGCAAAGTCATCGCGATTTCTAGCGGTGACTTTTTTATGCTATAATTATTTCATCAAGCCATGCTTCGGCCCCTGGCTTTGATTCATAAATTTCCGACGCCAATATTGCGTCAAACCCCTATCAACTAAAGCACGCAAAGGATTTTTATGAATCAATCTTCTTCTTATCAAAACCCCCTTCACGAACCAATCGACGTCGATGCGACTTTTTCGCGCAAATTCCTCGGTCACTGCCGCCCGATTTGTTTTCGCACCGAGTCGGGTAGAGAAGTCTTAATTAACGAAATCGGTCTCGTCCACCCGCGCTACGACGGGCTCAAGACAGTTTTCGCCTTCGACGTCACCGACGGCGCCACGGACTATCGCATCACGCTCGACAGCGAATCGCTTTCCTGGTATCTCGAATTCGAGGGAGATCATTATGTCTGAATTAAAAAACGACACACTCTACATTGATCTCAATTCCTGCTTCGCAACCATCGAGCAGCAGTGCCGGCCAATGCTGCGCAATCGCCCCGTCGCCATCACGAATCGCCTCGTCAAAAACTCCTGCATCATCGCCGCTAGCTACGAGGCAAAGGCCATGGGCGTCAAAGTCGGCATGCGCACGCGCGAGGCCGAGGCGCTCTGTCCAAATCTAATTTACGCCGAGACCGAACCGAGCAAATATATTTTCGTACACGAAAAACTCCGCCGCATTATGGCAGATTATTCGCCGGTCGTCGTCATGAAATCCATCGACGAAGGCGTGATTGATTTGAGCCAAGCTCCCGCTCACATTTACGCCCGAGACCGCTACGAACTTGGCCGCGAAATTAAGCAACGCCTCAAGGATGAAATTGGTTGCTATATGCGCTGCAATGTCGGCATCGCGAGCAATCGTTTTCTCGCAAAACTTGCCGGCGAACTTCATAAGCCCGACGGTCTCGACGAAATTACGCCAGACAATCAGCGCGAGATTTTTTCGACGCTCAAACTTACCGATTTGCCCGGCATCAACGTCCGCATGGAAGCCCGTCTTAATGCGGTCGGCATTTTTACGCCGCTACAGTTTCTCGACGCCGACGAAGCCACCCTTGTCAAACTCGTCTGCAAGAGCATCGACGGCCATAAATGGTATCTCAGACTTCGCGGCATCGAAGTCGACGACCTCACGAGTGATATCAAAACCATCGGCCGCCAATACGTGATGGATGGTCGCCTCACTCGTCTCGAAACCGAAGCCCGCATCCTCCACCTCGCCGAAGACGTCGGCTACCGCCTACGTAGCAAGAATCTCTATGCCCGCGGCATATATCTCTGGGTCTTTGGCTACGACAATATTCAATATCATCGCCAAATCATCCTCCGCGAGGCCATTAACGCCGACCAAGACCTCACGCGCATTGCACGCCAGCTTTTTCGCGAGCTCCCAGCACCGGTCCGCATTGCCGGTATTACGCTTTATAAACTTCAGGCTCAACCCGACCCGCAGCTCTGCCTGAACCAAGCCGAAAAAGACTCAAAAAACGCCGTCTGCGCCGCAACGGACAAAATCAACCTTCGTTTCGGCGCCCGCAAAATTCATTCCGCCGACACTCTTGGTACAGAGCAAGTTCGCTGCAAAATTCCATTCGGCAGCACTCGCTATTTCGGGCATGGTTTTTGAGGCCAAGAAAAAGCGCCGCTTTATAGCGACGCTTAACTAATAATCATCAACGTACCAATACGTGCGTTGACATTAATTTCGACAGGCCATTCCGTCGTCTTTGTCATAAGACACATATCTTTACCGTCTTCTCTAAAAAAAGAACAGACAATACCATGCCTTGCGAACAGCGGATCAACCTCGAACGACTCGAACTGAGGCGTAGAAGACTTTTCACGCTCACCGAGCTCCGCAATATATGTCGTTTTCGGCTCAACAACATAAACGCCATGATACTGTGGCATCTTTTTGCGCTCAGGCTTTTCCGATAAAGACACGAGGCCTTGATCGGTTGTCGAAATTTGAAAGAGCTTCCCCAAAAATACGGGATGATTCATTATTCTTCCAGTCATATTTCTACCCCCCACAATTGTATTAAGATGAGGACGCGCGGCGACAGACGAAAAGAAGAAAAACGCGCGCCCCCACCCAGGAAATAATGAATGTCACAGCCCTGACGGACTGGATAATTTATATTATATATTATTATCAGTAAAAGTCAAGTGGTATAATGAAACTATGAAAGATAATCTTACTATCATCGACGGCAAAAGTGTATTTTATCGCGGCTATTACGCCATGGGACATCTCTCGCTCCCAGATGGCACACCAACCGGTGGCGTCTTCGGTTTTGCCACGATGTTAATTGAGATTATCGAGAAACTCCAGCCGGAATACATTGCGGTCGCCTGGGATAAGCCAAAAACCAATATTCGCAGCCGCCGCGCCATTTACGCCGATTACAAAGCGAACCGCAAACCCGCACCAGACGATTTTTACGCTCAGATTCCATTCCTCATGGAGCTACTTGAAGATTTCCATATCCCGCTTTATGAATTTGACGATTACGAAGCCGACGATATCATCGGTACCCTCGCTCGTAGCGCCGATGCGCAGGGTGTCCGCGTCGAAATTATCTCGGGCGATTTGGATATGCTCCAAATCGTCGACAACGACATCCATATGTATCAACTCAAACGCGGCTTTAGTGATGTTCAGAAATTCGATATCGCCGCCGTAGAAGAGAAATACGGGCTCAAAAAATCCCAATTCCTCGATCTTAAATCCCTCAAGGGCGACTCTTCGGACAATATTCCTGGCGTACCAGGTATTGGCGAAAAAGGCGCCGTTAGCCTCTTGCAAACCTACGGCGATCTCGACAATCTTTACGCTCACGTCGATGAAATTCCAGGCGCAACCGGCCAGAAGCTAAAAGACGGCAAAGAACTCGCCTACATTAGTAAGCAACTGGCACAAATCAAATTCGACGCACCGGTTAAATTTGACCCAAAGAATACCAAACTCGCCGATTTTGAGCCAGAAAAAGTGCGCGAATTCCTCAAAAAATATCAGTTCCGCACCCTCGTTAGCAAGTTTAATAAGCTTTTCCCGGAGAATAGTAAAACTGTTGTCAAAAATACAACACCAGAACCGGCTCCAGCACCAAAACCAGTCGGCAATTATGCATTGCCAGAGCCCCTCGACATAGAAGTCGAAATCCCGGAAAACCTCTATCTCGGCCACAATGTCAAAGCCGACATGCACGACAACCCAGAGCTCGCAGAAGAAATCCTCGCCGGCCGTCCATATTGGGATCTCGGCCAAGTCGACTTCTTACTCGACCCGCTCGCGCGCAAAAATGACCAGCTCGAGCTCATCGATACGAGCGATAAATCCGCCGATTATGTTCGCCAAAAGCAGCAACTCGCCGCCATGCCAGAACTAACTAACATCGCCGAGAATTACGACTTACCGCTCATCCCAGTTCTCTACAAAATGGAAGAAGAGGGCGTCAAAATCGACCACAGTCGTTTCGAAGCTCTACGCAAAGAATTCTCCGCCGAACTTGCCGATCTCGAACAAGAAATCTACCAGCTCGCCGGCAAGACCTTCAATATTAATTCGCCAATTCAGCTATCCGAAATCTTCTTCGATACGCTCAGCCTCCCAACCCAGGGCATCAAAAAGACCACCCGCGGCTATTCGACCGGCGCCAAAGAACTCGACAAACTCCGCGATCTTCATCCGATTATTCCGAAGATTGAGCGCTACCGCGAAGTCGGCAAGCTTCTCAGTACTTATGTGACGCCACTTCCGGCTCTCGCCGACAAAAACGACCGCATCCATACAACCTACACTCAGGATGTCACCGCCACCGGCCGCCTTTCTAGCGTCAATCCAAATCTTCAGAACATTCCGGTCCGCAGCGAAGACGGTAAACGCATTCGCACCTGTTTTGTCGCCGACGAAGGCAAGGTCTTTGTTTCTGCCGATTATGCCCAGTTCGAGCTTCGCCTCGCCGCCGCACTTAGCAACGATCAAGCTCTCATTGACGACTTCAATGCCGGTCTCGATATTCACACCAAAACCGCCAGCGACGCCTTCCATGTTCCGATGGACCAAGTCACCAAGGCTCAGCGCCGCGCCGCAAAGGTCATTAACTTCGGCGTGCTTTACGGCATGAGTCCAAAAGGCCTCAGCGATGCTGCCGACATGAGTTTCTATGAAGCAAAACAATTCATCGAACGCTACTTCGAACTCCGCGCACCAATGCGCAAATATCTCGACGCACAACTCCAAAAAGCCCGCGAAGAAGGCTTCGTTGAAACCTACTACGGCCGCCGCCGCCCAACCCCAGACGTCAAAGCGCCAAATTTCCTCGTCCGTGCCGCTGCCGAACGCGCCGCCGCCAATATGCCGATTCAGGGCACTGAAGCCGATCTCATGAAGAAAGCGATGCTCGCCGTCGATAAGGCTCTGCCAGCCGACGCTAAGCTCATTCTCCAGATTCACGACTCGCTTATTATCGAATGCCCAGAATCCGAAGCCAATGAAATCGCCAAGATTCTCCAAGAAAAAATGGAGCAAGTCGCTCCAGAACTTCCGGTCAAACTCGCCGTCGATGTTAAAATCGGGCACGACTGGGGCGAATTGTAGTCGCTTATGCTAAAATGATAGTATGCAAAGCATACTAATTATTGGCAATGTCACAAAAGACGTCTACTTGCGGTTAGATAATCGCACCAACAAATTCGAAACCGACGATAAAGAAACGAGATGGCTCGACATTTCTTTTGATGGCAGCCGCCACGATTATTATGCCCGCGCCAGTATTTACGGCGGCGCCAGTATCAGCCTCGAAGTCCTTAGCCGCTTCGGCCTCAACGCCAACATTTCCGGCACGCCAGCCACATTCCTCGACGGTCAGTTTATTGCAAAAGACGTCCGTACGACCTACCGTTACATCCTTTGCCAAGACGAAAACGTTAGTTTCCTCGGTCCGAGCGAGGCGCGTTATTCGACTTGGGAAGTACCAACTAATAACCCTGATTGGATTTACTTAGACTATTCCGCCAACATTTCGCCAAAACTTTCTCAAGAAATTATCGAATATCTAAACCTATCGCATACAACAAAACTTGCTTTCTGCGTTGACACCCATGACGACCAAAGCGCGCCGCATATTCGCGCCCTCATTGAACGCGCCAATCTCGTAATTAGTGATATCCAACTGCGCCAGAAGGTCGAGAACCACGTCTATGTCGCCAATGGCCATATTGAATACCGAGGTGAACGCGTTTTCTGGTCTGTAGACAAAGACAAAGATCTCATTACTAGATTCTCATCACACCTCACGATTGCCGCCTCGATTTTTGGCGCTCTTGCGCTCGGTAAAGATTCAAGTGAAGCTCTACTCCTCGCCCGCGCAAACATCGAAAAATCCAACCTCAGCAGCACCGCAAACCTCAGCACCCTCGAAAAAGAAATCGCCGACGATTACTATCGCATCGAAAAAACGCCGATTAAAGACCAGAACATTGTTGAGATTGAAGAAACCGCCAAAAAGCTCCTCACACCAGGCAAGGGCATTCTTGCTGCTGACGAATCTGGCGGCAGTATTCACAAAAAATTCGAAGCGATGAATATTCCGGATGACGAGCAGCATCGCCGCGATTATCGCAATCTCTTCTTCACGACGCCGGAAATCGAAAAATATATCACTGGCATCATCCTCTTTGACGAAACCGCTCGCCAAAACGCTGACGATGGCCGCAATTTCATTGATTATCTCAAAGAAAAGGGTATTATTGCCGGGATCAAGGTTGACCAAGGTCTCGAAAACTTCGAGAATTCCGATGAAAAATACACCAAGGGTCTCGAAGGACTCGATGATCGCCTCGCCGAATATTACAAAATGGGCGCCCGCTTCGCGAAATGGCGCGCCGCCTTTGAAGTTACCGACCATTCGCCGACCAACTTCGCCATCGAAAAGAATGCCGAAATCCTCGCCGATTACGCCCTCGCTTGCCAGAAAGCTAGCATCGTGCCAATCGTCGAGCCGGAACTTGTCTACGACGGCGATTATACAATCGAACAGAGCATTGAATATACCGGCAAAATCCTCGACCAACTCTTCAAATCGCTCGCCGAACGTAATATTGATTTACCGGGCTGTATTCTCAAGGTAAATATGGTGCTTGCCGGCAAGAAGCAGGCCCAGCAATCCACACCGAGCGAAATCGGCCGCGCCACCGCACTCACGTTGCGCCAGCATGTGCCAGGCGACCTCGCCGGTATCGTCTTCCTTTCTGGCGGCCAGAGCGTCGAACAGGCTACCGAAAATCTACAAGAAATCACTAATAACGGCCCATATCCATGGCCAGTCACCTTCAGCTACGCCCGCGCACTCCAAGGCCCAGCCCTCGAAGCCTGGAAGGGCGACAACGCCAACGCCGATACCGCCCGTCAAGCTTTCAAAGAACGTCTCATTGCTAACTGCGAAGCACTAAAGGAGAAATAGATGCCCACCAAACCTCGTACCGAAAAGAAAATGACCCTCGACGAAGCCGTCGCTAAATCCGACTGGCATAATCGTCCAGTTTCGCGCAAGCGTGCCACTGTTGCTGGCATTCTTGGCATTCCGTTTGGCTGCCTCGGCATCCACGACTTCATTATGCGTCATAAAAAACGCGGCTTCATTCACTTGATTGCTACTACTATTGCGTTCGGGCTATTCTTCGCGCCATTCATTTACGGCGTTTCGGTTGTTTACGGCTGCATGCACCCAGAAATGAACCTGCAATGCATTAAGATCGACGATTATGACGATACCCTTAATATTATCATGATTATCGGCCTCATCCTTACGCTCGTTTCTATCCTCTGGGGCATCGTCGAATCGGTTATTATTCTAATTAACCGCAAAAACTTCCAAGAGAAATAAAAAGACCCCGCGCTTAACGGGGTCTTTTTGTTTGCCAAATTATTCAGCTTTTTCTTCGGCTGGAGCCTCAGCGGCAGCAGCTTCTTCGGCAGCCTTCGCTTCATCAGCGGCCTTGTCAGCCTCGGCCTGAGCTTCGCGCTCAGCGGCTTCAGCAGCTGGGTCGTAAACGTTAGCGATTGGAAGCTCTTTATCAAGTTCCTTATCGGCGAATTCTACACCGGCAGGAAGAACGATATCGGCAACGGTAAGACCGTCTTCGACCGTAGCGAGCTTGCTTGCATCGAGCTCGATTGCTTCAGGAAGATCAGCTGGCTTAGCCTTAATGTCGATCTCCTCGAGAACCTGGCTAAGAACAAGGTGAGCCTTGCTTGCGTCGGAAGATTCAAAGCCGACGAGCTTGATTGGAGTCGTAGCCTCGACAACTTCGTTAGCGGAAATTGCCTGGAACTCAATGTTGAGAATCTTACGCTTGACTGGATCCATTGCAACATTCTTGACGAGCGCCATCTGCTTTTTACCATCAATCGTCAAATCGATTGGAGAGTGGTAACCAGCGATGCGAACCGCTTTTTCGGTCTCGTTGTAAGCGGACTGAGTCATGACTGGCTCCTTACCACCAAAAACGACCGATGGAATCAAACCTTGCTCACGCAAGTTTTTAACTTTTTTACCGGACACTTCGCGTTTTGCGAGTGCTAATTTTTCTTCACTCATTAAATTTATTCCTATTTTTAAAATCTATTCTATATTTTAAGATAAGCAACAGAGAAAATCAAGCATGAGCTTTATAGAATTTTCTTTAGGTACTTGCCGGTGTCACTTTTGGCGTTTTTCGCGACGTCTTCAGGGGTGCCAGTCGCCACAACCCGACCGCCACCTTGACCACCTTCTGGGCCCATATCGATAATCCAGTCGGCAGTTTTAACCACATCGAGGTTGTGCTCGATTACAATCATCGAATTACCGCCATCAACCAAACGTTGTAAAATCGACAACAAACGCTTTACGTCGTCAGTATGCAAACCGGTCGTCGGCTCATCGAGAATATAGAGCGTCTTGCCAGTCGAACGGCGGCTGAGCTCAGTTGCGAGCTTGATGCGCTGCGCCTCGCCGCCAGAGAACGTCGTCGCTGGCTGACCAAGCTTAATATAGCCAAGACCAACCTCTTGCAAAGTCTTCAATTTGCCGGAAATAAGCGGCAAAGCATCAAAGAATTCGACTGCCTCATCGACCGTCATATTGAGAACATCCGAAATCGTTTTGCCTTTAAATTTAACTTCGAGAGCCTCGCGGTTGTAGCGCTTACCGTGGCATTCATCGCAAGTCACGAACACGTCCGGCAAGAAGTGCATTTCGATCTTCAAAACGCCATCACCCTGACATTTTTCGCAGCGACCGCCCTTCACGTTGAAGGAGAAACGGCCGGCCTTATAGCCACGCACCTGCGCCTCCGGCTGCTCGGCAAACAAATCACGAATATTATTAAATACGCCAGTATACGTTGCCGCATTCGAACGAGGTGTGCGACCAATCGGCGACTGATCAATCACGATAATCTTATTAAGCTGCTCAATGCCGTCAATGCGCTCATGTGCACCAGGCACCGTCTGCGCGCGGTTGAGACGGGCCTGCAATTCGTTCGCCAAAATCTCGTTCACAAGCGTCGATTTACCCGAGCCAGACACGCCAGAAACAACCGTAAGGACGCCAAGCGGGAAGCGCACGTCAATATTTTTGAGGTTATTCTCGCGCGCACCAACCACCGTGAGCCAGCGATTAGTGACTTTGCGGCGCTTCTTTGGCGTCTCAATCTTTTTCTTACCCGAAATATACTGACCCGTAATCGAATCCGGCATCTTCGCAACTTCCGCTGGCGTACCAGCCGCAATCACCTTGCCACCATTCACACCCGCACCCGGACCGATATCGACAAGATAATCTGCTTGCATAATCGTGTCGTGGTCGTGCTCGACGACGATTACGGTATTTTTGAGGTCGCGCAAATGCTTAAGTGTTGCAATCAAGCGGTCATTATCACGCTGATGAAGACCAATCGAAGGTTCATCGAGCACATAAAGCACGCCCTGAAGACCAGAACCAATCTGAGTCGCGAGGCGAATACGCTGCGCCTCACCACCGGAAAGTGTCGCTGCTGAACGACCAAGTTCGAGATAATTCAAACCAACGTCTTTCATGAAACCAACGCGCGCCTTAATTTCCTTGAGAATTGGCGCCGCAATTAGCTCTTCGTTTTCCGTCAAATGCAAATCGGAATTCAAAACTTCGAGCGTCTGATCGACATCCATCGCGCACATATCCATGATGTTGAGATCATGAATCGTAATCGCAAGCACCACCGGCTTCAAACGTGCGCCGTGGCAGGTCTGACAGATACGTTCGCGCATAAAGCGCTCGATATCTTTACGAATAAAATCAGATTCGGTCTCTTTGTAGCGGCGCTCTAAGTTCGGAATCACGCCCTCATAGACCGCATCATATTCGTAGCCATTGCTGAGCTTCACGCGATATTTTTCTTCGCCTGTGCCATAGAGAATCTTCTGAATATTTTCCTCAGAAATCTCGCGAATCGGCGTGCGCACCGAGAAGCCATGGCGTTCGCCAACAGCAGTTAAGCGCTTGAGCCACCAGGATTCCTGATTAATGCGGTTATATGGACGAATACCGCCTTCCGCGATCGTCAAATTCGGGTTCAAAACAAGGCTCGGATCAATTTCCATGCGCGTGCCGAGACCAGTACAGGTCGGACAAGCGCCCTGCGGCGCATTGAAAGAGAAGAGGCGCGGCTCAAGCTCCGGGATTAATTCATCCGGATGATCAGGACACGCATAGCGCTGCGAATAAGTCACAATTTCCGCGTCCTGCGTATTGATATTATTCTGGCCAATCGCCACCGACTGATCCTTGATGCAAAGAATCTTCATGATGCCTTCGCCAAGTTCCAATGCCTGCTCAACCGAACCCGCCACGCGGCTTTCCATATCCGGCGCCATTACGAAACGGTCAATGATAATCTCAATATCGTGGCGCAAATTTTTATCGAGTTCCGGCCATTCTTCGAGCGCATAAATAATGCCGTCGACGCGCGCACGCGCAAAACCTTTGGCAAAATACTGCTCGCCAATATGCGAGAAAGAACCTTTTTTCTGCGTCACAATCGGCGCGAGCACCATTAACTTGCTCGCTGTCGGCCACTGCATCACCTGATTAATAATATCCTGCGAAGTGCGGCGTGCCACTTCTTTGTGGCAAATCGGGCAGTGCGGCACGCCGATGCGCGCAAACAGCAAGCGCAAATAATCATAGATTTCCGTCACGGTCGCAACCGTCGAACGAGGGTTCCTGGAAGTCGATTTCTGATCAATCGAAATCGCCGGGGAAAGACCGGTAATCATATCAACGTCCGGCTTATCCATCACGCCGAGGAACATACGCGCATAAGAGGAAAGCGACTCAACGTAGCGACGCTGGCCTTCAGCATAAATCGTATCGAAGGCAAGCGAAGATTTACCGGAACCAGAAAGGCCCGTAATCACGACGAGTTTATCGCGCGGAATATCAATATCAATGTTTTTCAAATTATTCGCACGCGCGCCGCGAATCGAAATTTTGTCACCTTCAATATGCTGTTTTTCCATCCCGGACATTCTAGCACTTTTCATCTTAAAAGTCAACCATCTACAAGAGGAAAAATCACCCAATCTGTGCTAAAATAAACATATGGACAAATTTGCACTTCGCAACCAATATAATGAGTTTATTTTTGATTCTTTTACGGTCGAGCGTCTCGCTACCGGCATTCGCGCTACTTTCGTCTATAAACTAGGCGACTATACCTTTACGCCGAACGCCGAAATCCCGATTTCCGACATCAGCAACGAGTGGATTGACGACGATTTTTTGAACGAATTATTCTTTAATTTCGGCATCATCAATGCAATTAGTTATTACAAACTTATTCTCGCACCAAAATTCACCATCAAATGCGGCACCCTCGACGAAGCGCAAAAGGAATTCTTCAAAAAGCAATTCTATAATGGCCTCGGCGAGCTTATGTATGTCAACGGCTTACTTATGCCATACGAAGAATTTATGACCATCGAGGCGCCGGCACCAGCAGAGAAAAAGCACTTCAATATCGGCGACGATTTCCACGGCAACGTCATTACGGTTGGCGGCGGCAAAGATTCCATCGTGTCGCTCGAAGCCTGCCAAAAGTGGCACAACGACAATATCTGCATGAACTTTAACCGCGATCTCTACCCAGAGAACCATGCCGCACTCGATTGCATTCGCCTCGCCGGCTACACTACCGCCGAAACTTGCGATTTCAATCTCACAATCGACCGCACAATGCTCGAGCTCAACAAGCAGGGCTTCTATAACGGCCACATTCC
>JAEEGJ010016045.1_pt1 | contig 17316 bp, 16 predicted proteins | sample 8958761 | NCBI WGS metagenome assembly JAEEGJ01 (sample SAMN16246546, study PRJNA631951) | gut metagenome | biome: gut microbiome; feature: rumen; material: RS-attached | host: Bos | place: Iran: Karaj | collected 2018-10 | reverse complement strand
ATTAGCGGCCGAACTGGCAGTCGTTGTTACCAGAAACAGTTGTCCACATCTCAAGCATGTTGATTGGGTCGTTGAAGTCTGCAATCCATCCCTCGCGAGCGAAGTCGAAGTTACCCTTCTTGCGCTCCTCAAGGAATACGTTCCAGTCCTGCTGCTGGATTGTCATCTTAATACCGATAGCAGCAAGGTCCTGCTGGATTGACTCAGCAATTGCGATATGTGCTGATGACTGGTTTGTAAGATACTCAACCTCGATTGGTGTCTCAGCAGAAAGCTTTCCGTCTGCGCCGAACTTGTATCCAGCAGCTGCAAGAAGTGTGCGAGCTCTATCTGTTGTGCCTTTCTGATCTGTGTTGATTGCATAAGGATCGAAATATCCCTGCTTTGTAGCGTCTGACTTGAAGATTCCGCCGTTACCATCAGCCATTCCAAGAGGAATAAATGCGTTAGCAGCAACCTGTCCTGTCTGTCCGATGGTCTCGCAGATGTACTCGCGGTCAATCAGGATAGAGAAAGCTTCGCGCATACAAGCTGCCTGAGCTGCTGTCTTTCCAGCAAAAAGCTTGCTCTTGCTGTTGAAAGCTGCATAGTATGTTCCAAGCTCGTCAACAATGTGGAACTCTGGGTTCTTGTCTTCAAGAAGTTTTGCAATCTCGTCTGTAGGAACAGAGTCTGCAAAATCGAGGTTTCCTGCGTTGTAAGCAGCGAAAATAGCTGTATCGTCTGCAGAAAGCATATACTCGATTGTCTCGATTGTTACTTTGTCTGCATCATACCAGTATGGGTTCTTCTTGTATGTCATTGAAACGTCATGTTTCCAGTCTGCACAAACATAAGCACCGTTAGAAACGAAACCAGCTTCTGTACACCATGCACCTGGCTGATCTGCTGTTGAGTGAGCCTCAACATATTTCTTACAAACTGGATAGAATGTTGGGAATGCCATAAGGTCTTCAATGTAAGCACATGGAGCTGAAAGAACGAATACGAATGTTGTATCGTTTACAGCTTTAACATTGATAGCGCCGTCATCATATCCATCGAAACCGCTGAACATATACTCGTAGTCAGCTGCTGTCTCAGGAGCTGTAGCACGTTTCCAAGCATACTCGAAGTCAGCTGCTGTAAGCGCAGAACCATCTGACCACTTAAGACCTTTCTTAAGTGTTACAGTGTATGTAAGACCATCTGCAGAAACTTTGTATCCTTCTGCACAAGCTGGAACTGTTTTTCCTTCTGCGTTGTATGTGTAAAGACCGCTGAAAGAGTTAGCTGCAAGACAAGCACCATCAACTGAAGAGTTAAGAGCTGGGTCAAGATAATCTGGCTCAGAAGCGAGGTTGATGCGGAGTGTCTTTGAACCGTTGCTCATCTTTCCATACATAAAGAACTTTGTTGCGAATGCATTTGCATAAAGTCCAGAAACATATGGTTTCTGCATATAAACGTCGTTGTAATAGTAGATAGGAAGAACACACCAGTTAGCCATAAGAACATCTTCTGCCTCGTGCATAAGCTGTGTACGCTTTGCATAGTCTGTCTCTGACTTAATCTGTTTGATCATTGCATCATATTTTGCCCAATCTGTATTTGGGTCAATAAGTGATTTGCTGACCAATTCTTCTGCCGGTACAACTTTTACAGTTGTAGTAGATGCTGTTTCTTTCTTTCCTCCTGCGAAAGCGCAGAAACACATCATTACGATGAGTGCCAATGAAATAATCTTTTTCATTTCATTTCTCCTTACTTGTAAAATATTAAGAACACCGCATAATAAATCGGTGACTTTACCATGTATAAATGCCGCGCGTGAGCTTCGGACAGCGATTTCGCACAGCGAGTTCGCGTGTTGTCCGAAGCCGCCGAACAGCACTATTTGTTCCAGCACGCCATCTGGCGACCGTTGCCCCTGTCCGTAAGCGGCGGACACTCTTTTCCGCACTGTTCCGTTGCAAACTGGCAGCGCGTCCTGAACGGGCAGCCTGTTGGCATGTGGAGCGGGCTAGGAACGTCGCCCTCAAGCACTATGCGTTGGCGCGCGCGCTGGATTTTTGGGTCTGGAATCGGCACGGCAGAAAGCAAGCTCTGCGAATACGGATGCTGCGGATTGTTGCACAAATCGTCAGCATCTGCAATCTCCACAACGCGTCCCAAGTACATAACAGCAATGCGCTGTGACATATGCTGCACAACGAGCAGGTCGTGCGCAATAAAAAGATACGCTACGCCGAGCTTGCTCTGAAGCTCCTCGAACATATTGATAACCTGCGCCTGAATGGAAACGTCCAGAGCAGAAACAGGCTCGTCACATACTATAAACTTTGGGTTAACAGCCAGCGCGCGCGCAATACCGATGCGCTGCCTCTGTCCGCCGGAAAACTCATGCGCATAACGTGTCGCATGATCGGCGTTAAGGCCAACAAGACCCATCAGGTTCAATATCTTTTCACGTCGCTCAGCCCTTGTTGAATAAAGCTTGTGAACATCAAGAGGCTCACCGATTATGTCCTCAACGGTCATACGCGGGTTAAGCGACGAATACGGATCCTGGAAAACCATCTGCATCTTTTTGCGCATTTCACCAATGTTCTTTTTTGTAACTTCTGTTCCTTCAAAAAGAACTTTTCCGGCGGTAGGCTCGTAAAGACGCAAAATAGAGCGTCCTGCCGTTGTCTTACCGCAGCCGGACTCTCCTACAAGGCCAAGTGTCTCACCTTTGTTAATTGTGAATGAAATGTCGTCAACGGCTTTGAGCGTAAGCATCTTAAAGCCGGAGCGGACTGGGAAATACTGTTTAAGGTTCTGTACTTCTACAAGAGGTTCGTTCATTTTGCCGCTCCTTTTTCTGCTTCAAGTGCTTCTTTTACGTTCATCCAGCACGCAGCAATGTGTTCCTCGTTGATGAAAAGCTCTTCCGGCTTTTCTGTAAGGCAGATTTTCATTGCTTTATCGCAACGGGCGCAGAACGAGCAGCCTTCTGGAAGATTAAGCATGTTTATCGGGGTTCCGGCAATCGGTTCAAGGCGCTTGCCCATGTTCGTAGTTGTCGGGATAGAACGCAAAAGTCCTTTTGTGTACTCGTGCTTCGGGTTGTAGAAGATTTCTTCTGCTGTACTGCGTTCACAAACACGACCGCCGTACATTACGATAATGTCATCGCACATATCGGCAATAACGCCAAGGTCGTGCGTTACAAGAAGAACGGCCATACCCATCTGTTTCTGGATTTTCTGAATTTGCTCCAGAATCTGTGCCTGAATTGTTACATCCAAGGCGGTCGTGGGCTCATCCGCAATCAAAATATCTGGCTCGCAGGCAAGCGCCATTGCTATCATAACGCGCTGTCTCATACCGCCGGAAAGCTCGTGCGGGTACTGGCGAAGGCGTTTCTCTGGCTCGTTAATACCGACCATCTCAAGCATTTCTATGGCACGCTCTTTCGCAACCTTGCCTTTTTTATCGGTATGAAGCTCAATTGCTTCTTTAAGCTGGTTTCCGATTGTAAAAACCGGGTTCAAGCTTGTCATCGGGTCTTGGAAAATTATAGAACAGCACTTTCCGCGGAATGTTGCCATCTTCTTTTCCGACCACTGCGTTATATCTTCGCCTTTGTAAAGGATTTTTCCACTTTTAATTGAGCCGTTATCCGCAAGGATCCGCATGATAGAGTATGCGGAAACACTTTTTCCGGAACCGGACTCACCAACAATACCAAGAATCTCACCCCTGTCCAAGTCGAAAGACATTCCGTTTACAGCGGAAACTTCGCCTGAATCAGTTTTAAATGCTGTATGTAAATTCTGTACGCTTAATAAATGCTCGCTCATAAAACTACCTCTTAAGTTTTGGGTCAAATGCATCGCGGAGACCGTCACCAAGAAGGTTAAGACTCAGAACGATAAGACAAATCATAAGCGCGGGGAAAATAAGCTTGTACGGATAACTCTGAAGTCCGCCGCGTGCCGCATTGGCAAGGGAACCGAGTGAAGGCATTGGAGCCTGTACACCCAGACCAACAAAACTAAGGTAGCTTTCTGTAAATATTGCAGAAGGAATCTGCAGTGCTGTTGAAATTATGATAACAGAAAGACAGTTCGGAAGAATATGGTGCCGGATAATGTGACCCGGCTTTGCGCCGATTGAACGAGCTGCCAGGATATATTCGTTCTCTTTAATAGAAAGAATCTGCGCACGGATAAGACGCGCCATACCGACCCAGTACAAAAGACCGAACACTATGAAAAGCGAAATCATGTTGGAGCCGAGCGTCGCAAAAACGGAGTCAGAGCTGAACTTCAAAACGTTTTGCAAAACGACCGAAAGCAAGATGATAACAAGCATGTCCGGTAGCGAATAGATTATATCGACTATTCGCATCATTATAAGGTCAACCTTACCGCCGGTATACCCGGAAATACTTCCGTAAATAATACCTATCATAAGAACGATAAGGCTTGCGAAAAACCCTACGATAAGAGAAACGCGTGTTCCGTAAATGACTCGGATAAAATAGTCGCGGCACTGTTCATCGGTTCCGAATATGTGCGGGAAACGGAAGTTTCCTTCATCTATGTATTGTTGCTCCATAACGCTGTATTCAAACGGAGCAAGGTTTTTCGCGCCTTTGTCGCGTCTGCCGTCAACAGAAAGGATTTCTTCGTACTTGTACGGAACAATAAGAGGCGCAAAAATTATAAGAAGAATTATTAATCCAAGAACTATAAGGCTACCAACAGCGAGCGGATTTTTGAAAAGCTTTCTCATTCCGTCCTTAAAGAACGTCGTGCTTTCACTCATTATATCCTGCTGGGCTTTTTCTTCATCCGTTGCTTTTTCGAACTTTGAAAGATCAAGCTGAAGGCTCAATGCTCGTTTTTTTGGTGTTCTGTTTATATCGAATTTTTCCATTTATATACCCTTTGAACTACTCGTATTTTATGCGCGGATCGACCAGTTTATACATCAGGTCACAAAGAAGATTCGCTATGACCATGAGCGTCGCAAGGAAGATTGTCGTTGCCATAATCATTGTGTAGTCTCTGTTCGAGATTGCACTTACGAACTTTGAACCGATTCCGCCAACCGTAAAAACAGTCTCAACAACCATTGAACCTGTGATGATATACGCAATTTCCGGGCCTGCATACGTTATAACAGGAAGAAGAGAGTTTCTAAGAGCATGCTTGAAAATCACCTTCCACTTCATAACACCTTTTGCTTTTGCAGTGCGGATATAATCCTGGCTGAGTGCATCGAGCATACTTGTTTTTGCAAGGCGCGTCGTATATGCCATTGGGTACGCGCACAAAGCGATAACAGGAAGCGTGTAGTGTGTTTCTGTCGCGCTCCATACAGGAACCCAGCCGAGTTTTATACTGAATACAAGCAGAAGTAGTGTCGCCAGAACAAAGCTTGGAACAGCCGTAAAAAGCGTGGAAAAGAAGATAATTATGCGGTCTGGCAGCTTGTTGCGCATAAGGGCGGCAACACTGCCAAAAATTGTACCAAGAATGAGCGCGATAAACACTGCTGTAAGACCAAGACGGCATGAAATTGGGAACGACTCACCGATAATATCTTTAATTTCGCGTCCGTTTTTAAGACTTACACCAAAATCGCCTTTCAAAAGCCCTTTCATGTACAGAACAAACTGAGTTGTAAGCGGTTTGTCCAAATTATAGCGAGCGTTCAACGCTTCCATTGTTGCTTCACTCAGAGCTTTTTCTTTATTAAAAGGGCCTCCGGGGATAGCGTTCATTAAAAAGAAAGTAATAACACAAATCAAGAAAACCGTTAAAACAGCAAGAGCAATTCTTTTTAGTATATACCGTGTCATTTACTGCTCTCCTTATTTTTTATTTTTGTTTTGCGAACCTATTTTTTTATTTGAAAACACAAAACTGTATTAGTATACACCTCTTCACGTGAAAAAACAATAGACAAAATCAAACATAAAAAAAGCAGCCTCGGATGAGACTGCTTCAAAGACTGTCCGGTCAAGCCGGAAAGTTACATTTGTCCACTAATTTATTCGAAAACTCGGATGGCACAAACGGCATTGGTGGGTTCCATCTTGACGTTGCGTCCGTCACCGGAATTAGTGAAGTCGAACCAACAGGCACCGTCGTTTTCGTCATACTGTGACGATGTCCAGTACCATCTGTTACTAAACTGTGTGCCCCCGCATAAACCGATTGCGGCGTTTACAGTTTCTTTTTCCTTCCATATATCATAACATTCTGAAACTGTTGGTAAATACCAGCCTGTTTCGTAAGCCGTTCCTGCAACGTGGCTTTCAGCATTATCTTTATAATTAATTGCAAACTCAAAGGCAGGATACTTGCTCAAATCATCTGTATCGTCATCTGCTCCAAGAGTTTCACCTATCTTTCCAAAATTGTCGCTACCATCTGTGTCGCCCGTAAATGTCAAAACACCGCCACTTCTGTCATCGTCAGTTCTGCTTACAGTACACATAATGTCTGTGATTTTAGTCCCAAATCCTTTTGCGGAATTTAAGCACCATGCAAGACCGTTCGTATTTTGAACTAATCCTACTCCGTAAGCTTTATCGCCATCTTTTTTGTAAATTACAGCAATGGCTTTTGATTTCTGCTCTTCTGTAAGAGTAAGATCCGTATTATAAGCAACAGAAGTACCGTCATTAAACATAATCTCGACAACGTTGTTGGTTGCAGGTGCAACTTCTGTTTTTGTAGATGTACAAGCTATAAAACAAATCGCACTTACAAGCAGTAAAAGCGGTAACATCCATTTAAAATGCTTCATCACATTTCCCTCCATATAAACTATTTTCCACGCAACGCATAGAATACCCAATTATAACACAGTTTTTTTTATAATGGTAGAATTAATGATAGCATCCGTAGACTCGGATTAAACCCTCGGCATGAATGAACAAAGGCATTTGCCCCGCGCAGTTATGTTAATTATTTATATATTCAAGCAATAAGTGATTTTACCACCCAAAGAAACAACGCTGTTTTTGTTCAAATTGGTAAAAAAGTGTACAAAACCAACAGAATTAACCTTGACAAAACAGCGTCAAATGAGCCTAAAATGAATAATGGAACTTACACGAAAACAATTCGATATCCTTGAGACTATGGCGACAAGTAAAACCGCCTTAACTCAACGCGATCTGGAAAAACTTACAAAACATTCACTCGGTACAATCAACCGAACAGTAAAAGAACTAACAGATTTGGACTTAGTGAGTAACGGAACAATCACTAACAAGGGAATAGATGCGTTGGAGCCTTATCGGGCAAAACGCGCTGTTTTTATTGCAGCAGGTTTCGGCTCCAGACTTGTGCCTATTACGTTCAACACACCAAAACCACTCGTCCGTGTTCACGGAGTCCGCATCATTGACCACTTAATAGATGCTTGTTTGGAAGCTGGAATTAACGAAATTTTCATTGTCCGTGGATATCTTGCAGAACAGTTCGATCAGCTTCTGTACAAATATCCTATGATAAAGTTCTTAGAAAACCCAGTTTATAACGAGGCAAACAACATCAGTTCATCTATGATTGCCCGCTATATGCTTTCTAATACTTACGTTTTTGAAGCTGACCTTTTGATCTCTAATCCAAAAATAATCAAAAAATATCACTACACATCTGATTTTCTTGCCATCAAGAAAGAACGTACCGATGACTGGTGCTTCGAAGTCAAAGATGGCGTTATTACCGAAGAAAAAGTCGGTGGTCAGGGTGGCAACGTATGGCAGATGGTAGGTATTTCCTATTGGAACGAAGCCGATGGTCACAGGCTTTCTGTAGATATTCCGGATGTTTATCAGTCACCGGGTGGAAAAGAACGCTATTGGGAGCAGGTTCCGCTTGTGTACAAAAAAGAACATTATTCCGTAGAAGTACGGGAATGTTTTGACGAAGACATCGTTGAAATTGATACGTTCAAAGAGCTTAAAGCCATAGATAAAACTTATGATGTATAAAAGCTGTTAAAAAGCTGTTATATAAACTAAAGCGAGGAAAAGAAAGTGAGCAAACAAACGGAAACAGTTGAAGAATATCAACTGCAAAGAAAATTGTCGCCTATGCACGTATGGGCAATTGCTTTTGGATGTGTTATAGGCTGGGGTTCATTTATCAATCCAGGAAAAAAATTCCTGCCGAACTCAGGTGTCGCAGGAACAGCAATTGCAATGGCTATGGGCGCGCTCGTTATGATTATCATAGCGTTTTCTTATGCGTACATGGTTCCTAAGTATCCAAAAGCCGGTGGTGAGTTCACCTTTACAAAAATGTGCTTCGGCAAGAACATGGCCTTTATCTGCGGCTGGTTCCTTGTTGTTGCATACCTTACGAACGTACCGATGAACAGTACGGCCATTGGTTTGATTGTTGACGGTCTTGACGGCCCAGCTGATATCCTTAAATGGGGATTCCACTATAATATTGCTGGTTTCGATATTTATCTGGGTGAAATGCTCTTGGCTATGTTCATCCTGTTGCTTTTCGGATATCTGAATATCATCGGTGTTCAAAAAGCAGCTATCGTTCAAACAATTCTTTCATCACTTCTAGTAATCTGTGTCTTTACACTCTGTCTTGCTGGTATTTTCAGCGCAAAGGCAAAGGGCGTTAACATGCAGCCTATTTGGGGTTTTGACAAGAGCGCGGCAATAGCAGCAAAGGCAAACACAAGTACAATAGACCCATTCGCCCGCGCAGGAACAGCAGGTATTCTTTCTGCCATTCTGGCTACTTTTGCAATTGCTCCTTGGGCTTATGTCGGTTTCGATGCAATTCCTCAGGCAGCAGAAGAGTTCAACTTCTCGTTCAAAAAAGTAAGTTTCATAATGATTATTGCAATCATTTTCGGATGCTTCGTATACATTTCCAACAACACAGTAGCCGCAGCCGCTCTTGAAAACTGGCCAGACCGCGTAATGGCAGGTGAGTGGGTTCTTCTTATAGCAGCTGACGAACTTTTGGGAACTTTCGGTAAAGTACTTATCGGCGTGGGTGTTTCCTGCGCGGTTCTTTCCGGTATTATGGGCTTCTACCTTGCATCCTCACGTCTTATGTACTCTATGAGCCGTGACGGTTATCTGCCAAAATGGTTTGGAAAAGTTGACAAGAAATACGGAACACCTAAAAACGCTATGATTTTCTGCGTTATCGTTTCTCTTTCTGGACCGATTCTTGGACGTGAGGCATTGGGCTGGTTCGTTGATATGAGTGCAATCGGCGCTTCTATCGGTTATTTCTTTACTTGCGCCAGTACATTGATTACTGCCCGCTGTGAAAAAGATGCCACAACGTTCCTTAAAATAATGGCTATTGTAGGCGTTATTTTCTCTGTAACGTTCATGGTACTTCAGCTTATTCCTATTCCGGGACTTTCTGGCGTTCACTTTGGAAAAGAAAGTTACATAATGCTCGTAATCTGGATAGCGTTAGGATTTATTTTCTATTTGAAAGAAAGAAAGTTCTTTACATCTGGAGAATAAACCCAGTATCGACAACCCTGACATCTGGGTTTAAAACGTTCGATAACAATAGACAAAACGGAGAAATCTGTTTCATCAAGAAACGGTTTCTCCGTTTTTTTTATCTTTTTTTCCTATTTCCTGTTCCAAAAGTATATTTTAAATGTTAATATACGAACACTATACACTTTGTTTGAACACACAGGAGTAAACATGGAATCCATTAAAAGAAATATTCTTCTTAATCCAGGACCATCAACAACGACCGATTCAGTTAAGTATGCACAAGTCGTTCCCGATATTTGCCCGCGTGAAAAAGAATTTGCATCGTTAATGAAAGGATTACGCGAGGACCTTGTCAAAATTGTTCATGGAGACTTGAACAAATACACGAGCGTACTTTTTTGTGGAAGTGGAACAGTCAATATCGACGTATGTATAAACAGCCTTCTTCCAGAAGGGAAGAAAGTTCTTGTCGTAAACAACGGAGCATACAGCACAAGAGCTGTTGAAATCTGCCAGTATTACGGACTTCCGCACATTAATCTGACGTTCCCGGTTGATCAAAGACCAGACTTGGCTTTAGTAGAAGAAACACTGAAAAACAATCCAGACATTGGGCTTGTTCACACAACTCACAACGAAACAGGCACAGGTATTCTTAATCCAATTCGCGAAATTGGTGCTTTGGCACACAAATACGGCGCATTTTTCACAGTAGACACCACATCTACTTACGCTATGCGCCCAATAAACATTGAAGAAGACAATATCGATTTTTGTATGGCGAGCGCACAAAAAGGCCTTATGGCATTTACCGGTCTTTCCTTCGTTGTCGGTAACCGTGCAATAATAGAGCAGTCAAAGCAATTCCCTAAGCGAAGCTACTATTGCAACCTTTATTTGCAATACGAGTATTTTGAAAAAACAGGCGAAATGCATTTTACCCCGCCCGTACAGACGATATATGCCACGATTCAAGCTCTTAAAGAATATTGGAAAGAAGGCGAGCAGGCAAAATGGGCAAGACATACTCGCGTTTTCAATGCCATTAACGAAGGTCTTGATGAATTAGGCTTCAAACAAGTTATAAAGCCTGAATGGAGAACCGGCCTCGTTTCTTCAGCAATTTACCCAGATGACCCAAACTGGAGTTTTGAAAAAATCCACGATTACTGCTATGAACGTGGATTTACTATTTATCCGGGAAAAATCAGTACGACAAACACATTCCGATTATGTGCCCTCGGTGCAATTGATGCCCCTGATATTAAAGATTTCTTTGTTGTTTTCAAAGAAGCTCTTAAAACTTACGGCGTTTCTGTTCCGGTTAAGTACAACTAAGACATATTTTCCGGCATAGTCCCAAAATATCCAGTTATGCCGAATTTTAAAGGATTTACTATGAAGACAGTTTACACAGTTTTTTGTACAGATGTTATCCATGACGGACATCTGAACGTTATTGAAGCAGCGCATAAATATGGAAAAGTCATTATCGGTGCGCTATCTGATGAAGCATTGATTCGTTACAACAAGTTCCCCACCAAAAGCTTGGAAGAACGTATAAAGCTTTATGAAAGCCTTGATGGAGTTGATCAGGTTATAGTACAGGACAGCATAATGTACGATGATATTGTAGCTAAACTTCATCCAGACTACATTGTTCACGGTGACAACTGGAAAGAAGGCCCAGAAAGCGCGATTCGCGAAAATGTTGTAGGGCTTCTTTCTCAATATGGCGGAAAACTCATAGAAGTTAAATACACATATAATCCGGCTGTAAAAAAGATAGATGATCAGCTTAAAGAAAAGCTCGCCATGCCGGAATACAGACGAAAAAGACTTCGCCAGCTTATTCAAATGTGTCCCGTCGTAAAAACGATAGAAGCACACAGCGGTCTTACAGGTCTTATTGCTGAAAAAACAGTCGTTGAAAACAACGGCAAGCTTGACCAGTTCGATGCTATGTGGGTTTCTTCTCTTTGTGACAGTACAGCTAAAGGTAAGCCAGATATTGAGCTTGTTGATATGAGCAGCCGCCTTCGCACAATTGACGATATTATGGAAGTTACCACAAAGCCTATTATCCTTGACGGTGATACTGGCGGACTTACCGAGCATTTTGTATATAACGTCCGCACTCTGGAGCGAATGGGTGTAAGTGCTGTTATTATTGAGGATAAAACAGGCTTAAAAAAGAACAGCCTTTTTGGAACGGAAGTTCAGCAGACACAAGCAACTATCGAAGAATTCAGCGCTAAAATTGCTGCAGGAAAACAAGCTCAGCTTACAGATGATTTTATGATTATTGCCCGCATTGAAAGCCTTATTCTGGAACGTGGAATGGATGATGCGCTTAACAGAGCATTCGCCTTTGTAAAAGCCGGTGCAGACGGTATTATGATTCACAGCCGCAAAAAAGAACCCGACGAAATCCTTGAGTTCTGCGATAAATTCCGTGAATCAGACAAAAAGACACCTATCGTTGTTGTTCCGTCTTCATTTAATACGATTACAGAAGATGAACTTGCACAGCATGGCGTGAACATAGTTATATACGCGAACCAGCTTACAAGAAGCGCCTTCCCAGCAATGCAGCAGACAGCGAAAGACATTCTTAAGTATCATCGTGCAAAAGAAGTTGATGACAGGCTTATGCCTATAAAACAGATAATTACACTTATCGATGAGCTTTAAGGCATTTTCGTTTTATAGGAGCTATCATGAAAGTAGAAAAACTTGTTGAAATTATAAACTCTGATTTTTATACAGGCGTTCCGGACAGTCAGCTAAAAGCGTTGTGCAATTATTTGATGAACACATACGGCATAGACCCAAAGCATCATATAATCGCTGCAAACGAAGGAAACTGTACGGCTTTAGCAGCTGGATATCATCTTGCGACTGGTAAAGTACCTGTCGTGTATATGCAAAACTCCGGTGAAGGCAACATAATCAACCCGGTAGCGTCTTTATTGAACGACAAAGTATACGCAATTCCGGTTGTGTTTGTTGTCGGCTGGCGCGGAGAACCTGGCGTCCATGATGAGCCCCAGCATATTTATCAGGGTGAAGTTACCGTTAAGCTTTTGGAAGACATGGACATTAAAACGTTCGTAATAGGCAAGGAAACTACCGATGAAGAAGTTTCCGCCGCTATGGAATCTTTCAAGAAAGATCTTGCGTCTGGTAAAGATGTCGCGTTTGTCATAAGAAAAGGCGCTCTTTCATACGACGAAAAAGTCGTTTACAAGAACAACAACACCATGATTCGCGAAGAGATAATTCAGCACATCGTAAAAGCAAGCGGCGAAGACCCGATTGTAAGTACGACCGGCAAAGCCAGCCGCGAGCTTTTTGAAACGCGTGTTGCCAACGGACAAAGCCACAAATACGACTTCCTTACTGTCGGTTCTATGGGTCACAGCTCTTCAATAGCACTTGGAGTTGCCATAAACAAGCCCCAAACTCGCGTCTGGTGTGTGGACGGCGACGGCGCTGTTCTTATGCACATGGGCTCTATGGCTGTTTTGGGAGCCAACAAGCCTAAAAACATGATACATGTCGTAATAAACAACGGTGCGCATGAAACCGTTGGTGGAATGCCAACAGTTGCTGGCAACATAGATTTAGTCGCCGTCGCTCAAGCCTGCGGATATCCGTATGCAGTAAGCGTTGATAGTTTTGAAAAACTGGACGCAGAACTTGAAGCCGCAAAAAACCGAGGTTGCTTAAGTTTAATAGAAGTAAAATGTTCAATAGGAGCTAGGGAAGACTTAGGCCGCCCGACAACAACAGCTCTTGAAAACAAGCAGAACTTTATGGATTATCTAAAAACACTGTAAGCTCTCGCATTTCAGCCGATAAAAACTCCTGACGTGTACAAAAAAATACCCTCTGTTTCAAACGAAGCAGAGGGTATTTGTATTAAAAGCAATAAGTTATTTCTTTACGAATACCATTGCGTCATTTTTTTCGCCAATTGTTATCTTATTGTCTTTGAATGTGTATTTAATGGTTTCTCCATCAGCTGTCATTGTTTTAGCTTTGGCATCCCATTTAATATTTGCGCTCTCACCGCTAATTGTCATTTTACCTGTACCATCTTTATTAAGGACAAGACTAAACTCTGGAACTGGCATACCATATTCGGCATACATATCTTTAAGCTCTTTCATAGACATTGTTTCGCCAGCTTCTGACATAGATTCAAGTTCGTATGAGCCAATTTCCTCAGCATCACCACCACAGCTAGTCAGACAAACTGCAAGCATCAACACAAACAGTACAAGAAATACCTTTTTCATAAAAAAAATCTCCTTATGTCTTTTTTATTAAGACTAAATAATATTATAACGCAATTATTTTTGATTTCAAAAAAACATACTCAAAAACAAAGATTTTTCAAATTCCCAAATTTTTTACTTGACAATTGTTGATAATAATATATTATCAACAAACAGGAGGATATCATGACAGACAACATTAATAACCAAGAAATTGAATCCATGGATTTTTCAAAATTCAAGAATCTTGCTTTTATGAAGAAAGATAATGCCATTGAAATAGGTGCTTCAATTTGTGAAAGAGAAGGTCGTCCTATAACACCAGAAAATATCATAGGTTTCCTTAATAACCTTGATATGGATATGGCATATAATTAGTCAATAAAGTCCAGACTGAGTACTAATATCAGTCTGGACTCTATTAATTCAAATACGAGAGAAATAGATTATGAATGAAATGAATCTCTATAAAGAGATAAAACAGACAACAGACCTCAATTTAAACGAAGAAGAGAGCATAGAATTGTTCTTAGCACAGTTTGAAAGCCCATTCACTAAAAGGACGTACAAAGCTGCTTTCAAACGATTCACTGATTGGTGTAAGCAAAACGATATAAAATTCGCTTCCCTCACACCGACCATTGCAGATGCCTGGATTGCTTACGAAAAACAATCTGGACGCGCCCCAGCATCGGTCCGAAAAGATGTTGCGACGATGTCCTCTTTCTATACATTCCTTGAAAAAAACTATGCATTAATGGTGAATCCATTCCGTGGCACCAAAGCTCGCCCGGAAAATAAAGCTTCAAAAAAAATCGAAGTACCGGATGACAAAGATTTCTACACAATTATCGAAAACGTTCCTCCTGAACTGTCTGTAATAGTTCAGCTTATGGGATTCACCGGATTAAGTGCCGGAGCTTTCGAGAATCTTTCATTCCACGATAATATTATGCAATCAGTATCCAAAGGAAAGGAAATTAAGCAGCTTGTCCCTAATGACGTAATAAGAATCATAGAGAAAGCAGGCCTCAACAAAACACATCCTTTTTCAAGTTGGAAAGCTTATAGGATTGAAAACCTTCTGCACTATTACACAGAAAAACTTCATTCTGAAGGAATGATAAAATCTGCGTATTCAGCTCATGATTTCAGGCATTACTTTGCGGTATGTGAATATTCCAAAAATAGAAATATATATGAGCTTTCAAAACTACTTAATCATTCTTCACTCGTAATAACTCAAAATTATCTTAAGACATTGAATATAGAAGATTGAAAAACGCGTATATTGACAGGCAATTATTTACACCAATACAACGGTGTATTTTATAAAGGAGGAAATAATATGAGAAGTTTTAAGGATCATAATGGACGTATCGTTATGATGATGTTATTGATGGTGCTGATAGCTATGATGAATGTCTCTGCAGCATCATACAATGGATTCGAAGTTAAAGAAGGATTCGGTGGAGCGGATGTTATTGTAATTGAACTGCATAATGTTTATGTGACAAAACAACCGCAGGATTTTTCTTTTGAAGTACCTTTGGTTTTTTATAAGGCGATGGAGAAAGAACTTGTTGACTTTGACAAGAGTATTAGCCTTTCAGATGAAGAATTAAGAAATATCGATTTAGTCGATTTGAAAAAATTATACAAAAACATGGACAACATTTTAAGCCTCAAGAATTATTTTGAAGATGAAGACCTTCAGACTATTCTTAATTGGGCCGACGAGGTTGAAGATTCAAAAACAGAGTATGGACAGATATGTAAAGGGATGTTCGAGCAGTTTTTTACAATTGAATTAAGTTCTGTACTGAGCAGTATGGATCAATTTCTAAAGATGATAATTAATAAAGGCTATTCATCAAAAGAACTTGCAGGACAATTACATAAAGATGAATATTACAAACTTAGATTTCTTCATGTCATGGAAGCTTTTCCATCTGTAAAATTTAGCATTCTTGAATTAAAGTAATAAAAACTTTATGGCTTTTCCCTCAGTTTCTTGGTAGGAAAGCCATAATAAGGAACAAATGATCAACATAATCGAAGTTCTGGATACGATTTAATATGAATAGATTAACTTTTACTACTGAACGCGTAAACCTATAAAAAGGGGATGGATTAGGCAACTATCTTGCTTTTTATTTTTTTATCGATGGACAAAAAATTGAATCAGATGAGTATAATCCTGCTGACTGCTGTGATGTTCTGGATGAAGAAGCCGAGAATCAAAAGCTATTCGTATTAGCGCATTGTGGTTGCGGAGTGTGGGGCTGTAGTTCTCTGGTCGCTTGGGTAAAACTGCTCCCAGAAAATGTTGTCGAATGGACGGTTGATGACTATCGTTGTAGTAGAAATCCACGAAAATACTATTTTGATAAACCCGAATACGATTCGACAATTGCAGAAATAAAACAAATCGCACTTAAAGAAGCAAAAAGGACAAAAAACATATGGCAAAACTGAAATCTGAAAATTTAGAATTGGAATTCAAACTTTTAGAATGTCATAAGTATGATCTTATGGAATACGATTTTAGATGTACCGTCACATGGAAAGGTATTCCTGTTCTGAATGACAAGGCATTTAAACGATCTTCTTCTTATTGGAAAAAAGGTTCTGATGGTGGCATAATCGGCGAGGAAATGGATTCTTTTTCTTTAATTACTGAGTTAGAAGATGCACTTAAAACAAAAGAAATGCGAATTTGGGAATCATGGCCAGATCCTGATATGTGCATCGCAGTTTATCCGAACAGATGTTTCCCAGATTTGATTACTCCAGATCAAGAATATCATACAATCATTTTCAGTCCTGACGTGTATCAGTTTAAGGATATGGATTGCTATTCAGGTTATGAAGGAGTTTCTTTTGTCATGACACCGACAGAAGAAAAGTTCATTCAATTTATAGACGATTTGAAAAATGAATTGTTAGATATAGAAAAAGGAATATAGAATACAAGCCCTGATTGATCAACAGCGAATGAATTTCGCTGACGTGAACAGTCAGTTGGTACAGAGTCCCCTGCACCAACGCTGCTTGTAATCTTCTAATAGAATATTGGCGAACTCTGTGGTTGTCAAGAACGGAAAACTTCTTATAAAAAAGAAGCAGCAGATGCCATAAAGGCGGTGAACGCCCCTTATGGATACGCGCCTGAGTTTCTCGAAATATACGCTCAGGCGGGAGCTGCTATGATTCTTTATAATCACAATAATAGTTTAGAATTCTTCGTTTGCTAGGGTCTCGTCAATTTCTTCCCATGTAATTCCGTATTCTGCCATTTTTTCTAGTAAACCAGCAGTTTGGAATTTACGAGCCAAATCATTCCTTCGAACTGTTATAGTTTCATTCTTTAATAAAATATCAATTAGCCAACGATAACCTATTTGAGGGTCACAAGCAAAATAAAAATAATCATTTGAAGCTTGACTTAGAGTCATTTTCCCTGCTTTTTTTAGCCATTTTGTATTCGTAGGTCCATTTTGCTCTTTAATATCATAAGTTCCATTATATCTCAATAACTCA
>JAEEGJ010016039.1_pt1 | contig 17318 bp, 17 predicted proteins | sample 8958761 | NCBI WGS metagenome assembly JAEEGJ01 (sample SAMN16246546, study PRJNA631951) | gut metagenome | biome: gut microbiome; feature: rumen; material: RS-attached | host: Bos | place: Iran: Karaj | collected 2018-10 | reverse complement strand
ACTGCTGCACCTCCGAGAAGCACTATCCAGGAAAGGAGCAGACGAAGCCATTCCACATCCACTATTCCAGGAAGACGCAACTTGTGAAGGGCAGGATACATCCAATAAGCCCAACGGCCTGTGGTATCAACAAACCTTACGTTTCCGTTCTTCGGATTGACATAGAACACACCATTGTCCTCATCATTCATCGTCACCTTCACAACAGGAAGGATGGCCTCTCCCCTACTGTGAACGCGATAGTAAAGTTCCTGAAAGTCCTGAGTCTCAGCCGTAGCCCCACTCACATCCACATTATGGCTCTTATATACATCCTTCACCAAGTCAAGAACCTCGTTCTCTGAAAGCTGAAGGGCAACGAGAGATGTATCACGGGCATCATAGTAAGCCGATTTACCGTCCTTCTTCTTAACCACATAGAAAGGAACATGCCCTATGTGCTTCCATTCCAAATTAGTAGCCTGCGGTTCTGCAGCAAGCACCTTACGATAGTCGAGCTTGAAGGTGTCAGCCTTAACCGACATAAGCTCAAACTGAGGTTTGAAGTCGAGCTTAGACTCACTCACGAATGCAGGAACTTCTGCAAGCGACATCATTCCGCTGAACACATACGTAAGACAGAACAAGCCGAAAACGAAGCCTGTGACATAGTGCCAATGATACCATTTCTTCTTATATGGAGAGAAACGCACCTTCTTATTCTTACGAGTGCGACTCCACACCACGATACCCGTCCAGAGACCAGAAATGACCATCAGACATCCTATACCCGAAATCCAGATAACAGTAGTGCACCATAGCTCCTGATCGCTTCTGAGCCATGTGAAATATACCCAATGAGGTATAGGACCAAGCCAAGCCCAAACACGTTGCTCATGGGAAGTGAACTGCAAAGCGTCACCCGACTTACTGCCCACATACAACTCATGCTCATCCTCGTCGGCAAAGGTGTATCTGATGATAGGAAGTTCCTTCTCATTACGTCCGAATGGCACCCATTGGTTCAATTCCTTGAGAGTATCAACCTTAGCCACATCGGCCTTGCACCAAGCCTTTCTCACCTTCTCCAGACGAGCTTCATCAACCACGACCTTCACAGGCTCACACTTCTCATTAACCTCAACGAGAGTGTCAGGAGAAGAGATGCGGAAAGTAGTGGTTCCGAGATACCTCTCAACCGACATTTCCTTAAAGGCTATGCCCTTCGCAAGTGAATCGACAGGTGGTAGTTCCCCAGCCGTCGCACTTATCAATTCCATCTTCTTCGACTTGTCTGCACGAGGGAAATGACCATGGTACAGCATCACCAATCCCGTCAGGAACCACATTAGGAACACAGCACTTAGCAGCGTCCCCAATATGCGATGAATTACAAAAACAATCTTATTAACAGATCTCATAGTTGTTGTTCTTTATCAAGGAGTAATTCTTATAAGGAGTGCAAGGAGTACAAGACGATAGTATTTATCGCTTATTTGAACGTTCAAGACATTCGTCTTGTACTCCTTTAGCGACGAAGGAGCGTCACTTCTTGTACTCCTTATTACTTCTTTCCTCCTTAGAATTTATACGATACCGATGCCATATAGTTGGTTGGCTCACTTGGTACAAACTGATTGCCGAGACTCTGGTTGAAGTAATCCGTATTGAAGAGATTATTCACGTTGAAGCCAAGGCGAATACGCTTGCGAGGAATCTCGTAGCTGATGCCGAGGTCGGTAATCCAGTAACCGTCATACTGCGAATCATTTGCGGTATTACGATAAACCTTATCCTGCCATGAAACGCTCACGTTGAAGCCAAGACCGCGAACCGCTCCTGTTGGAACCGTATAGTCGCCAAGGAAGTAGAAGGTGTTTCTTGGAGTGTAAGCGAACTGATTACCCTCAAGATTATACTCCTTCATGTACTCGTTGTTCGCAATACTCTTATACTTCGCATCTGTGAAGCCATAGCCAGTCGTGAGGCTCATGTTTGTTACAGGCTCCCAAGTGATATCGAGGTCGAAACCTGTTGAGCGCATACGTCCTACCTGACCGGTAACAGTCTTCTGCTTGTCATCCACGAGCACCTTACCGAGGTTCACGTTCATATTATACTTATTGATTGTGAACACACTCGCATTAAGGGTGAGATTAGGATTGATTTCGTACTTCAAACCGAACTCGAACTGTCCACCCTCCTCTGGCTTGAACACCTCTCCGCCTTTATCGTCAGGAGTGAACTCCTTACCATCGCGGTCGATATAGATTGTGTTAGGGTTGTACAAGGTGTAGATTGGCTTGAAATATGTGCCGTAGGAAGCATAGATTGAGAGGTTCTCCACAGGGAGATAAACCACACCAGCCTTGTATGTGAATGCCTTTGTCGACATTCCTGCATAGTCCGATTTTGATATATCCTCAAAGTCACGCTTACCACCTATTGTAGGCAGACTCGTGTTCTTATAGCTATACAGGTCGAAACGTGCTGAGAGCATAGCCTTCCAATGCTCGTTGATATCGAGAACATCATGCAGGTAGAAGCCGTTCTGAAGACGAATCTGAGGTGTAACGGCACTAAACTGCGTCTTCATCCAACCGAGGCTCTGGGCATCATAAATGCTTCCATGAGCTCCGAGGGCAGTACCCCATACGTCTGATGTCTCAGGAGTATCAGTTCCGTCGTTCTTGAAGTTATATCCCTTGTAGGTGCATCTGCGAAGGTAAATCAAAGAATAGCCTGCAAGATAGTTGTGCTTCACGCTACCTGTATAGAACTCACCTGAAAGCTCAAGCTGATTGTTGAGCGTTTTTGCTATATGAGAGAAGCGCAAAGGGTAGCTGTAATAGATAGAATCTATACAGATGTACTTCTTCTTTTCACCTGACATATAGTAGGTATCATAAATAGCCTCATCACTTGTGAGGTAGTCGAGTGACTCCGTACCGAAGTAGTCGATATCATCATAAGAGTAACTCAATCTGTCTGAGAGCTTTGCGTAGTCTCCGAAGATATGCTTATAGTCAAGAGAGAGATTGAAGTTCTTGTTCTTCATAAAGTCGCTATGACTATTGTAGCGGTTGGTCTTGTCGAGTCCTGACTGCTGAGTGAAGGCTGGAAGAACCACCTTATTCGTAGTCGCGCTATACACGTCATAGGACAGGATTGGTGGCAAACCGATTTCCGTAGCATACGTATCGCTCTGACCTCCGAGACGGAATGTCAACTCATCCTTATCGGTCATGTTTCCAGCGATAGTGAGATAGCCTGAACGACGTGAGCGCTCGTTATCGCGCCATCCGTCGGTATGCTGATAGTTCACCATTGCGAGATAGTTGAACGGACCGATGAACTTACCTCCATAGCCGATAGTGGCGTTGATGTTGTTCCATGAGCCGTAAGCCAGCTTACTGAATCCCTGAGCCTCAGCAGTAGGAGCCTTACGAACCACGTTCACCACTCCACCAACAGCCGATGTTCCATAGAGAACGGACTGAGGACCTTTTATCAATTCTATTCTCTGAACTGCGCTCAGATCCATGAAAGGATAAGAGTTGTCGATTGAAGAACGCTCGTCACGCACACCATCGAGCATGATGATACTATGGTCGAAGCCACGTACAGAAATCTGCTGAAACGCACCATAGGTCTGACGGATGCGGACTCCAGGCAAATAGCGGGAAGCCGTCTGAATGTCGGTAATGTTACGATGCTGAAGCGTCTGAGCCGTAATGGTGTTCGACGAAACCGGAATATACTTAGCCGGTACATCAATCTTCAGAGCTGAAGTCTTTCTTGAGTTTGAGATTACCTCAACCTCATCAATCACAAGAGCAGTATCAGTTTTCTGCTCGTCAATTCTTTCCTTGTCAGAACGATTGTTACCCTGAACTGGAATAGCGACCGCACATGTCATTACTGCGGTCATCAACGCATTATAACGCATAAAAAATTAATAATTATGTCTGTTCACCCCGCAGACATCAGTTATTATTAAGTTCTGGCAGGTCTCCTGACTTAGTTTTACGTGGTGCCTTCCCGTCTGAAGTGGGTGTTAGGTGATAGGTGTTGGTGGTTTGTCTCTAACCTCTCCACCCTAACCCCTAACCTGATAACTCTAACCTCTAACCCCTCCCCCTACGCAGGGGGATTGAGGGGGTCTGACAGTGGCTTCGTCTCCACAATGTGAGTCTATCTCACAATAACAACACAGTAGCGGGTACTGCTACGGATTCCAACCGTATTCCCTTTTAATCCGAACCTCAACCCTTGGGCTTCAGTTCAGAACCAAGAACCCTATTTTTAACGTGAGTTCGATAATTTTTATCAACTCTTATATTATTGAAAAACACGTGGCCGAAGAAGCTCTGAAGGAGCGACACCTAAAAGGGCGGTTCGTAAGAGCCGTTATATTATGGCCGTTAGGTAATATGAGGTATGAAGGACCGACACTTATTATATAACAGGTATCGCACCTACGGTGCTCACTAAAACAATCACCATAGGTAGCACTTACGTACTACCCTTTTAGGTCTCGCACCTTCGGCGCTTTTTCATCGAACTCACGTTGTTTTTATTACAAAAAATCTGCAACGCTATGCAATCGAGTACAAAGGTAATCATTTTTTTCAAATTTCCGTATTATTATCCCGTTTTTTTCATCAACTTGCATCTCATTTTCATCATAACGAAAAATCCGCTACCCAAGTATCATTTTTGGAGAGTTTTTATTAATTGCATAATACGAAAAAGCATAAATTCCCCCAAAAATGAATAACTTATTGCATAATAATTTGCTTTTTTACATATAATTGTGTAACTTTGCCACCAAGAGGAGTAATCCGCTTTCAAAATATATAGTCTATGGTATCAGACAAGATTGAATACATACTCATGCTCATTAAGCTGTTTGCCCGTCACTTCGGCCTCAGCAACCAACAGGCTTATAGATACATAAGTCTGCATGGCGGTATTGAGTATGCAGAGAAGCACTATAACATCCTTCACACCCTTTCATTCGAAGACCAAGTAGAAGGACTTATTGCCTATTGTCACAAGAAAGGAGGAGCACTCACATGATACTATACCACGGTTCCAACCAACGAGTCACGCAAATAGACCTCACGAAATCACGACCAGCAAAAGATTTCGGTAAGGCTTTCTATCTTTCGGAGAAAAGAGAACAGGCCATCGAAATGGCTCAATTCAAGGCTGAAACATTCGGAGGCTCTGTCATCATCAATGAATTTGAGTTTGATGAATCCGCACTTGCAGCCCCAGACATCAAATTCTTCCGTTTTGATTCCTACACGGAAGAATGGGCACGTTTCGTACTTGCCAACAGGTCGTCAAACGTCACCAATCACGATTATGACATAGTCTTCGGTCCAATAGCAAACGACAAGATAGGCCGTCAGATATTCAACTTCCAGTCAGGCTATATCGACTTCGACACTTTTATCAAGCGCATACAATACCCCGAAGGAATCACCTTCCAATGGGCATTCTGTACAGAAAAAGCAATACAAAAACTCCATAGTCTATGAACGTATCAGAAAGCGACTTTCAATATATGCTCGAATGTCAGGAACGTGATATCGCAACCCTTTTGGTAGAAGAGCATCACATGACCATACATCAGGCTCTCGATATCCTATATGCTTCCGACACATACAAGGCATTACAAAAACCCAAGACCGGGCTTTACTTCCAGTCTCCGCGATATGTATTTTCTTATCTGTATGAAGAGATGAAGACCGGAAGAATGACGACATAAAAAATCCGCTACCCAAGCAGCACGCTCGGATAGCGGATTTTTAACGTTTCGGCATACAACCGATTACATGAATATTTGTATTGTAATTAACAACTATATCATGGATGCGACAAAAGATTCGATGCTATCCAGTTTCACTTCTCCAGCATCATTCCCAGTCTCAGCCTCACGCATTGCAGCAAAAGTCACGTCATTAGGAACATCATCAAACAGATGTCGGGCATCAGGCAACTTCCCCCCAGAAGAATGTACCTGACGGACTTCATCCAATGCGTTCATAAGACTTTCACGAACATAGGTTTCTGCTGTTGGAACATGTAACGAAACTGCCATATATTCAAAAAAGCGATTAGCGCTCTTTGAGCGCAAAGATACTACATCTATCTTGAAATCACAAATCTTTTCCCAAATTTAACACAAAAGCACTACACTCTAACCTCTCCACTCTAACCTCTCCACTCTACCCTCTAACCTCATAACCTATGAAGTTAAGTTTGCGAGACTTCAGTTCCTAATTATCCTAACAATACGATACACGAAATAGCCGAATAGACCTCCTATCGTGTTGTTTATCACATCATTGGTATCACAACACCCTCTTGACAGAATATATTGTGACAACTCTATGCAACAAGACAATGTGCCTGATAGCAACAATATCTTTAGCCATTTAGGCCGTCTCAGCAATACAGATGTGCAGAAGCCAACGGGAATGAACATAGCGACATTTATTAGCGCATCCATAAATAGGCGCATGTCATTAACAAGGTAATTTCGATATAGCACATACCGAAAATCACGTTCTACAGATTCCTCCCTAAATATAATCGTGAAGCAAAAGAGCACCACCAAATATTCTACGAACATCACGGTAAGCATTCTCTTCAATTGGATGTAGATTACTCCCTTTCGCGTGAAAATCACCAAGGCTGCAATACATAGCACCAATAATAGCGCTACATACAACCATTGAGAATAAGTAGCATTTATTTTATCAAAAAAATAGTTCATTCGCTATTTCCATCCATGTATCATTCTCCACAGTCTTTGCTTCACCGTGTAATATGGTCCACAAATTACCTCACTTGGATATTGTCCCAAGAAACGAGCAAAACGCTTCTGTCTTCGTATGAATCTCTTCAGATAGCCTTCATTAACATCTATAACATTTCTTTTATCAAAAAAACCGAAATTCCCAGCTTGCATTATTTCATTGAGCAGGAAACGCCCACGCTTACTATCCAAAGGACATAGTAGATACGCTTCTGGCATACCAAATACAGTCTGTAAAACATACATTACAGCAGATGCAAATTTACCTATACCCAAATATTTCAATTGGTTCATAATTGCTTCATTAGAAAGGACATTCGAGCTTTCTCCATGCTCCCTTTGTTCTATATGCAAAGTACGAAGTACAAAATAATAATCAAGTAACTGTCTTAGTCCAATACCTTCATTAAACAAATGCCTATAGATGTGTACCAACTGATATACAGCATTAAATGACACAGATGCAGTTGGGAATCCTAATTCGCATATCATTGGAGTACAAGTATCCATCCACCACTTTTGAAAACGAGCATTATACAATGGATCGTTCATGTAAGAAGCCCTGAAATGCACCTCTACAGTAATACCCTTATAAATCCAATCTAAATGATGATAAAGAACCTCTATTTTTCCGTCATCCGAATGATTGCCGTTCAACCTTATAACATAATTAATAACATTCATCAAATCACGTTTCCCATTCTTCGGCCAACAAAGAACATCTATATCACCAGCTGTACGATAATCTCTTAGATATTCCAAATAATTAGGCAAATTTGATTGCCCTTTAAGTATGCAAGAATTATATCCATCATGCTCAAAACATTCGCATACCTCCTTGCATCTCTGATTCAGAAGCATATTCCTATCCTTCGCCACCTGCGCATCATGCACCCATTCCGCAGCCACATCAAAAGGTGGGAACTGCTCCTTTGGAAGCCTCTCAACACCAGCAAAGGCAACCCCCAAAAGCGCATGCTTCTCACATTCTGAATACAAAGAAGCCCACTCGTCATCCGACAACTGACGAGTGAGCTCCTTGCGATTACCTATTGCAACTTGCAATAACTCGAAGAAAAGACCATTCATGTTTCAGGTTAGGGGTTAGAGCGGAGAGGTTAGAGTCTCTACCCTCTAATTCTCCTATACAATTCAAATAATATTTCTGTTGGATACTGAGTGAGGAACGGGCGATTACGCCTAATCCAATATATATAGTGGCCGATACGCCCTAAATGCTTGAGTGTTCTTGTACGTTCAATACTTCTCGTATATTCACCAGCCAGCAAAGTAATACTTAACACAAAACTGCCGTTCTTCGGATTAGGCTTACAAAGCAAATATTCATCAGGCATGGAAAAAACAGTCTGAAGAACATACATCACAGCCCCAGCGAATTTCTTCATGCCGAAGTGCTTTATAACTCGCATCACCTCCTCATGCTCAGAATTTGGGAGAGAACAAAGTACCATATAATAGTCATACAAATGCCCTAATCTGAGTCCCTCACAGAACAGTTTCTTATACAGATGGATCAACTGATATACAGCATTGAATGCATCAGAAGGGACAGGATAGCCCCCCTCCCCCTTTTGTGGGGAAACGGAGAAAGCTTTCTTTTCCACCCATTTCAGGAACCTTCGGTCATACAATGGCGAATTGAAGTATGAGAACTTAAAACGTACATCAACAGGGAAACTGCCAGTCTTCCAATCAACATGTTGGCGCACCACCTTCGGCTTAATATGATGAGTAGAAGATATGTATCGGAAATTCACATACTCCACTATCGTCCTCTTTCCATCCTTCTTTTCCTTCGACCAGCAAAGGATATCAACATCATTCGAATCTCCCTCTCTAAGCTCAAATCTCTCACCACTATCCACAGCAGGTTTCGGCATCAGTACACAGCATCCTACAGCTTCCTTTTCAAAACGTTCACATGCCTCCTGATACCTTCTGTTTATCAAATTATGTCTCTCCCTTATAATCTCAGCCCTACGCTTCCACACATTCAACAAAGCAGAAGGAGGCATTTGCTCTTCGGGAAGACTCTGCACACCAGCAAAGGTAATGCCAACTACAGCCTGCCGAATACATTCTGCATATAGCGAATCCCACTCATCATTCAACAATTGACGTGTGAGTTCACTACGATTACCGAGTATAATTTGTAATATTTGTATAAGAAAATCCCTCAAGTTAGATTTCATCTAAAAACAAGACTTGTTCTATTACAGGAGCCATATCATAATACTTATACTGTCCAAGACGACCACCAAAGATAACGTCTTTTTCCTTCTCTGCTAATTTACGGTACTCTTCCGCCAAAGCATTATTACGCTTGTCATTAACAGGATAGTATGGTTCCATTCCATCCTTATACTCTGTAGAATATTCTTCAGACACAACAGTTTTCGGGCAATCATAAACGTCATGTCCAAACATCTCAAAATGTTTGTGCTCAATTACACGAGTATAAGGTTCGTCATGGCTTGTGTAGTTTACAACCGCATTCCCTTGATAGTTTGGAGTTTCCTCAATACGGGTTTTGAAACTAACAGTACGCCAATCAAGTTTTCCTAATTTATAACCAAAGTACTCATCCACAGCTCCTGTGTAAACCAACTTGTCTGCATACTTTCTCCACTCCTTATAGTCAGAATCGAAGAAATTCACATTAGTTTTACATTCAACACCTTCGAGCAATCCTTCAATGAGTTTGTTATAGCCACCGATAGGAATGCCTTGATACTTGTCGTTGAAGTAGTTATTGTCGAAAATCATACGAACAGGAAGACGCTTAATAATGAATGCAGGAAGCTCCTTACATTCACGTCCCCACTGCTTCTCCGTATATTCCTTAATCAACTTATAGTATATATCTTTTCCAACAAGACATAATGCCTGTTCCTCAAGATTCTGTGGCTCACGACCTCCAAGTGCAGCAACAGCTTCTGCCTTCTGTTCATCAATCTTTGCCTGAGCTTGCGCCGGAGTATGTACGTCTGGCCACATCTTATTGAATGTATTCATGTTGAAAGGCAAATTGTATAACTCACCCTTGTAGTTCGCTACAGGACAATTGGTATAGCGATTAAACTCAACAATTGAGTTCACGAAATCCCATACCTCCCTATTTGAAGTGTGGAAGATGTGTGCACCATATTTATGAACGTTTATGCCTTCTATTGACTCACAATATACATTTCCACCAAGATGCGGACGTTTGTCTATAACAAGACATTTCTTACCCATCTGTTTTGCACGATATGCAAATGTGGCCCCATAAAGACCAGAACCAACAATGAGATAATTGTATTTTGACATTTTTGTATTTTGTAGAATTTATCTTGATTGTGAATATTTTCTTCCAAAGTATTTTGCCATCAAGAAACTATATATCTTCTTTGGCCAATTCTCTTTACCCATTTGGACAAAACCAATTTCCTTATAATTCAGATGGTTTGATTCAATCCAAACATCCAGCAACAACTCACTTACGCGACCATATAATCGCGCATCAAAACTCGAAAGGCCTCTTGTATCTACACGTTCCTCCAATCGATACAAAATCGGAAACAACCATTCACAATATGCATCTGCCACAGATTTCTTCATGATAAACATATTAAACATATGACACCACTTTCTATGCATCACCTTATCAAAGGCTGGAAGATAATCTCTGCACAGCTCTCCAATAACAGCCCTTGTGCGCACTAAATGGGCTATATCATGAGTATGTCGATAATGATTCCATATTGACTCTATGAAATAATTCCTTCGCTGAGGCAAAATAACATCATACTGTTCACACAACTTTTCTGCTTGTTTACCAGTAAGTATCAAACCATATTTCTCTTCATCCGAAGGCTCCTTCATAAGAATACTTTTCAGCCAATTACCAGATTCAGAAAAATAACGTCTGTAATGCGACAATCCGATGTAATCACATTCAAGGTTTTTCCACCCCCAATATACAGCTGTCAGTTCACAAAAATTTGCATTCTTGTGAGATATATTATCACCCACATCATCTCCCTGATAACCAAAGTCATCATCCGATGCTGCATTGTTCACTCTCACTGGTAAATACATATCATCTGACGGCATTTTGTATTTACAATGAGTTGCTATTATAATTTTAATATTCATAATCTTAATTTGTTTTTTTCATTTTTTTATATCAAACCATCCCTTCAGAGTCTCTGCAACAATAGCAGCACTACCTCTTTTTAACGGTTTGAAATCATAATCCATAGCCTTGTTCAATGCCTTCTCTAGTTCCTCACATGTCTTATGAGCGTATGAAACTAACACATCAGGATTCTTTCTGAATTCATTCTCTGGCAGTTCAACACCATAGGATGTTGCATACACCCCTATCACACAACCTATATCCTCCATCTTGTGCGTTACCTGTCCCTGATCATGAATATGTTCAGGGCCATTAATCCTTGGCACCACAACAGTACGTTTACCCATATCCACAGCCTCGCAAATGCCGCCCCAACCTCCTTGTAACACGAGAACGTCTGCCCATGCCATCAGGTCAACCATCTTCTCTTTCGGACAGAAATCAAACTGTTCATTTACGCCAGTAATATTATAGTCGGTATATCCGGTTTGAACAACCATCTCATGCTCTGGATGTTTCTGAGCATACTCTTCAATAGCCATTGCCATACGCGTAAAATCCTGCGTATGTGTTCCAAGCGAAAACAATATTCTCATAGCACACCAACATATTTAGCATTAGGAAAAACCTTCATCATCTCTTCCCATTGCACACAAAACAGATCAGAATGTTTATATGCGACCTCTGGAGTTCTTGATGGAGAAGTCACGTCTGCAGCAGAACATATAAAAATCACTTTAGTTCTAAAGAACAACTTCCCGAAATAAATACTAGGATAAGCCATACCGCTACCAGTTGATATTATAACATCAGGACGTTCTACAAACAGATACCACAAACTCTGTAAAGCGTTCACCGCCCAAGTCCATTTCTTATTTGGATTCACATTAATCACATAGTGATGACGCTTATCTCTAAGAAAATTCATCAGGTGTTTGCTTTTGAATGTCAACCAATATATATCATAATCTTCTTCATTTATTTCCTTGGTTGCTAGACGTAATTCAGCAAAGTGTCCACCCGGGCAACATGCCATACATACACGAGGTTTTCTTCTCATAATCCAAAGTTCTCTTTCCATTTATAAGTTATCCATTTATTCTAATAACTTATAATAAAGTTCATTAACAGTCTCAAATACAGTCTCTGGTAAAAAAGGCTTAACCATAAGTTTACTACCTTCTCCATGTTTTGCAATATCATCACGATGAATTAAGTAATGATCAATAGCAGACTTAATCTGTTCCAAATTACCAGGTTCTATCAACTGACCATTTTCACCGGTTCTTACCACAACAGGTATTCCTCCAACATTTGTCGATATGATAGGCATACCATAACTCATGGCTTCAAGAATAGCAATAGGCAATCCCTCATTATATGAAGGTAGTATAAAAATATCAGCCCAGTTTAAGTCGTTTATTTTGTTCTCTCCCTTTACAAAGCCTTCAAAAGTAACGAAATCTCCCACCCCATAATCTTTTATTGTTGCCTTTATTTTCTCTTCTTCTTGATTTCCACCAATATGAAGTTCCAATGCCTCTACATATCTTTCCTTGTCACTATTCAATACCTTCAACAAATCATATACGCCTTTACGTTGCCCTATAATTCCAAGGTACAGCAACTTTACTTTATTTTCATTCCGTTCAACTTCTTTAAGAACAGGAGGAGCAATAGTGTTATTCAGCACTACTATTATATCCTTTCTGACACCTATACTCTCAAAATAATCAGCCCACTGGTCACTTAGCACAAAAAACATATCACACGCATTCATCACATCAAGTATTCTCTGCTTATGACCAGAAGGATTAAAGTAACTGGCAAAATCGGCACAATGCATGTGCATTATCACCTTCTTACCAAACCATTTACCAAGACGCACAAAGAATACGTTCCTTTCGAATGACGCAAATGCAGCACCCTGAATATGAATAATGCGAATATCCTTATCGGTCAGCATTTTCCATACAAACACAACATAGCTATAGAAGGCAAACCAGATCTTTGTAAGAATTCCCCCATCTTTCCATGTAGGTATGAACTTCATATCTTCAAAGTATAAATCATAGCTCGCTAATACAGCAGCCATACCTCCAGGGGCACTGTTCTTGAAGTACTCACCTATCATAAGTACCTTCTTGGATAGGTCTTTCTTTACAATTTTCATGTTATCGAAATCCATTAATCGCAGGGCGTTAGTCTTGAATCACTTTCAATATCTGTTCAACTGACTCTTCTATCGTACCAGTATTATCCACAACATGCACATCAGGTTTCTCCATCAGTTTCTGATAGAGTTCAAAACGAGCAGGGAAATCAGGATTCGCATGATTCTCCACACGACAATCCAGCACAGCTTGACGATCACGCTTTACCACAAACTGAAAACTTCCTTTGGGCAGTATGCTATGGAATTTATCATACCACTCAGAGTCCAGTAAATCCATCATCCGCCCCTCAGCTCCCAAATCAATGAGGATATCATTAATCCAACGGTCACATATTACGTATTCCGTCTTAAGTGCCATCACCTTCCTACGAGCAATTTTATTGTCAAGGTAGGAACAACGCACGTATAGTTTGCAGAACCAAGGCATCTTATAGAGCCGATGTTCCCATACATTGCCCATTTCGTTATGAACCTTAACTGAGATACCAAGTATTCTAGCCAAGGCGTTCATAGCCTTCACTGTATAGTGACTATATCGCATCCAAATATACGAAACACTCTTTCCCTGTTTCTCCAGTTCCTCCTGAAGTGCATTGATTACTGTTGTTTTTCCACTACCATCAATGCCTGATATAATTATGTATTTTGTCATTAAATATTTAATTTTCTTATATTATTTGAAAACAAAAAACAATGTTTTCTTTACGATAGGAATAATCGCTATAATTACAATCGTTGATATTACAAAACATAAAATAAGGGCTAAAGCATTATCCAAATTCATTTTCTTCACGACCAATGCAGCTACCATTATTACAAACATATGGAAACATAGAATTATCAATGAATTTCTCCCTATATATTGCAATATACGATTTTCCATTATAGCTTTTGAAATTAAAACTACCGCCAACGTGCCTATAGTAGAGGTTGTAACAAATAATATTATGTTATCCGGGTAAGAATTGTCTTGCATAGAGCAACCCATTCCGTAATTAAAGCCTAATGTAAAAGTCAAAACTCCGAACAGCAGATAGTCAAATCTTTTATTTTCTTTTTCCGTCAGTTGTTTAATCCACCTACCAGCATAAACAAACAATACGGCAGTCAAACCTGTATCAAAGAACATAGGCAAACGAAAACAAAAGAGCCTATTCCAATAATATCCTAATGTTCCCACTACTACGGCTGCTACTATTCTGTATGATTCTCTTGGCAATCTATTTATCCAATAAACAACAATCATTGCCATAAACAATGCAGAAAGGAACCATATTGGACCATTGGTGAAATTTCGGCTATAAAACACATTCATTATATTCACTTCATTTTTCATTACTCCTGGCATTAGGTTATCAACCAAAATAGCGATTACAAATGATAGTAAATAGGTAAAAATAAATGGCCAAAGTAACGTTTGTATTTTCTTCCTTACGAAACTGCCAAATGCTTCCTGTTTCAGAAAATATCCAGAAAGGAGAAAAAAACAAGGCATATACATAGTACCAATAAAACCATTAAATGTTCCAAAACACTCTGCCACAGGAAGATTATTACATACATGTTTCCAGATTACCAAGAGCATTGTTATCCCCTTTGCAACATCTATTGAGGTATTCCGCCCCCTATTAACTATTTTATTATCAAGCATTTGAGCTACAGTTATTATATAATATTTTCATCCAAGCCTCACCTACTTCCTTCCAGTTCGGATGTTTACTCATTATTTTGTTTGCTTCAACCGCAAGCGTATCTCTGGTTTCAGGCTTATTCCACAACTCACAAAGAGCTTTCTCCAAGGCTTTTTTGCCCACTCCCTTCGTCTGCATCATACCCTTAGCCAAATACTCTGTAGTACCAGCATTAGGAAAACTGATAACAGGCGTTCCGCAACTCATCACTTCATAATATGTAAGAGGAATCTCTGCAGGAATACATATAAACGGCAATACCACAGCATATGCCGTTTCAAAATAAGCTTTAAGTTGAGCTACAGACAACTTTTCCTTCAATATTACAATCTGATCTATATGCTTCAAAGTTCCTAATACTCGGAAAAAAGCTTCATACTCACCTCCAACATCCCAACGTGTTAAGAACACCAACTTTGCATCTTTCTGTTTCTCTGCCAACATATCAAATGCCTTTAGCATAATAGCCCCTCCACGTGAAGGAGCAGGTCCACCAGTAAAAAGAAAGAATTTTTCACCCTTCAAACCATTATTCTCCACCATGGAAAAGTCACTTTCTATGTTCTCAAATCTATCCTTACCAGGATAGATTGTATGTGCTTTCAGGACACCTTCAACCTTCCTTCTTGTATAGTCTGTTAAACCTATAATATCCGTGAATCCTACTCTATGAAGTTTCTTGCCTATAAGGCATTTGGGCGTAAAAGCCTCAAGCACCCAAGCCTTAGCATACATACCATACATACGCATCATCCATAGAGCATTTGCTTTAGGAGCTATCCCAGATGGAACGTAAGCAATCTTTCTGCATTTCATCTCTCCAAATCCACAAAGATTCTTCAATCCCTCACGTATGGTACAGGCGAAATAGAATGCATCATAACCTCGCTCATTCACCCATTTACTCAACAAGCTAAAGTCACGAGGACACTGCACAACGGGCACTGTCTCCCAAGCGAAATCAGCAACTTTCTTTTCTGACACGCTTGAATTGATTACATCAGCCTCCCACCCATTTTCACGCATAACCTTAGCGACCTCCAACACTGTACGGAATGGCATCAGTCGCTCACGACCAGGAAACAAATCTACCGTATGTAATGCTACTTTCATTTATTCAGATGTGCAGAAATGAACATATTCTTAAACTCATCGAATGACATGAGCGTACTATAATAACTTGGTGCCTCATTCAAAATATCCTTAAACACAATAGGCACTTCATTCTTTGACATTACATTATATGAATGCTTCATTGTGAACACATACATATCCAACGGATATCCTTTGAAGAATGCCCTTGTGCGCTCACCAACAGCCCATAGCGTACACATCCAATAATTACATTCGCCCCTCTTAGGTATAAAACGAATATCAATATCAGACGAAGGATGCCATTTGCCTGTAGAAAGAGAACCGTAGCTTATTGCAGCATCCATATACTTGCATTTATCCAATCTTTCCTTCATAGCCACAGTTCCATCATAAAACTGCTGAGCAGTCAGATTACCAGCTCTTATATGATAGAACACGCAAATTGCCTGACCATTGATACAATAGTTGATAGTATGAGCTATCAGCAGAGCTACCCACCAAGGCAACCCAACACCCCAAAGAGCAAGAGTTATAACTACATCAATCAAAATCTTTATAACATTATCCCTCCAATTGGCATACAACATACCTTGAAGCATAAAACTCGTTATAAATGTGACGTAACCATAACTCATCCATTCATCAAACCAAGTACCAGTCAAGACCTTTGGCAGATGTTTCTTCTTGTGTTTTTTAAAAAGAGCCTCAAAATACCTATTCATAAAACTATATAATTTCTAAGGAAGCATAAGATAGTCCCCTTCAATGCCTCAGCTGCATTAAAGGGGGCAAATCTATTTGCTTATAATTTCGTTCTGATTGTCATTTGACTTTTCATTCCGTTACAGTCCGCCGCCACCTTCGTCACCACCACCTGAAGGAGTTGAGCCACCATCGTCGGTGCTGTTTGTCGCGGTGCCGTCAGGAGAGAGGAACACGTCTTTCGTGCTGCCGTAGCTTGAGGATGCGAGGGTGTAGGCTGCATCGCCCTGATAGTCAGAGAGGATGCTGTTGGCGTCGATGAGCGTCTGCGAAGAGACGAGTGTCTTGCCGTTTGACGACTTGCGGGAGTGTACCCAGCAATACACGCAGTCGCCATCGTTGCCCGAGTGGCCGAGCTTGCCATCAATAGAAGCGAAGCCGTGTGAACCGCCCACCGCGTCCGTGAGATTCGCGTCGTTGGCTGCATCGAGAACCACCTTCGCTGCGCTGAACTGGCAGTAAGGGATGCCAGTCTCCGCGTTCACCTGCTGCTTGATGATGAAGAACGAAATCTGGTCGCCGTACTTGTAATCCGCGTTGTTGCTGACCACAGCCTGAGCGAACTCCGCCACGGTTGTGCCGCTTGTGATACTTGCAGCAGCGAGACGGATGTCAGTCACGCCACTCTGTCCTGTGCCCGTT
>JAEEGJ010016038.1_pt1 | contig 17320 bp, 17 predicted proteins | sample 8958761 | NCBI WGS metagenome assembly JAEEGJ01 (sample SAMN16246546, study PRJNA631951) | gut metagenome | biome: gut microbiome; feature: rumen; material: RS-attached | host: Bos | place: Iran: Karaj | collected 2018-10 | reverse complement strand
TATCTTTTCTCAAGATATTCTTTTGCTTTAGCAGCTCTTACTTCGTTATAAGCATAATAACCAGCAAAAGCAAGTAGAGCAAGCAATGCTCCAACTACTACAATTATTATTAAACTTCTAACTAATTTTTTCATAAAATCACCAATCCATAACTATATTATATAGCTAAATTATAACATATATTTAACAAAAACTTCCTAATAAGTGGTATAATTAAGTCAAGGAGGATTTTGTTATGATAAGAAAATTTATTTCTGAGTTAGTTGGTACAATGCTACTAGTTATATTTGGTTGCGGAACTGCAGTAGTTGCATCAAGTTATTTGACATCTCTACAAGCAGGAACTAGCCTTGCTTACTTATACTTTGGACTTATTATTGCATTAGCATTTGGTCTTGTATTAATGGCACTAGTATATACTATTGGTAAGGTATCAGGAGCTCACGTTAACCCAGCTGTATCAGTTGCTGCAACAATTGATGGCAGAATTTCAATATTTGAATGCGTATATTATATATGTGCTCAAATAGCTGGTGGTATTTTAGGAGCTCTAGTAATATCTTGGCTATTCCACAGCGCAGAAGTTTTAGGAGCAAACGGTTTTAAAGAACTAAGTGCATTGGGTGCTACTATTACAACAACAGGTGTTGCATTCGCAGTAGAAGCAATTCTAACATTCATGTTTGTACTTGTAGTACTTTCAGTAAGTAAAAAAGAAAGTTGTACAAATGGACTAGTTATTGGTTTAGCTTTAACTCTTGTTCATATCATTGGTATTCCATTTACTGGAACTAGTGTTAACCCAGCAAGAAGTATTGGACCAGCAATCTTAACTGGTGGCGATGCTTTAAGTCAACTATGGTTATTCATCGTAGCTCCACTTGTTGGTGGTATCATAGCAGCATTATTCTATAAATTTGTAATCGCTGCAGATGAAACACAACCAGCAATGATTACAGAAGTTGAAGAAATTATCTTTGAAGATGATGATGACGACGACGAAGATGAAAAACCAAAGAGAACTGCTAGAAAAACAACAACAAGAAAACCAAGAGCAAAAAAAGAATAAAAGCAAATGCTTTTATTCTTTTTTAATTGATTTCTATTATTTTTTTAGAATCTTCTTTTTTAGTTTTTGGAATGACTATGTTTAATGTACCATTATGAAAGTCTGCTTTAATTTCATCATCGTTAACGTCAGAAAAATTAAAGCTTCTACTTACATTACCATAAACTCTTTCACGACGAATATATTTCTTTTCTGGATCATTTTCGTTTACTTCTTGTTTCTTTTCAGCAGAAATAGTTAATAAACCATTTTCACATTCTATTTTAATGTCTTCTTTTTTATATCCAGGTATATCCATCTCGATCATGTAATTGTCCTTATTTTCAGAAATATCACACTTCATTTCATGATGTCTTGGTACAGGATGTCTGTCAAAGTCATCAAAAAAGTCATCTAAATAGAAACTCTTTGGTAATAAACTCACAATTCTTTCCTTCTTTCTAAGACTATTATATCACTAAATTAGCACTTGTCAATAGAAAGTGCTAATTATTACATTTTACATTTACACTAATTTTGATATAATACAAATCAGGTGGTATCTATGTGGAAAATAGGTAACGTAAAGATTAAAAATAGAATCGTAATGGCACCAATGGCTGGTATATCTAATACATCTTATCGTAAGATAATTAAAGAGATGGGGGCAGGTCTAATATTTGCTGAAATGGTATCTGACAAAGCCATAACTCATTCAAATGAAAAAACTTTTGATTTATTGAAAATGAGTGAAGAAGAAAGACCAATAGCTCAACAAATATTTGGTAGCGATATTGATTCATTCGTTGAAGCAGCCAAAATAATTGAAGAAAAAATGCACCCAGATATTATTGATATAAACATGGGATGTCCAGTTCCTAAAGTAGCTGTTAAAGCTCAAGCCGGTAGTGCATTGCTTAAAAACCCTGATAAGATTTACGAAATAGTAAAAGCAGTAGTTGAGGCTGTTTCAATACCTGTAACAGTAAAAATAAGAAGTGGTTGGGATGAAAAAAGTATTAATGCAGTTGAAGTGGCTAAAAAATGCGAAGAAGCAGGAGCATCTGCTATAACAGTACATGCTAGAACAAGATCACAAGGATATAGCGGCAAAGCTGATTGGAATATAATAAAACTAGTAAAAGAAACTGTTAGCATTCCAGTAATTGGTAATGGTGATGTAACCACACCAGAACTAGCTAAAAAGATGCTAGATGAAACCAATTGTGATGCCGTAATGATAGGTAGAGGAATACTTGGTAATCCTTGGTTAATAAGAGACTGTGTATCCTATTTAGATAATGGAACCATACCAACACCACCTACCAATGAAGACAAAATAGATATGATGAAAAGGCATTATAAACTATTACTAGAAGACAAACCTGAAAAAGTAGCTAATTTAGAAATAAGATCATTTATTCTATATTACCTAAAGGGAATGTCTAAAAATAAAGAAATTAAAAACAGGATTTGCCAATGCAAATCAAGTATAGAAATGTTTGATGTATTAGATGAATATCAAACATACTTAGAACAAACAAAAAAAGACTCATAAGAGTCTTTTTATATACGTCTAATTAATCTTTTATTAGATAATTCTCTATCTCTATCTATTAATAAAGCAATGTACTTATCCAAATGAGCACCTGGTATGATACCAAACGATTGAACGGTATACATATAACCATTAACGTCCATATCAGAACACATTATAATGTCATAGAACGTTTCGATAGCGTTATCTGGATTTTCTTGATACATCATATATAACTCAACGGCAGTTAGATAAGAAATAATATATTGAATATCATCTGCCATCTCTGTTTCTAGTGCTTGATTTGCTATTTTGGCCCCAGTAATAGATTGAATATATTTTCTAGCAATACTTTTTTTCTTATATTCTTTTTTAGATAATTCAGAATACATTTTCTTTTTAGCTGAGAATCTATAAGCAAATCTAATATAGTCTTTTAAATCATCAAGAGTTTTCATAAGCATTTCTCTTCGTTTGCCCAACTTTTTACCTACAAAATCATCGCCAATCATTTCAAGAAAAATAGATTCAACTTCTGAAAAACCATATTTTTCATAATCAACACCTATAAATGGATTTAAGATACTAGCAATTCCATGACCAGATTCATGAATCGTTGTACTGTAATCTGAAATTGTATCACCACAACCAATTTCAATAAAAATGTCATTAGTAAAAGGGAAGAAAAATGTTTGGCCCAATGTAGTACAACCCTCAATTAATTCAAAGAATTGTAACCTCGTTTCATAAGTATCAGACAAACTTCTATAAGCAGTATATAATTCACCGCCCAATTGTGAATAAAATTCATCAGTTGTTGCTAAAATATCAGTTGTTTCTATTTTCTTTTCTGGAAGAGTAATACTAGGTAAAGAAATTTTATTTTTATACCTAGCTAGAACATCTGCGAAAGGAGTATAAGTAACATAATCCCTTAATAATCTAGAATCATTTTTAACTATAGTACTATATGGTGTACTGTGGTTGTCTGTTACCTCATCTTCATCCACATCTTCACCATCATAGTAGTTTAACAAATCAATCATTTCATCTAAATATCTTATATATTTTTCAGCATCTTCAATCATCTCTGCATTATTAATACTATCCATTATTTGAAAATGTTCATAACGTATTTTCTTAAGTTCTTCTATATTCCATGCCATTATCTTTTCCTCCCGTAGCTTTTTCCTACTTCAAAGATATTGTTGATTCTATGGTTAATTTCTCCATACACTTCCTCCCTTACTTGAGGACCACTAAATTCATGTAATATTTCATCTTTATCAGTAAAACTTAAGAAATGTTTATATTTTGCCAAAGCCTTTTCTGGATCTTTTCTATATAATGCCAAGAAATAGAAGGCAATATAAGCGCTAGTTGCATAACTCAAATCATCATTTATATCTCCGCTAAAAGCTTCTTTGATAGTTGCATAACTAAATCCGTTCTCAAAGCAATTTAAATAAAAACCAAAATCTGTTTTATAATTATGCTTTGCCCATATATATAATATTTCACTTTGGTAAAACATATTTGAAGAAAAGTTATGCAAGACATTTATTAACTCTAATTCTTTAGAAGCTCTAAGTAATTCGCTAGCACCAGTTACATTTCTTTCTATAGCAACGAATTCAGGGAAGAAAGAGCTTACTTCGTTAGTTTTATTATCGTAAATAATAGCACCAGGATTATAAGAATTAGCTATAGCGTGTCCATATTCATGAATAGCATTATAAACAGGCTCCACACCAGTAGCATCTAATAAGTTTAAGTAGTTTGATTGATCTGAATGGAGATAAAAACAATACCCATTTTCAAAATAAACGCCTTTTTTTTCTACAGGACTAAAATTAATATGAGTATGTCTTTGATTAAATGATTGTAAGAAATAATCATACAAATCTTTATCAAATTCAGAGTAAAAACCATTAGCTATTTCTAAAACCTCATCATTAGTATAATGAATGCTTCTATTATGTCTTTTTACTTTTCTTTCGTGTTTACCCAAAGAATAAATTGCTTTAAACAAAAGAATATCATCGTGCATCATTCCATTATAAAACTCTTCTGCTAAATCAACATATCTACCACAAACTAAATGAATATTCAAAAAATTAAATAGTTTCTTTTTTAAACTGTCATCTCTTAATCTAAGATTGTTAAACTCACTAAAAAGAATACCTCTATCAAAATCTAATTCAAGAGCCATTTGAGCTTTTTTATAAGGATCAGTCTCGCTCTCCATGGCTTTTTCATATAATTCTATCTTCTTTTTTAAGTCATCTTTTGTCCATTTATACATACAACCAATCCCTCCTTCAAGATGGTTTATACTAACATAAAAAATCTAAAAAAACAAATCTACATCTAAGAAAAAAATGTTGACTATAAATACCAAAAAGATTATAATAAATATAGTAAGGAGGTATATGAAAACGGTTTTTCCGTTATACCATCAAAAATATCTTATTAGGGCATAAACTTGTAATACAGTGAAAATATAAAGAAATTTATATTTCGTTTTGTGAAAATAAATGTTGAATAAGTGGTGTGACAAATCTGTAGACCGCAAATCTACGCGTTTACTACCGCAAATAGTAAACACAGGCTTGAACATGTGTATTTTGCGATGCATTTGTACTGGCGAGAGATCGCTGGGCCCACAAGTCATTCCAGCGCGAGCAATCGTGACTGAAGAGGGTATATGAAACATCACGTACTCTAGCCGTTTTCTTTAATCGTTGAATGGTTTTTTTGAACTTGCCACCATTCGATCATTATCCAAGCAATTGGAGTATCAAATTACCATCATGGTTTTACTGATAGTTAGCATTTTCTATTTGCCAATATGGACTGTAAAGCTTTGGTGAAAATGGTAGGGAGCTTTCATACTAGTACAGATTTTATCTAATGGTAAAATCGCAAGTATGTTATGCATTGTAGTACATTTTTATCATGTGTTTTAAAACTAGTTTAGTGGAATTTGAAGATTTATCTGAATTTAATGGATAGAAATTCATTGGGATACTAAATAAAGGATTAAAATTATTTGATAATCTGACCGCGTTTAAAAATTGGAGAACCTTAAACTTGTCTTGCAAGAGAACCAAGCAATCCAAACGTTGAGCGTAAACCCCTGGGTTAGCTGCCTGTTGGGAAAGACGTAAAATACTATATCGTGTGTGCGCGTATAAATAAAATTTAGCGATGAATTGGAGAGTTCTTATACAACAGTATAGTTAAGCGTGAATGTAATAAATATTTGAAATATGGATGAGTGATGTCATTGATATTTATTTATTATCAAAAAGGTATATCAAATTCATCTAGCTATATGAAAGTTTAATTTTCAAACGTACAAATGCAAAATAATAAAAAAGGACGATTATTGTTCTTTTTTATTTTTTTGCGTTAAATTCATAAAGAATATCCCATATATATTGATTTAATTTAAAAAAAATAATAAAATTATAATAAGGGTGAGTTTAAAATCACGAGAAGCTAAAAAAGCTCAAGAATAAAAAGGAGGAATTATTTTGAGAGCACAAGTTGGTTCAAGTATTCTAGCCAGCAGTTTTGATGCTGGAGTAGAAACTGCAAGAAATTCAATGAAAGGAATTAAAAATCCTAAATTAGGATTCCTATTTACTTCAATTAAATATGATCAAAGGGAAGTATTAAAAGGAATCAAATCAGTATCTCCAGAATTAAAAGTTCTAGGATGTACATCTTCAGGTGCTATCATGACACCAGATGGAATAATATCTGGAGAAAAAGGCTTCGCAGGAATGATGGTAATTGAAGACAACGAATTAATAGTTGGAGTAGCATCTTCACCTAGAGGAAATGATCCTCGTAATACAGGTAGAAAAATAGCTAAAGAAGCAATGGAAAATGCTGGCAAAAAACATCCACCAGTAGCTTTTGCTATGTTCGCATCTCCAGCTGAAGAAGAATACTATCTAAAAGGTATTCAAGACGTAATTGGTGAAGTTCCAATGTTTGGAGGTTCTGCAGCAGATGATGCAGTTGCTGGAGAATGGAAACTACTATGTGAAGACAAATCATTTGGTGATGGTTGTGCAATAGCACTACTATATACAACTAAAGAAATTAAAAATGTATTCACAGGAGCAATGGAAGAAACTGATAACGTTGGTATCATAACTAAAGTTGAAAATGATCGTAAGATAGTAGAAATTGATCATGAACCAGCATTAAAGAAATATGCTGAATGGACTGGTTTAAATGCAGATGACTTAATGGGACAAAACTTATTAGTTGCATCAATCCCAATGGCACTAGGTGTTAAAACCATTCAAGGTGATTTAATGGCTGTACGTCATCCAATGATTGGAAATGAAGATTACTCATTCAATGTTGGGGCAAAAATGGCTGAAAAAACTGCAATCGTTCAATTAAAAACAGATGTAGATGGATTAATTGGTGGAGCAGTATCAACAATTAAAGAATTAAAAGAAGACTTCAAACCAGGAGCTATGTTATTAGTTCATTGTGGAGGACGTAAATTACACATAGGTGATAGAGTAGATGAAGACTTCGTAGCAATTAAAAATGCTGCTGGAGATACTCCATTTATCGTAGCATTCACATTTGGTGAATATGGTCAGTCAAACCACTCAGGAGCTACAATTTGTGGACTATCACTATCATTTACAGGATTCTCTGAATAGGAGGATATCATGGCTAAGAATTTAATAGGAAATAAATGGTTAGATGCTTCGGATGGAGCAGTTATTACAATAACTAATCCTGCTACAAAAGAAGTAATAGATACTGTACCTGAAAGTACAAAAAAAGACTGTGATGCAGCTGTTCAAGCAGCAAAAAAAGGTCAAAAAATATGGTCACAAAGACCAATGTATGAACGTGTTGATATACTAATGAAATTCGTTTCATTAGTTGAAGAAAACAAAGATAGATTAGCTAAATTACTAAGCGATGAAACAGGAAAACCAATTACTGAAGCTTATAATGAAATAGCTAACGTATCAATTGGACTTCCAGCATTCTGCGAAAAAGCAAAACATGAATATGGAAACATGATACCTGCTGGTCAAGAAAAAGGAAATGAAGCAACGCTTCAATATACTGTTCAAGCTCCTCTAGGAGTAGTAGTTGCAATTATTCCTTTCAACTTCCCAAGTGACTTATTTACACAAAAAATCCCACCAGCATTATTAATGGGTAATTCAGTAATAATGAAACCATCTCCTCATAATCCATTAACTCTAAATGAATATGCAAAACTTCTTTTAGAGGCTGGAGTAGATGAAGGAGCTATTCAAGTAATAAATGGTACTGGAGGATTTGCCGCACAAGCATTAGCAGCTAATCCTGGAGTAGCACTAGTTAGTTTAACTGGAGCAACTAAATCAGGAATGGAAACAATGAAAACTTGTTCAGCAAACCTAACACATGTAATGCTTGAATTAGGTGGAAATGATGCATTCATCCTAGATAGAGATGGCGATGTAGACTTAGCTGTAGAAGAAACTATTTGGGGTAGATTCTACAATACTGGTCAAGTATGTTGTGCATCTAAACGTTTCTTAATTCATAATTCAGTTAAAAATGAGTATATTAAAAAATTAAAAGAACGTATTGGTAAAATCAAAAGAGGAATGCCTAGTGATCCTACTGTTGAACTTGGTTGCTTAGTATCAGAAGATGCTGCAATAAGAGTAGAAGAACAAGTTAATCAAACAGTAAAAGAAGGAGCTACTATTGTTCTAGGAGGAAAAAGAGATGGAGCATTCTATGATCCAACTATCCTTGATGGTGTAACTAAAAATATGGAAGTAGCTAAAGACATGGAAATATTTGGACCAGTTGTATCAATAATTGGTTTTGATGACATAAACGAAGCTGTTAAAATAGCAAATCAATCTTCATTTGGATTATGTGGTTGTATTATTTCACGTAATATGAATAATGCAATGAAAATTGCAAATCAATTAGAATGTGGAGGAGTAATTATTAACGGTGCTTCATTCTTCAGATCATTTGAACAACCATTTGGTGGTTGGAAACATAGTGGTATAGGAAATGAAGGAGTAATGTCTACATTAAAAGAAATGTCTAGAACAAAGACAGTTATTCTAAAAAATATACTTAAATAAAAGGTTTGAATTTCAAACCTTTTTATTTGACTTAAATATGCTATAATACTTTTGGACGTGATTTTATGGACTATATTAAGAAAAATAAAAAGTTCTTTATATTTTACATATTATTAGTAATAATCTGTATTGGAGCCATTATATTTGCATATAATGACTATTCTTTGTATGATGAGACAATTGTAAAAGTAATAGATACAAAAGAAGAATATGTTAGTACAGATTACATAACATATGGTTATCAAGAAGATACTTATGAACAAACAATTGAAGCCAAGATATTAAATGGTGAACATAAAGGCGAAACGATAACAATTGATAATACATATCATAAAAGTCAAACCTTCGATCAAAAATATAATAAAGGTGATGAAATATTCATATCTTTAAATGTTCAAGAAGATAAAATAGTAAAAGCCCATATAGAAGGTTATAAAAGAGATAAATATATTGCTATACTAATTGTTATGCTTATTTTAACAATTGTCTTTGTTGGCCACATTAAAGGCTTTTTATCAATAATAAGCGTCATTATAAATATTGTAATATTTAATATAATCGTATTTATGAATGCCAAAAACTATGCGACACTACCAGTATTGTGTTTTATAGGTGCCATAATATTTAGTATTATCTGTTTAACACTAGTGTCTGGCTTTAATAAAAAGACCTTATCAGCAGTAATAAGCAGTGTAGTTGGAGTATCTCTGACTATGTTGATAAGCATGATAGTTATCCACTTTACTAAATATAGTGGAGTACGTTTTGAACAGATGGAATTACTAACTAGACCATATGAAGGAATCTTCATATCAGAAATAATACTAGGTGGATTAGGTGCTATTATGGATATTTCTATTAGTTTAGCTTCATCAATAAATGAACTAATTGAAAAAGATAAAAAGATTTCTATAAAAGCCTTAAAAAAATCAGGATTTGCTATTGGTAAAGATATCATGAGTACTATGATTAATGTATTATTCTTCACTTATATTTGTTGTATAATACCTAATCTAGCAATCTATTTCCGTAACGGAGTAGACATTCATAGTTTATTAAATGAATATATAAGCTTAGAAATGACTAGAGCACTAACTGGTGCTATTGGTATAACAATAACAATTCCTATTGCAACATATATAACTATATTTGTATTTAAAAGGAGGTTAAAATAATGATAAAATTACTTTCTTTAATCTTATTACTCCTTTTAATCTTAGTAGGTGGTAAAAGAGGTATTAAAACATATTTCACGATATATATGAATCTATTATTAATATTATTATTAATAATAATAATTGGTTGGGGATTTAGCCCTATAATACCAACTATTGTAACGTGTCTGATAATAAGTGTCATAGTACTATTCTTCCTAAATGGAGTAAACATTAAAACAGTATGTTCATTTGTTTCTGTATTCATAATATTACTAATATTTTTAGGTATAACCTTTGGGATAGGTAATAACATCTATGCTCAAGGATATTCAGAAGAAACAATTGAATCAATAAGTTATGTGGCATATAACTGTGGGATAAATATGTTGAAACTATCTAATTGCATAATTATCATAGGTCTTATTGGAAATATCATTGATACATCCATAGCTATTTCATCAGCATTATATGAAGTACATATTAATAATCCTAAATTAACAAGAGAAGAACTATTCGAATCAGGAATGAATATTGGTAGAGATATCTTAGGCACAACAACTAACACCTTGTTCTTTGCTTATTTAGGTGGTTTTATGACCTTGTTTATCTATTTCCAAGATTTCCAATATAACTTTAATATGATTGTTAATTCTAAAGTATTTGCTATTGAATTTACGAGAATTATGTTAAGTGGAACAGCATCATTTTTAATAATTCCTCTAACAGCTATCATAACAGCAGTAGCATGTAAAATAAGCAAAGAAGAAAGCACAGTTGAAGTAATAAAAAAACCTAAAAAAAGAAAAACAAAAAGAACAAAGAAATCTACTGCATAATATTAATTATTTATGATATAATTCATATATAATAGGTGATATATATGAGTGTAATAATGAACTATATATTTAATAACATTCTATTAATTGCCTTTGTATTATTTGGTTATTATGTTTATAGACAATACAAAGACTTAAAAAATAGAATAGTAGAGATAAATACATCTTTTTCTAAAGTATTAGACAAATACTTAAAAGAAAAAATAGAATATGCTAAACAAACTACAGATAGAATATTAAAAGAATATGGTAAAGAAGATGAAATCAGTTTAGATATCAATAGATTCTTAATGATTATAGAATCAGGAGAAAATGGTACTATTATAGATAAAGTAAAAGCATGTAATGCAATAAACAAGTACAAGATTAATAAAAAAATAGACTTAGAAGAATATCCTTACTTAAAAGAACTAAATAATTTACAGATTTTTTCTAATGAGGATTTAGCTTCTGTTGATAACGGTATTGCTCTTGCAAGACAAGAATATAATGCTCAAGCATTTAAATATAATGAAAAAGCAAGTTCAATGCCAATAAACTATCTAACCAAGTTTCTAAAAATTCCAGATCAATTTCCAATATTTGATGCTTTAAAATCAGATCAATACGAAGAAAACTTCGAAGTATTTGAAGAAGATGAAACAATGGATAATTCACTTTTAGCAATGTTAAACAGAAAAGAAGAAGTTATAGAAACTAAAAAGGATGTAACAGAAGAAGATTTACCAGAAATTAAGAAGGACGAAGAAGCTTCATCTGAAGAAGAACAATCATCAGAAGAAGAACCAAAAGAAGAAAAAACAGAGGAATAATCATTCTCTGTTTTACTTATTTAAGAATTTATAATATAATACAAATCAGGTGATTTTAATGAAAAAGAAAAAGAGGAGAAGATTAAAACCAAATGTTATAATTTATACTTGTCTTTTTTCTGCATTATTACTATTACTAGCAGGGGCATATGACATATATACAGAAACCAAAGATAGTTCAATAAAAACAACTATTAAAAAAGCTGTTAATGAAGTAAATAATGAAAAAGAAGAAGTATTAGGGGTAAGAGAAGAAGAACAAGAACCATCTAAACTAAAAGATATAGATAAAAGTGCTTCAATTATGAAATATCTAAATAATATTAAAGATAGAATAGTTGAAGACAATCTAATAACATTGGATCAAATAAATACATGGAATTCATATTCAATAGACTTTGTTCAATATAATAGAAAAATTGCTGATAATTATTATGAATACATTGTAGATATTAAAATTAATAACAAAGATGCTAAATTACCAGTAGCAAAAAGAACAGATTTATCAAAAGATGACTATGTAGTTATTTCATTGTTAATTGATATGGTTTACGAAAATAATACATTAAGTGTAAAAAATTTGGATGGACGAACTTATTAATGACCGTAAAATCCAAATTTTTTACATAATTTGGCATTCTTTTTGTTGACATAACTGCCTAAAATGATATAAAATTAAAGAGCAGTTGATTAATGCCTGATTAGCTCAGTCGGTAGAGCGCACGGCTGTTAACCGTTAGGTCGTAGGTTCGAGTCCTACATCAGGCGCCATGTTGATTATTACACTGGATTCCCAGTGTTTTTCTTTTGTTCTAAAAATTCAACCACTAGTTGATTTTTTCAACCTCCTAGTTATTAAAATGTTATATAATATATGTAATAATTAATACAAGGAGGAAGTCATGAAAAAAATAAGTAAAATACTATTGGTACTAGTAGCAGTGCTACTATTAGTAGGATGTGGCACAAAACAAAAAGAAGAAAACACAGTTGCTGAACTACCTAAACCAGAAGTTTCATCTGGACAAAGAGGAGAATTAGGTATTGATAAAAATGTTAATGAATCAACAATTGATAAATATTTAGAAAGAAAAGACTCAGTATATAGAGATATGAGAATGTTAGTTGATCCAGGTAACTATGGAGCAATTGGTGGCGATGCATATCTATCTGGATTTGTTAAAGGATTTGAAGTAGTTCCATTACCTTACTTAGTTAATGTAACAGGTTTACCTAAAGAAGTAGGCGATACATATACTGGTAAAACCTTATTTACGCAAGATAAGGAAGGTAATTACACAGCAAACTATGAAGAATCTATTCAAATATTAGAGGATTTATTCCCAAAAAATAAAATAATCTTCTTAATGTGTGGTGGCGGGGGCTACGCCGGCATGACTAAAGCATTACTAGTATCTCAAGGTTGGAATGCAGATAAAATATACAACGTAGGTGGATATTGGTACTATGAAGGTAAAAATAACATTCAAGTAAAAATAGAAAAAGATAAAGAAGTAACATATGCATTCTGGAAAGTACCATATCATGATATTGATTTTAAATCATTACACGAGTTGAAAAAATGAAAAAAGTAAAATTATTAATTCTTTTTTGTTTAATGATTACTTGCGTTGCTTGTAACAAAAAGAATGAACCATTTGATTTAAAAGATGAATATTACCAAGAAAGTAAAATGATAGATTTAGAACAAAAAGATTTAGAAAAAATGATTGAAGACGAAGAATCTTTCGTAATGTATATCTATCTTCCGGGTTGTTCATCATGTGCTGAGTTCAAAGAAGTACTAGAAGAATTCCAAAAAGATAACAAACTTGTTATATATTCAACGCAAATTAAAATAGCACATGCTATTGGCTTAAAAGAAAAGATTCCGTATGCACCATCATTTGCGGTTTATAAAGACGGAAAACTCATTTCTTACTTAGACGCTATGTCAGATGATGATTTAGAATACTATAAAACTAGTGATGGTTTTAAAGAATGGTTAACGAAAAGCATAAATCTTAAATAGACAGAAATACTGTCTATTTAATTTGCTACTATATATGGTATAATGGATATGGTGATGATTATGTATGAAACATTAGATGAATCAACTTCTCCAAATGTAATGAGTTACCAAGTTGGAAACAGAGAACAATACCAAGAACAGCCAGAACCACAACCAGTTCAAGAACCAAGCAACAATTATGAACCAGAAGTAAGTATTCTTGATAGATATGGTAGAGAACTAACAAAGACCGAATACATTACTGACCCATCAATTGGTAGAACTGAAGAAGTAAAACAAGTTATAATGACTCTTCTAACACCAGAAAAGAGTGCTTTACTTGTAGGTAAAGCCGGTACTGGTAAAACTGCTATAGTTGAAGGTGTTGCATATCGTATTCAAAAACACATGGTTCCAGATGCTTTGGAAGGGTATAAGATATATAAAGTAAACGTAACTTCATTATTAGGTAAGACAGAAACAAATGGACAAATTGAAAGTAGAGTAGATTTGCTTGTTAAAGAACTTGCTCATCGCCCTAAGACAATTGTATTCCTAGATGAAACACACGTTTTAGTAAACAAAGAAGGTGGAGAATCTGGAATTGACTTCGCCAACATGTTTAAAGCAGGTCTAGACCGTGGTGAAATAAAAATGATTGGTGCTACTACTGATGAAGAATATGAACAATATATCTTAAGAGATAGAGCCTTCTTAAGACGTTTCCAAAAAATAGATGTACAAGAAGCTGATCAAGAAACATGTGTTAAGATCTTAATGGGTACATATCCAAAGATTGAAGCTAAAACAGGAGTTCACTTTGAATATACTGATTTCATCATCGAAAGAATAATGAAATTCATTGTTGATATGACTGATGAATATAAAAGAGTATATGAAATATCTTCTCGTTATCCAGATATATGTTTAACAATCTTATCAAATGCTTTCACATATGCATTATTTGATAATGAAAATGTATGTCGTATTAAACATGTATATAAAGCAATATGTAATGCTAGAAACGTTTATGATGACGCTAAAAGAAAAGCGATTGAAAAATTTAAAACTGATTTCTCAGACCTAATCAAAGAAGAAAATGTAGATCTAAACGAAACAGAATAAAAGGGGATTAAAATATGGAAAAAAAAAAAGTAATACAAATTGGTTGTGGCAAAATGAGCGTCTACACAATGCGTTATGTATATGAACATGGCGCTAAAATAGTAGGTGCCGTTGATATCAACAGTAATCTATTTGGAAAAGACATTGGTGAAATAGCTAATACCGATAACAAAAATGTATTAGTACGTCCAATAAAAGACTTACCAAGTATTATTGAAGAAACAAAACCACACATTGCTATCATTGAAACAATGAGTTTGTTAAATGATATAAAAGACATCCTACGTACATGTGCATCAATGGGAGTAAATGTAATTACAACTTGTGAAGAAGCCTTCTTCCCAGAAAACTCTAATCCAAACATTTGGAAAGAAATTGATGTCCTAGCTAAAGCTAATAAATGTACAGTAACAGGTAGTGGATACCAAGATGTTTTCTGGGGGAACCTAATATCTGTACTAGCAGGAACAACAAACAAGATTTCTAAAATAAAAGGATCATCATCCTACAACGTAGAAGATTATGGTATCGCCTTAGCAAATGCCCATGGTGCAGGACTAAGTATCGAAGACTTTAACCATGATATAGCTAACCAAGATGATATAACACCAGAAGAAAGAAATCACTTAATCGAACAAGGAACTTTTACTCCATCATACATGTGGAATACAGTAGGGTGGTTAGCAGATAAACTAAACCTACATATAACATTTATGAGTCAAAAGAGTGTACCCCAAACATACACTGAAGATTTAGAATCAGATACACTAGGAATAAAAATTCCAGCAGGAAATGTTACTGGTATGAGTGCTGTAGTAACAGCAGATACTGAAGAAGGCATCACTATTGAAGCAGAATGCATCGGCAAAGTATATGCTCCAGATGAAGTAGATACTAATGAATGGACTATCATAGGTGAACCAGAAACAACAATAACAGTCAAACAACCATCTACAGTAGAATTAACTTGTGCAAATATTGTTAATAGAATACCTGATGTTTTAAATGCTGAACCAGGATTTATTCCTACTAGTAGAATGCCTGAACCTAAATATCGTGTTGGTGATTTAGATCGTTATGTAAAATAAAAAGAGGATTAACTCCTCTTTTTTTCATTATAGAAAATACTAACAAATAATATCAAATAAGCTAAAGATAAAACAAATCCAGCTAAGACATCACTAGCATAATGTACTCCTAAATAGATTCTACTAACACCTATTAAGAAAGCTAATACCATTGTAGTTAGAATAACAACTATTCTAATTTTTTTATCTCTTCTACTATGTAAAAATAAATAACCTATAAAACCATAAAAAGCTACACTTAACATAGAATGCCCAGAAGGGAAACTATAAGAACTTAAATTAAGCATATTAATACCTGTAGGTCTTTCCCTAGCAAAAATTCCCTTCATTAATTGATTAAGTAAAAAACATAATAATAAATTCAACGCTATATAATAAGCTTTCTTCTTATCTTTACCAAATATCATAATCAATGCAGTTAACAATGCCACAAACCAAATACTACAACACTTTGTAATTAATTTAAAAAACATTGTTACTGGTTCACATTTCATTTTAATTATTAAATTATATACTTTATTATCAAAGCCACTAATCTTATCAGCTAATACTAATCTAGCAATAAAGACAAATATAATTAAACAAACAGCAAATAATATAGGTTTAAAATACTTTCTAATCTTCTTCATCAATATCACCAAAATAAACTTTTAATAACTCTGCATATCTATTTAATAACTGTTTATTAGCACCTTTTTTCTTGGCAATATTATAAGTCTCTCTATATAACCATCTATTATCATCTTTAGAACCACCAGTTGATTTCCATACTTTGTCACCGATCTTTAAAAACATATTGTAATTAGATAATAATACATGTAACTTATCAGCTAACATAATATTAATAACCATAACATCATAGTTAGATCTCATTCTTCTTATATAATCTTTCTTTCTATCTAACCATTTAACAATACTCATATCTTCAGACAAATCTGATACCATATCAGCAACTAGTGTACCAAACTTTTCTTCAATTTCTTCATATCCATATTCAGAGTCATTAATAATATCATGTAACAACGCTGAAACCAAGACATCTTCCGTATCTGTAACATCTCTCATTAATGCAAAAACGGTCATTGAATGGAAGCTTCTGTCAATATTTTCCGTTTTTAATCTTTGGCCTTTAAAAGCTTTCACCATAAAATGAATAGCTTCCTCTACATTTGTATACATAATATCACCATCCCTAAACTCTACCTAGTATATATCTATTGTATAGTAAATTTGTAAATTTTACAAATAAAAAATGGAAACTACTCCTTAGTCTCCATGTTCCATAACTTTTTCTAAAAAAACTTTATCTTTAAAAGCACCTCTTTTTTTTGCTTTTTTAACTCGTTTTTCTTCTATTTCTTCATAAGTAGTACCTTTTACATCAAGTATTGCTCTAATGACTTCTAAGATATCTACCATTTCTTCAATATTTTCTTCTTCTAAATATTCATTAACTTCTTCTAATAACTTTTTATTTAATTCTTCTAAATATTCTTTATCATCTAAAATTCTAGTAGATGGTAAACAATGATCTTTTAAAATAATATCTGGTATTTTATC
>JAEEGJ010016033.1_pt1 | contig 17325 bp, 17 predicted proteins | sample 8958761 | NCBI WGS metagenome assembly JAEEGJ01 (sample SAMN16246546, study PRJNA631951) | gut metagenome | biome: gut microbiome; feature: rumen; material: RS-attached | host: Bos | place: Iran: Karaj | collected 2018-10 | reverse complement strand
AAGGTCCTACCAGGATGATGAACTCCTTATCGGAAATCTCAAGGTTGAAGTCAGAAACAGCTACTACGCCGCCTTCATACTTCTTGTAAACATGCTGAAGTGATAAACTTGCCATTTGTTACCTCCAAATTGTGCGACGCTTCTGCGTGCACTTTTTCTTTATGGAACTACTATATCATGCCCCAAGATACGTGACCACTCGTAAAAATCCCCAAAAATCCGCGGGCTTTTTTGACACCCGTAAAGATCGATTGTGGCAACTTGACAAGTAATCCTATATCCACGTTGTGCAGAATGTACAATTTTCCTGATTTTTACCCGTCACACTTGCTTTATGCAATTTTATTCAGTATTCTGTATAAATATTAACGCAGGCAGGAGATATATATGGAAAAGGATAAAACTCTACCTTCTGTAGGAACTGATATGCAGACATGGATCAACAAGGCAGCGACCCTGATCGAGGCGCTTCCCTATATCCAGAGCCTGGCCGGAAAGACCGTCGTTATCAAGTACGGCGGCAATGCGATGGTCAACGACGAGCTGAAGTCCTCCGTCATGGATGATATCGCTCTTCTGAAATCCGTCGGCATCAACCCGGTACTCGTCCACGGCGGCGGACCGGACATCAGCAACATGCTCAAGACCCTGAACGTGGAATCACGCTTCGAGAACGGCCTGCGTGTCACCGATGCCAAGGTCATGAGTGTCGCACAGATGGTACTTGTCGGAAAGACGAATAAAGAGATCGTCTCCTACCTCGGCCAGAAAGGCGTCAAGGCAATCGGTATCAGCGGTATCGACGGTCACCTGATCGAGTGTGAGAAGCTCACCGAGGATGCTAACGGCAATCCGATCGATGTCGGATTCGTCGGAAAGATCAAGAAGATCAACACGAAGGTCATCTCCACACTGGCAAACGATGAATACATTCCGGTCGTTGCACCGATCGGTGTCGGTTCCGACGGAGAGAGCTATAACATCAATGCAGACACAGTTGCAGCGGAGATCGCGGTTGCCCTGAAGGCAGAGAAACTCATGACCCTGACAGACGTTGAAGGCGTAAAGGGCATCCTTCCGGACGGCTCCGAGCAGGTCTTCCCTGTCCTCACCGAGTCTGATATCCACGATATGATCGAGACCGGAGTCATCACCGGCGGCATGATCCCGAAGGTCAACGGATGCCTCGATACGATCCGACGCGGCGTCGGCCGTGCACACATTATTGACGGGCGTATCCCTCACAGTATCCTTCTGGAGATCTTCACCGGCAAAGGTATCGGCACGATGATCGTTCAGGAAAAGAAGCCCTATTTCGAGGGAGAAAAAATCTGACACGAACTGAGGATATATATAATGAATACTAAAGATAAAACATTAACACAGATCATTAACTATGATGAAGAATATTATATGCCGGTGTTCGGGAAACGTGTCCCCCTCGTGGCTGACCACGGAAAAGGCGTTTACCTCTATGGCACCGACGGCAAGCAGTACATGGACATGATCGGCGGTATCGCTGTTAACGTTCTGGGTCACAGCAATCCGGCGCTGGTAAAGGCAGTCTCCGATCAGGCAAAGAAAGTGATCCACTGCTGCAATTACTACTACAACGAGCCGCAGACGATGCTCGCCAAGAAGCTCGTGGAGATGAGCTTCGCCGATAAGGTCTTCTTCGCCAACTCCGGTGCGGAAGCCAACGAAGGCGCGATCAAGCTCGCTCGCGGGTACTGGTATAAGAAGGGCACTCCGAAGCCGAAGATCATCACGGCGAAGATGTCTTTCCACGGAAGAACGATGGCGACCATTGCGGCCACCGGCCAGGAGAAGTTCTCTATCCCGTTCGGTCCGAATGTTCCGGGTTTCGTCTATGTTCCTTATAACGACATCGACGCGATCAAAAAAGCTGCCGATAAAGAAACCGGCGCGATCATGCTCGAGCTGATCCAGGGCGAGAGCGGCGTGCATCCGGCAGATGCAGCATACGTAAAAGCCGTAAAGAAGTTCTGCACCGAGAACAAGATCCTTCTGATCATCGACGAAGTCCAGACAGGTGTCGGACATACCGGAACCTTCTTCGCATATGAGCAGTATGGCATCAAGCCGGATATCGTTACCCTGGCAAAAGGACTTTCCGGCGGCGTCCCGGTCGGCGCTGTTCTTGCGACGAAGAAGGCAGCTGCCGGATTTGGTCCCGGCGATCACGGCTCCACCTTCGGCGGTAACCCGCTGGCTTGTGCCGCAGGACTTGCCGTAATCGAGCAGATCGAGTCAAAGGAACTTCTGAAAAATGTCGCCGAGCTGGGTGCTTTTACCAAGGAAAAGCTCGAAAAGCTCGGCAAGAAAACGAAGAAGATCTCCGAAGTACGTGGCAAGGGACTTCTCATCGGTATCGAGCTCACATCCGATTCTTCCGCCGATGTAAAGATGAAGCTCTTCGAGAAAGGCTTCCTCGTCAGCGCGATCGGAGCGAATGTGATCCGTATCGCACCTCCGCTGATCATCAACAAAACACAGATCAATAAATTCATCTCTGCACTGCAGGATGTCCTTCAGGGAAAGGAGTAAACACATATGAAACACTATATCGATTTTCACGAAGACGTAACCATCCCGGAGCTCGACGCACTTCTGGATACCGCGATCGATCTCAAGGCGAAGACAAAAGCGGGCATCCCGCACCCGATCCTGGCCGGAAAGACCCTCGGCATGATCTTCACCAAATCTTCCACAAGAACCCGTGTCTCTTTTGAGGTCGGTATGTACCAGCTCGGCGGACATGCGCTCTTCCTCTCTTCCGATGACATCCAGATCGGACGTGGCGAAACCATCCACGATACTGCTAACGTTCTCTCGAGAATGGTAGATGGTATCATGATCAGAACTTTTGACCATCAGGACATCGTCGATCTTGCGAAGTACGGTTCTGTTCCGGTCATCAACGGTCTTTCCGATGACCAGCATCCGACACAGGTACTGGCGGATCTTCTGACCATCAAGGAACATAAGGGCACGCTGAAGGGCCTGAAGTTCGCCTATGTCGGCGACGGCAATAACATGGCAAATTCCCTGCTGCACGCTTGTGCGAAGGCAGGCATGGATATCTCTGTGGCTTCCCCGAAAGACTACACCTGCCCGGAGAAGTATGTGCTCCAGGCTCAGGAAGATGCGAAGATCACCGGTTCCAAGATCGTCATGACCGAGGATCCGTATGTCGCCTGTAAGGACGCCGATGTCATCTACACAGACACCTGGGCCAGCATGGGCCAGGAATCCGAAAAGGCCATGAGAGCGAAGATCTTCAAGGACTACCAGGTCAACTCCGACCTGTTCTCTACCGCCGATAAGGATGCGATCTTCCTTCACTGCCTGCCGGCATACCGGGGCTACGAGGTTACCGAGGACATCATCGACGGACCGCATTCTGTCGTATTTGACGAGGCGGAAAACAGACTGCATGCCCACAAGGCGATCCTCGTTCACCTCATGAGTAATCAGCATGCCTGATATAAACGTCAGAAAAGCAAGACTTACCGAAGCGCCGGTGATACTGCAGCTCGTACACGAGTCGATGTCTTCGTACTGCAGGGATTCGGGCATCCCGGATTCTTATATCGAGGCGACCTCCGAAGATCTGGAAGCGATCGAGAATGCGATCTCTTCCGGAGTGGTCTTCGTCGCACTCAGCGAGGACGACGAGATCCTCGGCACCTGCCGTCTTTATATCCGTCCGAGAAGAGACCTCGACAGCGAGATCAAGAGTGTGATCTCCGGGGTATCCACCCGCATCGCCTATTTCGCGAGATTCTCCGTATGGGATACCTGGCGCGGTCAGGGAATCGGGAACTATCTTCTTTCTTACTGCGAGAAAGTCGCGAGAAGCTCCAGATGCTCTCATATGCTGCTTCACACGGCACTCAGCAATTCCGGCATGGTAGACTATTACCGGGCAAGAGGATTCGGCCTTCTTTCTTCCGACGACCGTCGCGGTTATCAGAGAGGTCTTTTCGGAAAAGCACTTACACAGTAAGCGCGGCTTTCCCTATACATGTGTTTTTCTGCTTCTGCATCTCCGCTTTCGGAGGTGCAGAAGTTTTTTTACTACACCGCGGGCCTCCTTTTTTGCTTTTTGTTCCGAACTTTAAAAGTATTACTTATATCCTCGGCATTCCATCAAAGAACATGTTCGATAGTTACGGGGAATTCACTAAAATGATATAAAAAATCTTTAGGAAAGGCAGGCTATGATGACATGAAAAAGATTCGAGAATACAGATTACGCGCAAATTTAAGTCAAGGACAGCTGGCAGAAAAAGTGAACGTAAAGCAGCCTTCCGTTTCCCAGTGGGAAAGAGGAACAGCATATCCGGCGATCGACACTGCCAAGAAGCTATGTGAAGTACTTCAGATCCCATTTAATATGATCTTCGACCAGTATTCCGGAGAAGGTCCTCTTGATATCCCGGTCTATTCCAGGATCCGCGGAAGCGGAGATCCGGTCCCGAGCACCCGAGTGGAAAGCTCGCTCCGCGTATCGGAAGAGGAACTGAGAAGACTGATTCCGAAAAGTGAACTTGAGGTCAGAGGATTATCCGATGACCCGAAAGCAAAGATCGACCCGAACTGGTTCTTCGGGTATTACTGCGAATCCGATCACCTCGCTCCCATGATCCTCCCCCACACGATCAATCTGATCTACCGGACAGATAAACCGCATTCCAATTCCATTCATCTGGTAAGTATCGAAGGAAGAGACGGAAGCCTGGTACGGCTGATCCAGAATGAACAGGGGATCCTCGCATTGATCAAAGGGACCTCGGACAGGTACCGGTACTTCAAGCAGCAGGAGATCCGAAACGGCGCACTGATCATCTTCGGACTCGTCGTCGAGTCCAGAAAGACCATGCTGAACTGATCCCGTTCAGATCGTCTTTGCGACAGCGGACCACCAGCCATCATTTTTGAGGCGTAAGAATTCAGGGCTTCCCATCAGGCGCCGGATATCTTCTTCTTTTTCGAAGATCCCGAACACGGCGCTTCCGGACCCGCTCATCGCGGAAAAGAGTGCGCCTCCCTCCGACAGCAGATCCAGTCCGTCCTGTATCTCCGGAACACTTTGGATCGCAGGCGCCTGAAGATCATTCGTCCAGGACCGGCCCGCCCGGATCAGGCGCTCCTTTGGATCCGCGCCATATGACAGGTCTTCTTTAAGGGCCTTCTTCTCTTCTTCCCGGATATTCTCTGCTCCCATCGCATCAAATGCCTTGTAGCAGAAGGGCGTAGATACGCCTCTTTGCGGTTTAAGAAGAAGCATAGGAAGTCCGGACAGATCCGGAATAGGGGTCAGTATCTCTCCTACCCCTTCGCAGAGTGCCGTTCCTCCGCAAAGGAAGAACGGCACATCGGCGCCGATCGATAGTGCTATTTCAGAAAGTTCTTCTTTCGAAACTTTCCCCGGGAAAAGACGGTCCAGCGCCAGAAGGACAGCGGCAGCATCCGAGCTTCCTCCGCCAAGGCCCGCCTGCGACGGGATATTCTTCTGAAGGCCGATGGAAACCGCGTACTTTTCCGGTCCGATCCTCTCCATGAAGCGGACCGCAGCTGCAACGGCAGTATTCTTCTTCGGGTCGGAGGAAAGAAATCCGCAGTCGGAAAAGAAAGAAACGCCTGCTTCTTCACTTTTCCCGACAGATACTTCGATCTCATCGTAAAGAGACAGCGTCTGCATGCAGCTATATAGCAGATGGTAGCCGTCCTCACGTTTCCCGTCCATACGAAGGAACAGGTTTACCTTTGCGGGTGCTTTTACCGTAGTTTCCATAAAAACCTCTCTTTATACGGCAACAGCCGTCATGCGCGCACCAAAAGTGTGGCTTGCATGAACGGCCGTCGTGTTCGTCTTAGATATCTGTAAGATCAGCTTGCCTGTGTCTCAGCGATCGCTGCGATACGTACAGTCTTTGTCAGTACATCGATGTAGCTGTAAGAAACTGTCTCCTGAGCAGCATTTGTCGGCTTTCTGTCGCATCTTACTGTGAACATGTTCGGATAGCAATGATCCAGAATGCCTTCGTGAACGATGATCCTCTTTCTTCCACCGTTGGAAGTAAGGCGGACTGTGCGTCCGATATAAGACTCAAGATTCTTCTTGCAAGCTTCAACATCTGATTTAATGATCACTGGTCTTCCCTCCCCGTCTGGTTATAAAAAAGAATACCTACTGTTACGAAATTATAACAGGGTCAACAATACTTGTCAATCAAAAGCACAACTTCTTGTGGTCATATTGCACAAAAATACCGAATATAGTGTTTTTACTTTCTACATCCGAAAGCGTACTTCCAGGCTTTTTTGTAACACTTCTGTTATTTTATGTTGGAATTAGATGGGGGAAAGCATATAATGTTATTCGTAGATTTTTACGGGACAACAGGATCCCGTCCACATTCCGGGAAACGGATGCGGGATTAAATAATGAATACTATAAAGAAATGAGGACCGACTTATGCTTAGTGACATTGAGATCGCACGTAATGCGAAGATGCTTCCGATCGAACAGATTGCCGAGAAACTGGGGATCTCCAGAGATGACCTCGAGTTCTATGGAAAATATAAGGCAAAACTGCCACTGCGTCTCCTTTCTGATCGGAAGGATAAGAAGGACGGCAAGCTCGTACTCGTCACAGCCATGAACCCGACACCGGCAGGTGAAGGAAAGACGACCGTCAGCATCGGTCTGGCGCAGGCCCTCAATAAACAGAATAAAAACGCGATGCTCGCTCTGCGTGAACCTTCCCTGGGACCGGTATTCGGCATCAAGGGCGGCGCGGCCGGCGGCGGATACTCCCAGGTCGTACCGATGGATGATATCAACCTGCACTTCACGGGCGATCTTCATGCCATCACTTCTGCCAACAACCTGCTGGCGGCCATGATCGACAACCACCTTTATCAGGGAAATGAACTGAACCTCGACAAGGACAGGATCCTCTGGAAGAGATGCCTTGACATGAATGACCGTGCCCTCCGGAGCCTGAACCTCGGTGTAGGCGGCGGCGTCAACGGCGTTCCGAGAAACGAAGTATTCTCCATCACCGCAGCCTCCGAGATCATGGCGATCCTGTGCCTGGCTTCCGACATGGAAGACCTTAAGAAGCGCCTGGCCAATATCGCGATCGCTTACGATATGGACGGCAACATCATACGTGCTTCCGCCCTCAAGGCAGAAGGCGCGATGAGCGTTCTTCTCAAAGACGCGATCTGCCCGAACCTCGTGCAGTCCCTCGAGCACACACCGGCACTCATCCACGGCGGACCGTTTGCCAATATCGCGCACGGTTGCAACAGCATCATCGCAACGAAGATGGCTCTTAAGCTTGCTGATATCGTCGTTACGGAAGCAGGCTTCGGTGCTGACCTCGGTGCCGAGAAGTTCCTGGACATCAAGTGCCGTACCGCGGGCATCTGGCCGAACGCCGTAGTTATCGTTGCCACCGTCCGTTCTCTTAAGTACAATGCCGGCATCCCGAAGGAAGAGCTCAACAAGCCGAATGCCGAGGCTGTCGCTAAGGGCTTCCCGAACCTTGCCAAGCACATCGAAAATATCCTTTCCTACGGCATCCCGTGTGTCGTCGCCAGCAACCAGTTCCTCACCGATACCGAGGAAGAGCTCGAGACACTTCGCCGTCTGTGCGAAGAAAAGGGCGCGACATTTGCTCCGGCACAGATCTTTGCCAAGGGCGGCGACGGCGGACAGGAGCTCGCTGATAAGGTTCTCGCCGCAATCGAGACCTCTGCTTCAGGACCGCACTATATGTATGATCTGGATATGCCGGTCGAAAAGAAGATCGAAGCGATCGCCAAGAATATCTATGGCGCTGCAAATGTCGAGATCCTGCCGGAAGCGATGAAAAAGATCGAAGACTTCACAAAGGCAGGATTTGGAAATACTCCTGTATGTATCGCAAAGACACAGTATTCCCTGTCCGATAACCTCAAGGTACTCGGCCGTCCGGAAGGCTTTACCCTTACCGTCCGTGATATCTGGCTGTCTGCAGGTGCCGGCTTCCTCGTTGCCCTGACAGGTGCGATCGTCACCATGCCGGGACTCCCGAAGCACCCGGCTGCCATGGACATCGATATCGATGCAGATGGTGTGATCGAAGGACTGTTCTAATACCTTATGAAGAATCCGAAGAGCAATTACATCGGAGAAGCGCGGCGGATCAAGAGAAACCGTATGTTCATCCGCGTCATCATATCTGCTGCCGTGGTCCTCATCGTAAGTTTCGCCATCTTCTTTAAGTACATCCTTTCTCTGAAAAAGGATATCGATGACGAGTTCCCGAGCAGTGCTTCCGGGGAAGTCACCGGGAGCACTGTATCCGAAAGCACGGTCCCGCCCTCTTCGGATACATCCATACCTGAAGATACCACAGCTACGACGCCTCCCGTGACGGAGACCACTCCGGAGTCCACGCCCGCATCTTCCGGGGAAACCGGAGATACCACTTCGTCGGAAGAAGGTTCAGAAGAGACGAACGATCCGCAAGACCCCTCTGATCCGGAAGTCACGACTACGACCACGGTCAATCTTCTCCCGGACGACTGGGGCGACAGGCCACATGTGCTTTTTCCGGAGAAATACCCGCTTCAGACAGTAACACACAAAGAGCGTGACCAGTACTATTCCGCGCTGAAGAATGGCGTTAAGAAATATCTTGAAGAGCACAAGGATGCAAGGATCGGTTTCTACTATATCAATCTGAACACGCACGAAGCTTTCGGATATAACGAGGCTCAGCCGTTTGTCGTAGGATCCTCGATCTATCTGCCCCTGACGATGATGATGTATGACGATGTCCATGCCGGGACACGTTCGATGAACATCGCCGTACCGTTCAAAAGATCCAGCATCCCGGAAAAAATCGACACGAAGATGGGCGAGGTTCCGGAAGGGAAACAGTATTTCCTGTGGCAGCTTGCTTATCTGGCATTAAGTGACGGCGACAGTGCCGCGATGAATATGCTTATGGAATCTCTCGGCAACCAGGAGGCGCTGATGACCCGTCTCTCCCAGATGTCCGCCTGTATCGACTACTCCCAGATACAGAACTACTTCGACTATAAGGGCGTACAGCAGAACGGCGACCACCGGTCATGCGCATATGATCTGGCAAACTTTGCCGAGATGCTTTACTGGAAGTATATGTCCTATCCGGACGAATACCAGAATCTGATCGACGCACTGGGCAATTCCGACAGGATGAGCGGTATCGGCCGCCAGATCCCGTCAGATGCCGTCGTTCTGCACCGTCACGGCAGCAATATTGATTTTCACTGTGAATCGGATGTCGCCATCATCCTCGGGCCGGAACCTGTCGTGGTTTGTGTGACCGTCGAGGCGGAAGACACTGAAACTACGCAGGAGATCCAGGCTGCACTCGGAGCTCTGGTGTATAATTTCATCAGCCTCTGTCACGCGTGAGTTTTTTATGTTATAATTTCTTCGTATTTTCGTCCCGGGTGGTCTACAGTTGGCGGTGGGTCTTGTGCGATGCGAGCCTGTGAACCCTGTCAGGTCCGGAAGGAAGCAGCAGTAAGCGGTCACTTGCATGTGCCGCAAGGGTGCTTGCCCCGACTGTAGTCCAGCCGGGACGATTTTTTATCCAGACATTCCGCAAGAAGGAGGAGTCCCATGGAACACGTTGCACTGTACAGACTCTACCGGCCGATGAACTTCGACGATATCGTCGAACAGGAACATGCGGTGGCGGCACTACGCCAGTCCGTTATCCTGGGGAAGATCGGCCATGCCTATCTCTTCTGCGGAACAAGAGGAACAGGTAAGACATCGATCGCCAAGGTCTTCTCCCGTGCGATCAACTGCCAGCACCCTGTTAACGGCAACCCCTGTAACGAATGCGAGATCTGTAAAGGCGTCATTGACGGCTCTCTTCTCGATGTTATCGAGATGGACGCCGCCAGTAACAACAGTGTAGATAATATCCGCCGGATCTGTGACGAAGTCATGTTTATGCCGGCAAAAGCAAAATATAAAGTGTATATCATCGACGAGGTGCATATGCTCTCGACCGGTGCTTTTAACGCTCTTCTCAAGACACTGGAAGAACCGCCGGCCCATGCCGTCTTCCTTCTGGCAACGACCGAGCCGCACCGTATCCCGGCCACGATCCTCTCCCGCTGCCAGCGCTACGACTTCCGCCGCATCAGCAACGAAAGCATCGTCAAGCGTCTTTCCTTTATCGCAGCGAAGCAGAATATCTCGATCGAACCGGATGCACTTTCCGCCATCGCCACGATCGGTGACGGCGCACTCCGTGATTCCGTATCGCTTCTGGATCAGGTCAGCACGACCTCCGGAGCGACCACGATCACCCGTGACGATATCCTCCGGATCACCGGTATCGTCGATGAGGCATTCCTTCACAAATTTGCCACGGCGCTTCTGGAAGGCCGCGCCGCGGATCTTCTCCCGCTTTGCCGGGAACTGGCTATGGATGGCCGTGACCTGATCCGCTTCACTCTCGATCTGGCCCAGTATTTCAGAAATCTTCTGGTCACCAGAATCTCTTCGAATCCGCAGACTCTTATCGAGTCCACATCTTCCGCAATTGCCGATATGAAAGCACTTGCTTCCCGTACGGATTCGACCACGCTTCTGTTCTTTATCTCCCGTCTCTCGGATCTGACCAATGAACTGAAGTGGTCTCCGTCACCGAGAACCTCTTTTGAGATCATGATGCTTCGTCTGGCAGCCCGCGGAAACAAGATCGCTCCGCCGGTCGTTCCGCCGCTGAAACCAGTAGCAGAAGCTCCTGCCCCGGCTGCCCAGCCGGCAGCACCGGCCACACCGGCACCCGCTCCTGTAGCGGCTCCTGCCCCGGCAGCACCTGTAGCAGCAGTACCGGAAGCACCGAAGGCAGAGACACCTGCTCCGAAAGCTGAACCGGTCTCCGAACCGGAACCGGAAAAAGTCACAACAGAAGCTATTTCCGAAGGCTTGAAAGCCGGTCTTCCTGTTTCCAAAGAAGATAGTAATGAAAAGACGGAAGTGCTTTTCCCGTCGAGTGCCAATATTCCTGAAACGGATGCTTCGGTTCCCGCCATCGCAAAGATGCCTTCGAAAGAAGCTCCCATCCCCGCGATCGCAAAGATACCGGAAGCAAAGACCGAACCGGAAAAGAAACCGGAAGCACCTGTTTCTTCCGCACCTTCTGTTATGGCACCGCCTCCGGTACTCGATGACCTGAGTGCACCGCCGCCGGCACCGGATATGGACTTTATGGCGGTTGAGCCGCCGGATATCCCGATGCCTTCGGATGATGATGTTCCCGCGGAGATTCCGCAGGAAGACCCTGTTCCGGATGCAAAAGAACTGGCAAGCACACAGCCGACATCTCCGAACCTTCACAAGGCATTCTCCTCCGAGCATGTCAGCGAGGGACACACCACCAATCTTGCCCAGGCGGCAAGAAAGCCGGATGTGCGTGTCCCGGATATCCCGAATAATATCGTAGTCCCTGTGGGAGAGGATTCCCCGGCGCCCAAGGCATCTCGTGCGCCTGTATCCAATCTCCAGAAGGTGATCCATAATAACGGTGGCGATGCTTTTTCCGCAGCCAGAAATGAATTCCTGGATTACCTGAAAGTGGACTATACTTTCGAATATATGTATATGTGTGACTGTAAGCTCACCTGGGAAGATCAGACCGTATGGTGCATCATGCCGGACAGTTTCGCGCAGAGTATCGAAGATATCCGCGGAAATCCGATCATCATGACCCATCTTCTCTCGATCTGCCAGAAGCATGAGCCATCGCTCATTCATGTCAATGTCACGACTCAGCAGGACTTTGACAGACAGGGCGCCTCTACTCCGGGAGACGGATCTTCCGGCCAGCCGGACTGGGTCAAGGCAGTAGAAAAAGTCAGTGAAGAAAACGGAATCCCGTTGACACATGTGAAAGATATGTAGTTTCATGTCATTAGACAAATAAGAAGAATTGTTTAGGAGGACATAAAAATGGCAAAAGGTTTTCGTGGTGGATTCGGCGGCATGGGCGGCAATATGGGCGCCATCATGCAGCAGGCACAGAAGATGCAGCGTGACATCGAAGTGGCAAAGGCCGAGATCGATGCAATGGAAGTAGATGCAACCGCAGGTGGCGGAGTCGTTAAGATCGTTATTTCCGGAACACATGAGATCAAGTCTCTCGAGATCGATCCTTCCGCAGTAGATCCGGAAGATGTCGAGATGCTTCAGGATATGATCATCGCCGCATATAACGAGGCAGCAAGAAAGCTCGCCGAGATCTCTGCCGAGAAGATGTCAAAGGCAACAGGCGGAGCGAAGCTTCCGTTCTGATTATTGAAAGAAGGATCGTTCCATGGCCAGGTTTTCACCAAGCGTTGCCAAACTGATCTCTGAACTCGGGAAGCTCCCGGGCGTCGGGCCGAAGTCTGCCCAGCGTCTGGCTTTCCATATTCTTGCGATGCCGCAGGACGAGGTAAAATCCCTTTCAGAGGCACTGATGGAAGCAAAGACGACGACCCGGCTGTGCTCGGTCTGCCAGAACTTTACCGATACGGATCCCTGCCCGATCTGCTCCGACCCGAAGCGGGACAAGAGCACGATCTGTGTGGTCGAGAATCCGAGAGACGTATCCACGATGGAGCGCATGCGCGACTATAACGGTCTGTACCATGTGCTGCACGGCGTGTATTCCCCGCTGAATAATGTGGGACTGGATGAGATCAAGATCAGAGAACTGATCGAGCGTCTGCGGGAGAATCCTGAGACGAAGGAAGTAATTCTCGCGACGAACCAGACTGCAGAGGGCGAAGCGACAGCCATGTATCTCGGCCGCCTGATCAAGCCATCCGGCATCAAGGTCACCCGTATCGCCAGCGGTCTCCCGATGGGATCAGACCTGGAATATGCAGACGACGTCACCCTCTCCAAAGCGATGCAGGCGCGGCGCGAATTCTGATCCGCGGTAAATAATCCATTTAACAAAGGGCGTCTCATTTTCCTGAGACGCCCCGCTTTATTCTTTATTATTCCGAAAACTGAAGACCGGACCGCTTATTCTTCCTTCGTTACGAATACGGTCTCACCCGGCATGACCATGCCCAGTGACTCTCTTGCAATCTCTTCCACGTAATCGTCCGAACCGGCCATACGGGAACGCTCCGAAGCTTCGGCATACTCTGCACTGGCCTGCGCCGCTGCATCCGCCAGCTCCCTCGCTCTCTGCTCCACACGGGCACGCATCTCACGCTCCTTATTCAGGCGCACCAGAACCATCGCGAACACGATCACGAAGAAGATGAAAACGATGACTTTCCATACAGGAGATTTTTTCTGTCTGTGTTTCATAGCGCCCTTTCTGTAAGATACGATAAATTCATACATTATTTATCTCACAAAAAAGCACGCTTGTACCGCTGCCGGGTCCATTTGTAATGGAATTGTAAGTTACTCAACTTCCGTTCCTTCGAGAAGCTCATACATCTCGGAAGCTTCTTCTTTTCTGACGGTCTCTTTGATCGCGAGGACTTTGAACCTCGTCTCTCCGTTTCCGAAGCGGATAGTCACGATGTCGCCCGTCTTCACTTCAGCCCCCGGTTTTACTACCTTATCGTTGATCAGGACACGTCCTGCCGAGCAGACCTCATTGGCGACGGTCCTTCTCTTTACCACACGGGAAACCTTAAGATATTTATCGATACGCATATATTTCTCCTTGTCGAAAAGCACTTATCCGATCAGACGGATCATAAACCGGTCAAACGGCACTTTATTATCCGAGAACTGGTCTTCGAAGAATGTCGTCTGATGAAACTGTGCAAACTCTCTGGTGTTCTTGGAAAGCCATAGCGGGAAAGGAACATTCATCTCGCGGCAGAGCTGAACCAGCGCCTCGTCGAGTTCTTTTACGAAAGAAACTCCGTCGTGCGTATGGTCCACCACGTGCATCTGAAGCACCACATTCATCTTGAAAGTCTTGCCTTCCAGTTTCATTTCTCATATCTCCTGATCTTTGTCTTCACCGCTCTATTATACTCTTTTCAAGCATTTCGTGGTATTCTGTTGTTAGAATGAGGGAAAATCGGGTTTTCAATGAAGAATTTCCCGGAAAGGAGAGTAACGGTCAAAGATCATGAAACACGTATATGATCCAAACGCCAAGCGCGAAACCATATCCCGCACCCTCGACCGCAGGTACCCGATCACGTATCCGCATCCGAAGAAAGTGCCGATCCAGCTGATCCTGAACGGAAACAGTGTGCGTATCCGTGTGTTTGTCCGCTACTCTTCCAAGATGTTCCGCTACTATCCCGGAACCAATATCACGTATGCCGATGTTGCAGAGGCCGGCATCCGCAGAAACTGGTCCGGCAAATACCCGATGTCATGGCTTGAAGACGACGGCTACGAAATGTCCCGTGCCCATGCGAGCTACCGTGTCCTGACGCAGGACAATAACCCGTCCGATGAGCAGATGCAGCCGGATCCTTCCTCTGCCCGTGTGACACTGGAATTCATCCGCTATCAGACACCGCAGGCGGTAAACGATTATCCCGGCCAGAGATTCGCGAAAGTAAAACTTTCGTATTCCGAAAACCGCGCCGGTTATGTCACATCTCCGCTCTGGCGCTGGGGATGGGGCTTCTTTAAGTCATTCCAGTTCGAAGCGCTTACTCTCAACTGGTCAAGAAAACATCCTGGCATTGCTTCGATCCGCCAGAATTCTGACCGCCATGCTTTCCAGCAGGAATGCGCGCATGAATTCGGTCATCTTCTCGGTCTCGGTGACGCGTACGGTGCAGACTACCGCTTCTATTTCGAGGCGCCCGGCACGACGGATTTCATGATGAACCAGAACCGTCAGGTCAACCCCCAGGAGCTCGAGATGGTGCTGACTGCGCACCTTTACAACCGCATGCAGTATTTCCCGAAACAGTTCCACTTCGGCACCTATTTCCGCGGTATCCGGAGGAACTTTAAAGTAAACCATCCGCCTAAATCCAAGAAAAAATGAACAACTTGTTAAATTTGCGTTTCTATGGGGTCTTTTTGCCTTTTTCAAATGTCTTTGAGGTTGTCTGATGATGGAATCCGTTGTAGAATAGTCACATAAACATCCCGAAAGGATATGTGAAGGATGTGAATCCTATACAAATATAAGGATTTACATTAAAGGAGGTTCATATGAAAAAGTGTCCAGATTGTGGTATGACGATTGCGAATCAGGCGATCAGATGTCCGAAGTGTAAGTATGATTTTACAGACGGTCAGGGAAACGTACAGGGTGTTCCCACAACTTCATCTTCTTCCGGTAGCGGCGTAGTCGCAAAAGGAACTGTAGTTGGAGCGATCATGCCGATGATCATGGTCACAAAGGATAACGTTGATGAACTTTATGCAGACCTCAAGTCCAAGATCATCAAGAGAAAGACCGAGTTCGATCACTTCATCGATTTCCTCGAGAACCGTACTTCCTGGCTGACAGCTCCGGCTGAGCTCGAAGGTCCTCTCGCATTTGAAAAAGGTCTTCTTATCCACTCCGTTGGCGTTGCCAAGCAGCTCCTCCGTATTAAGGATACTCTGATGCCGCAGCTCGATGACGAGTCCGCGATCATCATGGCTCTCTTCCACGATGTCGGCAAGGTCGGCGTCGAGGGCAAGCCTCTCTTCCTTCTCGAAGAAAAGACAACTACTTCCACACTGGGTCTGTCCTTCGGCGGACGTTCCCTCTCCGTGGCTCCTACATACACGATCAACCCGAAGCTCGTTCACATGAGCGTAGGCGTAAGATCTCTGTTCCTGGTATCCCAGTATATGCTCCTGTCGGATGACGAAGCACAGGCGATCTCTTATCAGGGCGATATGGAGCTTGTTGACGGTAAGGAGAATCCGTACACCATGGTCCTTCAGACTGCAAACAAATGGCAGACCAAGATCTATGAGAACGAAGAAGTCGTTAAGCAGTACAACTTCTCCGCTTCTGTAGCTAAAGACTAATATTTCTTCAGTTTCTTTTTCCTTTCTTTTTCACCCCGGTGTTTCTCCTTTCTCACCGGGGTGTTTTTTTGCCCGATTTTGCAAGAGCCATGATTGCATCCTTCATTTTTTGACATTCCCCCCCGCTTTTTGCGCTTTGCCGCCATTTCCCTTATCTTCTCTCAATTTTCTTTGCGGAAAGCACTTTTTTACGCAAATGAAAATCGTTTAATTTCGGGCATTTTCGGCGATTATTTCAGTTGTATTTCAAAGGGAATTGTGCTAATATTTTTAGTGATCGCGGTTTTGGGTGCGAATAGTTACCCCATGCTAACGCGATCAAGCCCAAACTAATCCAAAGTATGCCCCTGCATACCGAAAATAAGGATTAAAAATCGGAAGGAGTAAATGCATATGACAACAAATGTTAAACTGCAGAACTGGGTTGACGAAATCGCAAAGATGACTCAGCCTGACGCGATCCGCTGGATTGAAGGTACTGAAGCAGAGAAGCAGGAACTGCTCGATGCAATGGTAGCCAGCGGCATGGCAACAAAACTTAATGAGGCAAAACATCCGGGTTGCTATCTTTTCAGATCCGATCCGTCTGACGTTGCCCGTGTAGAAGGCCGTACCTACATCGCTTCCAAGAGCGAAGATGATGCCGGCCCGACGAACAACTGGATCGATCCTGTTGAGCTGAAGAAGACTCTCACAGAGCTCTCCACAGGCTGCATGCACGGCCGTACAATGTACGTTATCCCGTTCTCCATGGGTCCTGTAGGTTCCCCGATCTCCAAGATCGGTATCGAGATCACTGATAGTGCATACGTTGTTGTCAACATGATGATCATGACCAGAACAGGTAAGGCTGTTCTTGAGCAGCTCGGATCTGACGGCGAGTTCATCCCTTGCATCCACTCTGTTGGTGCTCCTCTGGAGAACGGCGCTAAGGATCAGACAACATGGCCTTGCGCTCCGATGGACAAGAAGTACATCGCTCACTTCCCGGAAGAGAAGCTCATCTGGTCCTATGGTTCCGGTTACGGCGGAAACGCTCTTCTCGGTAAGAAGTGCTTCGCTCTTCGTATCGCTTCCGTTCTCGCTCGTGAAGAGGGCTGGCTGGCTGAGCACATGCTCATCTTAAAGCTCACAGATCCGAACGGCAACGTAAAGCACATCTGCGGCGCTTTCCCGTCTGCTTGCGGTAAGACCAACCTGGCAATGCTCGTTCCGACCATCCCGGGCTGGAAAGTACAGACTCTCGGCGACGATATCGCTTGGATGAAGTTCGG
>JAEEGJ010016028.1_pt1 | contig 17327 bp, 10 predicted proteins | sample 8958761 | NCBI WGS metagenome assembly JAEEGJ01 (sample SAMN16246546, study PRJNA631951) | gut metagenome | biome: gut microbiome; feature: rumen; material: RS-attached | host: Bos | place: Iran: Karaj | collected 2018-10 | reverse complement strand
GCGTTGTTGCTGATTTCATAGGTGCGAATTCTCCCGAAGAGATTATTTTTACAAGAAACACTTCTGAATCGCTCAACCTCGTGGCATACAGCTACGGTCTTGATAACGTATCTGAAGGTGATGAAGTGGTTATTTCCGTAATGGAGCATCACAGTAACATTCTGCCCTGGCAGATGGTATGCAGGAAGAAAAACGCAAAACTTGTGTATCTTGAGCCTGACGAAGAGGGTGTTATCTCTAAGGAAGAGTACGAGAGCAAGATCACAGACAGAACAAAGGTCGTAGCGATCGGACATGTATCCAATGTTATGGGCGTTACCAACCCTGTAAAAGAGATTGCGGCATATGCTAAGTCTAAGGGTGCTATTGTGGTTGTAGACGGCGCTCAGTCGACTCCTCATATGAAAGTTAATGTACAGGAACTCGGTGCAGATTTCTTTGCATTCTCCGGACACAAGATGCTCGGACCTATGGGCATAGGTGTTCTTTACGGAAGAAAAGAACTTTTGGAAAATATGTCGCCATTCCTTACAGGCGGAGAAATGATAGAGTATGTTACAAGGACAGATGCTACTTATGCAGAGCTTCCTCATAAGTTTGAGGCGGGTACTGTAAATGCATCCGGAGCGGTTGGCCTTGCAGAAGCAATCAGATACCTTCAGAATGTCGGTTTTGAGGCCATAGAGGCGCAGGAACAGAAGCTTACGGCACTTCTCATGGAAGGCATGTCAAAACTTCCTTATATCAAGATATATGGCTCAAAAGACCCTAAGAAGCATTGTGGCATTGTGACATTTACAATCGATGGCGTACACCCGCATGACATTTCATCAGTGCTTAACGACGATCATGTATGCATAAGAGCAGGACATCACTGTGCTCAGCCGCTTATGCAGTTTATAGGTGCCGGATCTACCGCGCGTGCAAGTTTGTACTTCTATAATACAGAAGAAGAGGTTAAAATATTCTTGGAGAAACTTGCAAAGGTTAGGGAGGTCATGGGATATGGAGCTTAAGCAGTTATATCGTGAGATAGTTAATGAGCATAATCTGCGCCCTGTACACAAAGGAAAATTAGAAAATCCGGATCTTGTAATGCGTGGAATAAACCCAAGCTGTGGCGATGATATTACATTGCAGCTCAAGGTTGAAAACGGTGTTATCACAGACGGAAAATACGTGGGAAGCGGATGTGCCATATCACAGGCTTCTGTTGATATGATGGTTGATCAGATAATCGGAAAGAGCAAGGAAGATGCCATTAAGCTTGCCGAGACTTTTATGGGCATGATAAAGGGCGATATTACGGACGAGGAGAGCATAGAGTCCCTTGATGAAGCTGCTTCGCTTCAGGATGTGAGACATATGCCTGCAAGAGTTAAATGTGCCGTTTTAGGATGGCATACAATGCAGGAGATGCTTGAACATCCCGAGAAGGCCATTGATAAAGTAGAAGAGTAAAAAAGAAATAATAAGCCGCAAAGAATGATCAGAAAGAATCAGATCTTCTTTGCGGCATTTTTATTTCTAATATATATGTAGAAAAAATGACAGAAAAAAAGTACCATCCTCATAGGATATACCTACAAAAACAGTACTCGGCGTGCGCTGCCAGGGTCTCGAACCCTGGACAACCTGATTAAGAGTCAGGTGCTCTACCAACTGAGCTAGCAGCGCATTCGTTATTTAGCGGCTTTGCCGTATCTCAACGACAAGTGATATGTTACTACGCCTAAAAAAGAATTGCAAGTGTTTTTTTGAAAAAAAATAAAAAAAATTCATTTTTTTTTAAATTCGCATATCTGTGAGGATATATTTGTGGTAAATTAGATGTTATGAAAAAATTCAAAAATGCAATTTTGAAAAAAGTGGAAGGTGTGTAAATGATATTTGATACGCATGTTCATTACGATGACAGACAGTATGATGAAGACAGAGAGATACTCATTTCTTCCTTGGCAGAGAAAGGAATCGGAAATGTTGTAAATATAGGTGCGGATATGGCATCGAGTGAAAGAGCACTTGAGCTGGCCCATAAGTACGGATTTATATATGCGGCAGTCGGAGTACATCCCAGTGAAGTGGAAGAGCTTAATGATGAAGCCATGGACCGATTAAAAGTATGGAGTGCGGATGAAAGATGTGTTGCTATAGGAGAGATAGGACTTGATTATCACTGGCCCGATCCTGCGCCCGAGATTCAGAAGAAGTGGTTTGTCAGACAGCTTGATCTTGCAAGGAAAGTAAAGCTCCCTGTTGTTATCCATTCAAGGGATGCCGCAAAGGACACGATGGATATAATGCATAGCGAGCATGCGGAAGATATAGGCGGAGTGGTGCACTGTTTTTCATATTCAAAAGAAATTGCAAAAGAATGTGTGGATATGGGCTTCTATATAGGAGTCGGAGGAGTGGTGACATTTAAGAATGGCAAGAAGCTGAGAGAAGTAGTAGACCGGATACCTATGGAAAAGATACTTCTTGAGACGGATTGTCCGTATCTTTCCCCTGAACCGCACAGAGGGGAGCGTAACAGCTCTTTAAACCTGCCTTACGTGGTAAAAGAGATAGCAAACATAAAAGGAATCAGCGAAGAAGACGTAATACGTATTACAGAAGAAAATGCAAAGCGTATGTACGGCCTAATGACGGAGGTATAAATGGCATATCTTGGAAATGCAGCACGCACAAAGGAAGTGTTGAGCAAATACAATATGAGCGCCAAGAAAAAGTTTGGACAGAACTTTCTTATAGACAGCGGGGTACTTGACGGTATAGTTGAGGCTTCCGGAGTCACCAAAGAAGATTGTGTCCTTGAGATAGGACCCGGTATAGGAAGCCTTACCCAGTATCTGGCAGAGGCTGCAAAGAGGGTTGTATCCGTCGAGATAGATAAGACACTTATTCCTGTTTTGAACGATACATTGTCTGAATATGACAACGTTACGATAATCAATGAAGATATTCTTAAGGTAGACATAGAGAGCATTGTAAAAGAATACAACGAAGGAAGGGCAATAAAGGTTGTTGCCAATCTTCCATACTATATAACCACTCCGATAATAATGAAGCTCTTTGAGAGCGGCGCACCTATCGACAGCATTACGGTCATGGTGCAGAAGGAAGTTGCAGACAGAATGGTGATGGGACCCGGAAATAAGGACTATGGTTCACTTTCTCTGGCTGTGGGATATTATGCCAAAGCGACGGCGGTAATGAATGTTCCGCCCGGAAGCTTTATTCCGCAGCCCAACGTGGGTTCGGCAGTTGTGCATCTTAAAAGATATGAGAAGCCGGCGGTAGAAGTCGGCAACGAAAAGTATATGTTCGAGATAATAAGAACAGCATTTAATCAGAGGAGGAAGACCCTTTCAAATTCTCTTTCAAACAACCCTTCTCTCAAGGTTACAAGACAGCAGGTTCAAGATGCGTTAACTGAGATAAATATTGACGAAAAAGCAAGGGGAGAAATTCTTTCGCTTACGCAATTTGCGCGACTTTCAGACATTTTACAAAGATAAGGTGCTTATGTTAAACTAACACTGGATATAGTTGGGGCACCAAAGAGGTGATATTTTGGATAAAGTTGAATACAAGATTCGAGCCGATGAGATCAAGGCTTTAATTGGGGAAGGCAGATTTGCCGAGGCTGTGAAGATTGCGGACACTATTGACTGGAAGCGTGTAAAGAGTGTTGCAATGCTTTGCACGATAAGTGATCTATATAAGATAAACAGACGCTTTGAAGAGAGCAGAGATATTCTGCTCATGGCATACGACAGACACCCCACGGGCAGAGCGATTGTATACTCCCTATGTGAACTTGCAATAAAAATGGGAGAGTTTGTTCAGGCAGTTGAATATTATAAAGAATTTGTCAGAATAGCGCCCAGAGATACAGGGCGATATATCTTACAGTATAAACTCTATGAAGCTCAGGAAGTAAGTCTTGAAGAGAGAATCGCTGTTCTCGAAGAATTCAAAAAACATGATTATAGAGAAAAATGGGTATATGAGTTGGCTTATCTTTATCATAGGATAGGTCTTACTACTGAGTGCATTGAAACATGCGATGAGATGTTTTTGTGGCTCGGAGACGGCAACTATGTCATGAAGGCGCTGGAGCTCAAGGCGCTTCACGAACCCTTATCCCCTGAACAGCAGGACAGATATATCAGATATAAGCAGAAACATGGCGGATATATAGACAGATCTATAGCATACAATAAAGAGGATCCTGCGCAGAACAGGATGCCTCAGAATATGCAGCAGTCTCAGGTATTTGGACAGGACACCAGAGAGATTCCACCTGTCTCAAATGATGTTGAGATCAAAGCTCCGTCCGTTGATGTAAGCGCATACAATACAATGAATCTGCAGGCAGCGCTTGCGGAGGAATTGAAACCATATATAGGAAACGATCAGCCACAGGCTCCTGTACAGCAGACAAGTTTTGCGCAGCAGGCAGAGGCGACGCAGTATCAGACAGGCTATGCACCGCAGCCAGAGGCGGCGCAGTACCGGCAGGGCTTCGCGCAGCAGGAAGAAGCAGCGCAGTATCAGCAGGGCTATGCAACGCAGCCGGAAGCGGCGCAATACCAGGGATTCGCACAGCCCGGTTATCCACAGCAGCAACCGGGATTTTCGCAGTATCAGACCGGCTATGAGCAGCAACAGGATGTACCGCAGTATCCCGCAAGTTATGCACAGCAATTAGATGCAATGCAGTATCGGCAAAGCTATGCGCAGCAGGCAGAGACGGCACAATACCAGCAGAGTTTTGCACAGCAGGCAGAGGCAGAGCAGTACGCACAGAGCTTCGCGCAGCAGGCAGAGACGGCACAATACCAGCAGAGTTTTGCACAGCAGGCAGAGACAGAGCAGTACGCACAGAGCTTCGCACAGCAGGCGGAGGCAGAGCAATACGGGCAGAGCTTTGCACAGCAGCAGGAGACAGCGCAATCTCAGGATAACTTTGCAAGTCAGCCTGAGACACCTCAGCAGTCAGGCTTTGCGCAGTATCAGGATGAGATGGCGCAGCCTAAGCCTGATACTATGGGTGTGCAGCAAGGATATGAAAATACAACTTTTGCAGAAGAAATGGCAGAGTCTTTAGAACCGGAAATTTTTGATGATGATGAAAATGACGGCTCTTTTTCGCGTGTTGGCGGAACTATAGGAGAGCCTACACCCGGCGGTATAGAGGAAGTATTTTTTGATACACATGAGATTCATGTGCCTGAGCAAGAGCCTGTATTTAAGCCGGCTCCCGAAGTCAGAAATGAAGTTCCCATGCAGGAACAGAGTTCAGATATAGCAGAAATAGCACAGGAAGAGACTTCAGGATTTTTTGATCTTGAAGATGTTCCGGATGAACAGCCTTCTTTCAGTGCAACTTATGAGAACAGACCGTTGGAAGAGGAAGTGCCGGGTGCGGTCATTCATCCGAACGGAAGCTACAGCATGCAGAATGTGAGAACAAATGCGAATGTGAATGAAAATTCAAATTCGGATGCAAATGTGGCTGACGCTGATGAGAACGGTAATGGACTTGATAATATACTTTCTCAGGATTATGACGGTCAGATCAAGCTTGCCGTTGAGCCTGACCCTGTGGTAGAAAAGCAGATCACGGGGCAGATCAGTATCTCCGAGTATATCCAGAACTGGGAACAGTTCAAGAAGGATCAGCAGGAGAGACAGTTAGAGAGCGTTAAGAAAAAGGTTTCAGATCAGACGGGAGATCTTTTTGCTGATTACGATGAGATAGCAAAGGCCGGACTTCAGGAGAAAATTGAGAAGGCAATTTCCGATGCCATTAAGAAGGAAAAGCAGAAGAGAGCATCGGGACGAGGCGACTGGTCAAGGGATAATGCCGACATTATCGACGAAGCTGTCGATGAAGTTATAAATAATGCAGAACAAGGCGTAGACAGTTCTTTTGAAAAAATAGACGAAGAAGAACCGGCTAAAGAGCCTGAGAAGAAAAAGGACAGATTTGCACGCGAAGATTTCGGTACTCCACAGAGCAAAGTAAAGCTGGAGAAAGAACCGGAAGAAGCTGCGCATGAAGACGACTCCGAAAGTCCTCAGAACAGAGGAAGAAACAGAAATTCCGACAGAAGGCCTCAGGGACAAAGACCTGAGAGAGCTGAGAGGCCGGAGAGAACGGAAAGAGCCGATGTGCAGAGAAACGAGAGTCAGGACGGAGCACAGGGTGCAAAGAAGAAACTTAAGAAGCATAACTCCGGAAACAGAGAATTTGAAGAGAGAATAAGAAAGATGACTCCTGAAGAGAAGGAGTTGTTCGGACCTTATATTCATCATAAGAAATCAAGAAGGCAGATCATCAAGGCAATCGATAACATGAGCATGGATGCGTTTAGCGGAAATGTAATTGTTACCGGTGACGAGGGAGCAGGAACAATAAATCTTGCAAAGGGACTTATCCGCGTTGTGCAGGCATCCAATTCTGTCTTCAACGGAAAAGTTGCCAAGGTAGCCGCAAATACGCTTAATAAAAGGGGACCGGCAGCAATTTTTGATAAGCTGGCAAACGGTGCACTTGTTGTTCAGAGAGCGGCGGATCTTTTGCCTGATACAGCTGCTGAGCTCATAAAGATTCTCAAAGAACAGAAAAAGGGTATAATAATAGTAATGGAAGACACCAAGGAAGATATGGACAGATTCCTTGACAGTAATCCTGATTACAAAGAGAGTTTCAGCGTAAGAGTTGATATAGAGGCTCTTGATGATGAGTCGCTTGTTGCGTATGCTAAGCAGTATGCGCTTGAGAAAGAATATGCTATCGACAATCTCGGTATTCTCGCACTTCATACCAAGATATCCGAAAGCCAGACATTGTATCACGATGTTACGATTTCAGAGGTAAGGGATATGGTTGATGAGGCTATAGAAAATGCAGAGAGGAGATCGGTGTCTCATTTTGTTGATATCATAGCACGCAAGCGATATGATGAAAATGATATGATAATCCTCAGAGAAAAAGATTTTATGCACTAAAAAAGCTTAAATATACTTACGAGGGGGATGCATGGGCAAAAAAGTATTTATATCTGAAGCTGACGAATATTTATTCGGACAGGGAACGCACTATGAGATTTATGAGAAACTCGGAGCACATCCCACAGAAGAAAATGGGAAGAAGGGATACTTTTTTGCTGTGTGGGCACCAAATGCAGCAAAAGTCCATGTTGTCGGATCGTTCAACAACTGGGCTGAAGATGCGCACCCTCTAGAGCGTACTTCTGTCGGCAATATATGGACAGGTTTCATTCCGGGAGTTGGAGTGGGTGAATTGTACAAGTTCCTCATAACAACACCGGAAGGAAAAAAGCTGTATAAAGCCGATCCTTATGCAAATTATTCTGAACTTCGTCCCGGAAACGCATCCAGAACCACAGATTTATCCGGCTTTAAATGGTCGGACTCAGGTTGGTATGAAAAAATAAAGGGCAAGGATCCTAACAGACAGCCCATTGCAATCTACGAATGCCACATCGGTTCATGGATGAAACATCCGGATGGGACGGAAGATGGTTTTTATACTTACAGACAGTTCGCAGACAGAATTGTCGAGTATCTCAAAGAAATGCCTTATACCCACATTGAGCTCATAGGAATAGCTGAGCATCCTTTTGACGGGTCATGGGGCTATCAGGTTACGGGCTACTATGCCCCGACATCAAGATACGGTGAGCCTTCGGACTTTATGTATCTTGTCAACAAGCTTCACAAGAACAACATAGGAGTAATACTTGACTGGGTTCCCGCGCATTTTGCAACGGATGAATTCGGGCTTTCCTGTTTTGACGGAAAATGCATTTATGAAGATCCCGACCCGAGAAAGGGCGAGCATCCAGACTGGGGAACCAAGATTTTTAATCTGGGTAAACCCGAGGTAAAAAATTTCCTTATTGCAAATGCTCTTTTCTGGATAAGAAAGTTCCATATAGACGGAATACGTGTGGATGCGGTCGCTTCCATGCTTTATCTTGATTATGGCAAAAAAGACGGACAGTGGGTTCCAAATAAATATGGTGAAAAAGAGAATCTCGATGCGATAGAGTTCTTTAAACATTTAAACAGCGTGGTAAGAGGGACATATCCCGAGTTTCTTACGATTGCCGAAGAATCTACGGCATGGCCTAAAGTCACAGCGCCACCTGAAGAGGATGGACTTGGATTTGCGTTTAAGTGGAACATGGGATGGATGCATGATTTTTGTGAGTACATGAAGCTTGATCCGTATTTCAGGCAGGGTGCCCACAATATGATGACCTTTGCCATGAGTTATAACAGCTCTGAGAATTATATTCTCCCTCTTTCGCATGATGAGGTTGTGCATCTTAAGTGTTCTATGCTTGAGAAGATGCCGGGGTACAAGGTTGATAAGTACGCGAACCTTCGTGCCGGCTATACATTCATGTTTGGACATTCGGGCAAAAAACTTCTTTTCATGGGACAGGACTTTGCTCAGGAAAGAGAGTGGAGTGAGAAGCGGGAGCTTGACTGGTTCCTCTTGGCAAATGATCTCAACAGAGGAATGAAGGACTATGTTTCTCAGCTCTTGAAGATATACAGAAAATATCCCGCTATGTACGAAGTAGATAACGATTGGGGCGGATTTGAGTGGATAAACGCAGATGACAAGGAGCGCAGCACTTACAGCTTCTACAGACGTGCCATAGATGGTAAGGATAACCTGCTGTTTGTTATCAACATGACACCTGTTGAGAGAAAAGATTTTAAGGTCGGAGTTCCTTTTTCAGGCAAATATGTGCATATCCTGGACAGTAATGGAGTAGAGTTTGGCGGAAATGGCAGTAATATTCCAAGTGAGATAACTGCAAAGAAGGGACTATGCGATTACAAAGATTACAGCATAACATTTGATCTTCCTGCGTACGGAGCTGAGGTATTTCGCTTTAAGGGAACGGCAAAGAAAAGGAAAAGCGCGAAAACTGCCGGAATCGGAAAAGAAAAAATATAAAAACTTTGATATTAAGAAATAAAATTTTTCAGCCGAAATAGAAGGTGACGGAATGTAAACCCGTCACCTTTTTAGATTACATAAGCAGTACATTTATATTAAAAATGAGGCGTATATGAACATTAATTTTCAGACTGTGACAGGGAAGAAGACAACTGAGGATTCTATGTACGTCGGCATGGATGCTGAGGACAGGATCAATAAGAGTGCGGTAAAGCAAAGCTCGGTGAGTGCGATTACCGTTAACCTTGATACAAGCATATTCAGTAATGATGTATATGCAAGTCATGCCAGAGGAGCTGAGGATATCAGCGAGATGGCAAAGAACACGGATGTTTTGACGCAGCATAATTATATGGCACTATTGTCAAATACTATGTCTGAGGAGGACTATGCCAAGGCTCTTCAGGATGGTTTTGATGTGAAAAATCTTAATAGTTCAGATACAGTGAACATCCTTGATAAGATCAAGGGTGTACTTTTGGAGTCCGGAGTTGAAGTTGCAGGTTTCAACGATGATATGAGCGTTGAGAAACTTACGAAGATAACAGGAAGCAGGTCACTTGCGGAGTCCATTCAAAAGGAGTTTTCCAAGAACGATATTCCAATGACCGTTGAGAATGTAAGAGGGGCAAAAGGAGCTTATGAAGAGGCTGCTCAGATTAAGGAGCCTTCAGACGGTGCGGTCAAATACATGGTTCTCAATAACATGAAGCCCACAATAAGCAATTTTTACCTTGCAGCTCACAGTACAAACGGACAGAATCTTTCGGGAAGAGGATTCTATGCGCAGGAAGCAGGCGGTTATTATGCGCAGAAAGCGGACAGCATAAATTGGGACAGTCTCGCTCCGCAGATAGATAAAGTGCTTGCCGAAGCAGGATATGATACAAATGATTCGGGGATAAGAAATGACGCAAAATGGATGGTTGAGCAGGGAATCCCGTTAACACCCGAAAATTTAAGCACGCTTACCGAAATTGCCAAGGTAGATTTTCCCATATCGGAGGAGGCTGCCGTTAAGGCGGCTGCATCCGCAATACTTGACGGTAAAAATGCGGTTGAGGGAAATCTTGCGGATTCGGAAAGTAATATAGAAAAAGCAATCAGAGTTTATGAAAATACCAAGCTTATCACCGATGATGCGGTAAAGAGTGTTGTTGAAGAAGAAAAAGAGCTGAATATCAAGAATCTTGTTATGGCAAGCGGTGAAGGAGCGGGAGTTAACCCTGAGAATCCGACAGCTCTTTTGTCCGATAACGATCCCAAAGTCGTTGCGGCGAGACTTCAGCTTGAGGAAGTAAGACTTCGCATGAGTGTCGAAGCAAACAAAAACCTTTTGGACAGAGGTTTTGAGATAGATACAGCGCCAATGAGGAATCTTATCGAAGAGCTTTCGAACATCTTAAAAGACATAGAGGGTACGCAGGCAGGCGAGATCATAGACGACATCACAGGTGTTAAGGCATCGGGTCCTGCAAGAGTATATGACCTAACTCTTGAGAAGATTCAGATTATAAGTAAAGGCCCCGCGGACATTTCGGGACTCATGGCGGGAAGATTGCAGACAGCGACTCTTTCGCAGATAAGTGATGTCTCGGCGAGCCTTACAAGAAAGTTCAAGGCTGCGGGCGAAGGCTATGAATCTATGATGACCGCACCCAGAGCGGATCTTGGAGATAGTATTAAGAAAGCATTCAGAAATGTCGATGATATACTTCGGGATTTCGGCGAAGAGGCAAATGAGGAAAATCGCAGAGCGGTAAGAATACTTGGATATAACAGTATGGAGATCACGGAAGAGAATTTTGAAAACGTGAGAGCCTGGGACCGCAAGTTTGTCGCAACGCTTGAAAGACTTAAGCCCGGAGCGGTTCTGAATCTCATAAGAGAAGGAAACAATCCTCTCAATATGACGCTTGAGCAGCTTTCGGACAGCCTCGATCAGGGAATGTTTAACGGAAGCGGCGACGGAAAAAGAGATTCCGACAGATCCCGTGAAAAGTTCTCCAAGTTTATCTGCAAGCTTGAGCAGAAAAAAGATATCACGAAAGAAGAGAAGGCTTCTTTTATCGGAATATACAGACTTTTCCATACATTAAAGGCAAATGATTACAAGGCAATCGGTTCCGTATTAAAGACGGGAAAAGATATGACCTTGGGAAATCTTTTGATTGAGACAAGAAGTGGAAGGACCGCAAAGAACGGCATTGATTATTCCGTGAGTGATAACTTTGGCGGAGTTGATCTAAAAGAAGGAAATTCTGTGAAAATTGACGAACAGATAAATTCGGCCTTCAGATTTTATAGGTCACAAGCCGATATAGTATATGAGAATCTCGAGCCCGAAAAATTAAAGGTAGCAAAACCCACGCCCGCTACAGAGTTGGAGGATTTTGCAAGGGCGCTTGAGAATGAAGAGATCGATCCTGAACTTGAGAAAGCATATATCAAAGATCAGGTGCAGGAGATACGAAATGTAGCCGGTTCAAAGGCTGCACCTGCCGCAATCGCAGAGATGGAAGCATTTGAAGTTGAGATGAATTTCAACAATCTTGAAGCTATGATCGGCGTGAGGCGGGATCGAAGAAACGGAAATTTATGGAACAGGGCGCAGGAGCTTGTAAAGAGAGATATAGCAGAAGATATGGATACTCTTACAGAAGCTCTTGATAATGACAATTACGAAGAGACTTATACTAAGAGTCTTGAAAATATTTCCGACAAACTTTCGGATGTACTTGTAGATCCGGAGACAGAGTACATTGACGTTAAGGCAATTACTCTTATGCAAAAACAGATTTCCGTGATGGCACACACATCGGAGAAAGGAACCTTCGAAGTGCCGGTGGAAATAGATGGAACAAAAGTATCAATGCACATCACTCTAAGGAGTGACAACAGCAGAATTTCAAGGATGGAAGCAAGTGTTCAGACTACAGACTACGGTCTTATCTCGGCAAATCTTTACCGGGAGGAAGGCGGTATAACGGGAATGCTTACAACAACGTATGCAGGAAGTCCCGAAGAGACTGAATATCTTGAAAGTGTAAAAACTAAGATGTGCGATAAATTAGCGGAGAAGATAGAGGATGCAGGTGTAGACCGAAACAGAATTGCGATTCTCTATAACGCACAGGCACAACCTACCAAAGTAGGCACGGTTAATGCACAAGCCATGGACGGCGAAAGTAATTTGACAGCAGATACAGGCACACTTTTGAAAATGGCGAAAGCATTTATAGAGGCGCTCTAAGCTCTATACGTGCAGAAAAGAGGTTAACATGAAAGTAAACTACAACATGTCCGCAATGATCGCAAACAATGCTTTACAGAAAAATGACAAGCTTCTTTCGGAATCACTTGAAAGACTTTCAAGTGGTCTTAAGATTGCAAATGCCAAGGATAATCCTTCGGGCCTTGCAATGTCCAGAAGAATGAATTCACAGATAGAAGGATTGGGAGTTGCAAATAACAGTGCAAACGACGGAATCTCAATCGTACAGGTTGCAGACGGAACACTCTCTGAGATTCACGCGGTTCTCCAGAGAATGAGTCAGCTTGCAATTCAGTCAAGTAACGGAACACTCACCGAAAATGACAGAAAGACAATTCAGGAGGAAGTTACGCAGCTTAAACAGGAAATCGACAGAATGGCAAACACCACTCAGTTCAACGGACAAAATATTCTTGACGGCTCTTTTGACCTCAAAGGATATGTTACCGATGAGAGCGGCAAGTCAAATGCGAATATTAAAGTTGCAAGCTATTCAGATAACTTTGATGCCGGCAATTATGAAGTAAGAGGCCTTGATATTGATTTTGCCAGACTTATGGGAAAAGCGGGTGTCGATAAAAAAGCTATCTTCAGTGAGGATGCGGATCTCAGCAATATAAAAGTATATAAGATAGGTGAAGACGGAAAAGAAGAACCTTACATGACAAATCATATGATCGCAAGCATAGAGGAAGACGTTCTTACACTGTCAGACGGCACCGGAAAGAGCATCAGCATAAAAATGGATGAGTCCTACAAGGGAACTCTTAATCTTGAGATCACCGGCAAGGGCGCGATGACAATGCAGGTTGGAGCAAACGAGGGACAGATACTTGATATCAGGATTCCGCAGGTGTCACTTACGGCGCTCAGGATCAGTAACCTTGATATGTCTAATCTTACAGGTGCAAATCAGGCAATTGACAGTCTGAAGGATGCAATCGAAACCGTTAATGCCATGAGAAGCAGGCTTGGTGCATATCAGAACAGACTTGAGCACACGGTAAGCGGTCTTGATATTACCGTTGAGAATATGACTGCGGCTTACTCAAGAATCATGGATGTAGATATGGCAGAGGAGATGACAATATATTCCACACAGCAGGTCCTTTCTCAGGCTGGAACATCAATGATGGCGCAGGCCAACGAAAGACCGGCGCAGATTCTACAGCTCCTTCAGTAAACTTTATTAACCGGTTGTATAGTAATCGAGGTGGACAATGACACAGGAAAAGAAGCAGGAATTTACCCTTAAGATATCACAGGCAAATAAAACTCAGCTCATCACAATTTTGTACGAGATGGTCATAGAGTATCTCAATGATGCGATAGATGAAATTGGTATCGGGAAAAAAGACGAAGCTGATAAGTATCTTGGATATGCGCAGAGCTGCATTGACGAACTAATCAGATCTCTTGATCTTAAATATGAGCTTGCCAAGAATCTACATGCCATTTATATTTTTTCAAAAAAAGAGCTTATGGTGGCAGGAGTCAATTACAGCAGCCATAAGATTTGGAGAGTGGTTCAGAATTTTAAGTGCTTAAAAGAAGCATATAAAGAAATCGAGAAGTATGACACAAGCAGTCCAATGATGGGAAATACCCAGAAGGTATACACGGGTCTTACATACGGAAGACACTGCCTGAATGAGGATCTTGCGATGGTATGTGCCAATCGAGGATATATGGCATAAATATACATTTTTTTGTTATACTTAAAATATGATAAATATTTGTATCGTAGAAGATGAGTCGGATCAGGCCGACTTACTCAGAAACTACATACAGACCTATGGGAATAAAAACAATCAGCAGTTTAACATAACCCACTTCTCTGACGGTATCGATCTTGTGGATGAGTATCGGGCACAGTTCGATATTATTCTCCTCGATATTCAAATGAAGCATCTGGATGGAATGGTTGCTGCTGAGAAAATCCGAAAGGTTGACGCTGACGTGGTAATTATTTTTATTACGTCAACGGTGAGATATGCCGTGCAGGGATATGCTGTCGATGCGCTTGGATATGTGCTTAAACCGGTGCCGTATCTGCAATTTGAGCAGCTGTTCGACAAGGCTATTTCGCGTGTTATGACCAAAAAAGAAAAGCTCTATATCAGGGTATCTGTGGACGAGCGACAGCTTAAGCTTGATTGCGACAATATTTATTACATCGAGAGCCAGCGAAACAATGTCTGTATTCACTGTGCCGATGAAGATTATATAACTGCGGGACCGCTTAAAAAGTTTGAAGAAATGCTTAGCGGTCACGGTTTTAGTAAATGTCACAATGCTTATATCGTGAATCTGTCTTACGTTGAAGGTGTCAGGAAGGAAGAAGTTCTTTTGACGAGTGGGATCGTTCTTCCTATAAGCCGCGCACGTAAGAAGGAATTTATGATGGCGCTTACGGAAGATATTTTGTAAAAAAGAGGAGAATCTATGGATTTTTCATCATTCTTAGACCCGAAGAATTTACAGGATACCCCGCGACTTTTTACCGCCATTGCTGAATGGCTGGCGGTTTTTATATATTTCAATATTTATAAAAGAGACAGTCATGGCAAGCTGTATGCATTGCAGTGCGTACTTTCGTTTGCTGCACAGGTGGGATTTCAGTTTGTGGCAGGTCTTTTGCCGATAGGATTCTGGATCCCCAGCATGGTCGGTGCCGTGGCTTTGATGTATCTGACTCTGTACATGGTACTTGACATTAAGCCCAGGGACTGCGGCGTCATAACAACGCATGCATTTGTGCTTGCGGAGTTTTCAGCCAGTCTGTACAAGCAGTTGTATGTATGGGCTGCATATCTTAACGGATATGAAGGCTTTCTTCCGTCATTTGCGGTCATGTTCGTTGTCTTTGCACTGACCTATAATATCTACTATCGCATTGAACGTGATAATTTCCCCGGAAACAGAAATCTAAATATAAGTGAGCGCGAGCTTATCAGTGTCATTGCAACAGGTATCGGCGCTTTCATAATGTCCAACATAAGCTTTGTCACTAAAAGGACTCCGTTTTCAGCAACCGAGAACATGCTTTATGTCCGTACTCTTGTTGACTTCGGAGGAATGTTGATGCTCATGACTGAGATGGGACGAAGGAACGAGATGGCGGCAAAGAGTGAGAACGACGCCATCAACCAGCTTTTCCAGAAACAGTATGAGCAATATAAACTTGCCGTAGATAATTCCGAGGCGCTTCGAAAAGAGATACATGATATGAAACATTATGTCCTTGCGCTTAAAAATGAGGACGATCCCAAGAAACGTGCGGAAGTTTTGGATGATATGGAGCAGGCGATCGCAATCCAGGAATCGTTTATGAATACCGGAAACCGCGTTCTTGATGTAATTCTTACGACCAAGAGCCTTCAGTGCCAGAAGAAGGACATCACTTTAAATGCCATGGTAGACGGCGATGTTCTTTCGGCAATCCATGTAAAAGATATCTGTTCTCTTTTTGGAAACATTATCGACAATGCAATTGAAGCGACTCAGGTACTTACTGATAAGGAGAAAAGACTTATCACTTTGTCCGTACGAAGCCGCAATCAGTTTATTATTATTGAATGCGAAAATTGCTCCGACGGATCTTTTGTGCGCCTTAAAAACAATCAGCGCCGCAGGATCTTTCGCGGTACGAATCTGCCCAAGACCACCAAGGCAGATAATGTTAAACATGGCTATGGCCTTAAATCCATAGCACAGGTGGCGGAAAAATACGGCGGAAACATGAACTGTACGTACGAAGACGGATGGTTCAAGGTTAAAGTCATCCTTTCATATAAAGACTAGTTTAAAAACCTTGTGAAGTGCGGATTTCACAGGGTTTTTTGCGTGTTTTCTCGATTTATTTTTATTTTCTCCATGCAAGTTATCACGAATAAATGACAAGTTATCCTTGCACAAACTCCATTAATAAAAATACATGTTATAACAAAAATACAGACAAGGAGGTACGCTTTTTGAACGCAAAAGAAATTATTTCAAAGCTCTCTTTATTAGAGAAAGCAGCATTATTAGGCGGAAAGAACGAGTGGGAATCAAGAGATATTCCCCGCCTTAATATACAGTCCATTACATTTGCAGATGGACCTCACGGTCTTAGAAGACAGGAAGGTGCCGGAGATCACTTGGGACTTAATGCATCACTTCCCGCAACATGTTTTCCGACAGCAGCAACTGTAGCAAACAGCTGGGACGAAAAACTTGGTGAGGAAATCGGACAGGCACTCGGTGAAGAGGCCTTGGCGCAGAAGGTAGACGTTCTCTTAGGCCCCGGCCTTAACATGAAACGCTCACCGCTTTGCGGACGAAACTTCGAATACTTTTCAGAAGATCCGATACTTGCAGGTAAGATGGCGGCTGCATATGTGAGAGGAATACAGAGTAAAAATATTTATTCATGTCCGAAACACTTTGCGGTTAACTCAAGAGAATACCGCCGAATGGCTATGAATGCGGTAGTTGATGAGCGGACCTTACGTGAAATATATCTGACTGCATTTGAGATTGCGGTAAAAGAGGGTGGAGCCAAAGCAATCATGTCGGCATACAACGAGGTAAACGGCGAGTATGCCAATGAGAATAAGCATCTTTTGGTGGACATTCTTAGAGAAGAATGGGGATTCGACGGACTTGTGGTAACGGATTGGGGCGCAAGTAACGACCACGTTGAAGGCGTTAAGTGCAGATCGAATGTTGAGATGCCAAATCCGGGGCTTGATTCGGCAAGAGAGCTTATAAAGGCAGTAAAGGAAGGTCGCATCACTGAGGAAGAGATAGATATAGCAGTTCTTCCGGTTATAGAAGCAGCCTTACAAGTAAAAGACAACGATCACGCCAAGGCATTTGATAAAGAGGCTCATCACAAACTTGCAAGGAAAGCGGCAGCAAATTCGGCAGTTCTTTTGAAAAATGACGAAGACATTCTTCCTCTTGAAGCCGGAACAAAAGTTGCACTTCGCGGACCGTTTGTAGATAAGCCGAGATATCAGGGATCGGGAAGTTCTCAGGTAAATTCCACAA
>JAEEGJ010016025.1_pt1 | contig 17328 bp, 18 predicted proteins | sample 8958761 | NCBI WGS metagenome assembly JAEEGJ01 (sample SAMN16246546, study PRJNA631951) | gut metagenome | biome: gut microbiome; feature: rumen; material: RS-attached | host: Bos | place: Iran: Karaj | collected 2018-10 | reverse complement strand
CGCAGCGCCTTCCGCAACCGCGGCGGCCCCTTCACCTGGGTCCGCAACTTCAAGCCTGCCCACGGCGACGTCTTCGTCGAATGCACCTTCGAAAGCACCACCGACATCCCCGCCGACTACGGCCGCTCCATCTTCAACCACGGCTCCACCTACCCCGACGCCGAGATGGTCCTCATCGACTGCCGCGTCCGCAACCTCCACCCCCTAGGCTGGAGCGCCCTCGGCGAGCCTACCGTCAATATGCTGGAGTTCAATACATTGGATATGGATACCGGCGACCCCGTCGATGTCTCCGGGCGCCACAAGTACTCACGGCAGCTCACCCTCCCCCGCGACGCCGCCCTCATCGCCTCCTATCGCACCCCCTCCTTCGTCCTGAACGGCTGGGAGCCGTAATAAAAAAGAGATGCACTTCGGTGCATCTCTTTTTAACTAGTTGGCGTGTGGACAGGGGGTAGCACGTCTGGGGGCACGTTTCGTAGCGCTGATGTTCCCTGAGCCGTGCTGCAGCACGTCTGGGGGCACGCTTTGAAGCTTTTTTGTTCCCCCTCGCGTGCTGTCAGATTCGAGACTGGCCAACGGGCCGCTAATGGTTGATTTCCAGGATATCCCCCGGGCCTATCGGCACGTACGGGCCATCCTTGACCTCCAACAGGACCGTACCGGACTCGAGGCATTTGAGGGAGTGCCATTGGCCGGCGGGAATATTGAGGAGGAGGGCGCCAGGGGTCATGTCGATGACCTCCGTCAGGCGCCCGTCGGCATCGTAGAAGTACTCTTCGAAGTGCCCGCGGAGGCATACCACCGTCTCCGACGACTTCAGATGCCGATGGACGGGCAGCACCGTCCCTGGCTCGATCGCGTTCAGCATCCGCTGCGACTGGTCCTCCGGCGAATTCCGAAGATCCAGATTCATCCGCAGCCGCGGCGACTCCTTCGCCCGCTCGGTCAGTTCGTCAAGAACCTGCTGGTTGACAATCATATTAGTTCGTGACGTTCGCGATGCTGATGATGTCGGCGAAGACGCCGGCGGCGGTGACGGAGGCGCCGGCACCGTAGCCCTGGATGAGCATCGGGTGGTCGTGGTAACGTTCGGTGGTGAGGAGGACGATGTTGTTGGAGCCGTCCAGGGAGTAGAAGGAGTGGTGCTCGTCGAAGGTGCGCAGCGAGACCGTGTACTGGCCGTTGTCCATCTTGGCGACGAAGCGCCAGTGCTTGTGCTCCTTCTCCAGCTGACGGCGCTTTTCCTCAAAGGCCGCGTCCAGGGTGGGAAGCTTCTGCCAGAACTCGTCCAGCGAGCACTGGAAGAACTCCTTCGGGATGAAAGGTTCGGCCTCCACGTTCTCCTGATTGACCTCGTAGCCGGCCTCGCGGGAGAGGATGACCAGCTTGCGGACGACGTCCGTGCCGGACAGGTCCACGCGCGGGTCAGGCTCGGAATAGCCCTGTTCCTTGGCCATCCGGACCGTCTGGCTGAAGGGGATGTCGGCCGAGATGGTGTTGAAGATGAAGTTCAGCGTGCCGCTCAGGACGGCCTCGATCCGCAGGACGTGGTCGCCGCTGTTGCGGAGGCTGTTGATGGTGTTGATGATGGGCAGGCCCGCGCCCACATTGGTCTCGAAGAGGAACTTGACGCCGCGGCGGCGGGCCGTCTTCTTGAGTTTGCGGTAGTTCTGGTAGTCCGACGAGGCGGCGATCTTGTTGGCCGCGACCACGGAGATGCCGTGCTCGAAGAAGTCCTCGTACAGGGCGGCGACCTCGGCGCTCGCGGTGCAATCGACAAAGACCGCGTTGAAGATGTTCATCCCGATGACCTCGTCGCGCAGGCGGGAAGGCGTGATCGGCACGCCGCCGGCCAAAGCCTCCTTCCAGGCGCTCAGGTCGATGCCGCCGCGGTCGAACACGGCCTTGGTGCTGCGGGAGATGCCCACCACATTGATCTTCAGGTTCCTGCGCCGCTTGAGCTTGTCCTGCTGCAGGGCGATCTGCTCGATCAGCTGCCCGCCGACCGTGCCCACGCCGCAGATGAACAGGTTCAGCTCCTGGTACTCCGACAGGAAGAATCCCTCGTGGACCACATTCAGGGACTTGCGCAGGGAGCGGTTCTCCACGACGAAGGAGATGTTCGTCTCGGAGGCGCCCTGGGCGCAGGCGATGATGCTGATGCCGTTGCGGCCCAGGATGCTGAACAGCTTGCCCGCGATGCCGCAGTTGTGCTTCATGTTCTCGCCCACGATGGCGATCGCGGCCAGCCCGTCCTCCCGCTTCACGGGATAGATGGCGCCGCTCTCGATCTCCACCGCGAACGTCTTGGACAGCACCCGGACGGCCTTGGCGGCATCCGACGCGCTGACGCCGATGGAGATGCCCGTCTCGGAGGCCGACTGGCTCACGAGGAACACGTTGATGCTCTCCTGGGCCAGGGCCGTGAAAATGCGCTGGTCCACGCCGATGATACCCACCATCGACGTCGCGGAAAGGGTGATGAGCGAGATGTTGTCGATGGACGAGATGCCCTTGATCACCCGCTGGTCCTTCTGGCCCGGGACGGCCTCGCGGATCAGCGATCCCGGCGCCTCCGGGTTGAACGTATTTTTGACCAGGATGGGGATCTTCTTCAGGCAGACGGGATACAGGGTGGGCGGATACACCACCTTGGCGCCGAAGTTACAGAGCTCCGTCGCCTCCTCGTAGGTGAGTTCGTCGATGACGTAGGCGTTCTCGATGATCCGGGGATCGGCCGACATGAAGCCGTCCACATCGGTCCAGATCTCCAGCGCGGCGGCGTCCAGGGCGGCGGCGAGGATGCTGGCCGTGTAGTCCGACCCGCCGCGGCCCAGCGTGGCGATCTCGCCCGCCTGGTCCCGCGCGATGAAGCCCGGCACGATGGCCACCGGGCTGTTTTTCCCGTAGCCGGCGAACTTCTCGGCGACCAGCCGGTTCGTCTCCCCGAAGTCCACCAGGCCGTCCTTCGTCCGGATGAAATCCAGCGAATCGTACTGCTCGGCATTGCCCACGGCGGCCGCCACGATGAGCGACGACAGCCGCTCGCCGAAACTCAGGATCTGGTCCCGCGTCTTCTCCGGCAGCACCTTCAGCAGGAACACGCCGCGGCAGATGCTGTCCAGTTCATTGAGCAGGGAGTCCACGGCGAGCCGCAGCAGCTTCCCGCCCTTGCTGGCGTCCACGAGCGCATCGCACGTGTCGGTGTGCCGCTTCCGCAGCGCCTGCAGCTTCTCCAGATAGGACGCATCGGCCGACTCCGCCAGCGCGGAGATCCGGATGAGCTCGTCCGTGACCCCGCCCAGCGCGGACACCACGACGACCACCACATCCTCCTGGGATTGTACGATAGATTTGACCTGCTTGATGCTCTCGGGCGTGGCGACGGAACTGCCGCCGAATTTCAGGACCTTCATAGTGGGGAGTATGTTTATTTCTACTAACTAACTAACTGTTCAAGATTGCAAATATACAAAAAATCTCGCCGCTGTATTTACTGTTTTGTCGTATCTTTGCTCCAATGGAGAAACTCCCCGCATACGATTTCCATTGCCACATCCTGCCGGGCCTCGACGACGGCCTCTACACCCACCTCGGCACCAACACCCACAACAAAAATTACACGGACGCCTTCGACATCATCCTGGGGTGAGTCTTTCGTCATTCTGGGGGGTGAGTCTTTCGTCATTCCGGGGGTGAGTCTTCCGTCATTCCGGGCTCGACCCGGAATCCCTCCCACGATTACCCCCTTTCGCCAAACTGCCGCACATCGACACCCGCTTGGTGGTCTTGTCTGGCCTTCCGCAGTGCGCCAAGTGCCAAAATCGGCCCCTGGCGCACCGCAAACACCGCCACAGCGCACAGGATGGGCACCCCCGTGCGGCTGTTTGGCGGAGCACCCGGCAGATTTCTCCACTCGCTACCGCTCGATCGAAATAACAAAGGACGGCCGCTAACCCGAAATTCGCGGAGCATCTCAACCCGCATTCAAAGCACCTTGGTGACACATCAGGATGCTCCGCCCGGCAATTTGGGCTGGCGGAGCATCACGGTCGATGTGCTTGAGCACGTCCAACGCCTTCTGCGGCGTCGGCAAATCCGGCTGGCCGATGTTGAGCCGATAGATCTTCACCCCCCCGGTCCTGGGCCGCATACGCCAACGGCGCCAGCTTCCGAATCGAGGACTCCGGCATCTCCACGCCGCGCATCGAAATTTGCAAATTCTCAGACATCCTTCTTACTGTTAAGTTCGTACTAACTTCGCGAAAACGTACAAAGTTCCGAATAATCTTTGAAAAACCTTGTCTCCCCACCCCAACCGTGCCCGTAGGTCCATCCGCCGTATCTACGGGCACGAAAAACCCGCCATCCCCATTATCTGCGCTGGTTCATAAAGTGGAGGAAGAACAGCGGAGACCACAAGTCGCTCGCTTACGAGACCTTCGGGCTTTAAAAACGGCGGCCAACCCGATGGTTGACCGCCACTATAATGCAACACTTGAGCGCATGGCTACATCTACTATCCGGATTTGCGCAAATCCTTCCTCAGAGAAACGCTCCCTAGGAATACAACTACGTCATTCTTGAAGACATTGACGAGTCTTGTGCGAAGAACGGGAGCACATCCTATTCACGTTGTTGGACATCGAAGAGTTCAAAGAGATCCTCTAAACAAATACATCTCAAAATCAAACCCGGATATTTGAACAACCGGGGCATTTTTCGCAGATATAGCCTATTCACTCCCAGACCTTGATAAGTGTAACTTTATCAAAACTTTTAATAATAGTATTCTAGAATTATCGTTGAAAATCACGACGAAAAATGTTAACTTTGTAAGTTAAAATATGGCAGCTAAGGTATTTCACATTTCGATCAAAACCCCTGTAGAATCCTCACAGGGTTTAGTATTATCCAGCTTAATATCAATAACTTACAATTCTAGCACCTGCTTTTCCACGCCAAGAAAGTCAGGCATTTGCGTTTCTTCCCTCTTTTATGGAAACGCCTGATTCATCGCATAATATACACAAACAAAAACCATAAAGTTATGAACAAAAAAAACAACTACGAACAGCCCTCAGCCGAACTCATCGTGGTTCGGTTCGAGGAAAATTTTCTAAACAGTCCTGGAGATGGTTTCACTAACCAAGGCGGTGGTGGCACCTACACTGAAGAAGATATTAATGACAACGGTGGCTATTAATTGAGTAATGGTTATGAAGACTTTTCTCAAGTTTACCGCGCTTGCTGCCATAGCAGCCACCGCGTTTGTTTCCTGTAAGGAAGAAACTTTCGTTCCCGAACAGCCGGGGGAAGTTCATATTACGGTCAAGGCTGTCCCTCAGGACTTCGCTAATGAAACCAGAACCTATATTGACGAAACAAACACTATCATCTGGGGGGCCGGTGAATATATGACCATTGGTGTTCTCGCCGGTGAATCAACCGTGTTTGCGACGTCTTCTGATGATTCTGCTAACGAATGGGATGGTCAACCCGAAGCGTATTTCGGATTTAGTCTCACTCCAGGTGAAACTGCTGATTCTTATACGTATGTTGGCATGTATCCTGCATCAGCTGCTGTTGATTATAATGCATCTACGCCCTATAATAACAACAAAAACGCGGCCTCTTTCAAGGTCTCACTTCCTGCGACTCAGAATGCGACAGCCGCATCTTATGACCCTGCTGCCTATATCATGGTTGCAAAACCCGAATCGTTCGAATCGGTTCAGAATGAATGGCTGGCTATTTACCGTAGAGCGACTGCTTTGAATAAAGTAACTCTTACGAATATCCCTGAAGACATTGTTTCAGTTGAGTTCACAGCTCCTGATGGGATCTATATGGCTGGTCGTCGATATATTGACCTTACTACTGGCCAAAGCGGAGATCTTTATGGGGATACGCCCACGGAGACCATTGAAGTAAAGTCTTCTTTGACAGGAGGTAGTAAAGTTGTTTGGTTTACTTCTTGGGGAGTTGAAATCCCCGTTGGAAGCACCTTTAAAATTGTTGCAAAGTCAGCAACAAAGTCATATTCCAGAACCCTGACGGTTGCGAACAAGAGTATTACCTTCAAGGAAGGTTTTTTGAATACGCTCCAGGTCAACATGGCTAATGCTGATGTTGATGTTCTTGAGAATTTGGCCGGTGATTACCTCATTGGCTCAATGTCTAGCAATAAGTGGGTATTGATGACATCAAGCAATAGCAACAATTATTACGTTAAGGCCGACACGCAGGTAACCTCTTCTCCTGAAGATGTTGTCTATGATGATTTTACAGATGTGGAAGACTATATCTGGACCGTTTCCAAGGTCGATGGGGGGTATGCAATTAAAAGCATAAAGACGGGCAAGTATGTCAATCTTACTTCTGATGGCAACAATGCCAATGTCTCTGATTCTCCTATTGCTTTTAGTTTGGGTATCGCTTCTGACCATAAGGCAACGGTGAGGAGCAATCTGTATTCTGAAAGAGTGCTTCAGTATAATTCCGGTTCACCTCGATTCGCTTTCTACAAGGGTACTCAGAGTGATATTTACATGATTCCTGCAGTTGTGGATTCGCGCCCGAAGGTGGAAACTCCTACTTTTAATCCCTCAGCAGGAGCTGTTGATTTAAATACTGAGGTGACAATTTCTTCCGAAACGGATGGAGCAACGATTTATTATACAACTGATGGCTCTACTCCAACTACGTCTTCTACTTCTGGAGAAACTGTTACCATTACTGAAGCGATGACGATTAAGGCTATTGCAGTGAAGGATGGTTACAGGAATTCCGATGTGGCTACTGCAACGTATAGCATTACTGGTCAGATTCCTAAGGGAACCGCTGAGAATCCTTATACTGTTGCTGAAGCGAGAGCCGCTATTACGGCGGGCCAAGGTACATCTGGAGTATATGTTAAGGGCATTATTAGCAAAATCGTTACTGCATACAATTCTCAGTACAAGAATGTCTCCTTTGACATCTCCGCCGATGGCTCTACTACTGGAGACCAACTTAGGGCTTATCGTGCAGTAGCGACCTCTGCTAATGACTATGTCGTTGGAGATGGAGTATTGATGAATGGTGATCTTGTTGATTTCAATGGCACTTATGAGTTGGCGGAAAAATGTACAGTGTATGATGTGGTTCATATGCCGACATTTACACCAGCTACCGGCGCTGAGTTTATTTCCAACTTATCTATCAGTATTGCTGCTACTCCAGTTGGGGCTTCCGTTCGGTACACAGTCGATGGCTCGACTCCTTCTTCTGCCAGCACAGAGTATTCTGCTCCGATTTCTCTGACTGCCACGACTACCGTCAAAGCTATCGCCATAAAGAACCTCATCCAGAGCGCAGCCTCCTCTGCAACTTACACCAAGATTGCTGCCGTATTTAGTGCATCTCTTTCAAGTAGCGAATCCATATCCAGTATTGAAGTTCCTGCTGGTACGACCACCGCAACCATCTATGTATCAGGGAATGTTGATTGGTCGGCGTCTGCAAGCGATGGAGTCACTCTTCCCGAGACTCATTCTGGTACTGGAGCTGGGAGTTTCGTGGTTTCCTTTGCCGCTAATGATTCTGATTCCCAGACAAAGTCTCAGACTGTTACGGTTGTAACTGAGGCTGATGTCACCCCCCAGTCATTTACACTAACTATTATCCAAAAGGTTAAGAGCTCCACTCCTGATCCAATAGTCATCACGGCTGAAACGCAGGGTATCCCCGATGCTTATGGTAGTGTAAATGCTTTCGATGATGCTGAATTAGAAGGCTATGCTTTTAAGATTCAGCAGGTCTATGCGAATGGTCAGAAACTACAGTGGAGAGCGGCTGGAAATAAGAATGGAACGGGAACGATGTATAATGCGGATGCTATGCCTGCTGGGATTACTTCTATTGTGATTGTATACAATAGTAGTGATACTAATATGAATCATACTGTTAAGATTGGATCTACCGTGAATCCAACTTCCGAGACGGAAATAACTCCTAGTATTTCTGGCAAAACATACACTTTCGCTGGTGATGGAATGTCACAGTATTTTGTCATCACGAATGGAGCCAATGCTGGATATATTGATTCTATTACCATTAATTTTGATTGAAACCAATCCGGAGGCGGAACCTCCGGGGGCCAGACGGCTACAGTAACCACTGGCTCCTACTCAAATAGAAGCACGACAGGGGCAACCCTGTCGGCTTCTTTTGAAGGAGTCAACACGGAGACCCTGCCACAGCAGGCGGGTTTCTACTATGGCGTTTCCGAGGATGCATTGACCTTGACGGCGTCGACGACGGAACTCATCTCCAACGCTTCGGGCACCTATTCCGCGGTTGCCAATCAGTGCGCACCGGCGACGAAATACTACTACAAGGCCTTCATGGTAGTGTGGAATCCGGGCACCCACGTCTACGACACAATCGAGAGCGATGTGATCAAGTCGTTCACGACTACTGAAAGCTCTCCGGTGTCGATAAGTCTTCCCGAACTCCCGTCCTACGGTAGCGGTGACAAGGTCGTGACAATGTACCGAACCGGCGAAACTTCGGGAACAGACGCGAACCGGAACTACACGTTCAACTACAGCACGACCTACTACTCTGCCCTGTGGGTGGCTTATCCTCTCACGTACGCGGACACGCAGGGAAATGCGAGCCATTCCGGGAACTGGGCGTACAATACGGCTAGCGGCATAAGCTCCAACTATCAGGTCAATGTCACTTCCAACAGCTACGGAGTGAACTATGGGGATGACACATACTCCAGAGGGCACCAGATTCCAAATGCCGACCGCAAGAGCGACCAGACCGCACTGGACCAGACCTACCTGGTGACGAACCAGACGCCACAAATGCAGGACCAGTTCAATGCCAGCGTCTGGTCAACACTCGAGGGCAAGGTGCGTGGATTGCTGAGCAGTTCCCGTCCGTCGGAAACCGTCTATGTCATTACCGGACCGGTGTACCAAACCGTCGGCGGGAACGAAGAGATTACCTATCTGAATGCTACCAGCAGCACCATCAAACCCTCACGGGTCCCTGTCCCGAACTATTACTGGAAGGTGTTGCTGAAGGTGAAGACAAACTCCTCCGGAGCCATCGTGGGCGCGTCCACCATCGGCTTCTGGTATGCCCACAAGCCATACGGGCTTACCAAGGGCCCCGATTTCACGACTTTTATTATGAGTGTCAACGACATCGAGAAGAAGACTGGTTTCAACCTCTTCGCGAACCTTCCGGACGAATACGAAGATACGGTCGAGGAAAATACAAACTGGACTGCTTTCGAATCTTTTAACCGTTAAACATTCAGGGGCTCCCCAACACGGAGCCCCTGATTTCTCTAAAGGATATCCCACTCCCCTACCTTCATAGATATCGCGACCCGCTGGCTCGAAGAGTTCGCAGGGGACGTGAGTCCAAAGACCGTCGAGCATTATCGGCGGTTTCTGGAGTACTATATCTACCCAAGTTTGGGGGAAAGCCTGGACATCACGGAGGAGGATGTCAAGAAGCTGCTGGAGAAGAAGCGCGCGGAGGGGTTCTCTGAAGGGACGGTATATGCGATTCCGAAGCTGATATGGCGCATCTTGAGCTTCGCATCGGCGGAGGGGCTTTGCAAGGCTCCGGAATGGGATTTCGTGATGGGCAGACCGGAGAAGATGAACCCGACGGTCATCCTGACGCCGGAACAGGAGCGGCGGCTGTTGGACTATCTGACCGAGAATCCGACGCCTAAGAACCTGGGCATATACCTCATCCTGACAGCCGGGATCAGCGTGGGCGAGGACCTAGCATTGACATAGGCCGATGTTTCCTTCACCCTGAAGCGAATCCGCGTGCTGATGGAGAAGGAGTATGCGCCGGAAACGAGGAAGAAGTTCCGGGACGTCCCCATCAATGAACGGCAGCGCATCTACATGATGTAATTGGCTTCCCTGCCGACCGTGTACGTGGCCAACGGGAAGCCTAAACCGGTATTGCGGAGCACGCTGAGGATCAGCTTCCTGAATGCGCTCAAAGAGGTTGGCCTGCCGGAGATGACCCTTTCCGACCTTCGGCGAACCTATGCCGTCCGGTGCCTGGAGGGCGGGATGAGCTATGATCGGCTCGGAAAGGTCCTGGGCCGAAAGAACGATCGTAGCTTCAGGACCGAATTCGACGCCCTGGTTTCCGAGCCCACAAGGTTGCGCCTGGAACAGGAGACCATTGCGGCCCGTACGCCGCGTCAGGCGCCGGAGCATACCGACAATATCGGCCCGGACATCACTCCGGAAGTGGCCGCGCTGAGGCTGAAGGTAGAAGCGAAGAAGAATCAGCTCAATCAGGCCCTTGCCGCCCTGGATGGCGACCTGGAGATTGTCTATGCCCTCAGGAAGAGTAACCTTTCCGGCCTCGGCAGGCCCCGGGAAGGGCTGTATCAGTTCATCGAGAAGGTCCTGGGCGATGACCGGGACGGGAAGATGCTCGTGGAATACCTCCGCTGCAATATGCGGGTCGCCGCGATGCCCTCCCAGAAAGACGTCTGTGTCCAGACCATCCGCACCCGAATCGCCCGCGGATTTGCGAAGCTAACCGAGCGCCTGGACGCCATCTATGAGGTGGAAGGCTTCGATATCCTGGACATGTTCCACGAACTAACAGCCAAGATCCAGGAGATTGCCCCGCCAGCTCCCAGAAAATCGGGACCGAAGCCCAAGCCGACCCTGGAGAATGAGTTCAAGCGGGCGATGGAGGCGCTTGGGAGGATCCGGGAAGCGGGCGAACAAAAGTAAACGACGGCCGGCCTGATGGCCGACCGTCGCAGTCCGGTTCTCCCCAAGAAGGGCTTGAGGGCCCTTTTTCTGGAGCACAAAGATATGGCCTTTCGGCATCTTTTCCTACTCATTTCGTATTCATTCTTATAGTCTTCAACTTCTTTCACATATGGTTAGAATCCCTTCCTCACCGCAAAGTAAGCTGAGAATCAGCTGATTATAGGGTTTAGACCCCAAAAAGACCCGAAAGAGCAATCTTTCGAGCCTTTTTTGCATGGGGTTAAACGGATTTAAACGAAACTATTGCTTCCTAATGACTAGATCCTTTGTAATAATCTCGGTCAGGTTTGTCAGAGGTATCATATAATTATTGATTCCAATCTCCATAGTTTTCGCATATTGAATACCTCGTGCAGTACCCAAAGTTAAAGCAGCCATATGCTGCAGAAAACCAGCAGGGACTACAATACTATCTTCTTTCTCAAATTCTTTCCAACTGGAATCCTCAACAGCGAAGAAAGCCTCGACCATCAGCTGAGTAATCGGAGAGGAATCCTTCATGTAGACAATCTTCATAACACACTTGATAATATGCTTATCACCAAGCGCAAAGTTTATCTCGTAATTAATCCCAAAAGGGCCATTAATCGCCTCATTCGTTAAAATCGCGAACTGAGGGACATCTATGCGTAGTAATCTGAATTGTATAGGCATAATTTAAGACGCTTCAATAAACTGATCCCCACCATTAGAAAACTCCATTTTGGGCTGCCGCTTGGGAGTAGAAGCATAAACAACCTTTAATGGAGCCGGGTAACAACTGCTCCACTTTATGTCCGGAGAAATCAATGCTGGAGAGCATGTAATGGTTGCCGTAGGGTCGCTAACTGCAATGATATCTTCACCTAATGCCTTCCCTAATTTGACAATGGTATCTAGTGTCATATTAGCTTTACCCTTCACAACCCGACTTATATACTGAGCCTTTACGCCCATTCTATCTGCCAACTGCTGTTTTGTCATACCTCGCTGATTCAGCAGAGAAATTACGGTGATGGCAATGCTCGCAGCCAACTCACGCCAATCTTGCTGCTCAATTGTTACTGCCAGCTTCTCCCATTCTGTCATTTGTGTGCTCTGCATTTTTACTCTGATAATCGATTAATTGTTCTTTGGTCGAAATACTGTTTCGTTCAAGCCATTGTTGAACCAGTTCAAACTTCAGGAGTTCGCGATTTAATTCCTTCATTTCTTGCATTGAATCTGTCAGTTTTATGCCTCCTCCTGTTATAATATATGCTGCAGAACCGCCTTCATCTGCAGATGGAATCTTAATAGCATAGAGTCTGAAAACAGAAGTCATCTTTTTCATATCAGGGGGATGACCATACATCTCCCTCCTTGAATCATCTCTACCCGTGCGCCTATTTAAAAGTGTGAAACGATCATCTAAATCTGGGTGCTTACCATTCCTTTGATTAAAATAGTATCGGGTAAAATCTGTTCTAAAACTAGTCGCCTCCTTGTATGCATTCAGAATTACTTCTTTCAGAGTATACCCATCAAAGAAAACATTATTTCTTAGAAATCTTTGATTCGTTGTAAAAAAGGCTGTTAACTCCTCAAGATCAATCCAGCGCCTAAACAACTTTGAGAAGATATCCTTTTTCTCTCCTTCGTAGCAGGCACTCCAAATCAAACCGGAATATATTTCAATTATTCTCACTTAACTTTAAAGTTTAGGCAAAGATGGAGATAAAAAACGAACTTTGCAACTATTTGTGTCAACAAATGAGAATAAAGGACGCAAAAGAGATCAAACAGTCAACTACCTGTCACAACCGCCCAGCTAGTTGACAAGTATACCGCAAATAAGGTATCCCACGCATTTAGAGCATCCCGATCAATCAACCTTCGTCACAAACTCCCCCATCGGAATCCGGATCCCATGCATCGCGGAGGGAGCGCTCCCCTCGCCAGGATACCCCACATTAATCATCGCAACCAACTCATACCCTTCCGTACCGGGGAGAATGCCCGCCAACACCGCAGGACCAAAGGACCCCACCCACAATGTCGCCAGGCCCTCGTTCTCCGCAGCCAGCATCAGGTAGGTGGCGACGATGGAAGCATCGACCTCGGCCCCGTTCTTGCCGTCATAGCGGCGCACCCAGGCATCGGTAGGACGGCAGCCGACCACCAGGATCAGCGGCGCACCGTAATTCGAGCGCGTTACGCCCGTGATCGCCTCCAGCGCTTCCGGGCTGGATACGGCCCATACATGGACCGGCTGCTTGTTCACGGCCGTGGGTGCGATTCGGCCGGCTTCCAGGATGCGGTCGACCTTCTCCTGTTCCACCGGCTTCGCCGCGAACGCCCGGCAGGAATAACGGTTCTGAATAAGGGTGCTAAAGTCCATAGGTATGTGATTCAGTGTTAGGGTTGTCATCCCCGCGCCCGGTGTCCCGGCTTCGACACCACCGGTCACGTTTCCGCCCCTTTTCTACGCCCGGTGTCTCCGTTTTCGCCCCACCGGGAACGGAGAAGTCGAGGTCGTGGGATAAACCGGGGGTAGGTTTCATTTGATGAACGGCCAGGCAATTGTGCCCATGATGGCATAACCGATACGGATGAGCCAGGGCTGCGGCCAGTTCAGGTCCGCGTGGGCGGTTTGTTTGCGGAAGATGCCAAGGGCATGGAGGGCGTTATGAGCGGCCCACTCGTGCTTGAGCGAGTCGATGGAACGGTTCCAGACCTGGCTCTCCGGATGCCGCTCGCGCATCGCCAGCAGTTCCCTCTCGAAATCGGCCTTACTGACCCGGAAGGATGATTCCAGATGGATGTTGGACGGCGAAACGGTGTAATCGCGAGGCTCGATCATTTGCGCTTGTCATAGATCATATGATAGAAAAACGGCGCCAGGATATACGCGAACACCTCGAAGATCCCGATGATGAAGATGCCCATGAGCACCCACTTCCCGATCTCCTCCGCCAGCGTCGCCTCCACGACCTTCCCGAAGAGCAGACCGAGCGTGGCGATGACGGCGGCGACGATGATCGCCGTCCAGATAGCAAAGCGTTTGCAGAAGACCCGTTTGTCCATAGTCCCCGGATCGGCACAGCCGCCTACAGCTTCATCATATACACATTCGTATCCCTCTTCTCAAACCCCAGCGCCTGATACATCGCGTTGGCCTCCGTGCGAGTGGGGTTCGAGGTGAGGCGAAGGTCGATGGGAGCGAGTTTGTTTTTGGCGAAGTCGATGATGCGCTCCAGGAGGGTGCGGCCTATCCCCTGGCCCCGATAGGCCGGCAGGACCACGACGTCTTCGACACTCGCCTTGCGGCCCGTGGGCGACTCGAAGACGCACAGCGTGGCGCATCCGACAATATGCTTCTCATCGTTCTCCGCGATGAAAATCCGCGTTCCCGGCGCCGCCACCGAACGCTGCTGTTGCTGCCGCGTGACCGTCAACTCGGCGGTCAACTCCTTCATAAGTCCCAACAGATCATCGATCTGGGACTCGGTCAAGGTGCAAAGTTCAAGATATCTCATAGTATTTGGAAAAATGGTTTGATGTACAGAGTAGTGTTGTAACAAGGAAACGCACATTTCTTCTTTGCGAAAGTCAGTCACTTGGCCTCTAATTGACTGATTCAATCCTCCAACGTTGCAAGAATAACTCACTCAGTTAGGGTTTGAGTGGTTCAGTTAAAATGCAAACCAACTACAGCTTAGGCCTCCTCTCAAACAAGAATCCCTTCACTTGAATCCATAGCCCCTTCGCCATGGATATTGGCGAGAACTCGCGATACTTCCACCCCGCCCTCAAGGTATTCCCCACCAATCGGAGCTTCCCCGCAAACCCTCGCACACTGTCGTGCAAATCCAATCCGGCCCAAACGGAATCCATCATCCGCTGTTCCGGGCCCGTCAGGGATGCATACTCCCGAGCGCCCAGCACATACTCCCCTACATGCGTATACGCATCATAGAACCGCCGGAATCCGAAATCATCCACATACCGCTCGAAAGCGTCCCAGTCCACATCGGCGGCATGCTTCCGCCGGAACAGGGCCCAATCCAGGATATGACGCAGATTCAATCCCTCGTGCAAGAAATGAGCATAGGAATGCTCCGTCAGGAACAAAGCCGATGCCAAGACGGGTGGGGCCAGGAGACCGGTATCACCCAATGCGCTCAGCGGGCCGGAAAGAATCATCCCCTGCAGCAACCGTTCATAACGCCTCAGCGTCTCATTCGCCCGGAAGGGCGTACAGAACTTATGATTCTCCACATAGAGCCCCGCAAGGTCAAAGGAACTGTTCTTGTAATACCCCCGGTCGACCTTCACCCCATGCTCCTCCATCACCCGGTTTCCTTCCTCGTATGCATTCAGATGCTCGCCGTCCTTGATTAGAAAACAGTCCAGATCCGAACTGTACCGATGCGCAGGAATCGGGTAGCACTCCGATATGATGAAACCCTTCAGAATGACCGTCTGGATTCCTTCCGATGTCAACCATTTCCCCATCTTTTTCGCGGCGGCAACCTGACTGGCATAGCGCTGTTCGTATTTCATCGTCTTTGCGAACCACTGGGCCTTCGTCCGGCGTTCTTCCTTGTCCCGCGAGACCGAATAGAGACCTTCGTCATACAGTTTCTGCAGGCCGTCGCTAGCGAGGACAGCAACATTCTGCCGCTTGGCTTCGTCGATCAATACCGTCCAGTCCACCGATGCCGGCACAGCGAAGCCCGTGTCACCGGCAACGCCGGCCCGAAGCAAGTTCAGAAGGAATTCCCGTTCAACCGTCATGACTACTGAATGCGCGGATCCGGACGAGCCGGCGTCTCCGTCTCGTCAACGCCCTCCGCTTCACCCGTTTCCACGTGTTTTCCACCCAGGAAGCGACTGTCGACAATCCGTCTGAAGAACTGCCAGAAAGGCGTCATGGAAATGTTCGTAGCCTTTCCCCGTTTGCTCACCTTCTGGAAGAAGACAGACCCCTCGCCATCGTTCTGCCGATGCTGGCCCTCCATCGTAAAATAAAGGCCCCATGTGAACATAACCGCCAGGAAGATGACCCAATACACCTGTCCGTCCATGGAAAGGCCCAGAGACCAGGCCAGCAGAAGCAGGCCGACAATGGTCAGATTCATGAGCACCATGATGAAGGACGTAGCCAGATGGGAGAAACCCAGCTCGATGAACAAATGGTGCAGATGCGTCTTATCCGGCAGAAAGGGAGACTTTCCCCGGGCCACCCGATAAATCATCACTTTCAGCGTGTCGAACACAGGGATTGAAAGGATGGCCAAAGTCAGCGCCACCAGAGAAAGACCGCTGTAACCAATTCGGAAACAGGGAGAATCCGCGGACAACGTGTTGAAAGTGAACAAGGTCAGAAGCGTCCCGAGCATCAAGGATCCGCCGTCACCCAAGAACATTTTGGACGACTGCCCGAAAACGTTATGGAAAAAGAACGGAAGCAGACCGCCGATGACGATCATGGCGACGATAAACATCGTCGTATCGCCGACATGATGGAATATGTATGCGAACACAAGGCAGGTCATCATGCCGAATGAGGAGCAGAGCCCGTCCACGCCGTCGATCAGATTCACGGCATTGATGATTCCCACGCCGGCGATCAAAGAAAGCGGAATGCTGATTTGAGCCGGAATCCGGCGGATTCCCCACAGGCCGTGGAAATCATTGATCTCCACGTCGAAGAGAATCATGATGGCCCAGACAACCAGCACCTCCACGGCAAAGCGCAGCGCGGGCGTGATATCCTTGATGTCATCCCAGATGCCCACGGACCCCATCACCGTCAACACGGCCATCACCTTGATGATCCGGACATCCTTGGTCAAAAGGAAGGCGACCGTCGATGCTACAAAGTAACCGATATACACGGTCAGGCCGCCCATCACGGGAACCGGAACACGCTGAAGCTTCCGAGCATTGGGATTGTCCACGATGTTGTGCTTTCTCGCAAAGTTCAAGACATGCGGGTAGGCCAGCATCGTCACGACAAACGCGACGGCAGACAAAATAATAGAAATCCAGACTGAATCCATTTCTATGCTTTCTACGCTCTCTACTCCCACTTCACGCTTTTCGCCCACCTCGAATAATCATCCAGCGCCATCTTGTTTTTCAACTCCAGCCGGTAATACACGTGATAATCGTGTTCATGCTTGATGGTGGACATCCTCAGCTCAGTCACGTCCGCCTTCCGCATCAGCGCGACCGGCATCATCAGATCCTCCGAGAAAGCCGTGATCACATTCACGATATGCGACGCGAAAAACGCAGAGAAGCCAAAGGCCACATACAAACCGACTTCTGTATTGAAATACAGGTGGATGGTCTGGCCATCGTTCTGAATCTCGTTCTGAGTGATTAATTCTTTATTCATGTCTGCGATTAAAGTTATCAAATATACACAATCCAGCCGACAAAATAAAAAGGTCAAAGATACTCTTCCGTGCCCACGGGGTCATATTTTCCGTTCTTGAATTCAATGATGACAGTCCCGCTTTCCAAACTTTGC
>JAEEGJ010016024.1_pt1 | contig 17328 bp, 16 predicted proteins | sample 8958761 | NCBI WGS metagenome assembly JAEEGJ01 (sample SAMN16246546, study PRJNA631951) | gut metagenome | biome: gut microbiome; feature: rumen; material: RS-attached | host: Bos | place: Iran: Karaj | collected 2018-10 | reverse complement strand
GGTGCTTCTGGTGGCCGGCGAGGAAGACTTCCGTACCGGCGCTGTCGATTCGCTGTACAATGTACTGACCGATGATGTTGCCGGCGTGGCCCAGTCAGAGCCCTGCTTCAAGGTGTCACGCATAAATCAGGCCGGTCTCTCAAAGACTCTGCGTCTGTGCCGTAACATTATCATCATCAATATCGATCCGGGCCAGTTCACAAAGGCTAAGTTCAAGTACTCAAAGGATGTATATGCCGCACCTCAGCTGGTAGTGACAATACAGGCCCATGACGTCAACCAGTTCAAGAGATTCGTGTCCGATAACCATGACATGATAATAGACTTCTTTACCAGAGCCGAGCTGAACCGTCAGATCGACCTGCTCAAGGAGGATCATCAGATGCAAATGCGTGAGGAGGTCCGCAAGATGTTCGGTGCCGATATCTGGGCACCTGCGGAACTTACCAAGGTTATAAAAGGACGCCACTTTGTATGGGGACGTTGCGAGAGATTCGTCAAGAGAGTGGAGCAGGAGCTGAACATCGTGGTTTACTCCTATCCCTACCGCGACCTGAATACATTCACTGAGGAGTATTTCGTCCGCAAGCGTGACTCCGTTATGAAGGCCAACATTCCCGGTCCCACTGAGGGCAAGTACATGATGACCACCAAGGGATTCAATCTGGTATCGGACGAAGTGGTCCACAAGCATTACGCCCAGGTTGTCCGCGGACTCTGGAACATCAAGGACTATGATATGGGAGGCCCGTTCGTGTCAGTATCACGTGTTGACGAGAAGAACCAGCGCGTTGTAGTGGCCGAGGCTTTCGTATATTACCCCAATAATCCCAAACGTGACTACCTCCGCAAGCTCGAGGCTGCGCTCTACACTTTGCGTCTGCCCGATGAGCTTGACCTGGAGAAGTTCAGCTACGATCTGGATGAAATCATAATTACACCTGAAGATTAACGATTTATAGATATGAGTGAAAGGATAGTTGTAGGCATCACCCAGGGTGATGTGAACGGCATAGGATACGAGGTTATTCTCAAGACTTTTGAGGATCCCACCATGTTTGAGTTCTGCACCCCTGTAGTGTACGGCTCACCCAAAGTGATGACTTATCATCGCAAGGCGATAGATTCTCCCACCAACTTCAACGTAGTGGACAGTGCCAGTGATGCTCAGCCGGATCGTCTGAATGTGGTAAACTGCAATCAGGAGGATGTCAAGGTTGAATTCGGAGTGCCTACCGAGGAGAGCGGACAGGCTGCATTCCAGGCTCTGGAGTGCGCAGTCAAGGAGTATCGCGAGGGTAAGATCGATGTACTGGTGACCGCACCCATCAACAAGAAGACTATCCACTCAGAGGCATTCCATTTCCCCGGACACACCGAGTATATAGAGGCTCAGCTGGGCGAGGGTAACAAGGCTCTGATGATCCTTATGAACAGCTCCATGAGAGTGGCTCTGGCTACCGTTCACGAGCCTATCGCCAAGGTGGCATCACTGCTCAACAAGGATCTCATCAAGGAGAAACTCAGAATACTCAACCGCTCACTCAAGACCGATTTCGGCATCGAGATTCCGCGTATTGCAGTTCTTGCACTCAACCCCCATGCCAGCGATGACGGACTCATCGGCAAGGAGGAGAATGAGATCATCAAGCCCGCCATTGATGAGGCAGTGGCCGATAAGATCCAGTGCTTCGGTCCCTTCTCGGCCGACGGTTTCTTTGGCAGCGGCGAGTACCGCAAGTTCGATGCCATACTGGCTATGTATCATGACCAGGGACTCATCCCTCTCAAGGCTCTCGATATGGATTGCGGCGTGAACTATACCGCCGGTCTGCCTGTGGTACGCACATCACCGGATCACGGTACCGCGTACGACATTGCAGGTCAGGGCCTGGCAAGCGAGGAGTCAATGCGTCAGGCTGTATTTGCCGCCATTGATATCTTCCGCTCACGTCAGAATGAGGAGGAGATACATGCCAACCCTCTCAAGAAACTCTACTTTGACCGTCGCGACGACAGCGACAAGCTCAAGCATCTGGACGCAGGTAAGGAGTAATATCCTGGTTTCTTATGCGTTTCGGCATCATTTCAGCAGGTGAGGGCAGCCGTCTGGCATCCGAAGGATTCAGTCAGCCCAAACCGTTGGTGCCTATATGCGGCGTCCCCATGATAGAGCGCCTGGTCCGCATCATGAACAATTGCGGGGCCGATAAGATTGCCGTTATAGTAAACGGAGAGAACCCCGAGACTGTCAGTCTGCTTAAGAGCCTGCCTGTGGATCTTGTGGTTAAGAAGACACCTACACCCATGCATAGCCTTATGGAACTTGCACCCTATCTGGAGGGTGACCGGTTCTGTGTGACCACTGTCGATACAGTCTTTTCCGAAAGCCGTTTCCGTCTTATGATGGATGAGTTTTCGGCCAGTCCGTTTGACGGTCTTATGGGCGTCACATCACTGATTGATGATGAGAAGCCGCTCTATGTGGGTACTGACAGTGAAATGATGATTACCGGATTCCATGACTCACAGGATGAATGCCGATATGTATCCGCTGGCATCTACGCCCTGAAACCACAGGCCTTGGATGTCTTGAGAGGTTGCCTTGAGAGCGGACAGACAAGGATGCGCTATTTCCAGCGTCAGTTGCTGGAGGCGGGAATGCGGCTCAAGGCTTTTGATATGGGACAGGTGGTCGATGTGGACCATGTAAGTGACGTGGCCCGTGCACAGAAGATAGCGAAACTATGAGATACCTTGGAGTTAGCCGTGCAGAGTTGTATTCGCCCAACCGCGTATCGGGCGATGCCGCAGTTTTCCGCGCAGTTACATCGGAACTGGAACGTCACGGCCATGAGGTAATCTGCATCAGCGAGCAGGAACTCACCGCCATACCCGATGGCATGGACGGCATATTCCATATGGCTAGAAGCAGTGAAGCGCTGGCTGTTATCGGCCGGGCCGATATCCCCGTAACCAACACCGTTCAGGCTGTCATGAACTGCGGACGTGCCCTTCAGACTGCCTTGTTGCAGGATTCCGGTCTTATTCCCGAAAGCATAATCTGCAAGACCGCAGGTGTTCCGTTGGAGTGGAATATCTTCCCATGCTGGATTAAAAGGGCCGACAGTCATGCGGTTGACCGTGATGACGTGCAGTTCATTCAGGACGCAGGAGAGTGCAACAACGCCATGCTGGGATTCTCGGAACGCGGAATGAAGGAGTGTGTGCTGCAGGCTCATGTGAAAGGATGGCTTGCCAAGTTCTACGGAGTCCGCGGTTATGGACTTATTGACTGCTACGCTGCAACTGAAAGGGAGGGTAAGTTCGGACTTGAACGATACAATGACCAGCCTGATCAGGCCTATGTCGATATGGAAGCGTTGACCGATGCTGCCAATCGCGTATCGGACCTGTTGGGAGTCGATGTCTACGGCGGTGATGCAGTGGTTGGAGATGACGGAAAGATTACGATAATAGATTTCAATGACTGGCCCAGCTTCCGTACCTGTACGGTCGGTGCGGCACAGAAGATTGCGGACCTGATAATGAAGAAAAGATGACGGAGAAGAAGAAAAGAGCGGTTGAGGCTACATTTAAGTCAAAGGATACTGAGGAGTGGCTGGATATATGGTTTACACGTCCCATCGGACTGGTGTTCGCCAAGGCATTCGGCTATTTCGGGATTCATCCAAACGTAATCACCATAATATCCATTTTCCTGGGCGCGTTCGCCGGATTCTGCTGGTGGCACCCCACTATGGGCTGGACTCTGCTTGGCATAGGCATGCTCATGCTTGCCAACTTCCTGGACAGTGCCGACGGTCAGTTGGCCCGAATGACCGGTAAGAAGACCCTTTGGGGCCGATTGCTGGACGGCTTTGCTGGTGATGTATGGTTCTTCTTCATCTATGTGTTCATAGCCTGGCGACTCACTTTTGAAACCATCCCGTTTACGGATAGGATTTGGGGCATCTGGATTTGGGTAATCATGCTGGTAAGTATGGTGTTCCATTCACGTCAGGCAGGTCTGGCCGATTATTACCGCAACATCTATCTGTTGTTCCACGGTGACCATTCCGAGCTCAACGACAGCCGTGAACTTGCTGCCGAACAGAAGTCTACTCCGTGGCGCGAGCGTTGGTTCTGGAAGATATGGCTATTCTTCTACCAGGGTTACACCCGCACTCAGGAGGGTATGACTCCGCGTTTCCAGAAGTTCCGTGCATCGGTCCGTGAAAAGTACGGCAATTCCATTCCGGAGGAGTTCGGCAAGGAGTTCTGCAACTGTACCTACCACATACTCAAGTGGACCAATATATCCACTTTCAATACCCGCGCAATCGTGCTTTACATCACTCTGCTGGTGGGCATGCCGTGGATATACTTTGTGTTTGAGATCATTGTCATGAACATCATATTCCTCTATATGCGTGGCTCACACGAGCGTGTGTGCCGTGACATGACCGACAAGATATGAAAGGACGCTGGCGTACCATATTCTTCATTTTCGGAGTAGCGGCGGTAGTGCTGATGCTGCTCACCTTCGATGCGGACTGGAACCGCGTAAAGGAGGTGTTGTCCGAGGCCGGGATATGGTTCCCTGTCATTGTTTTGCTTTGGGGTTTCATCTACCTGATGAATGCCTGCTCGTTCGGGCTCATCATCAATGACGGTACAGGCCGAAGGGTGCCTTTCGGAAAGGTGTTCCAACTTACGGTCTCGGGATACGCATTGAACTACGTCACCCCGCTTGGACTTATGGGCGGTGAGCCTTACCGTATCCTTGAATTGTCAGGTTTTGTGGGCGGCAGGAAGGCAACATCGGCCGTAATCCTGTATTCCATGATGCATATATGCTCCCATTTCTGTTTCTGGCTGTCGGCAGTGGTGCTCTATGTGGTGCTCCATTTTACGGCCGATGGTTACGGGCTGGATTTGTGGATGTGCATTATGCTGGGAGTGATGACCATCGTCTTTGCGGCTGTACTGTGGTTCTTCTCGCTTGGTTACAGAAAAGGCTTCGTGGTTAAGGTATTCGGCCTTCTGAGCCGTATTCCTCTGGTAAAGAAGTGGGCTGCCGGTTATCTGGACAAGCATAGGGAAGACCTTGAGGAGGTCGACGCCCAGATAGCGTTCCTCCACACTCAGCGCCGTGCGCCGTTCTGGTGGTCACTGTTTCTGGAGTATGCCGCACGCGTTGTTTCCTGTCTTGAGTACTGGCTCCTGATAGGAATGCTTGTGCCCGGATTCACCTTCTGGGACAGCATACTGGTTATGGCATTCTCATCGCTGTTCAGCAACCTGATATTCTTCTCACCCATGCAGGTGGGCGGATACGAGGGAGGTATGGCACTCGCTGCCGGCGGCGTTCAGGTTCCCAGCGCATATGGACTATACACCGCTTTGGTGGTCCGTCTGCGCCAGATAGTCTGGACCATCATAGGCATAATAATGATGAAAACGGGACGCAAACATGATTAAGGGTATACTCATAGATTTTGGCGGCACGATAGACTCCGACGGCATCCACTGGTTCAATGCATTCAGTGACGCCTACGCCATGGTGGCCGATGTCCCCAGGGATATCCTCTGGGACGCCTACGTCCATGCCGAGCGCACCCTTGGCCGCAATCCCATAATCAAACCGACCGACACATTCTGCAAGACCCTTCAGACCAAAATAGCGCTGCAGACTGAATACCTCCAGTCAAAAGGCATCACGATCCTGGCCCAGGACACCATCCTTGACACCTGCTACAACAAGGTAGTCAAGCATATCTCCACGGTCTCCAAACCCGCCCTTGAAAGGATCAAGTTACCCATGGTTCTGGTTACCAACTTCTACGGGAACATGCATACCGTCCTGGCTGAGTTCGGCCTGGATCATCTCTTCAAAGACGTAATAGAGTCCAGCGTAGCAGGAGTCCGAAAACCCTATCCCGCCATCTTCCGTCTTGGAGTAGCCGCATTAGGTCTGGAACCCTCAGAAACGGTAATGATAGGTGACAGTCCCGACAAGGACATCATCCCCGCACAATCCATTGGCTGCCACACCATCCTTCTGCAGGGAAAAAACTGGTCCGAAGTGCAGTGCACCCCGGACCAGACTATATCAAGCCTCCAAGAACTTACTTTTTGAAGAGCATCGGCGCGAACTGATATAGTGAGCGTCGCCATGTCAGCCACTCATGACCGGTGCCCGGTGACTCATAATAGATGTGGTTGATGCCCAGACCCTCAAGAGCTACATGCAGGTCATGAATACCCTGATACATTCCTGAAGGCTCATCGGTACCGATGCTTATATAAAGCAGGTGGTACTGATCATTGATTGACTTGGGATACATCTCGGCATCACGACGGTCATTGGGACCACGGCCTGAACCGCTGAATCCGCCAATCCAACCAAACAGGTCGGGATGGCCAAGGCCGATATAATATGACTGGAATCCGCCAAGTGAAAGGCCACAGATGGCGCGGTTGTCACGGTCGGTCAGTGTGCGGTAGTGTGCATCGAAATAGGGGACGATGTCCTGGACCATCACCTTGTCGAAGAAGGTGAAATCAAACATGTTCTGACGTCCGGTTGCGTTGGGGTCGGTTGCAACTGCATGCTCCATGACGATGATCATGGGCTCGGCCTCCTTTTTTGCAATCAGGTTGTCCATGATGTTGCCCAGCTTACCCTGGGTGCCCCATCCCGTCTCATCCTCACCGGCTCCGTGGAACAGGTAAAGTACGGGGAACTTGCGGTTAGGCTCCTTCTTGTACTGAGGTGGCAGATAAACCCAAGTGGTGCGCTCCGCACCCGTCAGGTCAGAATGATACTTTACGATCTCAATCTCACCGTGCGGAACCTTCTTCTCCAGGTAGTAGTCCACGCCGGCCTCGGGAACGTCAATACCGCTCTGCCAGTAGTTAGAGCCGTAGAACTCTTTACTGTTGGGGTCCGATATGCGCTTACCGTCAACATTCATAGTGTAGTAGTGGAAACCTACTACCAGGGGATCGGTGGTAACCTCCCACATGCCGTCATCACCCTTGACAAGAGGGTAGTTCTTGCCGCCTACATTGACGGTAACGGTCTTGGCATCGGGGAAATCATTACGGAATGTTGCCGAAAGGTCCGGGTTGATCTTGGGATACTCGTGACCTTCAAGATTGGTTGTGGCACTTGTGGGCTTGGTTATGACACCCACCTGCTTGGCTCCTCCGCAGGAGGCCAGCAAAACGGCTGCAAACAGCAGTGATGAACTAATGATTCTCATAACAATCGGTTTTATTTAAGGTAATCTTCAAAATAGTCGGTAACTTTCTGCATAAGGTGTACGCGGTCGCGTCCGCTCACATTATGCTCGTGGGTGGGATAGGGGAAGTAATCCAACTGGACACCGGCCTTGATGCATGCCTCAACAAAACTCAGGCTGTGCTCCCAGACCACGGTGTTGTCAATGGCACCCTGGCAGATAAGCAGTTTGCCCTTTAGGTCTTTTGCACGGGGAATCAGGCTTGTAGCCTCAAAGCCTTCGGGGTTGGTATCCTCAGTTTCCATGTAACGCTCGCCGTACATGACCTCATACCATTTCCAGTCAATGACCGGACCTCCGGCAACACCCACCTTGAACACCTCCGGGTAGTTGACCATAAGCGATATGGTCATGAATCCGCCGTAACTCCAGCCGTGAACGCCTATGCGGTCCTTATCAACCCAATCATGACTCATGAGCCATTTCATGCCCTCCATCTGGTCGGCCATCTCGGCCTGTCCGCAATACTTGTGAATGGCTTTCTCATATTCGGCCCCGTGATGCTGGGTGCCGCGGTTGTCCATTACGAATACCACGTATCCGTGCTGGGCCATATACATCTCCCAACGGCGCAGGTTGGCCTGGAAAGAGTCGTTTACCATCTGGCTGTGAGGACCGCCGTATACATAAAGTATCACCGGATATTTCTTGGCGGGATCAAAGTCGATGGGCTTGATAAGGCGGTAGTGGTTATCATACTTGCCATCGGCACTTTTGACGGTGCCAAGTTCTATGGGTGAATAGTTCAGGTCCTTTGTGGGATCATCGGCCTTGAACATCTCTTTGATAAGTTTTCCGTCGTTCCTTACAAGATTCATGATGCGTGGTACATTCAGTGACGAGTATTCATCAATGAATGACTTGCAGTCATATGCCAGACTTACCGTATGCCATCCCCGGGCCGATGTCAGGCGCTGGGCTTTGCCGTTCTTGAGTGATGCGCGGAACAGATGACGCTCTGCGGGTGATACCTCGAATGAATAGTAGTAAACATAACCGTCCATGACGTCAATCAGCTCAAGGTCGGCATCGGTATTTACCAGACGCTTGGTCTTGCCGCTTTTTAGGTCAACCAGATACATATTCCAGTAGCCGTCACGTACATTTGTCTGATAGATGAAATGGTTGTCGTCCACAAAATGGAGCGGATACATGGGCTCTACATACCTGTCATCGTGATCTGTCAGGATGGTACGCAGAAATTCACCTGTATAGGCATTATATTCGTTCAGGTGCATGTTTTTCTGTGCACGGTCAAGTACCTGGATGTAGATGCGGTCACTTCCGGGTCCCCATGTGACGTTTGTAAGGTAACGCTCATCATCAAAGTCCGTCACGTCAAGCCATACGGTCTCGTCGGAGGCAAAGTCATAGACACCGACTTCAACATATTCCGATGCCATACCGTTCATGGGGTATCTGATTTGCTTGAGAGTACCCGTACGGCTGGTTATGTCCAGCAGGGGGAACAGTGTTACACGGCTTTCGTCCTTTTTGTAGAAAGCCAGCCTCTTCTGGTTGGGCGCCCAGAACCACCCTTTTTCTATGCCGAACTCGTTGCGGCTCACTGTCTGGCCGCATACAATTCCAGGCTCGGTGAATCTGGTTATGGGATGATGCTTGTCATCAAGAGTGGAGTAATAAAGGTTTCCGTTGATGGCCTGGATTTCATAGCCGTCCATAACATCCGATACAACGAAAGCACCACTTTTTCCATCTGGTTTAAGAGGGTTTATGGTATGCTTGACTCCGTCTTCCCAGTATTCAAGTTCAGAGTAGTATCTGTCACCAACCCATTTGAAATTCATCCTTTGAACTCCTATACCGGTGCCAAGTACCGCCTCCTCCATAGTAAGTAACCTGCGCTCATCCTGTGCCTGCACTCCCAATGCCACCAGAGCAGCGGCAAGCAATATAAACTTTCTCATATTCAGTTAATGCGTTCTACTTCACGGACACCCTTTATCTGCTTGAGTTTCTTGACCAGACGGTCAAGTGATGAGAGGTCGCTCACCAGCACCGTAAGACGTCCCTGGAACAGGCCGCCGTTGGAGTCAATGCTGATGGAACGCAGCAGAGTATCGGGCTCCTTGTTTATGATTGATGAAATGTTTGATACAATTCCAATGTCATCCTGACCCACCACATTAAGCGTGATGCTGTACTGGCTTCCGCTCTTGCCGCTCCAGCGAGCCTTTACGATACGGTAGGGATAACGCTCACGCATACGCATCAGGTTGGGGCAGCCGCTGCGGTGTATGCGTATGCCGCCGTTTATGCTCACAAACCCTGTCACGTCATCGCCGTAAATTGGATGACAGCAGCCGGCCATCTTGAAGTCGATACCGGTCAGGTTTTCACCTATAACCAGCACGTCGCTGTCCTGGGCAGCCTTCTTCTCAGTCTCGACAAAAGTCTTCTCAATATCAAAATCCTGAGCGCTGTGCACCTCCTGCTCTCCTTGTGCATGCATCTCCTCATAGACTTTGAGCACGTCATCGACCGTAATCTCCTCCTCCATCAGAGCGTGGAAGAAAGGAGTCTGTCCCTTGTAGCCCATACGGACTATCAGGCGTGACATATCGCTCTCCTCAATCTCAATCTTACGGTTCTTGAAACGGCGTTGCAGCAACTCGCGGCCTGCCTGAGCCTCACGGTTGCGTATCTCGTTGATGCCCTGGCGTATGCGCATACGGGCACGGGATGTCACGGCAATGTTGAGCCAATCCTGCTTGGGCACTTGTGTGGCCGATGTCAACACCTCGACCGTATCGCCGCTCTGCAGCTTGTGGCTTATACGCACATTGCGTCCGCCTACACGTGCACCTACGCAGGTAAGACCCAGCTTGCTGTGAATGGAAAACGCAAAATCCAGCACCGTGGCCCCCTTGGGCAACTGGCGGACCTCACCGTTGGGAGTGAATACGAATATCTCCTCCTGGTACATATCCAGCGCAAAGTCCTTGCGCATCTCATCAGGGCTGGTGTTGTGCTCCAGAATCTCGCGGATTCCGGCCATCACGCTGTCGGCCGCACCCTCGCTCTTGATACCCTTGTAAGACCAGTGGGCTGCCAGACCGCGCTCCGCTATATCATCCATGCGGCGGGTGCGGATCTGAATCTCCACCCAGCGGTTCTCGGGTCCGTTCACCGTGATGTGAAGTGACTCGTAACCGTTGCTCTTGGGCACGCTCAGCCAGTCGCGCAGACGCTTGGGGTTGGGCTGGTACATATCGGTCACAATGCTGTAAACCTGCCAGCACTGAGCCTTCTCCTTATCGGCCGGAGAGTCCAGTATGATGCGGATTGCAAAGAGGTCATATATATGGTCCAGAGTGGTGTTCTGGGCCTTCATCTTGTTCCAGATGCTGGAAATGGACTTGGTGCGTCCCTTGATGGTGAACTTGAGTCCCGCCTCCTCCAGCTTGGCCTTGATCGGTCCGATGAACGCTTTGATGTAAGCCTCACGGGCCCGCTTGGTTTCGTTGAGCTGTCGCGCAATATCATCATAGACATCACGGTGCTCATACTTGACCACCATATCCTCCATCTCACTCTTGATGGCGTAAAGGCCTAGACGGTGAGCCATAGGAATATAGAGAAGCCGTGCCTCCTCGGTCACATGGAGCCTGTAATCGGTATCATCGGTATTGGCCAGCATCTGCATCAGCACATAGCGGTCTGCGATAAGGCAGATTATCACGCGAACATCCTCGGCAAACGATACCAGAAGCTTGCGGAAGTTCTCATCGGCAATGGAATCATGCTTGGAGTAGAGCTCCTTGACACGGCACATACCCTGAATAAGCCCCGCCGCATCCTCACCGAACTTTTCGCGGAACTGCTCCGAAGCAATAAGCCCCTGCTGGATCATAGGGTCAAACAGGGCCGTCAGCAGAGATGCCTTCTTAAGCCCGGTCTTCTCAACGATGACGGTACCGGTCATGATGCACCTGTCCAGTGTGTCAATTCCGTGAGAATCTTTAGCATAAGCCCCCTTGGCAATACCCTCGCGGAGCAAACTCTTAAGCCTGCTCCAGTCCTCAGCCTCAAACAGCGGTCTTGCTGCCCGGACCAACTCCCTGTAAAGTCCGAATTCCATACCTTGCAAAGATAGTGCAAGCCGAGAGGAGAAAAAAGGAACTCGTTCATTTTTTATCCCGAGGCGCAGCCTATCTTCACCGCAGGTAAAGATAGTGCAAAAAACTGCACATGCTATTTTTTCCAGGCACGGATTGACTGCAGAAGTACGCTGAGCAGAATAAGTGAGATTCCTAAGTAGAATGAGAAGTTGATATCCTTGCCCTCGCCGAATATGATGAAAGCCAGAATTATGGTGTAGCAGGGCTCCAGATTATATGTGAGATTGACGGTGAAGGCCGACAGGCGTCTCAGGGCCTGTATCTGAAGTACGCACATGAATATCGTGAAGATAAGGGAATGGCATAGCATGAGTATCAGATTGCGTGTATCGGGAAATACCACTACCGGCTGGTTACTGGGAAAGACCAGGAGGTACAAAGGTGCTATCAGACTCACTGCCACCAGTCCGCCCGACATCTGGTAGATCATCATTGTCCAGGTATTGATTCCGGTACTTACCTTCTTGTTGCATATGGCATAAAGGGCATATACGGCCGATGATGCCACGCCTATGGCAATGCCGGTGCGGTGAGAGACATCGAAAGAGAAGATGCAGATTACTCCAGCAAACGTGATGAAAGAGAGACCCAGCTCAACCCATGAGAAGCGTCTCTTGAGGATCATGGGTTCAAACAACGCCGTAAAGAATCCTATGAGTGAAAAGCAGACGACGCCGATTGATACATTCGAGGCCTTGATTGAGCCGTAGAACAGTATCCAGTGCAGTCCCAGCAGAGCTCCGCATCCGCATATCCTGAGGATATTCTTCCAGCCTATACGCGGGAGTCCGGTTATGAAGAGGAGACAAATGCTTGAGAACAGCATCCTGTACCACACAATGTCCACCTCATTGAGCGTGATAAGACGTCCGAACAGTCCGGTAAAGCCTGCAAGAAGTACTCCTAAATGGAGGTCGATAAAACCTCTTCTGGTTTCATTCATATGGAGTTATGATGGGCGTTTTTAAAAACGGATGCAAATATCTGCCATTTTTTCCGCATTCCTTCCAAGAATGGGTAAAAATGTGTATTTTTGTCAGTCTATTAAAAGATAGGTATGAATATCGAAGAGATACAGAGAATGAAACAGAGATTCCGTATCATCGGAAACTCGCCCGAAATGAACCGAGCCATAGATGTAGCCATTCAGGTTGCACCTACTGACCTGACGGTTCTGATAACAGGTGAGAGCGGTGCCGGAAAGGATGTCTTCCCCAGAATAATACACGAGAACAGCCTGCGCAAGACCAAGAAGTTCCTGGCCGTGAACTGCGGCGCAATACCCGAGGGTACAATTGACTCAGAGCTGTTCGGTCACATAAAAGGAGCATTCACCAACGCCATCAGCGACCGTAAGGGTTACTTCGGTGAGGCCGACGGTGGAACCATCTTCCTGGATGAGGTAGCCGAGCTGCCCCTTGCCACCCAGGCCCGTCTGCTCCGTGTACTTGAATCAGGTGAATTTATACGCGTGGGCTCCAGCACAGTCGAGAAGACCGATGTCCGCATAGTAGCCGCCACCAACGTAGACCTGCTCAAGGCAATAGAGCAGGGCCGTTTCCGTGAGGACCTGTTCTACCGTCTGAGCACCATACCCATCAAGGTGCCGCCATTGCGTGAGCGAGGGGCCGATGTCCAGCTGCTGTTCCGCAAGTTCGCTGCAGACTGCGCCGAGAAATACCGTATGCCGGCTATCCAGCTCTCAGAGGATGCCAAGCAGATGCTCATGACCTACCACTGGCCCGGCAACGTGCGTCAGCTCAAGAACATAACCGAGCAGATATCCATCATGGCAACACAGCGTGTGATCACTGCCGATATGCTGCAGGAATACCTGCCTGACCGCAGGACATCCATGCTGCCTATGCTTGCCGGAGGTCAGCGTCAGGAGAATTCGTTTGAGAACGAGCGTGAGATACTGTATAAAGTGCTGTTCGATATGCGCCGTGACATAACCGACCTCAAGGCTCAGGTCAACAGCATGTCGCAGAACCAGCAGCCTGTTCAGCAGCCCGTATCAATCATCACTCACGATGAGGGTACCACCGTCCAGAACGTCGCACCCCGCAAGAGTGCCACTGTGGATGATGATATCCAGGATACCGAGGTCTATGTTGAGGAGACCCTTTCGCTCGATGAAGTTGAAAAAGATATGATTAAGCGCGCTCTGGCCAAACACGGCGGAAAGCGTCGCGGTGCAGCTGCCGATCTGAACATTTCGGAGCGTACACTCTATCGTAAAATCAAGGAGTACAATCTGGAATGAAACACGGTATTCTTAAAACTGTAATCGCATTGTTTGCATCGGCCCTGCTGATGCAGGGATGCACCATATCCTACAAACTAAACCAGGCTTCTATTGACTATACCACGACAAAGACCTTCTCGGTAGAGCCTTTTACCAATCGTGCCGCATATCAGTGGGCTCCTATGGCCCCTATGTTCAATACTACGCTGACTGACAGATATAACGATCAGACCAAACTCGTTCAGGTAAAGCGTGACGGTGATCTGGCCCTGTCCGGAGAGATAACATCGTACGACCAGACCAATAAATCCATTTCGGCCGACGGCTATTCGTCAATGGTACAGCTCAGGATGACCGTCAAGGTCAAGTTCACCAACCGTAACAAGCACAGTGATGACTTTGAGCGTACATTCAGTTCCAGCCGCGAGTATGATTCGTCACAGCAGCTTTCCTCCGTTCAGGAAGAACTGGTCCAGCAGATGATAGACGATATAGTAGATCAGGTGTTCAACCAAACGGTAGGCAAGTGGTAATGGGGCAGACCAGGGATGAACGCATGATGTCCCTTCTGGATTCGTTCCTGGAGGGTCAGGGAGAGAGTGCCGATGTCTCCATGGAGCTGGGTGCCGTACCGGTGGATTACGTATCGGCCTATCTGGATACTCCTACTCCCGCAGAGAGCGCTGCCGATAAGGCCATACGCTCCAAAACCGAGCAGTTGCTGGATACGTTCCTGTCATCGGATTACAGGAAGCCTTCATTCGAACTCAAGCCTGAGGATACGGTTCAAACCGATGCTCCCGATGAGGCCGATGAATGTGCCGAACCGCTTGATGATACGTATTTTACCGAGACGCTGGCACGCATCTACCTCAAACAGCGCAGATATGACAAAGCATTGGAAATTATTCGGTCCCTTTATTTGAATTTTCCGAATAAAAGCATTTACTTTGCGGACCAAATCCGGTATTTGGAGAAATTAGTTTTGATAAATCAAAAATAAGAATAGAAAATGTTTAAGGTTTTACTCGTCATTATTGTGATTCTGGCAGTGTTCCTTTGCTTCATTGTCACAATCCAGAACTCAAAAGGCGGCGGTCTGGCTGCCGGTTTTGCTTCATCAAACCAGATAATGGGTGTTCGCAAGACTACCGATATCCTTGAAAAGACCACATGGACTCTGATTGCAAGCATAGCAGTCCTGAGCATCCTTACCGCATACGTGGCTAAACCCAAGGTTATCAACGCCTCTTCAGTTATGGAGGATGAGGCTATAGAGAACCAGATTGTAAATCCGGAGTCATCAACAACAACATTTGACTCTCCGATTGAGATTCAGGATCTTCCTCAGGAATAATCCATGGATTTATAATAAGTGGAGGCGGTCATCAGATCGCCTCCACTTGTTTTATACCAGTTTGTTGTAGACTTCCATAAGCCGGTCGGCCAGCACTTTGGGACTGAAATTGTCCGTTGCGTACCGATACCCTTTCTCTGAAATTGACTGCCGCAGTGCATCGTTCGTAAGCAGCATATTCATTTTGTCGGCTATGTCCTGCACACTATTGGGGTCCACCAGCAGGGAGTCGGGACCCGCCGCCTCGGGGAGCGATGAGACATTGCTGGTCACTACGGGGCAGTTGGAGAGCAGGGCCTCAACTACGGGCAGTCCGAAACCCTCATAGAATGACGGGTAGACCAGCAGGCGTGCGTTTGAGTAGAGGTAACGCAACCCCTCGGTTCCAACCTTGTCGGGTGAAAAGATGATACGGTCCTCGAGTTTGTGCTCGACAATGTAATCCAGTACCTTCTGCTTGTACTCCCTGCCGTTTCCAATGACAATCAGAGGTATCTGTATATCCTTGGGCAGGAGTTCCATGGCTTTCACTATTCCCAGCAGGTTCTTGCGGGAGTTTATGGAACCCACATAAAGCATGTAGGGATTGGCTGCGTATTGTGTGAGCCCCTCCGGGCATCGGCCCTTATCGTCAGTGTAGTAAATGCTGTTTACGGGCTGATAAACCACATCAATCCGGTCAGGGTCAACGCCATAAAAACGTATTATGTCCTGCCTGGTTGACTCGCTTATCGCTATTATGCGGTCTGCCCTCTTACAGGCATGGCGCCATTTCAGGTTATACGTGAAACGGTCCGGGGCGTGGTACATGTCCGGAAATGTCTTGAACGCAACGTCGTGGATTGTCACCACCGACGGTATGTCAAGTTTGGCCGGAAGTTCGTTGGAGAGTCCGTGAAATATGTCTGCACAATCCTTTTTTACGGCCGTTGCCAGTCCGAAAGTCCTCCATGCACTGCCTTTGAGCAGGCCGTGCGGCATTACGGTATGGCAACTGCTCAGGTCCAGATAGGGGGCGGTGACAGCGTTATGCTTTATCTTGGGGGTGTACAGGAGATACTCGTTCTCAGGATAGAATTGCGTGAGAATGTCAACTGTGGTACGGCTGTGGTTGCCCAGGCCGGTAAAGTTGTTGAACAGGCGTTTTGCGTCAAAGGCTATCTTCATACCTCGTCAGGTGACCAAACCATTGAACTTGCTCCCAGAATGGCGGCATCTGACTCCTTCAATGAGGAGTACAATATCTGGATCTGACCTTTCCAGACCTGCATCAGGTTGTCGTTCATGGCCTGCACCATCTCGTCATGGAAGAACTCGCGTGATTTTGTAAGACCTCCAAAAAGCACAATGGCCTGGGGGGAACTGAATTTGACAAAATCTCCCATGGCGCGGCCAAGAATCCGGCCGGTGAATACGAATATATCCTTTGCCATGGCATCACCCTGGACGGCGGCATCATATATGTCTTTTGATGATATCTTTTCGGGGTCGAGTTTGCGCAGCAGGCTCTCCCTTGAGTCTTTCTCAAGGAACTCGCGTGCAGTGCGTGCTACACCCATGGCGCTTGCGTATGTCTCCAGGCAGCCTTTGAGTCCGCAGTTGCACTGGCGCCCGTTAGGCTCAACGCATACGTGCCCCAGTTCGCCGGCAAAACCGTCATGTCCGTAAACCAGACGTCCATGTGATATGATTCCGCTGCCTACACCTGTTCCCAAGGTGAGCATTATGAAATCATTGATACCTTTTGCTGTGCCGTAGGTGTGCTCACCGCGTGCGGCGGCATTGGCATCGTTGGTTATCCTTACGTGAAGACCGGTTGCCTCTTTAAGCCGGTCTGCCAGATATATTACTCCGGGTTTGCCGTCGGCACCACGAGCCCATCTCAGATTGGGCGCGTATCGGATCGTGCCATCCAGACGGTTTGCATTTGGAGCTCCGATACCTATTCCTACAGCAACGCCGCGGTCGGCAGTCTTGCGTATAAGTTCCTTTACGGTGCCGGCCAGCAGTTCCAGATACTCGTCAAAACTGTCAATCAGGGAAGTAACCACACTCTGGCAGAGTATGGTTCCGTCCTGTGTCACGACTCCGCATTTGGAGGACTGACCGCCTATATCTATTCCTATGGCTAATCTTTGCATCAGAGTTCGGCTTTGATACGTGTCCACTTGGCAAGGATGTCGCGGTAGTACTTTTCAAGCTTGTTCCACTCGTAGAAGTAGGGGTACTCGACGCCTTTGGCATCCTTATAGCACTCAACCGGCAGTTTGG
>JAEEGJ010016014.1_pt1 | contig 17337 bp, 9 predicted proteins | sample 8958761 | NCBI WGS metagenome assembly JAEEGJ01 (sample SAMN16246546, study PRJNA631951) | gut metagenome | biome: gut microbiome; feature: rumen; material: RS-attached | host: Bos | place: Iran: Karaj | collected 2018-10 | reverse complement strand
AAGAGAAATTATTGGTGAATATGATTTAAATAAAATTGGTAATTATAAATTAACATATCGTATTGTTGATAAAAGTGGCAATGAAACGAAAAAAGATTTTACTTTAAAAGTACATAATAATCCTAGTAACTATAAAGTAAATAAAAAGAATTTTTTTGATTTAAAGAAAAAATATAAAGATGATAAAACATTAATAGGACTTGATGTATCTAAGTGGCAAGGTAATATCGATTATTCTAAGGTAGCCAATAGTGGTATTGATTTTGTTATGATTAAATTAGGAGGAACAAGTGGTATTGGTGGAGAATACTATGTTGATCCAAAGTTTAAAGATAATATTGAAGGATTTCAAGAACAAGGAATAGAAGTAGGAGTATATTTCTATTCATATGCAAAAAGTATCGAAGAAGCGAAAAGAGAAGCTGGTTTTGTTCTTTCACAAATAAAAGATTATAATATTTCTTTCCCTATTGCCTTCGATTGGGAAAATTGGAGTAGTTTCAATAAATTTAATATTAGTTTTAAAACTTTGTCTGAAACCGCAAATGCTTTTATTGAAACAGTAGAAGAATCTGGATACATTGGTCTTCTTTATAGTAGTAAAAATTATTTAGAGAAAATATGGGATACCATGGATAATCCTATTTGGCTTGCCCATTACACTGATAAAACAGACTATAAAGGAGATTATGTAATGTGGCAATTAACTAGCGGAGGAGTAATCCCAGGCATTACCGAAAATACAGTTGATGTTGATATTATGTATTTAAAATAGTATGATATAATTATATTAAGGAGAGTTATATATGTCGATGATTCGTAGGTTTAATACAAGAGGATTTTATACTATAGAAGAATTTTGTAATATTTTAAAAAACTATAAATTTTCAGCAGGAGTACCTTACTTAGATAAAGAAGGAGTTAATTTATGTATTGCATTTCCCCCATTAGATAATTTCAATCAAGTTCGTATAATATCAAGGGGTGGAACAAATAACGAAAGAGTAAATAGCTGGATGATTTTTAAATCAGATCATAAAACTGGTCTTGGTCAAATGGTTAAAAATAATTTTTTATATGATATTACTGATGGCTGGACAATATTATTTAGTGCTTTTAGTTCGAATGCTCGTAAAGGCCATAAGTATGTCGATACAGTTCTTGCAGAAATACAATCTTTGAATTTATAAATAATAAAAATTAGTTTTATAACTAATTTTTTTAATTGTTTATAATTTATAGATAAGTTATAATTGTTTATAGTAGGTGATGATATATGAGATTATTAACTAAATTACTTATTGTATTTAATCTTTTAATAATTTCATTTTTATTTTTCATTTATTCACCATTATTTGATAAGACGCATAAGAAATTTGTTAATGAATATGCTATTGATAATAAGTTAAGTTATTTATCATATACCTTTTATAATCAAGACAGAATTGATTCTTTGACTGACGTTAAACTAGATGTTATCAAACTTGATGAAGAATCATCTAAAGATTATTTGGTTGAACCTAAAGAAAAGATATCTTATGATTCAAAATATGATGAAATTGTTTTATCAAAAGATGTTGGAAATGATGATTATAAAGTATATAAAACAAAGATTGGTAAAAATGAAGCTATTATGGTCTTTATTTATGATCCAAGTAAAGTACATATATTAACATCAAAGAAGTTCGCATCAAGAGACCATTATTCAGGCCTTGAAACAGTTAAACAAATGACTAAAAGATTAAATGCTAGTGTTGGTATTAATGGTGGAGGTTTTAGACAAGATGCTAGAACCCTTAGTATTGATACGCCAATTGGCTATGTTATTAAAGATGGAAAAGTTGTATGGTCTAAAAAAGGGTCTGGTAACCTTATTTGTATGACTAATGATAATAAATTAAAATTAATAAAAACAACGGGTAATGATGCTATTACTAATCATAATGTTCGTGATGCCTTAGAGTTTGGTCCATTCTTAATTGTTGATGGAATAGAACAAAAGTTACCTGAAACCGCAGGAGGTTATGTCCGTTCAGCAAGAAGTGTTATTGCCCAAAGAAAAGATGGCATCATAATATTTTTGGTAACAGAAGTGAAAAATGGGTATACTAATGGAACAACCTTACAAGAAATAGTTAATGAATTAAAAAAATATGATGTCTATAATGCTGCTAATTTAGATGGTGGTGCAAGTACACAATTAGTTGTTGATGGAAAAGTTGTTAATAAACCATTAAACATTTATAACCGTATTATAAATGGAGGTAATGGAAGATCTTTAGTAACAGGTTGGGGCTTAATGAATAATTAAAGAAAATGATTAATCATAAATTGATTAATTATTTTTTATAATGTATAATATCTATGTATATAGTTTTTTAACTATTGGAGGATGTATGAAAGAATATATAAAAGGACATAAAAAAACGTTAATATTATTATTTATATATGCGCTACTTATTGTTTTAGCGTTTAAAGTTAAGGATATTTTAATCCCTGATGAAGGAGCCGAAGTATACGGTACAAGATTAAATGAAATCGATAAATATCCTATTGAAGAAAGTGTTTACAAAAAGATTGAAGAAACTTTAAAAAAGAATGAAAATGTAGAAAAAGTATCATACCGTGTTCAAGGTAAAATTATTAATTATTATGTAACAGTTGGCGAAAAAGTATCTATTGCTGATGCTAAGAAAATAGGGGAGTCAATACCTCCACTATTTGAAGAAAAAGCATTAAGTTATTATTCAATTCAAATATGGATGATTAAAGAGAATAAAGAGATGAATAATTTCCCAATTGTTGGTATGAAAAATCCGGCTTCATCTAAAGTTGTATGGACTCTTGATAGAGAGATAACAGTTCCTGAAACAGAAGGTGAATCAGATGAAGAATAAGAAGAAATTATTATTCCTTCTTCCAGTATTAGCAATAATTATTTTTGTTGTTTTATACATTGTTTTTAAATATAGTGAACCAATTGTATTAGATTCAAAAGATAAAGAATGGATATCACAAAATGGTGGTAAGATTGTTGATATTGCTGTTGTAAATAATATTCCTTTATACGGTAGCGATGGTAAAGGATTAGTCTTTGATTATTTAGATTATGTTACCCAAGAATCAACAATTGAGTTTAATAAAATACCTTATTTAATTGGTGGTGAACCAGGTAATGCTGAATATCAAATTGAAATAATTGATGGTGATGTTAATTTAACTAAAAATCAATTATTAATATATGAAGATAATTATGTAGCAATCGGTAAGAAGAATGAAATATTAGATTTATTTAGTGATTTAAAAGGACAAACAATTGGTGTATTAACTACAGATTCATCAATGATTAATTATTATTTAAAAGGATTAAGTACAGTAGTAATAAAGAATTACGATACAATTGAAAATTTATTTACAGCTCTTGATGAAAGTGAAATTAATTTAGTAGTTGTTCCTAATGTAATGAATTTAGATAAAACGATTAATAATAAATATTATGTTAATTATTTCTTTAATGAAATATCTAAAAAGGTTGTTTTAACATTAAGTGATAAAAATAATGAAATGAATACAATCTTCAAGAAAACATATAATAGATGGTTAGAAGAAGAATATACTGATGATTATAATGAATTATTATTAAATTATTATTTAAAAGAAAATAATATTAATGATAAAACAAGAGCAGACTTATTAAGTAAGACATATGTTTATGGTTATGTAGATACACCACCATATGAATTTTCAAAATCTAGTAAGATGTATGGTATTGCAATTGAATACATGAACCGTATTGTAAGACTTACAGATATTGATATTACATATCGTGAATATAAAGATTATAAAGAGTTGAAACAAGCTATTGAAAAAGGTGATGTTGATATTTATTTTGATTATGTAAATATCAAAGATTCTGGTTATTTACAAACTAAATCAGTATTTGCTGAAGAATATGTTGTTTTAGGAAATAATGAAGTTGCCATTAATTCATTAGAAAGTCTAAAAAATAAAAATGTTAATATGTTCTCTGGTAATTATTTACTATCATTTGTTAAAGATAATTCGATGGCCAATATTCATGAATATACTAAAGTATCAGATTTATTAAAAGATGATAATTTAATAATTGTTGATAAAGAAATATATAATTATTATAAAAATAGTACATTTAAAGATTTAACCGTTTTATATGATGACTATATGACTAATGAATATAGTTTCATGATAAAAAGTACGAATGATTCATTCTATAAATTATTTGATTTTATTATTAATACAAATTCTTATTTTAATTATCGAAGAGAAGCTTACAAATCATTTGATGATAGTATATTCAGTAATGTTTCATTCGAAGAATTATATCTAATAATATTAGGAATTATCTTGGTTCCAATTATTATTGTTGTAGGTATTCTATTATTAATTAAGAATAAACATCGTATTAATATCTTAAAACGTGATGATCGTAAGAAATTTACTGATATGTTAACCTCATTGAAGAATCGTAATTATTTGAATTTAAATATTCCTAAATGGAATGAAAATAAAACATATCCACAAGCAATTGTTATTATTGACCTTAATAATACTAAGTATGTTAATGATAATTATGGACGTGAAAAGGGAGATAACTTAATAGTTAAAGCAGCGTCTATTCTTGTTAATGCTCAACTTGAAAATTCTGAAATAATAAGAAGTGATGGTAATGAATTCTTAATATATATGATTGGTTATAATGAAAATCAAGTTGAAGTATATACAAAGAAATTATCTAAATCACTTAAAGATTTACCATATGGCTTTGGTGCTGCTATTGGTTATAGTATGATAACAGATAATATCAAGACAATTGATGATGCCATCAATGAAGCAACTCTTGATATGGAAAGTGATAAAGAAAGCAATAAATAGAGGATTTTATGAAAAGACTAAAAAAATGGTTTAAAAGTATTTATAAAATTCTAAGACTAGAAGAAATGCAAATCCTTCCAGGACAACTTGCTTTCTTTTTGGTTGTTTCCGTATTTGCAATGTTACCATTAATTGCCTTAATAGGATCAAGTTTTATTACTAAAGAATTTGCTAATAGTTTAAAGAATTTACCATCTGGAGTTTCAGCAATCTTTAAATCACTTTTAGATACTGATTCAACAGGTTATAACATTTTCTTATTTGTTGCAATAAGTTTATTCTTTTCATCAAGTGGATGTAAGGCTATTATTGTAACAAGTGATGTTATATATAAAATTACTGAACGAAATGCTGTAAAGCAAGCAATAAAATCATTTATTATGACAATTATCTTAATGATTGTTATTGTTTTGACTGCAGTAATCCCAGCATTTGGTGATTTAGTTTTAAATTCAATTAAAGCTAAATATCCTGGAGATGTAATTAATTTAATAATTCAAATATTTATTATATTAAAATACCCATTATCATTCTTATTGATTTTTAATGGAGTTAAAATTATTTATACAATGGCTCCTGATGCCACAATTAGAAGTAGATTTACTAATAAAGGTGCATTATTTACAACCGTTAGTTGGATTATAATTACAAGAGTTTATGCAATTTATTTAAATAATATAAATACGTATAATATCTTCTATGGAAGTTTAGCAAACGTTGTAATTGTCCTTTTCTGGTTCTATTTATTGTCGTATGTCTTTACGATGGGTATGGCTTTAAATGCTAATACATATTTTGATTATTTAAATGAATTAAAGAAAGAAGGAAAAGAGTAGAAATACTCTTTTTTATGTTATAATTTTAATATAGGAGAGTATGATGAAAAAAATAATTATTGTTTTAACTTATTTTCTAATTATATTTTCCGTTAGAGCTAAAGAAATAGAAGCTGGTACTAAAACATCTTATTATTTTTCTACAACGCAAAAAGTTATGAAAGAAGTTATGAAAGACTATTATTTGCGTGGTGAAAACATACAGTATAGCGCTAGTAGAATAATGACACCAGGAATGCCTCCTGAGGATGCTACAAGTCAGGATAGGCAATATCATAACTGTGTTAACTATTATTACAATGTTTTATATGAAGCATTTCATATGAATAAAGAGAGTAAACACCCAATAACCTCATTGATGAATGGACTTAATCAAGCAAGAGATTATTATAATAAATATATAAAAGGTAAAGAAAATGATAGTAAATACGCTAGTTATCGAGACGGACATTTCTTACTATTTTATCAAAGTAAAAAAACAGCTAAACTAACTGCAGGAAAATATATATATAAAAACAATTATAATTTTTCTAGTTTCGTAAAGCTATTACAACCAGGCGATATTATTGAATGGAAATCAGAATCTAATGCTGGACATTATGCAGTTGTATATAGTCTAGTAAAAGATAGTAGTGGGAGAGTAATTGATGCAGCATTATTAAATTCAACAGGTTATGCGGTAATACCATCAAGATTATATGGAGTAAGAAATCTTAGATATATTTATAAAAAGCCAATAAAAAATGATGTTATTAATATTGATATTGAAGGAACAATTCAATTAGCATATTTAAGTGAATCTACAAGAATGGTTGCAAATGGAAAAATTACATGTGCTAAAGATGAAGAATGTATGATAATTAGACCATATTATAACGATAATGGTAAAACAATATTTAATTATGATATTACATCAGAAGCATATGCAAGAAGTTTTTTAAGAACAAAATATCCGGGAATGATAATCGAAAAGACAGTAGATAAAATGGATAATAATGGTGTTTATCCAAATGATATTCTTACTTATTCAATTAAAATAACGAATAGAAGTAATGCAACTAATAAAGGTAAAGATAGTATTAAATATGAAAAATTTACAATCAAGGAAGAAATTAATCCAGAATTAGTTGGTAATTTTAAAAGTAGTGATTGTACCATTAAAGGAAAAGAAATAACATGTATTGTTAATGGTTTAGAAGTAGGTCAATCAAAAACAATTAAGTATTCTGTAAAAGTAAAGAATAAAGTTGGTAAAGAAATAAAAGCAACAGGAAAATTTTATGGTAGTTTTGAAAATGTAAAAAATTCTTATATTCCAACAGGTACTGTTAGTAATATGATATTACCTTCGAAGAAAAAGAATTATAGTTATAAAAACTGTTATGATGAAGGCATTAAAAAGAATTTAACAGGATTAGTTTTAGTAGATCATGTTTATAAATGTGCAACAGGAAAAAATTATCATTTTGCATCATTTGATTTCTTAGATTTGTTTGTTAGATATGAAAATGTTGATAGTAAAACAGGTAAGAAAACGATGATTGTTGATTTTAATTCCAAAATGAATAATAAAACAAAAGTTTATAAAAAGATGATTTTAAATAATTATTGGAGCGCAATAATGTTTATGTATAATTATTTAAAAAATGATCGAGTAGTAATTCCTAAAACATGGACAGCCTCTGATATAAGGAAAAGATTCATTAATAGTAAAGATTTAGTTGATGGAGACATATTAATATATTATGTTAATTATAAAGAAACTTTAGATGGTAATACATTTGTTACTGAAGATTATAATATTCATACTAAGGAAAATGGTTATTATGCGTATATCTATTTAAATGGTAAATTTGTTGGTGTTAATTATCCTAATAAAGAAAATGAAAGAAATGAATTTACTTACCAGTATTATAAAAATGTATATGGTACAAATGGATATATTAAACATTTATATAACAAATATAATGAAATCCCTGATAAAGAAAAAGATCGAATTCTTAATATTGCAAATTATGAAACATTATTTGATAAAGATTATTTTGTAATTCTTCGTCCATCAATATTAATTGGTCAAATATTAAAAATTGAAATGAATAAGTTACCATCAAAATTAGAATATGAACAAGACAAAGAAAAATTAAATTTAGACGGTGGTAAAATTAAAGTTTATTTTGAAGATAATACATCAAGTATAATAGATTTAAAAAATAAAGATGTTAAAGTAACAGGTTTTGATAATCATTCACTTGGTGAAAAAGTAATAAAAGTAACTTATCAAGGAAAAGCAACATCTTTTAAAATAAAAATTGTGGAACCGGTAAAAGAAGAAGAACCAGATGAACCACAAGATGAACCTCCGATTGAAGAAGAGCCAAAAGAAATCGAAAATGATAAGTTAAATCCATATATAATTGTAGCTATAGTTTGTGTAACAATATTACTGCTATTATCTATAATCTTCTTTAATAAAAAATGGACTAAAAATAACATATAAAACAAAATATTAAAAATATATAGATTATAAATTTAATAATTCATTAAGTTTATAATCTATTTTTTTATATTAAATAATTATTTATCCACAAAAATGTTAATAAAATATTTTAAATATTTATTTTATTTTTATTCACAAAATTGTTAATATTATCTTTCATATATTAATGGTGAAAGGAGTAGTATGGATAAAATCAAGTTAGCTTTTTATAATCATCGCTATAAAATAGTAATCATTTGTTTATTAACAATTGGGATCTTTTTATTTCTTATGACACCAAATGATAAAGAAGAAAATATAATAGTAGAAAAAGAAGAACCAAAAAAAGAAGAAGTTATCGAGGAAGAATATATCTATGTAGATATAAAAGGCCAAGTTAAGAATAATGGTGTTTATAAGATCTTAAATGGAGCTAGAGTAATTGATGCTATAAAAGTAGCAGGAGGATTATTACCAGATGCAGATACTTCATTAATTAATTTGTCGATGAAACTAAGGGATGAAATGGCTATTGTAATCTTCAGTAAGAAGGAAGTGGAAAATTTTTATCAAACAAAAGAGGAAGTTAACATTAAAGTAAATGAATGTGAAAATAAGTGTGATGCATGTATTGAAAGAATAGAAGATAGTAATGATAAAAATTTATTAAATATTAATAAAGCTTCTATTAATGATTTTATGAGTTTACCTGGAATAGGTGAAGCAAAAGCAAAATCTATTATTGATTATCGAAATAGTAAAGGGTCATTTAAAAGTCTTGATGAAATTAAGGATGTTAAAGGTATAGGAGAAAGTATTTTTGAAAAGATTAAGGAGTATCTTACAATTTAGATATTTGCTAATAATATTATTGTTTTTCTTAATACTATCATTTATTAATAAAAAATATCTAATAAAAAGATATTCGATAAATGATAAAGAATTTATCTTAGAAGTTACTAATGTCGATTATGTTAATGATAAGTATAAAGTAGAATTAAAAGGTATAGAAAAACTAATAAGTTATCCTAAAGATTTTGAATATAATATTGGAGATGTAATAAAAGTAAAGGGAACTTTGTCTACAGTTAAAAGTAATACAATACCAAATGTATTTGATTATAAGAAATATTTAAAGTATCAAGATATTAATTATGTTTTGAATATAGATACTGTATATTTAATTAGCAAAAATAAGAATATTTTATATAAAGTAAAAGAAACTATTAAAAATATAATAAAAAATCGTAATTCATTCAGTTATCTCAACTCCTTTATTATGGGTAATACAACTTATTTAAATAGTGATATTAAAAGTATTTATCAAAAGATAGGAATAAGTCATCTGTTTAGTATAAGTGGGACTCATATAACGCTAATTACCTTATTATTTAGTTATCTATATAAAAAGAAAAAGATAAATAATACAATTTATTTCTTATTAATTAATATTATTGTTATCTTTTATTTGTTTTTAACTAATTATAAAGTTTCTATTTTACGATTTGTTTTGTTTTTTGATATATCATTTATTAACAAAAAGGTTAATCTAGGTTATGATAATTTAAAAACAATGATTATTGTTATATTATTATCTTTAATAATAAATCCATATTACTTCTTTCAAACTGGTTTTGAATACTCATATTTAATTAGTTTTTTTCTTATACGTTTTAGTAATCTTATTAAAGGTAATTACTTTAGGAAGTTATTAAAAATATCTATTATTTCCATAATTACAAGTTTTCCAATAACAATTTATAATAATTATGAAATAAATTTACTTTCTATTATTTATAATTTATTTTATGTACCATTAGTTAGTTTTATATTATTTCCATTATCAATATTAATAGTATTATTTCCAATATTAGATAATATATTAATGTTTTTTATAAATGTATTAGAGAATAGTGCTATCTTTTTAAGTAAAATAAATGTATTAACTTTCATTTTTGCTAAACCATCATTTTTATTAATGTTTGTTTATTTAGTTCTTATATATTTCTTCTTTTCTAAAAAGAAGAAAGTATTATTAATAATATTAATCATTATTCATTACAATATTAATGCCATAAGAAAAGATAGTTATGTTATGGCATTAGATGTAGGTGAAGGTGATAGCTTAATAATAAAAAATAAAAATAAGACGATATTAATAGATACAGGAGGTTCACCAAATTATTCTTATCACAAAGACATCATAATGTTTTTAAAGAGTGATGGAATAAGAAAAATTAATTATTTAATATTATCTCATGGAGATTTTGATCATATGGGAGAAGCTATTAACATAGTAGAAAACTTTAAAGTTGATAAAGTAATCTTTAATTGTGATTCATATACTGATTTAGAAAAAAACTTAATTAAAGTATTAGATAAAAAGAAGATAAAATATTATTCTTGTATTAAAGAATTATCTTTAAATAATAATAAACTTTTATTTTTACAAACAAGAATATATGATAATGAGAATGATAATAGTAATGTTATTTATACAGAATTAAATGGATACAAATTTATGTTTATGGGAGATGCAGGATTAGATAAAGAAAAAGATATATTGGATAAATATGATCTGCCAAAAATAGATGTCTTAAAAGTAGGACATCATGGAAGCAATACAAGTACGGGACAAGATTTTATTAATATAATTAAACCAAAGTATTCAATTATATCAGTAGGAAAAAATAATCGTTATGGTCATCCTAATAAAGAAGTTTTAAATAATTTAAAAAATAGTATAATTTATAGAACAGATATAAATGGAAGTATTCTGTTTAGAATTAAGAAAAGTACATTATCGATAGAAACAAGATTTTAAATATTTTGTTATTCATAATAGAGTTTTCTTTTGTAAAATTATTGTTTCATCTTTAATAAGAAACACCTTTATGTTAAAATAATTAGTAAGGTGATATTGTGAACATAGAAGTTGTAGTTAATGATTATTTACTAGCATGGTACTTACTATATGGAGCATCAATTAGTAAAGAAATAGATAAATTTAAAAAGAATTTATATACGAAATATCGTAAAGAGTATAATTTGTGTTATAAAGATCGTAATGAAATAATTAAATATGGTAAAGATTTTATTCCTGATAATGATATTATTTATAATGCGGTTTTAGAAAGTAGTTTATATAAAACATTAAAAAAGGAAGTATCAAGACATCGCTTACATATTGCTAAAATAATGGAACAATCAAGTAAGGAAATTGAAGATTATATTAATAGTATATTAAAATTCCCATATCCCAAAACAGTTTACTTTTATATTATTCACCCAAGACTTGAAGTAACAGAATATTTAAAAGATTATCATGCTTTAATATGGGGTAGTGAGAAAGATAAATACGATGTTTTAACAGTTATGCTTTTATCTATTACAAGAAGTCTATTGTATGAAGAACATGATGATTCAATATATAATGAACTATTAAAAGCTGTGATAGAATTAAGTATCAAAAATGAAATAGGAAGTAGAATGGGTAATTCGAAAGCTTATTCAATTGGAGATCCTAGTGTTTCTTTAATAAAAATGCAATTATATCCATATTGGTTAATGTATTTAGGTTTAACTAATAAGGAAGATATTTTAAATAGAATGATAAATGATAGAGTAGCTTTTGATATTAATAAAATTGAAATAGATAAAAATTTAAAGAAATATAGTTTAAATAAATTTTTAGAATACTGTTATGATAATAGAAAGAAAATATTAAGTTTAAATAATGTAAAAATAATACAAGATGTACCTTTAGAAGATGAATATTTATAATAGGAGGGTTTATGGATAAAAAGTTACAAGAGTTATTAGCAAGTATTAATTTTCCAGAAGAATGGTGTAATGATTTATATAATTGTTCATTATCTAAAGTTAAAATAAGTGAAAAAAATAAGTTAATGAAAATCATTTTAGATAGTGAACAAACAATCCCAGTTAATACATATATTAAATTAGTTCAAAGTCTAAATGATTTTTTTGGTATAGATTGCTTTTTAGAAATAAAAACTAAGAAGAATGGTTTTAATCGTATTCAAGAATATTTTAATTATTTTACAGAAGACGATAAATATAAGTTTATTAGATCTAAGTTAGAATGTAATTTTAATAATTATTTTATTGAAGTTAATAATGAAAGTGAACAAAGAGAAGTAGTTGATCTATTAAATGAAATTAATGAAAGATTAGATAAAGTTGGTGTTAATAAATTAGATATTATTGTTAATGAATTCAATCGTACAAAAGTAAATGATGCAATTAATAAAGACAAAGAAGTAAAAGTTAAACCAGAAATAATCGAAGAAAAAACGAGCGATAATCCATATAATAAATATGGACAACGTAGAAAAAAAGTAAAAACAGTTGATGATCCTAATGTTATTATCGGGGAAGTTATTGATGGTGAAGTCAGAGAATTAAAAACAATTAAAGACGAAGAAGAAGATATAATTGTTGATTGTATGGTCTTTGGTTGTGAAGGTTTTGAATCAAGTAAAAGTGATTTTAAGATAGTAACATTAAAGATAACAGATTATTCTGAAAGTATGTATGCAAAAATTTTTACACAAGATAAAGAAGAATATGATAAATATCTAGAATTATTTAATTCAAAGATGTGGTTTAAGATTAAAGGATACACAAAAAGAGATCAGTATGCTAAAAATGCTTTAGTATTAAATGTTCAAAGTATTAACTTATTAGATAAAAAAGAGATTGAGAATGAGAAAGATGATGCAGTTACTAAAAGATGTGAACTACATGCTCATACTAAAATGAGTCAAATGGATGGGGTAGCAGATGAAGTAAAATTAGTTCGTCAAGCTATGGAATGGGGGCATCCAGGTATTGCTATAACAGATCATGATTGCTGTCAATCATTCCCACATGTTTTCCAAGAAGTAACGGAGTTTAATAAAAAATTAAAACAAAAGGCCCAAACCAAAATTGATTTAATTAATGAAAAAATCAAAAATGAAGGTCAAACAGAAGAGTTATTAAATGAACTAGAGAAAGCTAAGTTTGATAAAGACCATTTAGATTATTTTAAAGTAGGTTATGGAACTGAGTTATCGATGTGTGAGAGCTTTTTAAATGTATGTTTTAATCCGAATGATACTTTAGTAAAAGATGCAACATTTGTTGTATTTGATACAGAAACAACAGGCTTTAATGCAGGTATTCATGATTCAATGATAGAAATAGGTGGCGTTAAAATATGTAATGGAAGCGTTATTGATCGTTTTGATGAATTAATTAATCCTGGACATCATATTGATGCTGATATTACAAGAGTTACCGATATAAGTGATGAAGATGTAAAAGATGCTGATAACGAAGAAAATGTTACTAAAAGATTTAAAGAGTGGATAGGTGATTTACCACTTGTAGCTCATAACGCTAAATTTGATAAAAGTATGCTAGATATGGCATATTATAAATATAATTTAGGTAAGTTAGAAAATCCTATTATAGATACATTAATGTTATCAAGAGTAATTAATAGAGATAGTAAAAAACATAGTTTAAAAGCTTTAGGAAAACTATATAAAATAGATACTGGTGAAGAAGATGATGAAGAGACTAGTGATGTTAATAATACTGATAATTCTCTTCCAATTGATCATTTTATAGGAACTAGAATTAAAGATGTTTTAGTTGATAATGTATCTATCATTCAAAGAATAGAAGATGATTTATATACAAATAGAGTTCATAAAGCAAGTAAAACGGAAAAAGCTGAAGTAAAAGTAATATATGATGAAGATAGTGAATATATTGAAGAAGTAGAACTTCATCCAGCAGATAATCAAATAACAATAAGTATTGGAAATATTATTAATATTGATATTAGTATTTATGTTGGACAACACCATGGAGCCGATGTCGATTCAGAAAACACAGCCCTAATTTTCAATAAGATGTTAAAGCAAATTGATGGCATAGAAAAATTAAGTGATTTTAATAATTTAAAATTATTAGAAGAATTAAGTTTTGATAATGACAAAAGTAAACAAGAAAAAATAGGAGAACTTTGTTCATATAAAAATTATGTAAGATTATTAGATGAAGACGAAGAAGTTGATCCCAAATTTGGTTATCCATTTATTAAATATAAAAATAAAGATTATGTATGGCGTTATGAATGGTGTCATGATGATAATCTTCAAATGTATGAAAATATTCCAAGTAAGACATTCACAGAGCATCTTGCAAATATGTATGATAATTTTAAACATGTTACAATGATTGCTAAGAATATGACAGGATTAAAGAATCTATTTAAACTTGTTAGTTTTGCTAATTCTAACTTTTTACAGTTGAATGCCACAATACCTCGTAAAATAATTGATGAATATCGAGAAGGTTTATTAATAGGTTCAGCTTGTTTAAATGGTGAAATCTTTAATATCGCTTTAACAAGAAGTGAAGAAGATTTAATAGAAGCTATGAAGTGGTATGACTATATTGAAGTCCAACCACTTGAGAATTATCGTCATCTACTTAGATATCACGATGTAAATAATGAGGACGATTTAATTTATGCTATTAAAAAGATTATTAAATGTGCTAAAGAAGCAGGTAAAAAAGTAGTGGCAACCGGTGACGTTCATCAAATTAAAAAAGAAGATTTGATATATCGTGAAATTATTGTTAATCAAAATGTACCAGGTAAAGGACGTCATCAACTAGCAAAATATTTATCTGGTTATGATAAACCATGTCTTAATATTTCTTATATAGATAAAGCCTTAAATAAGAGTGATTTTAATGAGATAGATAAAAAAGTATTAAAGTATATTTATGTATTAACAAATTTAGAATCTATCCCAATTACTTTAAATAATTTAACGAATTTATATCAAGTTGATAAAAATAATCCAAATGAAGAAATCTTTAAAGATAAAAAACAAGATAAGAGTGAAATAATACAAGATTCATTAGAAAAACTAATGGATTATGGACTAATAGAAAGAAATATTAATAATAATCATTATAGTTTAGATCTTAATAATTTAACATTTAAGAAGAGTGAAATTGCCGAACAAGGACATATTCCTAATCAATATTTTAGAACAACCAATGATATGCTAGATTGTTTCTCTTTCTTAGATAAGAAAACCGCTAAAGAAATAGTAATTGATAATACAAGAGACTTTATAAATAATATTGATGAGTTGGAAGTAGTAGTTTATCCAGATAAACCATTTTCACCAATTATTGAACATTCACAAGAAACGTGTCGTGATTTAGTTTATGATAAAGCTCATAGCATGTATGGAGATCCTCTTCCAAGAAATATTGAAGAACGTATCGCTCAAGAATTCTATGGTGATAAAATACTAGATTTAGTTATGGAATATTTGAAGATTAAGTATCCAAAGAAGAGTGATGATGATATTGAGGAAATCTTCTCAAGTGAACTACATAAAGTAATCATGAGTGGTTATGATGGTGTCATTAAGTTAATGCGCGATAAATTAATTCGTGATGAAAACTTAGAAGAAGAGGAAGCAACAACTAAAGCCAAAGCAATCCTAGGTGGTATTATTGGTGGAGGATTTGATGTTATTTATCTTATCGCTCAAAAACTAGTTAAACACTCTAATGATGAAGGATATTTAGTTGGTTCCCGTGGATCAGTTGGTTCAAGTTTTGTTGCAACTATGATGGGAATAACAGAATGTAATGGCTTACCGCCACACTATTATTGTCCAGAATGTCAGTATAGTATGTTTAATGATGAAAACGGTGTTCGTTATACGGAAGAATATTCAAGTGGATATGATTTACCAGAAAAAGAATGTCCAAAATGCAAAGCAAAGATGATTCACCAGGGTAATGATATGCCATTTGCAACATTCTTAGGATTTAATGCTGATAAAGTACCAGATATCGATCTTAACTTTAGTGGTGATAATCAAGCATCAGCACATGAATATACAAAAGTATTATTTGGTACAGACAATGTATATCGTGCAGGTACTATTAGTACGGTTGCTGATAAAACAGCGATTGGTTTTGCCTTAGGTTATTTTGAGGAAGAAGAATATAATAAACTTAAAATAGAGTCAAGAAGTTATGGACTTTCAATCCCAACAAAAGATGATTTAAAGAAAAAAGGTATTATTAAGAGTGAAAAAAATAGTATCGATGTTGAAAGAATATCTTTAGGATGTGTTGATGTTAAAAGAACTACAGGACAACATCCAGGTGGAATAGTAGTAGTACCAGGATATAAAGATGTCTTTGATTTCACACCATTCCAATATCCAGCTGATGATCCAACTTCAGCTTGGCGTACAACTCACTTTGATTATCATGCGATTGATGCCGATCTACTTAAACTTGATATTCTTGGTCACGATGATCCAACTGTACTACGTATGTTACAAGATTTAACAGGAATTGATGTTACAACTATTGACTTAGGTGACCGTGATACAATGAGTATTTTTACTGGTCCTGAAATCTTAGGCGTTAAAAAGGAAGACTTGCGTGGATTAACGGCTCGTGATGGCCATAAATATTGTCCAACAGGTACATTAGGCGTTCCTGAATTTGGTACAAGTTTCTTACTTGGTATGCTTGAAGAAACCAAACCAACAACATTCGCAGAACTTATTAAAATATCAGGTTTATCACACGGAACAGATGTATGGCTTGGTAATGCAAGGGATCTTTGTACACCAGATGAAAATGGTAATATCAAAGTACCATTTAAAAATGTTATTGGTTGTCGTGATGATATTATGGTTAATTTAATACAATGGGGTATGAAACCATCAAAAGCTTTCAAAATAATGGAATTTGTTCGTAAAGGAAAAGCTAGTAAGGATCCAGTAGGATGGGGTGAATATGTTAAAGAAATGAGTGATGCAAATATTCCAGACTGGTATATTGCATCTTGTGAAAAAATAAAATACATGTTCCCTAAGGCTCATGCTGCTGCATATGTAACAAGTGCCTTTAGAATTGCTTGGTATAAAGTTCATAAACCTGCAATATATTACACAACATATTTCTCAACAAGATTTGATGATTTTGATTTAGAAACTATGGTTGGTGGATATGATGCAATCAAAAAGAAAATGATTGAAATCATTA
>JAEEGJ010016008.1_pt1 | contig 17339 bp, 14 predicted proteins | sample 8958761 | NCBI WGS metagenome assembly JAEEGJ01 (sample SAMN16246546, study PRJNA631951) | gut metagenome | biome: gut microbiome; feature: rumen; material: RS-attached | host: Bos | place: Iran: Karaj | collected 2018-10 | reverse complement strand
ACGTTGCGAGCGTCATCTGCGCAAACGACGTTGTTAACCCTGCGGCTATCAACGACGAGTCTTCTCCTCTGTACGGAATGCCTATCGTAAACGCTTACGAGGCACGCACGGTATTCGTCCTCAAGAGAGGTCAGGGTACAGGCTTCTCCGGCATCGAGAACCCGCTGTTCACGATGGACAACACCATCATGATCTACGGCGACGCAAAGCAGACCGTATCACAGCTCGTTGTCGAGTACGAGAACGACTGATAACAGTCTTTCACTAAAAACAAAAATGAATGCTCCGGCTTGCCGGGGCATTCTTTTTTGCGCTCTAAACCCGCTTGTTCCCTGCTTGTTTTCACATGAGTCCAAAAAAACCTAAATAAAAGTTAATATTTTCTTAAAGCATTCGATGTGCGGCCGTATATAAAATTAATTATCAGAACGAATAGCAAGAAACGAGGGCTTTATGTATTACGCTGCAATTGATCTGATTGCTATTCTGGTATTGATCATAGAAAACCGGAATATCATCATCGATTACAACAAATCGTTTGAAGTCTCCACCTGGAAGATGTACAGGCGTTTTCTTTTTGCTGTGCTGATTTACTATGTTGTCGACTTGTTCTGGGGAATTGTCGAATACTATAAGCAGCCGCTGCTCCTGTTTGCCATAACTACCGTTTACTTTGTTGTCATGGCCTCGGGCGTTATGTTATGGACGGCCAGCGTTTTTTACTATCTCCATGCAAAAGGCCGCTTTGTTCAGCTCTTAAAGCTGACAGGCCGCATCGTCGCATCGGTCATCACGCTCGCAACTTTAGTAAACATCTTTACGCCCATCCTGTTTACGGTAGATGCCGCGTGTGTATACAAGGCACTTCCGCTTAGAAGCATTCTGCTTGCATTACAGATCGCTATCCTGGTCTTTGTATCCATTTATTGCTTCGTAGCGTATTCCAAGGCCAGTGGTCATGATGTCGACCGTCAGCTCCGTTACCGTACTGTCTGCTTGTTCGGGTTTATCATGGCACTGTGCCTTACGGTTCAGCTGTGGTTCCCGTATCTTCCTCTTTATGCCATTGCATATATGTTCGGAACCTGCCTGGTCAAGTCGTATGTAATCGATGACGAGAAGGAAAATTTCCGTAATGAACTTAAGGAGAACCAAAAGGTTGTAGAACTCAAGAACACCATATCTTCTTTGCTTGATAACATGCCGGCTATGACTTTTACCAAAGAGCCTGAAACAAGTATGTACCTTGCGTGTAATCAGGCCTTTGCCGAGTATGCAGGCAAGAAAAGCCCCGAAGAGGTCATCGGCCTGACCGATGCAGATCTTTTTGATGAAGAGATCGCGAAAAGACATGCCCAGGATGACCGTCTGGTTATGTCGATGGATGAACCATATTCCTTTATTGAAGATATTTGCGATGCCGACGGCAATAAGAGACAGCGTCAAACCACAAAGTTTAAGTATATTGACATATTCGGCAGGATCTGCGTGCTTGGAATGGCTATCGATACGACTGAGATAGCGCAAGTCAGGCGTGAGGTTGCATCAACCAAGGAAGAATATGAGAAGGCCAAGGCAGATGCCGTTATCTTCAATCACATTGCCCAGGCTTTGTCATACGGGTATGACGAACTCTTCTATGTCCGTCTCGATACTGAGGACTATATCAACTATTGGACGGATGACCACGGAAACTTCTTTGAGAAGCGCCGCGGGAGCAATTTCTTTGATTCATGCCAGGTAGAAGTTAATACTCTTGTCTGTGAAGAAGACCGTGAGATGTTCTCCAAGGCAATGGTACGTGAGACATTGCTAGAACAGATCAATATGAAAAGATCCTTCGAGATGACATACCGCGTGCCTAAGGAAGGCGAACCTTTCTTTGTAAGAATGAGGGCAACCCGTGCATTGGATGACGATAACGTACTCATAATAGGTGTCAACGACGTAGACGAAGAAATGAAAGCCGTCCGCGCACAAGAACTCCTCAGGGAAGCAGACTTGTCACGCCGCCTGTTTGCAGCACAGCAGCAGGCAAACATCGATTCGATGACAGGCGTAAGAAACAAGCGCGCTTACCTCGAGGCAGAGGCCCGTCTTGAATACGCCGTCAAAGAGACCGAGAACCCAAGGTTTGCCATAAGCATCATCGATATCAACGACTTGAAATACGTTAACGATAAGCTCGGACATCAGGCCGGAGACCAGTACATAAGGGAGGCTTGCCGGATCGTCTGCACAACCTTCAAGCGCAGTTCTGTCTTCCGCGTCGGCGGCGATGAATTCTGTGTTATCTCACAGGGTGATGACTACGAGAACATCAATGAGCTCATCAAAAAGATCGAGGATCATAACGCGGAGGCACTTCTTAACGGCGGCGTCGTAATAGCCTGCGGCACTGCATTAAACGAAAAGGGAGAGTCTGTTACTGATGTCTACAAGAGAGCTGACCAGGCAATGTACGACAACAAAGTCAGACTTAAAAAGGGCCGCGAAGTAAGATGACTGCCGGTCACCTGCTGAATTAATTGAATCCGTAGAACTTCTGGAAAAGCTTATATGACTCAGCTGCAACGAGTCTTCCCGTCTTGCCCGGCAGTGTCATTACCGTTCCGCAGACACCGAGCTTGAACTTCGCATAGAGCCTCTTGCTGCGCTTGTAGATGTAGTCCAGAAGATCCTTTCTCTTAGCGAGAGCCTCAGGGCTTCCGTCAAGGATCAGAAGTATGAGCGAGACAGTGGTAATGATCTCAAGGTAGTTGTACATGTAAGCGAAGCGGCGCTTGTTCTCGCACATCGTATCCCTGTTCTCGAGATAGTAGTCGAGCATCAGATAGTTGACCTTAAGCTGCTGGTCTACACGCTTGATCATGACAGCTTCGTTGACCGACTGGTCTTCACGTCCGATGAAATAGTAGTAAAGATTGCGGTTGAGATAATAGATGCGCTCGACTTTAAGGAGCGGTTCATAAACATAGATGTTGTCTACATAGAAAGTATGCTCGGGAAGCTTTAATCCGCAGTCCCTGAGAAGCTGAGTTCTGAAGATTACCGAATGCATCAGCAGGTAGTCGCCCTTGCCGAAATTGCAGAGCTCCCATGAGCATACGAACTTCTCGGGGATCTCTCCATCATAGCTCATGATCTTCTTTTTGCAGTCAGGTGTTCCGAGCTTGTCGTAAACGAAATTGGTTACGAGCATATCCAGAGGTGCCTCTTCTTTGTTGTAGAACCTTAAGGCATCCATTACTTCTGTGAGAACAGCAGGGTCAAGCCTGTCGTCGCTGTCCAGGACCTTGAAATAAAGTCCCTGTGCATTATCAATGCCTGCGTTTACAGCCGAACCGTGTCCGCCGTTCTTCTTGTGAACGACGCGTACGATGTCTGGATATTTTTCAGCGTATTTATCTGCGATGAGTGCAGTGTCATCAGTCGAACCGTCATCGACGATGATAATGTCTATATCTTCTCCTGCTTCGAGGAGACACTCAATTGCGTTGCCCATATAATCCTGTGAGTTGTAACAGGGTATAGCGACACTCAATATCTTCATTTCAAGAACAAGCCCATTCCACCATTTGAGATTTTCGTTGATATTATATCTTATAAAATAAAAAAATGAAAACGATAAAACATAGGCATTAAAGCGGCATTTTTGAACATATGACAATAAAAAAGGGAGCCGGTGTTGAAGCTCCCTTTCGTTTCGGTTCACTTAACGTTGTTTACCGTTCCTATGAAGACCGGATTCATCGTCACCGTGTCGACTATCGCATAAACGTAAGGTCTGTTGCAGATAACCTCCTTGGGGTCGTACTGACCCGGAGCAACCCCTGCGACCTTCATCGTGACTGCGGTCGCTGCAGCAGCCTTTGTTCCCTTGCGGTCAACCTCGATGTGGGTCTTGTGGATGACCTTGGAGATGTACATATTGCCCTTTTCGGATTTGGCGATTCCCGTGAAGTCTGCCTTGTCGGGATTAAACGCATCCGTTACGCCCATATTCATCAGCTGCTTGTTGAGCTCCGAACCGAAATCGGACTTGAACTCAGGCATAAGAGCCCTTACCTTCTCATCGCTGCGGCTTGCAATGAATTTCTTATAGTCAGCGTAAGTAAATGAATTCATGAAATCATTTGCGTTTGCCTTCACGTCGTTGGGAAGGATCGCGACGAAAGCATACTCTTCGCCCTCATAGTACTTGATGAATCCGGTAGCCTTCTCGGTCGAGAAATAACCCTTTTCCATGCTCGTCATCATCTGTACGTCAGTCTCGCCGTCCGTTCCGCTGAACTTCATCTTGTTTACCTGGGATTCCTCATAGCCCTTCTCCCACTGTGCTTCAAAACGGATCGCATTTACGAGCACCATTGCTGCAGTTGAATCAAGCTGTTCTTCAAGGAGATTCGGGATCATGTGATTCGTCTTGTCATCGACCCACTTGTTGATGTCCTTATGAGTCGTAGGTCCGAAATTAACGTTCCTGAATTCTGCGTCAAAAGTCTTCTTGATGTAGTCGATGTAAGTGGTATTAACCTTGCCTTCAAGGATACTGTCATTGCTCCATACGGCATTGGCGCATGTGAACTTGAGCTTCTGGGAAGCATTGATCCTCTTCATCATTTCGGATGCGAAAGCCTGCTGCTGGAGCGGATCGGTATCCTTCGCGAAAAGATCTGAAAGCTGCTTTAAGGTCTCGCCCTTCGCACCTGCAGCGCACATGTCGAGCGCCATCATGATCGATGCGGGAGATATCATGACGTTGGCATTCTTCTTTGCGTTAGAAGCGATCTGCTGCATCATCTCAAAGCTGTATCTGCCGTACTCGTCATTCAGTTTTGTCTCATCGAATTTCTGATTCGGAACCTGGTCGAGATTGAGCTCTGCTTTTACTGCAGGATCATTCTTCAAAGGTTCTGTCTGAGCAGGTGTTTTTCCCGCGCAGCCTGTCATGAGGAGCAGCGCCGTAAGTCCGGCAGCCATTGTCTTTTTTCTGATCTCTTTATTCATTTCAAAATTCCTCCGAATTTGTTTTCATGCCCTATATACAGATCAAGTTCCGAATTTGTTGCAGTTTTTTCTTTATCCGCATTCAAAGCAGAAATTTCCTGATCTTTGCTTCTATTATCCTGGTGTTCAAAGGGTGTTTGTCCGTCTCCATTGTCAGTATAAGACGCCTCTCATCAAAGTCTTTTGCGTATGTGTATTTTTCGAGCTTCTTAACATTGCGGTCAACATATTTTTCATTGCTCATCATGCCAAGATGTTCCCAGTAGTACTCTTTTCTTAGTCTGACGTTCAGGCAGTTGAAGTCAGGAGCAGCGATCAACACTCCGTCTTCATATACCGGATATTCGTAACGGTACGGAATGTTATTCCTGATCAAAGCGTCTGATATCATTACCTCCGACTTCGACCTGACCCTCTCGCCTTTTGCAGTATAGAATTCCGGATCATCCTTCCCGAAACCCAGTTTTTCATACGGCACGTTGAGCCATTTATCTACATATTCCTCGTCGCTAAGAAAAACCGGAGTTACTAGTTGTTTGCGGGGATTGATCAAATCCTCATAAACTTGTTGGAGTTTACTTGAATCGAAGTCTTTTAAAAACCTGTCTATTGCTTTTAGTTGGTGCTCAAGAACATTCAGTAGTTTTACATCGTAATCCTTTTGTGCGAGTGCAACGGCTAATCCTTTATCCTTTGCATGAATATACTTTCCCTCTGTATCTGACTTTTCAGTCCTAAGGTAGTACTGCCAACCTTTTCGACCTTTAACAATCCGAATCGATCCTTCAGGAAATATAGCTATTCGGCTTTCAATTAAACAAATCAATGCCTCCAATCCGTGTTTACGATTCCACAATTCTTCTATTATTGCTTCACTATTCAGCAAATCATTTACATCAGACATCTAACCTATCCTCCTCTTCTTAACTTCATATAATTCACAAGAATCTGCTCTTTTATATGCACGCTTCAATTTAAAAAAATGGAGAAATGAACCAGATGTGCATATAAAAACTCGAATTAACAAGATTTATATGTACGCATCAATAAAACTAACCTTATCTGGCAACCAAATGTGCATATAAATCATGAAACTGAAGTTATTTATATGTCATCGACAGTTGAACGATTCTTTCATATGCCCGGACTATAACACCACCCAAACCACATTTGTAAACGACTTAAAGCAAAATGAAAAAACAGGCCTGAAAATGAGACTTTGGACATACAATTGAGACTTTCAAGCGAAAACTAAGACTGAAAACACTGAAAACAGAGCACAAAAAAGGGGCTGACATTAAGCAGCCCCGTGAACGGATATTCCGTTTGTTATCAGTAAATAAGTGCGATGTAGTGAGATACAAATTCGAGAGCTATCCAGCAGATCGCAAATACGAAACCCTTCTTGTTTCCTTCGAGCTTTGTCTCGCGTGTGATTCCCTCGTAAAGGAGAATGAATGCGTAGATCGTAGCTCCTGCGGAAAGTACTGTTGAGATCGGGAAGTACTTGAGCATTGTATAGTACCAGAGTGTATCGGCATTGCTCGGAACTGTAGTGAAGAACTTGATGACCAGAACTCTTACAGCCTCAGAAGGGAACACAGCCATGCTGGAGATGGCGAGAAGTCTTGAGAAAGACCACTTTTCCTTGAGGATGAGACCGATTACGAGCATTAATGCAGCGAAACCGAATGTCATGAGCGCATAATCGAAGAGTGAACCGGTGAAGGTTCTGAGGATCCTTACGAAAGCGTCACCTGCTTTCCTCGGCCAGCTGTTGTAGATGGTCGTTCTGAGGATGTAGAGCAGGAAGTTTCCGATGGTAAGGATACCGACAACGATCGCGGAAAGAATGAGAGAGTTGCCGATGTGGTCGTACTTCTTAGCTTCATCAGCTGCGCCTGTAACGGGCTTGAAAGCTGCTGTGAGAAGTGACTTGAAGAACTGTCCGAAAGGAAGTATCGGAGAAGGCTTTGCAGCTGCTGCGGGTGCTGCTGCAGGTGCTGCATACTGCGGCTGAGCATACTGCTGCTGTGGTGCTGCATACTGCTGCTGAGGCTGAGCCTGCGGAGCGGGCTGAGGTGCTACGGGTGCTGCTGCAGGTGCTGCCTGACCTGCGATCGGCTTTCCACAGCCGGCGCAGAAGGTAGAACCTTCGGGATTTTCTTTACCACAAATGGGACAAAACATACTATTACTCTGCCTTTCTCCGGGAGCCGGCTGGCACCCGACTAGTATTAAGCAGATTATACACTATAAGGGCAGATTTTTTTCTAATAAAGTTCAGATCTGTTCCATGACGGAGATAAAGACCTGGACATCCGTTTTGCTGCCAAACACCAGCATGTATGCTGTCCCGTCCTTCGTCCAGGTAACGGCATCGTAAGGTCCGGTATTGCCTACCTGCGCATTTCTTCCTACAGAGATATCGATCGCCTTGAAGACCTGGCCGCCTTCAGTCTGAAGCAGTGCAGGTGTTCCCTTGAAATCGGGATAGTATGCCTTAACGATGTCGGTACCTTCATTCGCGGTAAGGAGGATCATCTTCTCACCGTTCGTGCCGGTATAGACCTTCGTTGAGATCTTGTTATTGCTTAATGAGCCTGTTCCGACAGACCTGACCTTGAAAGGAAGAGAATACTTGAGGTCTCCCCTGGTCTGCGCAGATCCTGCCGCTTCCGGAGCGTTTGCCTTCTCTTCCTCTTCTGTGGCTTCTTCTTTCTTTTCTCCGCCGGGCAGCGCCGAATCAACACCTGCAACCGTGGCAGCTGTAGTTCCGTGTGTTCCGAGAACGCCCTTGATCGACTTTTTGTCTTCAGAATCGCCTGCAGTATTCTTGTTTTTGTTCAGATAAGAACCGTTTCCGGAAGAGATGAATCCCTGGATCCCGTCAATCTGTTCGGTCGTCTCCTGAACTGCACCATAGGCAGCTTCAGCGTTATTCTTCGTCGTGGCGCTCTTCGTTGAACCGCCGAACTTTGAAGCGAACATGATAGCTCCGCCCACAACGAGAACAGCTGCAGCAGCGATCGAGAAGCCCTTAATCAGCGAGATCTTTGATCTGCGTGCAGGCTTTCTGACAGAAGATCCACCCTGCTCACCGCTGCTCGCTTTACTGTTCAGAGGTGCAACTTCAGCTTTGTAGTATCTGGTCTCAAAGTGCTTTGAAAGATCACTTTCAACCTTTGACTGGGCATTTTCTTTTATAGCATCGGAGACAGCGTTCATGATACGGCGATGCATCTCGTCGTCAACTCTGACATGACTCATAAAGTCGTTATACTTACTCAAAGTCGTCTGCCTCCTTCAGTATAGATTTGAGCTTATCGCGTGCGCGCTTTAAGTCAGAACGCACCGTTGCCTCCGCACGGCCCGTGATCTCGGCGATCTCAGCGGTCTTGTATCCTTCCTGATAGAACAGGTGGATGGCTTCGCGCTGGTTTACGGGCAGCTGCTCGACAGCTTTCCATATTGCTGACAGGTCATCGCTCACATTCCTGTCTTCTTCCTCTGCACCGGCAAGCTCTTCGTTGAGCTCTGCGGTGTCTCTTACCTTGTTGTATTCGATCCTGTTCTTGGACAGGTTCGCTGCAACTGTCATGAGCCACGCCTTGCGGTGTTTCTCATTCTCGAAGACCGGAGTCTGGGTGACGAGTTTTATCATCGTCTCCTGAAGGATGTCTTCGGCATCCTCCCTGTTATGCAGATAGGAGAAAGCGAGTCTTAAGATCGCGTCTCCCATTGTGTTCAGCACTTCTTCCGCCATCGCGGCGATCTCATCCTGCGACATCTTGCCGCCGGACAAAACCGGTTCTTCAAAGGACTCTTCGCCTTCATGAACTGCCGAACCCGGTCTTATGTCTGTATTCCCGTCACTTCCGCCCCGCGCAAACAGCGCAGAGAAGAAGGTCCAAAGCGGAAATCTTAACGATAAACCGAATGCCATAACATCTCCCGTTTTCTTCCGCTTCTGCCCTTAATACAGATGAGCGGACAATAATGTTGCAGCCAAATCCAAACTTTTGCTACGAAAACAATTATATCAACAAAAATTGAAATCGATGATAAAATCGTGCTTATCATGAAGAAGATTCTTTCATTAGCGATAGCCCTTGCTATTACCATGTCATTTGCATCATGTGCCGGCAAGGCGCCTTCCGTAAACGGCGGAACGGGAAACGCAGGAGTTTCCGGTCCTAACGGCACCACTGCCGACAGCAAGGAAGTTGCCAAGATCATAAACTGCAAAGAAGAAAATGATTATCTCGTATTCACGGTAAGCAAGAGCCTCCCTCTCACTGAGGATTCCTGGATCGGCATCTGCGAAAAGGGCGATTATGTTCTTGAGGATGATGCCGATGACGCCGGAGTAACGTACACATATTCCGAGGAACGTGAAACCGAAAACGAGGATTATGTTTTCAAGATCACATTCTCAGGCCTTGAAGACGGCGAATATACGATGGTCCTCTGTGACACGGACAACAACGGATATGTCATGGCTTCATGGAGACTTACTTTAAAAGACGAGAAGCCCGCGGTAGACCTTTCGGGCTTTAAGATCAACCCCAGGCCTGCAGATCTTCCCACTCCCGCTGCACCGGCTGAGCCTGTTGCTCCCGACGACACTGATGATGATTTTGATGAAGGCGAATACGAACCCGGAGTTACGGATGACGGTGAGGATGAACCTGACGACGGTGCGGACGACGCGTAGAATGTCCCAAAAATTTAACTTATATTTAATACATAAATAGCACCGTTCCTTGCATAATATCTTTATGGATAGAAAAACAGACAGGATCTTTTTCAAATCCGGCGCATCTTACATGACCGTGCTTATCGCGGGCGTGTTCCTGTTCCTGTCTCTTTGCGCATTCCAGCTGATGGTAAGCACGATAACGAAATTCTTTATCGGCGTATCCCTCATGCTGCTTTCATTCATGCTGAATGTTTTCCTCGGAAAATTCGGCTTCTACATTTCCTTCGTCCTCAACTTCATGCAGTGCCTCATCCACACGTATGAGTACTTAAAGTTCGGCAACCAGAATGCCGCCTTCCTCGCCGCGATGGCATTCACCACCATGATGGTCAACCTGCTCATGCAGTATTACATCACGCGTGTTGCGGCAAAGATCACGAGGATCGCCAAAGAGCAGCGCGAAGAACGCGGCAGGCGCATCAACAAGGAACTCGAAGAGGAAATGTTCAAGCGCACGAGCCTTATTGTCAGCCATGAAAGATCAGGCTCGAGCACAGAAGTTACGGAAGCCATCGGACGCAACATCGCATCCTCGCTTGACCCGCTTACCACGCTCCCCGGCAGAGACATGATCACCGACAGGATCTCGCGTCTCATCGCCGATGACATCAATGTGCAGCGTGAATCAAGGGTGCCTGACAGCGAATGCAGCCCGTTCACCGTGATCTATCTCGCACTCGACAATTCCGAGATGATAACCCGCAGGATCGGCCACAACTCAATGGATCTTTTCATCCAGAACATGGCCCACAAGATCCGTGAAGCCGCAGATCCCGCTGACATGGTGGCAAGGATCGTCGATTCCGACTTCCTGATCCTTGAGAGAAGAAAGCTTCCGCTCAAGGATCTCAACAAATACGCAGACAAGCTCACGAGAGAAGCTTCAAGGGCATTTGAAGCAGGTTCGGATTCCATGAACGTAAATATCTCCTACGGTTTTGCGATGTATCCGCAGGACAGTAGGAACGCAAGCGAACTCATAACCAAAGCCGAAGAAGCCATGATCGGAACGCCTGCTTCAAAAACCGGAAGTATGCTTAGCGGCGACAATATCTTCGACGGCATGACCAAGGATGACATTACAGCTGTTTTCGACAACGCCATAAAGAGCGGCGACATCTACATGGTCTATCAGCCCTGCTATTCTTCAGAACGTGAGCTTCTGGGCTTTGAGGCATTCATGAGATTTGAGAAGGACGACGTTTTCGTAAGTCCCCAGGTCTTCATCGCTGCCGCAGAGAACACCGGATACATGCGCCGCATCGGTAAGTTCTCCATGCTCGAATCGCTGAATACGTTATCGGAGATCAACAAGATCAATCCCAAGCTCACCATGTCAGTCAACATTTCCGCAAACCAGCTCAAGGAAGAGAACTTCGTACGTTCGTTCATGAGCACCGTCGCGGCAGCTGACTGCGACATTAAGAACATCATCCTGGATCTTCCCGAAGAGAGCCTCATCACCGAGCTTTCAGGCATACGTTCCGTTATAGAGGAGCTTGCCGGAACAGGCGTCAGAATATCACTCGACAACTTCGGCCGCGGATACTCATCTTTCAATGCAATCCCGCTCCTGCCGGTATCAGTTCTTAAGCTCGACGGCAATTTCACATCGGATCTCGCAAACAATTCCGACGTCAGGATCCTCACGGCATCAGCCATAGACCTTATGCATGACACAGACATCAAGGTCTGTGCCACAGGCGTTGGCGAGGAAATTCAGTTCGAGATACTTTCAGGCTATGGCTGCGACGCGTTCCAGGGCAAGTTCTTAGGAAGCGTCATGCGCGCGGACGCCCTTAAGGATTTCATCAGCAAATAAGGATCAGTTCGTAACGAGCTTCACTATCAGTTCAGCTGCCTTCTCGTCTCCGAAGGTCTCGGTGTTTATGCAGAGATCGTAGGTTGAGGCATATCCCCAATTGTCTCCGCCGAACTGGTTGTAGTATGCGGCTCTTTCCTTGTCAACTCTTAAGACTTTCTTGCGCGCGGACTTTTCATCCAATCCTTCGCGCTCCATTATCCTCTTTGTCCTGTATTCTACTGAGGCCGTTACAAAGACGCTTACAAGGTTCTTTCTGTCTTTTAAGATCTCATTCGCACGGCGTCCTACGATAACGCAGGGGCCTTCTTCAGCTATCTTCTGGATAACTTCACTCTGGGCATTTGCCGCTATCTGGCGTACGGACGTGTATGTGGAAGTCATGAAACCGACCGACATGTAGAGAGCCGCATCGGTGATGTCCTTCTCGTCCACGCTGGCAAGATATTTTTCTGAAAGGCCGCAGTTCTTCGCAGTCTCTTTTAAAAGTTCTGAATCGTAATAGGGAATGTTCATCGCTTCAGCGACCTTCTTTCCGATGGTCTTTCCGCCTGCGCCGAAAGATCTGCCGATGGAAATGATCTTGGATGTCTTTTGCTGCATAAGAGTACCTCCCCGGTCCGGCCGTCTCAAACCGCCCTATATATAGGATATAACAATGTTACTCTTCTGCGGAGATTTCTTTTTCAGCTTCGTTAGCCTTTTCCTTCTCGTCGTGCTTCTTTTTCCAGAGCGCATAGAAGATGCTGCCTGCAATGCAGACAACGACAATGAGGATGATCATGATGATGAACGTGGTGTACTTCTTCTCGCCGATCGCGTCGCCGCTCATCGCGGACAGAAGGATCGCGGGGAACCTGCCGACGAAAGTAATGAATATCCACATCGGGATCTTCATGTCGGTAAAGCCCATGACGTACGTGAAGATGTCCTTCGGGGTGCCCGGTATCAGGAAGAAGATGAATGCCAGAAGGTCTCTTCTTGCCGAAGAATGGAAGAACTTAACGGAATCGAGTTTCTCTTTTGAAACGAACAGGCAGGCAAACTTTGTGCCGAACCTTCTTACCATCAGGAATACGAAAAGGCTGCCAAGAGTCATCGCAACGTCTGCGATGAGAGCACCCTTCCATACGCCGAAGGCATAACCGGCGGCGATCTCAAAAGGTCCGCCGGGAATGATCGCCGCAACTACCTGCAGGAACATGGCCGCCATGAGCATGGCTATGCCCTTGATTCCCTGCTCGTCGATATAAGCGCGGAAAGCGGCCGGATCCTTGCTCATCTCGAGCATCGGCTTGCATATGAAATATGAGATCACGCCTACGACGGTGAAAATGAGAATGCAGAGGATCACTCCAAGGACCCTCTGCTTTCTTGTTACAGGTGCATTTTTATCTGTCATCTGAAAAAACCGTAACCGGACTCAGGCTTTAGCCCCAGCCTCGACTTTTGCCTTTTTCTTCTTGCTCTTGGACTCGGCAGCCTTTATCTCTTCAGCTTCCTTAGCCTCAAGCTCCTTGAGCTTGTTGCAGAGATAGTCAGCAACACGTACGGCGCCTTCGCCTCTGTGCTGCCAGATCTCGTCTCTTGCCTGCTCACGTGTTTCCTTGAACTTAGGGTTCGTAAGGCACTCTTCGATCAGATCCTTGGCCTTATCAACGTTTTCCATTGTAAGAGCCATACCGATCTTGGGAAGCATGGTGAGTGACCAGGGTTCTTCCTTAAGGAAGTAGTAGTCGTACTGACCCTTGTCGAAATTGATGTCTGCGTAGATGACAGGCTTGTTGAAGATGAAAGCGAAGTCGAGCATGACGCCTGAGAAGTCGGAGATCATGATGTCTGAACGGTTGAGAACGTCGAAGTTGTCGTTGTCTCTGTTCCACTCGAGATCATCGCTGTTCGGATACTCAGCCATGAGCTTCTCGATTACGTCCTTATCTGCAGTGAATGACTGCGGGTGAGGTCTGATGATTACGTGATAGCCTGTCTTCAAGAGGTTCTCAATGAAGGAAGAACCATACTTAACGAGAAGTGATGACTTACCCCATGAAGGTGCAAGAAGGACTGTTGTCTTGTCTGACTTGGGTGCGGGAGGAAGTGCCTGTGCGCGCTTCATCATCTCGTCCATGTAAGGGATACCGACAAGAGTAAGTTCCTTAGCAGGAAGTCCTCTTAATTCCTCAAGCTCCCTGATCTGATCGATCTGGACCTGGCCTGAGAAAAGGATGGAGTCAAAGTAGTCGAGCTCGAACATTCTGTAGGATGCGGCATCTCTCGGAGCATGCATGATGTGAGTGTAGTACTCGACTGATCTCGATCTCTTCCACTGGAGAACATCGAGGCCCGGTGTCGTGCAGAATACGAGCCTTGCGTTGAGCATGTTGAGTCTTGTGAAGGACTTGTTGCCCTCGCCGATGAACTCGGTCTTGATGTGCTTGTACTCTTTCTTGAGAGCCGGGTCGTCGGGGGAAGCCGTCATGAAGACTGCGTCCTGGCCGCGCTTCTCGAGCTCGTCGCAGATGGGCTCGAACGTGTTCCAGTATCTCTTGTTGTCTGAATAGATAACGAGAGGGATCTTGTTCTTGTCAGCCTTTCTGCCGGCACCCGTACGAAGTCTGATGAACAGAGTCCTCGCTCCGTAAACAGCGGCACTAAGAACACCGATAAGTACTGTGAAAAGCATGGAACCCGTGCCCGGGTCGATGTAAAGATTGAGATTAACCATTGATGTACTCCATGAAATTGTTCTTGTTCTCAAGCGCGGTCGTTGTAGGCCTGCCTAAGTCTTCTCTTGCTCCTACCTGACATTTTACTTCTATGAGTGAAAGGGTTCCGCGTGTCTTTGCGGCAGAAAGTTCCCTGTCAAGATCTTCAAGATTATCAACGGATGCGGTGTAAGGATAACCGCATGCCTTTGCAACGGCGGGAAGGTCAACAGCCGGATCGGATGCTACTGTGGGCATGCCTCCGACGGTCTCGTGAGCGCCGTTGTTGATCACTACGTGGATCATGTTGGAAGGCTTGTTGGAGCCGACTACAGCCATGGCGCCCATGTGCATAAGCGCAGCGCCGTCACCGTCGATGCACCATACCTTGAGGTCAGGCTTGTTGATGGCGATTCCAAGAGCGATCGATGAGCAGTGGCCCATGGAACCGACTGTAAGGAAATCATACTTGTGGCTTAAGCCGTTGTTTGTTCTGTATTCGAAAAGTTCGCGGGAGATCTTGCCCGTTGTTGAAACGATCGGATCTTCTCCCGCAGCCTTTGCGATGTGTCCTACGACTTCCTCACGGTTGAGGCTGTAGGAATTCTTGTAATCGACCTTTCCGTCAAATGAAAGAGCGCCCTTGGAAACTACGAAAGCTACCTGCTTGCCTGCTGCAAGAATCGGTGCGAACTCAGCCATTGCAGCCTTGAGTTCATCCTCTGTCGTCTCCTTTGTGATGACGAAATTCTTTACGTCCATGTCATCGAGGAGCGTGCGGGTAACGATACCCTGGTAGACATGCTGGGGCTCGTCCTTTGTGCCGGGCTCGCCTCTCCAGCCGACGATGAATATCATCGGGATAGCGTAAACCTTGTCGTTTACAAGAGAAGCAAGAGGGTTGATGATGTTGCCCTCGCCGGAGTTCTGCATATAGACTGCAGGAACCTTTCCGGTCGCCATGTGGTAACCTGCAGCCAGAGCCACACAGTTGCCTTCGTTAGCGGCGATCATGTGGTGGTGGCTGTCGATCCCGTACTTGCTCATCATGAAGTTACAGAGAGCTTTGAGCTGTGAATCCGGGACTCCCGTGTAGAAGTCGCATCCTAAGATTTCGATCAGGCTTTCAACTTTCATAATCCGTCATCCTTTGCCTTGTTTTATTTCAGTATTGTACGGTAAAGCGCTTCGATGCTGTCTTCCGTCAGCTTTACCGGATTGTTCTTGAGTCTTACGGGGTTTACAGATGTCTTAAGAACATTGTAATCCTCTTCTTTCGCTTCAGGCACAATAAGTTCAAATGAATCGAAGATGCTCTGAAGTTTTGCACATGCCTCTTCTGTACTGCCGCATCCGAGCATGGAAGCGATCTCTGCAAATGTCTTCTTCAGATAATCCTCTCCCCTCGGATCGACACAGTCTTCCGTGTGAGAGACCATATAAGGGAAAAGCTTTGTATCGACAAGAGCTGCAGCGTGTCCGTGAGCTACGCCGTAGAGGCTTGTGAGCTTGTAGCACATCGCGTGACCCGCAGTTGTCTGCGTGACGTTGATCGCCTTGCCTGCGTAGTGCGCGGCGGTCATCATCTCACGGTTGGCTTTTTTGTCATTGGCAAGATAAGCGTCAAGGTTGCTCATGATGCCGCTTACGGCCTTCTTTGAGTATTCCTTGCTCTCATCGTTGCTGTTGACCGACCAGTAGGATTCGATCGCGTGACAGAACGCGTCGAGCACTGTTGCCTTCTTCTGGTACAAAGGAAGCGTCTCGAGCGCTGACTCATCGAAAAGGACCACTGAAGGGATTATCGAATAATCAGCAACGCTCTGCTTCTTTCCCTCGTAGTAGATTACTGCAAATCTCGTTGCCTCCGAGCCTGTTCCGGCTGTGGTGGGAACTGCGAGGAGAACCACATCGTTGGGTACGATCTCCTGCTCGAGATAGTTCTTTGAAGGATCCATGTTGCTGTAGAGCTTGATGCACTTCGCAACGTCCATGGCTGAACCGCCGCCTACCGCGATGATGAGCTTAGCGCCTGACTCGTTGAAGAGCCTTACGCCTTCAACCACCGATTCATAGAGCGGGTTCGGCTGGAAGTCCGAGAATCTCGTGATCTCGATTCCGTCTTCCTCCAGGCCGTCGAAATAATCCTTGATCTTGAGGAAACCGAATGCGCTGTCGCAAACGAGGAATATGCTGCAGATGTTATTGTCTGCAAGATATCCGTTCAACTCGGCGTAATTGTTTCCGCTGTCTAATACTAACTGTTCCACAAAAGTTAACCTCAAATCTGATCGGGAATGAGTCTGATGATCTGCTTGAAGCCCATCAGGTGCTCGTCAGCTTCCTGGGCTCTGTGATTGATAAGGATCTCCTCGGCTGTCTGCTGCATTGCGGGAACCTCTGCTCTCATGAGCTGGTTAGCGTAGATGACAACGTTTACGCCGATCTTCTTCCATTCCTCTTCCTTGACGGAATGGAATGATGTGGGAACGATAACGATAGGTGTGATCTTATCCTGCTCCCTGAACTTGGTGATGAACTCGATGATCTCATCAGGTTCAGCGCGGCGTGAGTGGATCATGATGCCGTCAGCGCCTGCCTTGACGAAAGCGAATGCTCTTGTGAGAGCGTCGTCCATACCCTGCTCGAGGATAAAGGAATCGATACGTGCAATGATCATGAAGTCAGCTGACTTCTTTGCTCTCTTGCCTGTAGCGATCTTCTCGCTCATCTCTTCGATGGTAGCCTGTGTCTGCTTTACCTCTGTACCAAACAGTGAGTTCTTCTTGAGGCCCTTCTTGTCCTCGATGATGACAGCAGAAACGCCGAGCTTCTCGAGTGAACGTACGGTGTAAACGAAGTGCTCTGTAAGTCCGCCGGTGTCACCGTCGAAGATGATAGGCTTTGTCGTGACTTCAGTGATATCGTCGATCGTTCTGAATCTTGATGTCATGTCGACGAGCTCGATGTCAGGCTTACCCTTTGCGGTGGAGTCGCAGAGTGAAGATACGCTCATGCCGTCGAACTGGTAGGAAGCGCC
>JAEEGJ010016007.1_pt1 | contig 17339 bp, 14 predicted proteins | sample 8958761 | NCBI WGS metagenome assembly JAEEGJ01 (sample SAMN16246546, study PRJNA631951) | gut metagenome | biome: gut microbiome; feature: rumen; material: RS-attached | host: Bos | place: Iran: Karaj | collected 2018-10 | reverse complement strand
CTATGGACTTTTGTGTGAACTTCTGTATATTCATAATTTCCTCCTCAAAAGATGAATATGCGCTTGTTCCGCCTTTTTTGCACACAGACGAAACTTAATTCTATTTGTTCTACTACAACTATAACACGATTATTTTAAATGTCAACACATAAAAAAGCAGACCGAATTGCCGTTATACAGCAATCGGTCCGCCAAAGCATCTTCAATATTCAATTCCGCGTCGCGCCTCGATTCCCTTGTCATAGGGGTGACGGATCTTCTCCATATAAGTAATGTAATCCGCCTTATCAGAAAGAACTTCATCTGCGTTTCTGCCCGTCATGACAATTTCCATGTCGTCAGGCTTGTTGTCTATGAGCTCTTCAAGTCTCTTCTTATCTATAACGCCGTAGTTATAAGGATATGTGATCTCGTCCATAACAAGCACGTCGCAATCGCCGTTCTGAACAAGCTCAGAAATCTTATCAAGTATCTCGTTATGAACAACGCGGAACATCTCGCACTGAGCCTCATCGTCCTTTCGAAGCCAGCCAAGCTCCTTCTCGCTCCGAACAACTATAATCCCGGGTATCAGCTCAAGTGATGCAAGCTCTGAAGTTTTCCGTCCCTTCATGAACTGGGAAAAGACAACCTTCTTGCCGGCGCCTGCTGCCCTGACCGCAAGGCCGATAGCCGCAGTAGTCTTGCCCTTGCCTTCTCCGGTATACAAGTGAATAAGCCCTTTGCCACTCTTGTCCGCATCGCCGGAAACCGTTTTTTTCTTAGCCGGTTCTTTTCTCATGGGACAGCTCACTGCGCTGCAATTCTCGCAATCGGAATGCTTCCTGCTTCTCTTTTTATGAAGCTTTGCGGAAAAGACAACGCTCTTTTTCGGAACAAGCACAAAAGATTCGTTGCACTTTACGATCTTTTGCCCTAGCTTTTTCATTACAGCGGCAAGCTCTTCAAGCGGCATCTTATCGCTTCCCGCAAAGATATAGCTTCCAACATAAAGCCCTGTTTTTTCAAATATCTTTTTATCAACCTCTTCATAGGCAAGGGATAAAAGCTCAGTTCCAAGGCAGTCTACGATGAACGCCTTTTGGATCTCGCCCTTTTGCAAAAGAGAATCCTGAAAGCCGTCAAAAGCATCTCCCAAAGTCACAACAACATAGACAGTCTCGCCCTCGATCACATGATGGAAACTTGCATGTACTCTGGGGTGAAGCTGCCTATAGAGCATCACTATATCTTTTTTCTCACTTGTCTTAAAATGGTAGCGCTTAATAAATCCGGCAATTCCTGCCTCATCAAGCTCTACAGATAGAGGTTCAAAAGTCATGATTTTTCTCTTTCATTGCAATCAGCAAATGATCAACAATATTTCTGAATATACTCCCCAATACACCTTTTTACAGGTTTTCATTCTATTTACAACTATTTACAGGTTCCCCCTCTGGGAATCACTCTTTATCGCTCCTGTGAAAACATGCGACGAATAACACCAATCCAATAGCAATCCAAACTGCAATGTTCATATCGATTCCTCTTTCTTTGTTTTTGTCTCTTCATCAAAATATATACACAAGCATATTTTACTCTAAGTGCCTGCATATAAGCAAATCAGCAAGATCGGTCAATCCATTTTTGCTGATTAGTCTGTTAATTATACTTTTCCATCGTCACCCGGATTCATACTATAATATTCCGACCACTAACATCCGATATATAAGTGTAGGAGTATTTGTCGATTTTTTGAGGGCCACTGTATGGTAATACAGCACAATATGGCGGCGATGTTTGCGCATCGTCAGCTGGGTATAACTACAGATACAAAAGCTAAATCCGCTGAGAAGCTCTCATCGGGTTATCGCATAAATCGCGCTGCAGATGACGCTGCAGGGCTTGCTATCAGCGAGAAAATGAGAAGGCAGATTCGCGGTCTTGGCCAGAACATGGCAAATATTCAGGACGGAATCAGCTTTGTTCAGGTTGCGGACGGATATCTCAATGAAGTCCACGATATGCTTCAGAGAATAAATGAGCTGTCGGTAAAAGGAGCCAACGGCACCCTCACAGATACAGACAGAAGCTATATAGATACAGAAGTTCAGCAGATCAAAGATGAGATTGAGCGTATTTTTAAATCTGCATCTTTCAATGATATGGAAATCTTTAAGGTCCCCTATGCGCCTTCCGTTACTCCCAATGCAGAGCCTTACGACACCCAGATCTTTTACAGTAGTCCGGGTGTTATCGGCGGTCTTGAATTCAACAACGTAAGATACAATCTAAGCGAGCTCGCATCCAAGGGCATGTCTCTTGACGCCTCAGGAAATGCCACCAAGGATCAGACTGTTGAATTTGATCTATGGGATGGTGAGAAGGTCCATCTGACTCTTAATGAGGGTGATTCCCTTAGCAAGGTCACTAGAAAATATGAGTGGAAAGCCGATGATAACGGTATTAAGGTAAACAACGTACAGGTTGCGACATGGAGTAGTCTCGGTATTGCCGGAAACGGTAACGACGAAGGAACATACTCTTTTGACTATCATGGAACAAAAGTAAGTTTTGATGTCGAGGAACGTGATACCTTAGCTGATATCATTGACGGCATAAACGGTAACAGTATCACCGAGCCCTCATACTGGAATATCTCTCCCTCATCCGCAACAAGCAGGCAGGTTGTGCAGATTCCGCGCATCAACAGTGTCACAGTAACCAACGCTAACAAAAATACCGCGGATGACAAATACGAGATTCTGGCAGATACAAATGGTCTTTCTGTAAAAAGAACTGAAAAGAACGATGCTTCTGTTACTTCAACAACCTCAGTCAAAAACTGGAACAGCTTTAGCAATGTCGGCCCTACCGTTCCCAGAACTCCGGGTGAAGGGCATGACGGTTCTTATCCAATCAAAGATTGGGGACTTGAAAACGACTCAAATGGCTCTTCCAGCGTAACCTTTGATACAGAGGCGCTCTATCGATATAACACAACCATCGATAACATGCAGATTAATTACGACTTTAGGCTTGCAGATGTCTCGAGTAGGGATGACGTCATTAATGCTTTTAACGGAACCAATCTCAGAGGCTCCGTATCAACGGGCACGACCACAATTTCTTCTGCAAATAATAATGCCCTTACTATAAGCGGCGTAACCAACGGAATCACCTCGGGAAATGAGTCTGCCTTTGTTCTTCAGAGAGCTTACGGCCGTAATTTTGATGACCTAAACGAGGATATGACAGGTGCCCTCAGTTGGAGTAGCACCAAAACCGGTGAATCCGCTCACAATCTGGATGATACCGAAACCTTTATAACACAGGCGTCTAACTATTCATCTACCCCAAAGAGCTATTATTACCGTGGAGATGATGGAAAGATATATCAAAGATCGGATGAAGTAACCACAACCGTCGTTGATTCTTATCGCATTGAAGATACTTACAAGTGGACTCAGGATTATGACGTTACTATTTCCGGAAACCTTGGTTTGAGTGAGATGGATGACCTGTCCAGAAGTGTTACTGCAACCTTTACTCAGAAAGATGTGACAACCTACAACAAAACCACTACTACTGTAAGTTATGGAAATGATAGAGAGATTACCGGCGACGAGCTTGCTTACTTAAATCAGCAAATAGTTGACGGCAATATAACTTTGGAAACAAACGTCCCACAGGCTGGCAGCACTTCCTATGAAACTCCCAGAAATAAGACCACCAGAGCAGCAGTTCTAAATTCCGGCACCTTAACAGTTAATTCAAACTACGCCGCCAATAATTTACCCGGCGCCGCAGGCAATGCTTTTAACTTTAACTATAGGATTTCATACAACGATATAGTTAATACCGGCAGTGGCAACACCGCAATCACTGTAGATTTCCGGCAGAACGCTTCAAGAAGTTTTAATCCGAGCGTAAGTTCAAACAGCGTTGCAGAGTATGACTTCATGAATATTGCTGTAGTTCCTCCGAGAAAAGAGCTGATTATCCAGGCTACACCTGAAGGCATCTTGGAAGATCAGATCCCGATAAATTGGAGTGCATTAAACCTTTCAATTATCGGTATGTCAGGTGCCAACACCCTGTCTCAGGAAGCATCACTTGGATCAATCGATCTTACAAAAGAGGCTATTAACAAGATTTCCCTTGAAAGAGCCAATTTCGGTGCAACACAGAACAGGCTTGAGCACGCTTACAACTATACAGCCAACGCCCGCGAGAACACTCAGCATTCCGAATCTGTTGTGCGTGATACGGAGATGAACTCTGAAATAGCTAAGCTTAGAAATCATGAAATATTAGAACAGGCCGGCCAGGCAATGCTTGCTCAGGCCAATCAGAGTAAACAAGGGGTACTATCCCTTTTACAGTAAAAAATATCGCTTACTTAGCGGATCAAAAAAGAGATTGATGTAGTAGTTTAGTGCTCACATCAATCTCTTTTATTTAATATGTTCTTATCACTTCTTAGTATAATCTTCCCAGCCAAACTGCTCCTTGACGCTTAGGGTATCACCATCAAGCTTGTACTCACGTGTATCACCGTAGTCTAATTTTATATTCTTCTCATCCCAGGTAAAGCTCACTGTATCCTGAAATGAAGCTGTACCCGTTCCATCATCGTTAAATTCATAATAGCACTCTAATGAAACCTCTTGTCCTTCGATTTCATCAGTATCTGTTCTTACATATTTGCCGCTGGGCTTAGAAGCCTCAGTTAAAGCCTCTTCCGTAGTCTCTTCTGAAGCCTCTTCCATTGTCTCTTCTGTAGACTCTTCGGTAGTCTTATCTTCTGATGTCTCTTCAGGTGCTGCTACAGAAATTTCAAGCTGAGCATTATCTGAACTCTCCGCATTCTCTGTTGTCACTGATGAGCAGCCTGTAGCAATTACTGCCAAAGCAAGGGCTGTGATCAAAAACTGTTTTTTCATAATTTATTCTCTCCTTTTACATCATAGTGTACTAGTTGTAATAATACAGTTATACACCATTGTATATATGCTGTCAAGCGCCAAGCAGTTTGTCTTTTGCCTGATAAGCGCAGATAGTGTAGAATATACGAGAACGCTAATAAGTTAGTTAATTATGGAGAATAAAAATGGTAATTAAAAATGTAAATCTGGAAACTGTATGTGGAATCACCAGTACTCTTCCCGAAAATATACATCCTGAATTTGCTTTTGCAGGAAAAAGTAATGTCGGAAAGAGTTCACTTATAAACGGCCTTATGAACCGCAAGAACTATGCAAGGACATCCCAGGAGCCGGGCAAGACTCAGACAATAAACTACTACAATATCAATGATGAGTTTTATCTCGTGGATCTGCCGGGATATGGTTTTGCAAGAGTGCCCGAGAAAGTTAAGCAGCAGTGGGGCAAGATGATAGAAAATTATCTTCACACCTCAAGGCAGCTTGTGAGAGTTTTCCTTCTGATAGACATAAGACACGAGCCTTCCGCCAACGATGTACAGATGTATAAATGGGTTGTTCATCAGGGATTTCAGCCTGTGATCATAGCAACCAAGGCTGATAAGATCAAGCCATCTCAGAGGGAAAAGCATCTGAATATGCTAAGAAACGGTCTTGGACTTCCCGAAGATGTAAAAATATTTCCTTATTCCGCCCTTAGCAAAGAAGGCAGACAGGAAATATATGATTTCATGGACGAGCTTTTGGCCGAAGTAAATCAAGAATAATCAAAGACAATCCGGAATAATCAAAGCCGCAGATGCTTGAATCATTAATTCAGAACATCTGCGGCTTTTATTTTATAATGTGAGGGTTAAAAGAACTTTCAATCAGTTATCTTTTTTTACAAAAATAGGGTTATATACTCCGCCATCCATAAGGTAAGCTCTTATATAAACAACATCCTTAAGCTCCGGTGAATTCTTATCTGCTTCAGCCAGAACTCCCTTGGGGTAGATTTCATAATAACTCTGAGCTGCTTCATCTGTATACTGCAAATGGCAACGATATGAACCATCTGCATTCTTGATGATCTCATAAGGATATACTCCGGGGAATGCATCATTCTCCTTCGTAAATAAAGGTGCTCCACCAGTTATTAATCCGCCTGCATCAAGCTCAATACCGGCCACCATATCGCCACCGCCATAACTCTTATTGGTATTATCGGTCGCTGCATAATCTCCCGCAAATTCCCAGAAATCACCGTTAGTCACGAAATCGCCATCGGGGATTCTATCAAATTCGCCTCCACCATTAGGAAGCTCTATTCTTAAATGATCTCCTGTAAGCTTATATTCATAAGCATCTCCATTAGCAGTAGTCAATGTCTTATCGTTAAATTTAAATATTCCTAATACATCACCCTTTTTTTCACAAGAATAATATGTTCCTGTGCCATCTTTATGGAATGAATAGAAATATTTATATTCTGTCTCTAAGCCACCTTCAATCGCATGAATGGTTTTGGCATACACTCCGAAAGGTAATGTTGCATTACTCTGTGCAGCAGGCTGTGCATTATTCTGTGCACCTGCCTGTGTGTTGTTCTGTGTAGCGGGCTGTGCGCTATTCTGTGCACCTGCCTGTGTGTTGCTCTGTGCAGCGGGCTGTGCGTTGTTCTGCGCACCGGTCTGTGCAGGAGTATTCACGTTGTTAGATGAAATACCGCTTGTTGCTGCATTGGAAGCTGATGCACTACCGGCTGCCGCGTCAATTGAAGATGCGCTACTAGCTGAACTTGCCTTGTCTGCGTTGTCATTACTCTTTTCTCTTACTGACTGTACAGCGTCATCTGTTTTTGAAGCTCCTTCTGAAGCAGATTCTGTAGTTGAGCTTGAAACCGAAGCTTCAGATGTTACTGAAACCTCACCGTTTTCCGGTATATTCTCACTACATCCACATAATATGAGCGTCAAAGCTGCCGCCCCAACTATAAACTTCTTCATTTTTCTCTATTCCTTTCATTACTAACAATTTGTTATCTTAGTATGGAAAAGAGTTTAACATATAATTTATTATTTGTAAAGTTTTGTAACAAATATTTTTGAAATCAAGGTAAACCCTACTATAAAATAACCCCTTTCTCTGGTTGTCCAGAAAAAGGGGTTACACATCAACCTCGTCGGATGATTACTTTTACTTTGCCGGTTTCAGTCTCTTTGAATCATTGTGAACGATCAGGGGCTGACTGTCGCCCTCAACACAAGCTTCTGTTATAACACATTCTGTAATAGTGTCATCAGAAGGAATCTGGTACATCACATCCATCATAGCTTTTTCCATAATGGAACGAAGACCTCTGGCTCCTGTCTCTCTCTCATAGGCCATCTTGGCAATCTTGTGAACTGCCTCATCCTCAAATGTAAGCTTAACATTATCAAAATCAAAAAGCTTCTGATACTGCTTAACAAGAGCATTCTTAGGTTCAGTAAGTATCCTTACAAGAGCTTCCTCGGAAAGACCCTCGAGAGTTACGGTAATAGGCACACGACCTACAAACTCAGGAATAAGTCCAAACTTAACAAGATCCTGGGGAGTTATCTCCTTGAGAACTTCACCGATCTCTCTTTCGGACTTATCTGCTATCTCAGCGTTAAATCCGATGGAATTGCGGTCAAGTCTTGCCTCTACGATCTTCTCAAGTCCGTCAAACGCTCCACCACAGATAAAGAGGATATTGCTTGTATCAATCTGGATAAGTTCCTGATGAGGATGCTTTCTTCCGCCCTGAGGGGGAACACTTGCAATGGTTCCTTCTACAATCTTAAGAAGTGCCTGCTGCACGCCTTCACCGGAAACATCTCTTGTAATCGATACATTCTCGCTCTTCTTGGTGATCTTATCAATCTCATCGATATAAACGATACCATACTGAGCTCTCTCAATATCATAATCTGCATTCTGAATAAGTTTAAGCAGGATGTTCTCAACGTCCTCGCCTACGTAGCCTGCCTCTGTAAGAGTTGTGGCATCTGCGATGGCAAAAGGAACATTGATGATCTTGGCAAGTGTCTGTGCAAGATAGGTCTTACCTGATCCTGTAGGACCAACCATGATGATATTACTCTTCTGGAGCTCTACATCATTTTTGTCCTCAGTCTTGGGCGCCATAACACGCTTATAATGATTATAAACCGATACAGCCAGAACCTTCTTGGCTTCCTCCTGCCCGATTACGTATTCGTCAAGGAAGTTTCTGATCTCTACGGGCTTTAGCAGATTGATCTGCTGATTACCTGTGGAAACGGCTTCCTCCTCGAACTCTTCATCGATGATATCTGAGCAGATCTCAACACACTCGTCGCAGATATAAACACCTGCGGGACCTGCTATCAACTTTCTTACCTGATCCTGTGTCTTATTACAAAAAGAGCACCTGATCTCTGCCGGGTTTTTTGCCATTATTTCTTATCCTCTTTCTTGGGGCGATTCTCAACTATTGAATCAATAAGACCATAATCAAGGGCCTCCTGTGCTGACATCCAGTTATCTCTCTCAGTATCAGCGCATACCTGCTCATAAGGCTTACCTGTGTTCTCAGCAAGCATTCTGTTGAGCTTTTCCTTGGTCTTCAAAATATGCTTAGCAGCGATCTCAATCTCTGTGGCCTGTCCCTGTGTTCCGCCAAGGGGCTGGTGAATCATGATCTCCGCATTGGGAAGAGCCATACGCTTGCCCTTAGCTCCGCCTGCAAGAAGGAATGCTCCCATGCTTGCAGCCATGCCGATGCAGATAGTGCTTACATCGCATTTGATATAGTGCATTGTATCATAGATAGCCATACCGGATGTGATCTCTCCTCCGGGGCTGTTAATGTACATATGTATGTCTTTGTTGGGATCCTCAGCCTCAAGGAATAACAGCTGAGCTACAACAATACTCGCACTCTGCGCATTGACCTCCTCGCCCAAAAATACGATTCTCTCTTTTAAAAGTCTGGAGTAGATGTCGTAAGATCTCTCTCCGCGGCTTGTCTGTTCAATGACGTAAGGTATTAAACTCATAATATCTCCTTCTCTAGCCTTGATAATAATAATCCAACATCCATTATATCAGTTATTAATTAAAAAAACATCCCGCAAACAAATAGTTTACGGGATGTTTATAATTACGTAGTCAAAAAACAGTACTGTTTTCTTATGATCACGTCTCGGTAATATACTCTTTCATGCTGTCATCGATCACAAGTATGCCCTCCACCGTGACATCCTCTGTCTCTCTAAGAACCACTTCGGGAAGTCGTCCGGGAACCCTTCCTCTCTCCGAAGGTCTCTCATCGAGCGTCATTCCTTTTCTGCCACTTTGATCAGTAAAAAGAACTTTGATATCCCTGACATCCACATTTGTAATAGGAGCATATTTCTCACCGGCAATTATTATGGGAGCTTCGCTCTTCATTATCATATGGTCGATGTAAACATCATGCACTTTGCCGGGAAGTCTGTCTACGTCAGCTCTCTTGGTAGCGGAGATAAAAATAGGTTCTCCCTCGCCCCACCAGTTGCACACGCCGGTGCATCTTTTTTGACAATCCGCAAAATTTCTGGTGTTTCCGCTGATGTGGTGAGCTGTTATGTTATAGATCTCGCCGCCGTCCCTTGACCATATTCCGATTCCTCTTATGGAATCTCTGATAACACAGTCAGACACTATTACATCGTGTATCGCGCCGTAGGTTTCTGTTCCTATCTTGATAGCTGTACAGTTGGTCTTAAGTATGCACCCGTTTACAACGATGTTTTCACACTCGCCGTATTTTTTATACATGGGAGCTGTAGACTTAAGTACGATGCAGTCGTCGCCGCTTGTAATATCACAGCCTCTGATGATGACATTTTTGCAGCAGTCAGGGTCGATTCCGTCAGTGTTGGGACCTCGTTTGTTGTTTAAGATCTTCACATTCTCTATCCTAACGCCGTTGCAGCCCGCCATGTGCAAGGTCCAAAAAGCAGAATCCTTGAAGGTTACATCCATGATCGTAAGGTTCTGAATATCCTCTAGAAAACTCATTCTTGGCCTATAGCCTCTGACATTTAGAGGTGATTCCTTGGGAGAGCCTTCCGGCTCGTCGTCAAAAAACACTTCTCTTCCCTGTCCGTCTATCACTCCGGTTCCTGAAATAGTAATGTTTCTTTCGTGACAGGCATAAAGAAAACAGCCACCCTCCCATCCGGTGTCTTCGTTGTCATCCTCAAAGTCCTTGGAGAAATCGATCATATCAGCTTCATCAAGACTTGAAATAAGCTCTGCGCCGTTTTCAAGATGAAGTTCTACTCCCGTTCTTAATCTCAGGGAGCCTGACATGTATTTCCCGGCAGGAAATACAACTCTTCCTCCTTTTTGGCTGCAATCATCTATTGCCGCCTGTATTGCTCCGGTGCACTTGGTAATACCATCCGGCACCGCATTATAATCAATAACATTAAAATCCACTGTACTTCACCAATACCTTTCCGTTTAGATCAGTCTCTATCCTGCAACCTCTGTCGCATGAAAAGATCTCCCTGTCATCAATAAACGCAAAGGCCTTATACTTATCATTTTCTATCCTATATTTATGTCCGTTCCAGAACTGCTCATAATAAGCATCCGGTCCTTTGGTCGCACCCCAGATCAGCCTGTCTCTGCAAACGTCAACACCATACATTCTGCCCATGTACTCAAGTACCGCCAGCATTGCAGGTCCGTATGCATCCTGCTCTCCACTGACTCCTATAAGTGAGGGCTTCATAGTAAAGGGATCGTATTGCTGAACAAAAACGCAGTCATCACCCACTGCCTCAAACAGCTTGTTTCCAAGCTTGGGGATCATCTCATAATACCCATAATTTTCAAGCGCTCTTATAGCTCTTTGGAAAGTCAGTGCCTGAGACTGCCCGCTCCAGCTGTTGACCTCATCATTTCTAAAAAGAGGATCATTAGCCGCAACTGAAGGAAGTGGCATCTGCGTCCAGAACTCTTCGGGATTTAAAAGATGCTCATTTACAAATCTTATGGCATCGGAAGCAGCCATACACTTCCAATACATAAGCCTTAAGTTGTTGTGAAGAAGAGAGGGCATGATATTGTGTTTTTTGTCTCTGTCAAAAAAAGCTCCCTTTTCTTCATTCCACAGGTAATCTCTTATCTTGTTCCTTACAATCTCAGCATCCCTTCGATGTTTCTCCGAGGCTTCTTTATTACCAAGTAAAAGTGCGATCTCTTTCATGACTTTTCTTGAGCTGTATGAATAGCCCATAAAATCCATGGAAGCAATAGGCACCTTCTCATAGCCTTCCGGCGGAGTATCTTTTTCCCAATAATTAGGCGCATCTCCGTATCTTACTGCATTGTCTTCACCGGTATCATATACGCACCAGCTCTCAAGGCAGCCGTCGTTATCAGAGTCTCGCACCTTCCACAGATACTCATCAAACCTACGAAGGGTCTCATACAACTGTTCGAGGTACGATTTATCTTTTCCCGCAAGATAATAAACATCAAGTGCCGGCTCCGCAAAACAGAAGCCTTGAAATTTGTCGAACTGTGGGATTATCTTCCCGTCCTTATATTCTATGCTGCCAGGAAGACGTCCGTCTTCTCTCTGGCAGTCCATAAAAATCTTTTGGTTATTAACGGCAGCTTCCATATCTCTTTTGGCATACATAGCTCCACCCATTGGCTGAGTCTCAAGCCATACTTTTTCGTAGCCGCCGCCTTCTATGAGAACTTTTTGGTCCCCAAACCTTTTAAGATTGAGCTTACTTTTTTTATCTGCGGAATCACATAGTTTTTTTAGCAAAAGATCATTTGTGTCGAACTTAACATATGTTTCTCCCATAGACGTCATCCCTTCAATCCGCTGGTTCCGATTCCTTCCACAAGATACTTGTTAAAGAACAGGAATATCAAAAATACAGGAACAAGTGACAGAGTTGACATCGCAAACATTGCGCCAAAATCAGTTACGGACGCTGAATCCGCAAAGAGTTTGATAGCGATGGAAGCAGTGTATGACTGGGGTCTTGATAAGTAAAGAAGGGGTCCCATATAGTCATCCCACTTCCAGTAAAACTGTATTATTACTGTAGTTACCACAGCCGGCTTCAAAAGAGGCAGGATTATTCTTGCATAGATGCTGTATTTGCTGCAGCCGTCAATCTTGGCTGCTTCATCCAGCTCTCTTGGTATTCCCTGCATAAACTGCATCATCTGGTAGATAAAGAACGCCTGTCCGCAAAAGTAAGGAAGTATAAGCGGTACATAGCCGGGAACCAGATGTAATCTGTAATAAATAAGGTACTGGGGTATCATGATGACCTGTCCGGGGAGCATCATTGTTGCCAGCATACATGTGAACCAGAAGTTTCTGCCTCTGAATTTAATCCTTGAAAGCGCATAAGCCACAAGGGATGATGAGATAACTGTTCCGAAGGTTGCCACTGAAGTTACTATAAGTGAGTTAAAGAAGAAAGTGGCAAAACTTGTTCCGCCAAAGCCTTTCCATCCGTTTGGATAATTGGTAAGTACCAGTTCCTTAGGGATGAGGCTAAGGGTTCCCCTCAGTATCTCTGCGTTATTTTTAAATGAACCGCTGATCATCCACAAGACGGGATAGATCATCAAAAATCCGAATATAAGAACAAGCACATGGTACAGTACTTTTCTTATGGTTTTCCTTTCTCTCATGATGTCCTCCTTATGATTCCGACTCGGAAAATACCCAGAACTTAGAGCTCTTGAAGATAGCCAGAGTTATGATACTCATGACTATGAGCATTACCCAGCTCATTGCGCAGGCATAGCCCATCTTGTTGTATTTAAATGCCTGGTTGTAGACATTAAGCGCATAGAGCATTGTTCCGTTGTTGGGACCACCGGCCGTAATTACAAAGGCCTGAGTGAAAGTCATGAATGCAGAAATTGTCTGCATTACAAGATTGTATAAAATGATCGGTGACAGACAGGGCATCGTTATCTTAAAGAAACGCTGGAACCCGTTTGCTCCGTCAATTTCAGCTGCTTCGTAGTATGTAGTCGGGATCTCTTTTAGCCCGGCTGCAAATATGATCATTGATGAACCAAACTGCCACACCGCCATGAGCATAAGGGGATAGATGGCAAGCTTTTCATCTCCGAACCAATTGACTCTTCCAAGTCCTATGCTTGTAAAAAGAGTATTGAAAAGACCTTTTCTTGCGAATAATTGTTTCCACACAAGAGCTACGGCTACAGATCCACCTACCAGTGAAGGCACATAGTACAATGATCTGTAAAGTGTAACCATCTTGCTCTTTCTGGTAAGTACAAATGCTACCAAAAGAGCAAATGCAAGTTTCATTGGAACTGACATAAGAACATATTTAAGTGTTATTACTATAGACTTTGCAAAAACCTCGTCCTTAAAAAGCATTGTGAAATTCTTGAGTCCTACAAATACCGTCTGCTTATTTCCAAGAGAATAATCCGTAAAGGCATAATAAAGCGACATACATATAGGAATCAGTGAAAAGCATACAAAACCAAAGATGAACGGCGCTGCAAAAACATGTCCTACTACCGTGTCACTATTAAACCTGGTTCTGAGTTTTTCCGACGAACTATTACTCTTGTTGTTCAAAGCTCATCCCTCCTAATTACTTTATGAAAGCTTTTTTACCAAAAATTTAGATAATAAATCCCGCCTTTAAAAATTGATAAAGGCGGGATTTTGATGAATTACTTGAAGATTGCTTCTGCGTCTGCGTATGTCTTTTCTGCAGCTTCCGCAGCTGTAATCTCGCCGCTTACCACCTGCTGAATGTAATTCAGGTAATTATCGATTACCTGATCATGTCCGTCAGGTGAAAGAACATTTATTTCCTTTGGAGTAGGGAAATTACTTACTTTATCAACATAGTCATACATGATCTGCTGGCCCTCTGTAGCATTAGCTGAAAGAGCTGCTCTTACATCTTCATTTGCAGGAATTCCTCTTTCTGCCTGAAGAATGTTATTACATGAAATATTGGTCTCGAACCATGCTATGAACTCTGCTGCTGCCTTTTTGTTCTCAGAATCCTGTGATACACAGAGCATCTGTGATGACTGGATCTGTGCTCCGGAGTTACCGTCCTTTTTAACTCTGGGAATGGTTGCAAGTGCAAGTGTTCTGCCCTGTTCCTTGCAAGCATCATATATTGTAGGGAACTGGTTAACTGCAACCCAAGTCATTGCTGCTTCACCTGTTACAAGGAAATCGTTCTCAATGTTTGTAACCTCGGCTGAAGCTCCTGCATCAGGATAGGAACCCTTCTTGATCATGTCTGCTCTCATCTGGATGAAAGGTGTAAGCATCTGAGGATCATCGAATCCCATTCCTGTAAGATCGAGGTTGTAGAAGCTGTACTGTCCAAGATCACCCTGCTGTCCAACATAGGTTGAAAGACCCGCAATGGCATCGGAAGTTACGAATGTTGATGAACCGAAAATTCCGAGCTTATCTGTTATAAGATCTGCTGCCTCTTTGTAGTCGTCCCATGTCCAGTCATCTGTAGGAAGCTTAGCACCTGCTTCTTCAAACATTGCAGGATCATAAGCGATACCGTAGGTGTTAATACCGTTTGTAATACCAAGCTGAACGCCTTCTTTGGTCTGAGTTGTCTTAAGGTTAGCTTCAGAGATTCCCGTAAGGTCGATCACTCCTGAAGAGATAAATTCATCAAGTGGATAAATCTTATCAATATACTGTGGGAAGTTTCCACCGAGCTGAAATACGTCCCAAACCTCATCTGAAGCTACAAGAGTTTTGAGCTTGGTGAAATAGTCGTCAAATGAGTAATACTCATATTCAAAGTGAACGTTGGGATTGAGACTCTCGTAAAGTTCGATGGCTGCGATTGTCTTATCATGTCTGTCCTGTGATCCCCACCAAGCCATTCTGAGAGTGACTTCCTCGTCACCACTTGTATTCTTCATTTCACCGTTATCTGTTGTTGCTGTTGTGCTGTCTGTCTGTTGAGATTGAGTTGCATTAGTGTCTGCCGCTGTGTCGGCTGATGCACCGCAGCCCATTAAAGAGCTTGCCACCAAGATGGCTGTAAGAATAGAACTTAATACCTTCTTCCTCATGTACCCTCCTATGAATAACTAAACAAATGATTATTAATATTTGCTATTTCGTTAAGACGTCTTCCGTTGTAAAAATTGTACATCTCGAAAAAATATTATTCAATAATTTTGGGCATTTGTGACATTAGAGTGAAAATCGGGGTATTTTTCAAACTATATTTACTTGTGTCTGGTTATCCTCTTCCTATATTGAAAAGGCGTAACCTCCATCTGTTTCTTGAATACTCTCTCAAAGTATGTGAGGCTGTCGTAGCCCAGCATATTAGCGATCTGAGTCATGGTGTACTTATCGTTCATAAGATACTCTTTGCTGGCTGCGATCCTGCAAAGATTGATGTACTCAGATATGGTAAAATTAGTTACTTCTTTGAATATCCTACACAGATAAGAATTACTCATATAAAAGAGCTTAGAAAGGGTGTCCACCGAATCAATCCTGGCATAATTATCCGCAATATAATCCGCGACCTGATGAACCCTCTTTTGCTTCTCCGCATGGAGTTTCACACCGTCTTCGCTAAACTTTATAGCCTTTGAATTCTCCCACTTTTCATGTTCGGAGAAGAAACGAAGAACCGCCAGTTTTACCTTGGTCTCTCTGGTATCCGAACTATCTTCCTTTTCCACATTTTCTATAGCTTCAAGCACCTGTCTAAAGCTATCTATATCTTCAACCTGATACACACCGTGATGCGAGGTAAAAAAACTTTGTAAATCAATCCCAAGATAGTCGCAAAGAGGGCTAAATACGCTCTCTTCAAGTTCAATTAGTAATCTGTCGTGATACTTTCCGCCAATAATACAGGTCTTAGCTATCATTTTTTTATCAATAATAGCCAAACACCCTTTCTTCATTCTGTAGCACACTCCGTCAACGAAAAAATATCTTTCGCCGTCGAAGATATATTGAAGCTGATACTCGTTGTGATAAAAGCCGAGTTTAGCAGTAAAGTCCTGACTTCTGGCTACACGTCCCACTGCTATACCATTAAATTTTTCTCTATAAAATGAACTATACATTTGGCTCCTTTAATGCTAATGTAATTGTCATAATGAAATCACATATTTGTTCTTTGAATGATGTCTTCCGCAATATCATTATCAATATGTGAGGTATATTTATATGTTATTACAAGAAATAAATATTCGCGACCCCTTTATTTTACCTAATAACGGAATATATTATCTTTTTGGCACCAGAGCAAAGACTTGCTGGGGCAAAGCCGATGGATTCGACGGATATAGGAGTACCGACCTTGTGAACTGGGATGGACCTTTTGAGGTGTTCCATCGCCCTGAAGGCTTCTGGGCCGACAAGAATTACTGGGCACCTGAGGTTCATGAATATAATGGAGCCTTCTATATGTTCGCAACCTTCAACTCTGAAACTCTGGACAAAAAAGGTACTATGATCCTAAAGGCAGATAATCCTCTTGGTCCCTATCACATCCACAGCGAAGGTAAGATAACTCCCGATGAGTGGAACTGTCTTGACGGAACCTTCTATGTTTCCCAAAAAGGCAAGCCTTATATGGTCTTTTCTCATGAATGGGTTGATATAGGAGATGGCGAGATCTGCGCCGTAGAACTTTCTGATGATTTAAAAAAAGCTGTATCAGAGCCTCAGACTTTGTTTGCCGCATCCTCTGCTAAGCCCTGGGGTACTCCCATAACTCACAGGAACTGGAACGGCCCCGTGTATGTGACTGATGGGCCATTTATGTACAGAACAGGTGACGGGCTGCTTATAATGCTCTGGGCAACTTTTTCTGATGGCAACTACGCGGAGGGAATCGCAAGATCGGATAACGGAGAAATAGACGGAAACTGGTCTGTGGATGAAGTCCCGCTCTTTGCTCAAGACGGCGGACACGGCATGCTTTTCAAAGCCTTTGACGGGCAGCTGTATCTGGTCCTTCACCAGCCAAACGAAACTCCCCTGGAACACCCGGTCCTTATACCTCTTTTGGAAGATTGCCTGGAATAAATGGTTTATGATACAAGAAAGAATGTCGCTTGCGACATTCTCGCGCCGAGCGCGGTTGCTGAAGGCAACATATTCCTATCGCGCGAGTGCGCAGCCATAGCGGAGCGCTTTTTATGATATAGGAATTTCGGAGAAATTTCCTATATCATAAAAAATAAGGCTGCGCACTGTTTAGTGCGCAGCCTATTAAAATTCAAGAGATTACTCTTCTGTCTTTTTCTTTCTTGTTGTCTTCTTGGGCTTCTCTTCTGCCTCAGCAGCCTCTGTTGTCTTAGCTGTCTTGGTTGTCTTAGTCG